>Ga0257125_1000219_pt1 | contig 83086 bp, 74 predicted proteins | sample SI106_200metaG_FD_190183 | JGI IMG/M metagenome (GOLD analysis project Ga0257125, IMG submission 190183) | Marine microbial communities from Saanich Inlet, British Columbia, Canada - SI106_200 | ecosystem: Environmental > Aquatic > Marine > Inlet | place: Canada: British Columbia | collected... | reverse complement strand
TTGTTCCATTGATTGCTAGTGATGAAGAAGATGGAACTGATCTTTTACATAGTTGTATTAGTGAAAATGCTAACTTAATTTCCATATATAATGAAACTAATAAAGAAATTAATTTAACTCCGGCTCTTAATTGGAATGGTACATCAGTAATTACATGTACTGTAACTGATAGTGCTGGTGCAACAGCTGTTGAGAATTTTACAGCAACTGTTAATGAAGTTAATGATGCTCCTACTATTAATACAATAACTGATTTAGTTGCTTATGAAGAAGTTGAATATACTTCACAAATTGTTGCTAGTGATGTTGAAAGTGATAATATGACTTATTATTCTTTAAGTCCTGCTAATTTAGAAGTTAATGAAACAACTGGTGCAATTAGTTTGACTCCAACAACTGCTCAAGCTTTAATAGGTGAAGTTGAAATTAAGTTTAGAGTTGATGATGAAAGAGGAGAATCAACTGAATATGCATATAATGTTACTGTACATCCAGCTTTAGAATTTTTAAATCTTAAAGTTGATGGGGAAGTTGTTGTTGGTGAAATTGAAATTGCACCTGGTCAGGATTTTGGTGTTACATTTGATGTTATGAATAATTATTTTGATAGATTATCTGGAATAACAATAACTGGAACTGCTTTAGGTCAAACTAGAACTTTAACTCAGACTGGACAAGATGCAGGAAACTTAATTCCAGTTTCATTTGATTTCGAAGTTGATAATACTAATTTACCTGATGATTTTACTTTAGAATTAAGAGTAGAAGCTGTTAATCAAACAGGTGATAAAACTTTTATTAGTGAGGAAGAAGTTAACTTTACAATTACAAGAAGTATTCATAATATAATCATTGATTCTTTAGAATTTGAAAAACCTGAATTAACATGTTCAAAAGCAAATGAATTGATTGTTAATTTATCTAATCTAGGAAGTTTTGATGAAACAGATGTTAAAGTAAGAATTTATACAGCTGATGAATCAATTAACCTTACACAAACAACTACTGTTGATTCAAATGAATTAAAGAGTGTACCATTTACAATTAATGCTGAAAATATTACAGCAAATGCTGAATTTAATGTTCAAGTTACATATTTTAATGATGATAATCAAGTTAGTGGTGTTGTAACTTTACAAATTGGAAGTTGTTTTGATAGAACTGGAATTGAAGCTGCTTTACAAATACCTGAAGATTTTGAAAATGAAACTTTAATTAATTTAACAGATTATACTAATAATATTACAGCTGTTACATTTGCTACAACAATGGATGATACTAGTTTAATTAGTTGTACAACAACTGATGGTGTATTAACATGTGAAGCACCAACAGCTGACCAAACCGGTCAAGCTTTAGTAAATTTAACAATTACAGCAGGTTCAACAATTGTTGAAGAAACATTTTATGTTACTGTAACTGGGGCAAATGATGCTCCTGTTTGGACTCAAACTTTAGTTATTGGTGATGTAGTAGAAGATTCAGGTATAAATTCAAGTTATAATTTAACTGAATATGTTAGTGATACTGAAAATGATGCTTTGACATTTAGTGCATTATCACTTAATGAATCAGAACTTATTTGTGATGTAAGTGGTGAATTTTTGACATTTAGGCCAGTTGATAATTGGTTTGGTACTGGATTATGTAATGTTACTGTATCAGATGGTTCTGCTTCTGCTACTCAAACAGTAAGTGTAACAATAACTTCTGTTAATGATGTTCCTCAAATTACAGTTATTACAGATCAATCAGCAGTTATTGGTGAATTATTTGAATTACAAGTTGTTGCTACAGATGTTGAAGATAATTCAGTTGATTATTTATTAGTTGGAGAACCAACTGGTATGCAAATATCAACTAGTGGAAATATAACATGGACACCAACAATTGTTGGAACTTATCCTGTTATTGTTAATGTTACAGATAGTGAGAATGCAAGTACTGAAATAAGTTTTAATGTTGTTGTTAGTGATGGTTTACAAATCCAAAATGTTATGATTGATGTTGGAGATACAACACCTCAGCTTGTTTTAGGAAATGTTCAAGTTTTACCTTCACAATCAATTGATTTAACTTTTGATCTTGTAAATAATTTTGATAATATTACTATTGAGAATATCTTTATTAATGGAACAAATGAAGCTTTAGGTTTGTTTGATGAGGAAGATGTTCAATCAATTGCATCTAGTTCACAAAATTCAATTAATTTAATTTTAGGTAGTGTATCTGCAACAGCTGCTGATGGTACTTATGCTTTAGTTATTGTGGTTAGGGGAACTGATGATAATGATAATGTTTATTTTATAACCGAAACAATTAATCTAGAAGTTGATAGAAATAATCATCAATTATCAATAGCTGATACAAGAATTAGTCAGCCAACTGTTTCATGTAATAGGTTTACTACAGTTTCTGTTGATGTTGTTAATTCAGGTTTGGTTGAAGAGAATGTAACTGTTAATGTACGTAATACTGCTTTAGGAATTAATGTTAATAGTGATGCTAAAGTTGTTACAGATACTGAAACTTTTACTATCCAATTAAATGTTTCATTGTTTAAGACAGCAGGAACATATACTCTTGATATAACTGCAGATTCAGAAGATGTTAGTGCTAGTTCAAGTATTGATTGGACAATTGGCGCTTGTGATGTTACATATTCACCAATTGAAAATCCTACTATCACAGAAGATGTTAACCAATTATTTGGTATAACTCTACCAACTGATTTTTCAGCTGGAACAATTAGATGGTATTTAGATGGAGATGTTCAGGAAACTTTCAATGATCTTACAGAATTTACATATACTGCTGAAAATAATGATGGAATTACACAACATAATGTAGATGTTGAAGTTAGTGATAATTATGATTATACAGAATCTCATAGTTGGATATTAAAAGCAAGTTCAAGGCCAATAACAACTGGTTTTGATGGCGAAACAACTACATTTACTGGAATGAATGATACAAACCTTTCAAATGTTGTTAATGCTACCTTTGAAATATCTCAATATGGTAAAGTTGTATTTAGCGAAGCGTTAGATCTAAGAAATGTTGTAGATCTTGCTGGTAGTGTAAAAATTGAAGATGGTATAATTGCTATTGATTCAAATAGATATTCACAATTTGATAATGTTCCTGCTACTATTACTTTATATGGTGTTGACTATGATGAAACTCCAAGAGTATTTTTTAATGGGGGCTTTACAATCGATGGAACAGAGATTACTACAGAATGTGCTTTCTGTGAAATAATTAGTTATACTCCTGCACCAACAAGTAATGGTGAAGTTGTATTTACAGTTGAACATTTTTCAAGTTTTAGAGTTGGAGATGTTGAAGATCCAGTTAATCCACCAGTTGATAATACTGCTCCAAGAATTACTTCAAGTCCTAGTGAAAGAATTACTGTTAATGAAGCTTATTCTTATCAGGTGCAAGCTGTAGATGATGAAGGAGATACTATTAGTTATGATTTAACAACTAAACCAGAAGGTATGACTATAAGTAATACTGGATTGGTTTCATGGACACCAAATGCAACTGGGGACTATACTGTTGTTGTTAAAGCAATAGCAGATAACCAAGAAACAACACAATCTTATACAATCACTGTTGCTGAAGAGAATTATTTAATCATTGATAAGTTAGAGATTACAATTAATGATGATAAAGATAAAGATTATGATAATGGTGATAAGATTAAAAATGTTGAACCTGGTTCAATACTTGAATTTGCAATTACTGTAAAAAATGTTTATAATAATAAAACAGATATTGAAGATATAGAGTTTACTGTAACTATTGAAGATGTTGATGGTAGTGATATTGATGATAGTGAAACATCAACTGATAGTATAAGCAGAAATAAGAAAGTAACTGAAACAATCACACTTGAATTACCTTACCAAATTGATGAAGATGAAACATATAAAGTAATTATTGAAGTTGATGGTGAAGATGAATATGGTCATAATCAAGGTGAAGTGTGGGAATTAGAATTTGAAGTTGATAAGGATAGTAGAAAAGTTGTAATTACAGAAGCAAGATTAAGTCCAAATCTTGTAACTTGTCAAAGATCAGCTAATCTTGATGTGGAAATTATTAATATTGGAGAAAAAGAAGAAGATGTTACATTAACTGTTAAATCATTTGAACTTGGTATTGATGAAGAAGTTGAAGTTACATTAGATGAGCAATGGGACGATGATGATAATGATTATAGTAAGTTCTTTTATTTTACTGTAGATGATGATGTTAAAGCAGGTGATTATGATATTGAAGTTGAGGCTAAATTTAGCCGAGGATCAGATAGTATCAGGGTTCCTTTAATGGTTAGTGATTGTACTAGTTCAAGAGTTGGTCAATCAGATGATGATATTGTTGAATTACAAACTTTGACATTAACTCAAGCACCTATAACTGCAACAACTTCACAGAAAACACAGAATATATCATTTAGAGATACAAGCACATATTATACTTTACTTGCTGTTGCATTGATTGTTGTTTTAGGTCTTTTGGTTTTTATGATTGGTGCAGTTATAATTACTGCAAAGAAGAAGTAAGTTTCTTAATTTTTTGTTTTGTTCTTAGTAGACTTTTGTTTGCTTCATTTATTATAATTTTAATATAATCTTCGTCTACTAATAATTGATTGTATTTTTTAATTGGAAGATAGATAAGTTCAGTGCTTACTAATTCAAGTATAATTCTTTTGGATGCTGCTTGTATTCCAGAACGTTTAAAACCACATTGTTTTGCTATTTCAATAAGTTTAGAAGCTGTATTAATATCTTTACATGCTATATGGATAATAGCTGATTCTTGTCTAAACCAAATGTCTTCTTCTTTTGAATTATCTATTGTTTTTTTAATGTCTAAATATTTAATTGTATTATGTGAACTAAATAACCATTTAACTTGATTTTTTTTGAAATCTTCTGGAACATACATTAATAAAATTCTACCTGAACAAGTTGAAGTTGTGTAGTAATCATCTAAAGAGTTTATCTTGTTAACTAAAGGTAGAATGTCTTTATCAATCTCGCCTTTTTTAGACTGGTCTAACTTGTTTAAACACATAGTCTTTTCATTATCAAAGTTCATGGTTTAATAGAATTAGTTTGTGATTATAAAACTTACCTAACATCAATAAACTTACGCATCCTTTCAACGAAATCAGATGCTTCTTTATGATATCTATCAAACTCTTGGCCTTTGATTTCAGAAACTTGTCTATGATTAATCATTTTTGATAATTTGTAGAAGTTTCTCATAGTGTTTACATATTTCTTTTCTAGTAATCCTTTGTTTACCATGACTTTCTGGAGCATATCAGCTACATGGCTTGGTGTTGGTGGTGTTTCACCTAGTTTCATAAGTGCTGCATGTGATGCGTCTATAACTGCCCAATACAAGTCAATTATGGATTGTAGAATGTGCCATTTAGAGTTATGTAGTGAGTTTGGTGCTCTAACAAAATAAGACCATACAGCTTCATGTGAGGGTCTAATACGTCCCCTTTTTAATAAAAGTTGTAAAGGATCAAAAAATCCTGTGTCTATTAAAGCAACACCATCTCTTAGTATGTTAATACCAATAGGGTCTCCGTTTCTAACATAATCCCAAAAATTTGTGAAACGTATCGTAGTAACGTGAAGTCTTATTGATATCTTTGCAATTAACTTTTCAACGATAATTCTGTAAGCTGCTATTAGTTCTTTGTTAATATGCATAGAAATGTCATCAATAACAATAAGAATATCTATGTCAGATAATTGAGTTTCTGTGTGTCTAGCTGTTGAACCAAATAATACAACTGCTTTTAGAAACGTACCTAATTCTTTATGTAAGTTTGAAGCGAAATTATAGGCTGTATCGAGATCTTCCCTTCTATATTTATCAATATTAGGATTATTTCTCTTTTTTAGATCAATTCTCATTATATATAGAAATTCTGTTTGAAGGTATTTAAATGTTTATTACTATTTTCTAATGGTGTATTTCCAAATTACAAGTATTATTATAATTAGGACTATTGCTCCTAGTATAATTATTAATAATGGGTTTAAGTTTTTTTCTACTATTTCAAAGTTAATTTCAGTGTTGTAGTCTTTGTAGTTTTCTTTTGTTGCTATAATCTTAGCTGTATATCTTCCAGGTTTGTTTAATGTTACAATAGCAGCATCTGCAATAAATTCTAATGGTTGATTGTTTAATGTTCCTGATAATTGTGCTTGATTTGGGTTTAATGATTTAATATATACTTTTCCTGGTTTAAATGTGGTTGTTGTTTGTTTGCAATCTAATGTTGTACATGTTTGAACATTAATATTAAGTTTTTGTTTTCTTTCTATAATTACTGTTTTTTGTCCTAATGGAATGTTGTCTGCATTTGCAGTTATTGTAACTGAAAAAATATTCTCTGTTGATTCTAGTTTCCATAGGAGATTGCATTCTTCGCCCCTTTTGATGTTTTCACATCTTTGTGTTGCTTGTAAGGTTGTTGCTTGATTTGAATTTAATGTAAGTTCTAGATTTTCAACATTACCTGTTGGGATAATGACTGCTGCTACTGAGTTTTCATATTCATCTGATGGAACTATTACTTCAAATCTAGAAGATTGTACGTCTTTTTGACAAACTAAGCCACCATCAACTTTTGTTTCACCTTGGTTTTTAATGTTATCATTACAGCTTGGTTTTAAACAATCTTCTGAGCATGAATCTTTAGCAAACTCTTCAAATTCACAAAAATTGTTGCCACAAACTTCTTCTAAAGATTCATCACAAGAACAAACATTGTATTCAGTACAAACTGGTCTAGTGAATTTTGGACATGTATAATCTGAGCAGTCGTTGTTAGTTGTACATTCAAGAATTTCATAGTCTGATTCAATAGGTGTTGTACAATCACTACATTCGCTTCCACCACAGTCTACACCTGTTTCATAACCGTCTTGTATATTATTAAAACAATTGACACAATCTGTCCAGCAAGAACCACCACAATCTATACCTTCTTCATTACCATCTTTAATACTATTATCACAGCTTGGACAATCTAATTGTATTTTGTTAACTTCTATTTTTGTTGTATCATATAAAGCGTTTTTTGGTATTGTGAATGTTAAATCTGGAGTATCGATAGATCCGCCTGATTGTGTTATGTCTGCTGATTGTGAATCAAGTTTTGTTATAGTACATAAGGAAAGTTCATCTTCATCGTATACATATATTGTTTGATCTTTTTCTTTATTTTTAAATAGTCTATCAACTGGTTTGCTAAAAGTCATGCTTGGTAAGAATTGGTAAGCAATTCCGGATTTAGGTTCGTGAGATTTTCTTAAAGTATATATAGAGCTTGACATTGTGCCAGTTGGGAAAACACCAATACAACATTCACCCATTGCAGTTGCTTTTTCAAGTGAGATGTCTGTTGAAGCTTTAACTGAAGCTATTCTTGTTGCAGAAAATGATATGGTTTCTCCTCCAATATATGTTGGTTTTATTTCCCAGTTAACTCCAATTCCAAATAAACCAATTGAACCTTTTCTTGCAGTATTATCAGAAGTTTCAACTTCATCATCTGATTTAAATTTGTCAAGATTTATTGAATATTTACTAATATAATTCTCAATATCTTTTTTACTAACTACAACTGGAATATTTATTGATTTATCAATAACTCTTTCATATTGTTTAGCTCCTCGCCAGTTTCTACCAATAAATTTATAGTAAACTGGTAGTAATCTTATATTTAATACACCACTATCTGGTCCTTTTACGTCTGTACTTATTCTTATATTAATACTTAGGTCTTTTGTCTTTACCCAACCAATTTCTGGTTCAGGCGGTAACATTTGTTCAAATGATAAACCTAAATCTTTAAGCATCATGTCTAAAAGATTCTTAACACGTAGAGGTTCTCCTTTTGTGCCACCAATGACCAGTTCGGGTGTTCCTTCTGCATTTACAATTTGTGTTCCTATTTGTTGTTCTTTATTGTAAACCTCTATTAATTGTTTTAATCCTATACCAGATTCAGCAGTAATGCTTCCTTCTCCTTCAATTACTGGAAAACCGCAGAATTCTGATTCAGGATTCATAAATTGATTAATTTTATTTAGTTTAAGACTTATTTTTACTTTGTCGCTTGCTTTAAGTGTATCTCTTGCAATGTCTTTTGCTATTACTCCGCCTAGTTCTGCTTTAATCTTAAAAGTTAAACCTTTTTGAGCTACTGCAATTGTTAAGTCAATGATACGTTTTAATACGCTTGTATCTAAAACAATTTCCATTGTTGCTCTTCCTCTGTCAACAAGGTTTTTTTCATCTCCTATTGGACATAATTTTAAAGAAACTTCTTTTGAAGATTCTAGTTCTTTGCCTTTTTTGACTTTGCCATTGACTATAGTTGTTCCATCATCAAAGACAAAGAGGTTTGTGGTTACAGTCATAGGTAGATCTTTATCTTTGTATTCACCTTCTAATTTGTAAGTTAATGCTTCAATTGCTTTATCGTCATCGATAATTATTCCTTCTTTTATTTCGCTACCAGCTGTGTTATCATCTACAACAAGAACTCTTGGTTCAATTTTTTTAGCTTTTTTATCACTAACACCACCTGTAACTATAGTTACTTGTGAATTATGGGCATTTCTACAATCAGGGCAACCTTCTGATAAGACTACAGGTTTAAGTTTAAAACCACTATCAATATTTCCAAATGAGATTAGTTCTTGAGTAGCGTCAATTATAGGTGCAGAATTTCCAAAATATGAATTTGATATTACTAAATCATCAACAAATTGAGTAAAAGCGTCAATTGCTGAGATTGATAAATATTTTGGATCAATTTTTGGTAATCCATCTAGAATTGTTTGAGATGTTTCATTATCTATGTAATGTTCACCTTTTATATTATAATATCTTTTAAATTCATTTTGATCTCTTATATACACAAAATAAAAATCAGTTCCTTTAGGTATTCCCGGGATTCCTTGTTTATTTTCAACAATCTTTAGTACAATGTTGTATTCGTGTTCTTGAAGTATTGAATTAAGATTATTAATTTCTTCTTGTTCTGTATTTTGAGCAACTACAAGTGAACTTAGTAAGATAGTACTAACGAGGAGGGTTATTATCAGGATCTGAGATTGTCGCACCTTGAACACCTCCTATTTCTACGCAACAGTAATCTGCGTTTGTGTTTGGTATATTAACTGTTCCTGGAGGACAAGGTCCTGCTGATGCAGAAACTTTATAGTCCCTACATTCTTGAAGGCCTGAGACAGTTTTACCCATCTTGCCAGTAAATATTGCCCATAATACTATTAAGACTATTAAAGCTATAGCTGTAACTATTATGACTCTTAACGAGAGCCCTTGTGCTTTACTCATAACTTTATTATGTAGTTTTCTTATTTATAAGTTTTGTGATGTTTTTTGATAATTTTTATATACCTTATTATATTATTAAAGCCATGATTGATGAATTGCAGCAAAAGTTAGGAAGTTTAATCAAAGCTTTGGAAGTTTTCTTAGTTTTAAAAGATGCTAAACCTGTTAGTAGAGTTATTTTAACTGAAGATTTATCTGATTATCTTTGTGGTTTAGGACTTTTTGTTGAAAAAGCAGATTTTAAGATTAAAAAATTGGATAATGGTGATTATTCAAACAAAGGCGAAGTTGTTTCTTTGGATAAAGAAGGGAAATTGGTTTTTTATATTGCTAAAAATGTTAAATTGGCCAAGAAAGCAAAAGAACTTGAAGCTGAAAATGATCATTTGAATCTTGGGCTAGCTTTAGGTTATCCAAAATGTTGTTGTGATTTCTTTGAAAATAATAAAAAAGATTTCGCGTTCAAAAATAATGATTTTTTGCCTGCTAGTTTAACTGAATCTAAAGGTTATATATTTCCTTTTTATAATAATATTGCTGCTAGATATTTTGATTATACTTTACTTCATCATTTTCCATGTAATCTTAATTGTAAGGCATCATTAAAGTTAGCTAAAAAATACTTGGATGTAATTGGAAAAGAAGATTTTAAGATAGCTTCTTTGATTAAAGAAAATCTTTTGCATACTGTTATTCATACTTCAATTGGAACTTTTCAGTTGAAGAATTCAAAATTAAAAGAAAATCATATTCATTATGATAGTATTAGAGCTAATAATGTAAATAAGTTAGGGGAAATGTTGAATAATTTTAAGAAAATTAATGTTATTGATAAAAATAGGATTTTAATAAATAATCAAGAATTGAATAATATTAACGTAATGCTTTTTTTCTAAGGATATTATAGAATATGATAAATATTGGTATGAATAATAGTGCTATTCCTAGATAAATGTGTTCTGTGGTTCCATGATATTCTCCAAACATGCCTAATAATGGAGCAGTTAAACCAAAAACTAGATTTTGACCAAAATGACGAAATGATAAAAGCGTTGCTCTTTCGTTTGCAACTGTGTGTGTGTTGATATAATTATTAATTATTGGAAAAGAAAAAGGTTCAACTATTGAAATTATTGCTAGTGATATAATTGTGACTATTAAATTGTTTGAGAAGAAAAGAACTAAAAAGAAAACTAAGGGTAAAATGATAATGTAATATAAACTTCTTTTTTCACCAATTATTGGTTCAATTTTATGTGCTAGTTTTGCTGCTAGTGCCCCAAAGATTGAGGCAAAAAGAAAAAAGAAGCCTAGAAACTTAATTGGCATACCTTGGTCTACTAAATAAGGTTGGCTTATTGGAAATGAAATCATTAAGACACCAATTATCACAGAAGGATATACAATATAGAATTTTAGCATTTTATGTGTTGCTACAAACTTTATACTATTTTTGATTTGTTTTAAATATTGATTCCATTGTCTTTTATCTTTAACTTTTGGTTCTTTAAAAGATAAAGGCATAAACATTGAAATAAATATGAATGGAAGTGAAAGATATAATGTTAAACTTAAATTATACTCTCCAATAAATCCGCCAATTAAAGCTGAAAAACCCCAAACAGCTAAACTTATTGCATAGGCTGCTCCGTCAATTTTTTTAAATTCTTTTTCTTTGTTAGCATTTTTGAGCGTATCAAAAATAAAAGCTGAACCAGATGATAACCAGAGTGCTGTTGCAGTACCCCAGATTATTTCTGCAATAATTAATATCCAGAAGTTTGAAGTAAAAGCAATAATAGCTAATGCAATTAAATAAAGGAAATTTGAGAGCGCAAGTGCATATTTTTTACCTATTATGTCTGAAAAAGCGCCGCTTGGAATCAATGTTGCTACAATTGCTAATGAAAATGTTGCTTGAACAATAAGAACTTGTGTTAAAGATAAGTTTTTGCTTAATAAGAAAAGATAATATACTGGTAAAAAAAATGTGAAACTGCTAAATATTCTATAGATATAGAATTTTTTAATATTTGGTAAGAGTTTCATTTAGAATAAACACTCACTGTAGTGTCATTAACTTTGAATTGTTTATCAAGTCTTAAAGAGTTTGGAAAGAAATGGTTTCCATAAACTATAAGTTTACCTTTAAGATTCATTAAGAGTTTGGCTTCTAGACCGCGATGAAATGGTTTGTCTGGATTTACAAAGACATAATCATAATGTGATAAATCATGGTTTATAAAATCATCATTTTTTAAGGTTACATTAAGTAAATTGAATTTATTTTTTATTTCTTGAGCTTTTAATGTTAATAATGGATCATATTCTATGCCTACAACTCTTTCACAAAATAATGATGCAATCATTGAAACTTTACCATCACCTGATCCTAAATCAATAAAATGACCTTTTAATTTTAAAGCTTTGAAAGCTTCAAATACTTCATCTGAGACAGCAGGTCCCCAGTAACCAATTCCTGTATCTTTTGCAGCAAATTTTCCTTGTAAAACAAGATTTCTGTAGAAAGTTTCATATTCTTGTTTGATTTGTGAGAATTGTTCTTCCATAGCTATAATTTAATAGAAATGGTATTTAAAATTATTGGAAATTTCCTAAGAAATTGAGTTTAGTTAACTTGTTTGTGGGAAAAGAAGGTCAATAAAGTGTTTTGCAACTGGTTGAGGTTCATGATTAATTAAAAGTGGTTGAGCATTAGCTTTTATTATGATATAATCTTTGCTTTCTGTTTTTGGTAATATAATATCAAAACCAATAATTGGAATATTAATCATTTTTGCAGCTTTTATTGCAGCGTTTCTAACTTTTGAATGAATTTCTGTTGTTACATCTATAACTGTGCCGCCAGGTTTGACACTTTCTCTTACTTTTAGAGATTTACCTTTTGAAAGAACACTATCATAATTATAACCACAATTTTCAATTACTCTTTTTGTTTCATCATCAATAGGGATTAATGATTGTGATGCGGCTTTGCGTCTTCTATTGATCTTGCTTATAAGTTTTTTAATAGAATCTTTGCCAGTACCTGTTACTGTTGGAGTTTTTTGTATTGCTGCAGCAATAAATTTATAGCCCATAACTAAAACTCGAATCTGTTCACCTTTTATGTATTGTTCCATTAATACTGTAGCTGATACTCTTCTTGCATTTTGTATTGCTTTTGTTAATTCTTCATTATTATTAATATCTACATATGTGCCTTTGCTTTTATTGCTAATTGCTGGCCTGACAACTATTCTTTTTTGTTTTTTAAGAAAATTTTGATTTTCTTTAGTTGAAGTGACTTTTATTTGTTCTGGAACATTTATGTTTGCTTTTTTTAATAAAGAATTTGTTGCCATTATATTTTTGCATCTGCTTGAAGAAATAGAATTTGTTAAATCAGTGAGAGAGCCTTTGCACATAACTGTTTTTCCACCAAAACATAATTTATAATAGTCTAAATCAAGTACATCTATACTAATTCCTCTTAACCTAGCTTCTTTTGCAATGATTTCAACATCTGGTGTAAGAACTTTCTTTTTTTCAGGTGAGATATATAATGGTTCATTTATTGGATTTTTGTGTTTAAGTGTGAATTTATGTAATCTTTTGAATCCTGTTTTTTTATACAATGCTATTGCTTGTTTATTGTCGTGCATAACTGATAAGTCTGCATATGTTCTACCAAGTTTTTTAAAATAACTTAATAAATTCTCAACAAGGGCTAGTCCAATTCCAGGGTGTTCAGATTGGGGGTCAACATATAATGCCCATACGCTTGACCCGTTTTCATTTATTGCAAATTTATGATCTACGCCTGTTACTGTTCCAATAACTTTTCCTTTTTTATCTTTAGCAACAAGCAAAATGATTGTTTTTGAATTCTTTTTCTTTAGGATATATTCTTCATTTGTTTGAATCATATTTCTAACAGCATATATCCTGTTAATTTCCTTTGCGTCAAACTTATTCTTTATCCTAGATATTGTGAATGTTTTTGAGATTTTCTTAGGCACGTATGATTTTAAATCTAGTCTCATAAGATTAGAAGGGTTTAGAAATATTTCATCAGGTGCTAATGATATTATTACATGAGGGTTTTCTGAATAAATTGCAATGTCTCTCTTGTTTGGTTTTTCGTAACATAATGTTTTAGCTACTTTAGAAGCTTTTTTGAAAGTGTTGGCAAAAATGACTCTACCCCAACCCATATTAAGAATTAAATTTTCTTTAACCATATATATTTCTAAAAATTTATGTTATTTAAATATTTTGAAAATTAGGCACCCCAATTTCTTCCTTCATGTTCCTTGCCAGCATATTTTCTAAGTTTGTAAGCTAATGCTTTTGTTGCAACAATCTTGTTAGCAACTTCTTCTGATTCAACATGATAACGGGCTTTTTCTAATCTTTCGCCAATCAAGTCAATCTTTTGGAGAACTTCTGGATCTGTTGCGCCGTACATTGCTTGTAAACTTTCATAATCAGCTTCAACTTGGTATTTAACTGCATTTTCAAATTCTAAAGGTGCTTCTTTTGCAATCTCTTCAATACCTTCTCCTGTATCAAATAAAGAAGCAATGTCAATATCTCTTGTTTCAGGAATTGCTATTTTACTTTCAATTTGTTCTTGTTTGATACTAGCTTCTGTTTCTTTTATTAGGCCTTCAGCTTCTTCAATCTCTTTTTTTCTTTCTTCTTCAAGTTCTTTTAATTTCTTTAGCCTATCTTTGAGATTAAGCTTTGAAAGTTCTGTTTTATCGATAGCCATAATATAGAGAAGTAAGGGTTTATAGTATAAAAATGTTATTGGAAATTATGGCTAGTTTGAGTTATTCTAAAGGTACTTGGGTCCAAAGAGTCCAATCGTTAGATGGAGCATAAGAACCAAAAGTGTAGTTTGGTGGTTGGTTTTGGCCAAAGTATGAATATTGGACTTGACCAAAAGTTGGTTTAAAACCGCCTGCTGGGGATCCGCCACCGCCAGCCATACCATAAATTGGAGAACCTAAATATCTCCATGTTTTCATCAATCCATGGAAATCTGATAAGTCTGTTGACGCGTCCGCACCTGGTTCAACTGTGATTGCGTCTGAATAACCGTTTTTTCTTAATATCTTTAATGTTTCTTTAATTGGAACATTACCTTGTCCTGGTGCAATATGATCATCTTGGAAACCGTAATTGTCTGTTAAATGTACATTTCCTATATATTTACCTTCAGCAAGTTTTTCGACTTGGTTAAGGTACCATTTGTTAAAATTTTGTTCATTTTGTTCTAGAGTAAATTTTGGATCATTTTCATAGAATTTTCTCCATAAATTAAGGTGACCTGTGTCTAGTGTTGCTTTAACATGTGTTTTTGCTACTTCTATTGCTTTTTGTTTTGTCATTCCAGGAACATAATAAGGATTTGTACCGCCTTCTTCTTCAACTTCTTTCCAGGTTTTTTCTTTTTCTGTGTAACCATATGGTGAGATTTCAGTTGTTAGAATCTCTACAAGTTTTTCTCTTGTTTTGTCGATAAGCCACATTAATTCTTTTGGATGGCCACCAAATTTTTCAGGAAAAAGATTTTCAATTGTTAAGACCACTGGTTTGTTTGGATCTTTGCTTCTATGAAAGGCTCTTTGAGCAGCCATCGCATACATTAAAGTACCATGTTTTTCAAGTCTTTTTATGGGTGTAATTAAATGTTCTTTTGTTTCATTTGTATCTTCTGCTTGTTGTTCTTGAGAAGTTGAAGCTTGCCTTGCGAATTCTAATGATGTTTCTTGATCTTTGATAAGTTTATCAATCATTTCTACTGGGTCTTTTGATTCTGGAGGTACGAAACCCGATGACATTTGATGAATTCTTGTATCTTTCTGAAATATTTTCCATCTTTCTTCTTTTGGAGTGTTATCTCTTAATCTTAAATAATATTCTTTTGATTCTTTAAGTTTTTCAAGTGTTTCAATGTGATCTTGTGTACGTTCGCCGTATTGAAGAGCCCATCCACGTGAATGCCCTTCGTTAGTTTCGAGTGTTGCGTGAAGGTAGGATTCTTCTGGATATTTTTTCTTATAATACCAGTTGTTTTGGAACCATTCTTCAGATTTACCAGGAAATTTTGTTCTCCAGTTCTTTTTTAGCCATGAATTGTACTTTTTTGCTTCAACTTTAAAATCATCAAAATCTGCTCTGATAACTTTAAACCTCTTTTTTTCTGCATCATATTTTGGAACACGACCCTTTGTTGAATCATATACATCAATATCTTGGATTTTTTGGCCTTGATAATTGATATAATCATTTTTTTCAATTAATACCTTTTTTCCAGATGTGTCTACTCCCCAATGTTTTTCTTCAGCTACTAACCAGTCAGGGTAAGCAACTAATCTATCTTTTTGTACTGTTTCAAGTTTTTGTGAAGTCCTATCATCTAGTAATTCAAATCCTGCATCACCTTCTTCTGGATGTCGTTTTCTAAACATCATACGGCCTGGTTGGGCTGCTCCACCTTTTCTTGAAAGGTTAACTCGAGAACCGTGAGTTTCATCGTCAAGATACATGTCAGTAAAAGGTCTATCAAATTCTCCTGTGTGTACAACAACTGAGCCGCCACCTGCTGTGTCAGCTGCGAAATCAATTGCTCTTTGTATTTCGTGAACGTTTTGAGTTGCATTACTTATTGAGAAGTTCCCTCTTTGATCTTGGCCCATCATTCCCATGATACCATAGGCTGAGTGTGTTGTTAGACTTACTTCGTTTATGTCTGCAATTTCTCTTATAGCTTGACGCTGATCTTCTCCATACATACCTGGAGTGTGAGCTTGTCTATTACCATTATAAACTCCTGGAAAACCAATTTCAAGGTTGCCAGCACCCATTCTTATTTTTGAATAAATTCCTGAAACATTAGACGCGGAAATGCCCATTGGAACAGACATTCCAATATTACCAACACCTAAATCTTGTGCATCACCAAAGTCTTCACCATAGTTATCACTATCCATTGCTTGAAAACGGTCTGCCATTGGGTGTGCGCTATAAAATTGCATTTTTTACCAACTCATTAAACCATGATGTTTTTTGAAATGTTCATAAACTGTTCCTGCACTTTTTGTTGCTGCTTTTTCTGCATCACTTCTTGCATTTGAAAATTGCCACTTTTGTTCTGCATTCATCTTTGGTTTTTTTGGTCTTGGTGGCCTATTACTTTTGAAGACTTTTTGAAAACTGTCAAAGATTTTTATTTTTGGAATTAGTTTTGATGGGACTTCTGTTTTTGGGCTAGATTTACTTGGTTTAACACTTTCATCTCCAGCTTGTACTAAATAGTCCATAAGTTCATCACCAAGTGCATCCATTGCAGCTTTAACAGATGAATCAACAACACCTAGAAGTTTAAAGTCTTCATCACGTCGTAATGCTTTATAATTCTCAATTTCTTCAGGTGTCCACCCATATGTTCTGAAATTAATTTGTATTCTTCCTACATGAATTGGTCCTTTTTGATATCCTTCTTGTTGATAGCTCATTTCTGGACGTGTTCTGAACATGTAATGTACTAATAAAACAGGGCAAACACCGTTTTTAGGTTTTTTTCTAGCTAAAATTTCAATTTCCATCATTGAACTTTCGAAAAAAGAAATGATGTCTGCCGAATCCATTTTTGATTGGTCCATTTGAAGACGTTGGACATTTTTTAGGTAAGGTTTTACCCAAGTCATGTACATTCTGATAATCTCATAATGTTGTCTAAGATATTTTAGAGTGAAAATACGTCTTGTTTTAATTTCTTCAAAAGTATGCTCTTTCCATGTTATGAATGATCTTAATTTTCTCTTCAAAACTTCTCTTACTTTTCTATTAAATTGACCACGTTCCCTTTCAACAGTTTCGTCAACGTCTTCTTGTTTAAGTGGATGAGTTGAAAAGAATAAATCTGGAAGAGTTGTAAATTGTACTTCTCGTGCCATACCATATACAGAAGCTGGATTTTTTGCTCCTTGTTCTACCATATCAACCCAGATTCCTTTTAATGTTATTTCTGCACTTTCTCTACTTTTACTATCAAATACCATTGAGTCAACATAATAATCAGTACGCTCATCAATGATTCTTAATTCTCTTACAAGCTGGAAAAGCTCTTTTACCATCTTACCAATTGTTGCTAAGTATTGGCTGATTTTGTCTTGTTGGACTCCTAAACGTTGTTGTGATGCACCGAAAAAAGCAGAATTTTCAGCAGCTGCAAAGATGTCTGTGATTTTATCTACAAAAGGAAAACCCACCATGTATCTAATATATTGTAAAACCCAAAAGTATGGTTCTTCAATACTAAGATTATAGCCTTCAACAAACAATCTTTTTCTGTTATGAGGTCTAGGCCAACCAGTAAATACATCTTTTACTTTACGGTTTTCTTCATCAAATTCTCCTTGAAAGCCAAATTTGTTGATGTCTTCTTCAGTTACCATATATTTCTCTTTTTTTTCTGTGTTTTTATACTTTCTTCTTTAAAATCATAACAAATCCAACTTTATGTACAATTTCTGAATCTGTTTTATTTGCTAATTCTTTTGCGAGGTCTTTTTTATTGCTATTTTCTAATGCACCTTTAACCATTTTAACTTTGATAACATTTTTTTTCTTTAGTTGGTCTTTAATTTCTTTGATGATGTTGTCTGTTAATCCAGCTTTGCCTACTTTAACTGTTGCAGGTGATGCTTTAATTTGTTTAATGGTGTCTTGGATGTTCATGGCCCATATGTTGTCTCCTTTTTAGTTCTTGAATATGTTTTAATTTTGTTTCAATTATTTTACCTACGTTTAAACTGAAATCTTCTATTAGCAATGAAACGTGTTCACCACCTAAGAAATGTGGTAGGATAACGTAATCTGCGCCTGCGTTGTAAAGTAGTAATGCATCTTCAATTTGGTTAGCAGTAACGTAAACACTTAAGCTTTTATTTTTTTGTTTTACTAATTTTAATAATAATAGATTATCTTGTGCGTTTGGGACAGTTGATATTAATAAGTTGGCTTTTTTAACAGGGAGTCGTTCAATAACTTCTATGTCTCCAAGGTCACCATAAATACAAGGAATTTTTTTTGCAATCATCATTTTGATTATTTCTGGATTGAAGTCAACAACAAAAAGACCTTTTTTCATTTTCTTTAGGGTTCTTGCAATACTATAACCTATTCTATTATGGCCGCAAAGTATTACATCAATTTTCTTTTTTGGTGTATATTCGAGTCCTGAAGATTCTCCAAATTTGTCAAATATTTTTAATCTCTTTTTGAAGAACTTATATATCCATTCATCATATTTTATTGTATAAGATGTTATAGTTATTGTCCCTATAGCTAGTAAAACAGTAAGTGTGAATATACTATTTGTTATGTGTCCAAGAAATAAACCTTGGGATGCGATTATTAGTGAGAATTCACTGATTTGAGCTAATGAAATTCCTGTCATAAACGCTGTTCTTTTTCTAAAACCAAAAAAAGATGTAAGTGACATTGTTACTAACGGTTTTATAAGTATTATAAACAAGAAGAAAATAACTAATGGAATTAAAATTGAGTTTGAAAAGTTTATGATTAATTGCATACCTAATGATACAAAGAAAATTGTTGCAAAGAAATCTTTTAATGACGTTACTTTTCCTATTATCTCAACATTATAAGGTAAGTTTGCTAAAGTTACTCCTGCAATAAAAGCACCAATTATGATTGAGAATCCAATATAACTAAATGCCATAGCAAACAAAAAGCAAATTGATATTGATAGCAAAAATAGTAATTCTTGAGATTTAGCTGCGAATTTGAATATCTTTGGAAATATGAATTTTGATAATCCAAAAGAAAGAATCATTATTCCTACAGCTTTTAATAATGCATATACAAGTGTTGTGATATTAAGAGATGCTATTGTTGGCAAAATGGATATTGCTAAAATCGCAAAGAAATCTTCAGTTAATAAGAAACCTAGAATGATTCTACCATGTAATGTGTCAAGTTCTTTTTTATCAGATAATAATTTTAAAACAATCATTGTTGAAGAGAATGCTAATATTGCTCCCATGTAAATTGCTTCTATGTTTTGGTATTTGAGGAAAGTTGCTACCATAAAACCAAAGCTGAATAATATTATTATCTGTATTGTTCCGCCTATTGGTGCTACTAATCCAACATCTTTTAATTTTTTAATATTAATCTCTAGACCAACTATGAATAATAAGAAGGCAATTCCTATTTCTGCAAGAAGGAATACTGTTTCTTTATTGGTAATGATATTCATTAACGGACCGATAATCAGGCCAGTAATCACATAAGCTGGAATCAATGGTTGTTTTAATAATCTTGCAAGGTATGCAAAGAAAGTTGCTACTATAATTATCAAGCCAAGATCAAAGAAAATATTATCCATCATTTTTCCACCTCAAGCAGAAAACCGCCTTTATGTTTTTTAAATTCAATATTCATACCTTTTTCTAAATTTTCATATTCTGCTAATACTTTAGGAATAGTTATTACTAGTTGTCCTGACGGTAATTTTTGTATTTTTGGCATGTTGTTATTTATGATATCTTAATTAATAGTATTTATACTATTATTTATGTTGTTTTATAGAATATTAGAAATAATAATATATAAATGTTTCGGAATGCTTTTTTATTCCGAAGCTCAGAAATCTTTGATTTCTCGTGTTGTGGTTATAAAACTTTTTTGATATCAATTAACAAATCAGAAGCAATAAAGAAATAACCTTTTTTCTTTTTTAATTGTAAATCTCCTAAAGCACCGTTGATGTAGCTTGCGTTTATTGCTGATTGTTTGTTTGAAAGTCCTTGAGCTTTGAAGCCTGCTGCTAATCCTGCTAAAACATCTCCAGTACCTGCTTTAGTCATTCCTGGATTACCTGTTTTGTTGTAAAGTGTTTTTGATTTTGTTATTATATTGTCTATTTTACCTTTTAATAAGATTATATTATTTTTTAATTGTTTTTTATAATTTTTTTTATTTAATTTTGAATTCTTTAACAAAATATCAAACTCACCTTGATGTGGGGTAAGGAGCGCATTATCTATATCTTGTAAATTTATAGATTTAATTGCGTCTGCGTCAATAATTAATGGTCTTTTTGATTTTTTAATGTAATTCTTTATCCATGTTTGTTTATTAATTCCGTTTCCGATTAAAACTGCAGAAAAATCTTTTTCTAAAGTTAAAAGTTTATTTACATTCCAGGATTTTAGTTTTTTTACAACTAGGTCTGGTGTTAAACAATTGATTGCCCAACCAACTTTTTCTAAAGTTGCTATTGTAACCCAATCAACGCCAGTTCTTAGTGCTGCTAGACCAGCGAGTGCAATTGCTCCAACATAATCTTTGGAACCACCTATGATGAGAAGTTTACCATTATCACCTTTATGGCTTTTAGGATTTCTTTTAGGTAGGATAATATCTTTTTTTGTAAGATAGTTCATATAAATAAAAATAGAAAAAGGAATATAAATATCTTTTGGCTAAAAACTATCATAATGTAATATATTACTTACTGATTTTCTTTTAGTAGGTTCTGGTTGCTCATCAGGGTAACCAATCACGACTGGCATAATTAGTTCTAAATTTTCTGGGACCTTACACATTTGTTTTAGTTTTGTAACATCCTCAGGTTGCATTAAAGCACCTAAACATAAACTGCCTAAACTTTCACTTTTTGCACTAAGTAAAATGTTTTGAATTGCATAATGACAGTTATTAATTGCCCATGGTTGTTCTTTGCTTGATAAAACTAGGATTAAATTGATATATTCTATAAAAGAAGTATCTTGTTTGTATATACCCATTCTATCTCTTGCATCTGCATACATTTTACTAATTGTTTTTAGTTTTTCTTTATCTTTTATTACAACAAATTGCCATGGTTGGATATTCATGCCAGAAGGTGCCCAATGTGCATTGTCTATTATCTTTTCAATAAGTTCATTAGAAATTTCTTTATCTTGATATTTTCTTATACTTCTTCTTGTTTTAATTGCTTCTGTTAATTCCATTTTATTTTACCTCGTTATACCAATATTAACAATAACTGTTTTTTCTTTATTTAATCCTGGTTTGATATCATGAAAAGTAATTGTTAAGTCTGGTATAATAAATTTGTTTGCTTTTTCACCTGTAGTTGGGTTAATTCCTGTTGGTATATCAACTGAAATTTTGAAAGCTTTACTTTCATTAATCAGGTCAATAACTGCTGCCATAACACCTTTAATTTCTCCTGATGTTCCTGTTCCTAGAATTGCATCAATTATAATATCATATGTGTCAAAGTCAACTAAATCAATTTCATAATAAGAAACATCAAAGAATTGGATTTTGTCGTTGTTTAATACTTTATCATAATTGGTTTTTGCCTCAGGTTTAAGTTTTGATTCGTCTCCTATAAAATAAATGTCAACTTCACATTCTTGGATTAAATAATCAGCTGCAACAAAACCATCACCGCCATTATTGCCGTGATTGCATACAACCAATATTCTTTTATCTTTTAGGTTAAACTTATTTTTTATAGTTTCATAAATGCCTTTACCTGCGTTTTGCATTAAAATAATTTTTTCAATGCCACAATTATTTTCTAAATTTTTCATTTCTTCAACTGAGATCATTTTTTAGCCTTTCTTTTGCATGATGATTTTCTTCAAAACATTTTACTAAATTATTTTTGTTTTGTTCTGTTATTTCATTAATGTTAACTAGGAAGTCCATAAAGTCAACTTTCTCTGAGTTATTGATTCTTTTTAAAAGTAATTCATATGGATAATTGATAGCTGGTCTAATTTTTCTTTCTTTCATTAAAGTTAGAATTAGATTGTTAATCCATTCTGTAATGTAATCTGCTTGCAATGATGATAAAAAAGAATCTCCAAATTTTTCATGAAGTTGCATTGCCATTTTTTTTCTGTCGCTCTTTTCAAGATTCTCAAGAATGCTTTTTGTTGAAGGGCAACCCGCAAACATTTCGTTGATTTGAAATTCTTCAAGTTTTAGAAAAGGTCCGTGTTGCATTGGAAACATCTTACAAACAAAACCACGTTTTTCATAACTTTGACATTTGTTACCTTTCATAAAAGTGCAAAAGTCTGAGTCAATTGCGTAACTTGTGATTATTGCTTGGTTTGTATTTAAGTCAAAAACTGCTCTACTTGGATGAATTTTATGTTCAATACCTTTTTCTTTTGCATCATTAATAAGTTTTTTAGCTTCAAAATCCCATAAAGGAAAAGAGATTTTATCAACAGGTATTAAAGAAATTAATGGTAAACGTCCAAAAGAGTATTGTCTTAATTGTTTTTTTTGTTTTTCTGTTAAGAAACCTCTAATGTTTTTGCAGCATGTTGCACAGTTAGAGCATTTGAATTTCATGATAGAGGGTAGGTTGGGGGTTTTAAATAGTTTGTTGTATATTGGATTAGAGCTTTGTTGTTTAATTAAATGGCAAGAGTTTATAAATACAATTATACCTTGGATAATTAAGATGGGTTTACTTGATGATCCAAGAACATTAGCAGCAATAGGATGGGATAAAAAATCTACTAGTGAATTAGTTACATCTCCTGAACAGGGGACAATTGAGAGATTACAATCTTATATACAGGCTTTACATTCTGGTGAACTTCCAGAGATTACTCCTTCTCTTGTTGCAGATACAGGATTAACTAGGGGGGAACTTGATGATTTAGAAACTAGGGCTCAAGTTTTTGGAACTTTGGGCACATTTCTTCATGACGTTGCTAATCTTAGAACAACTGCGGAGTATCTTACAGATCAGTGTCCAGATTTCTCCGATCTTGATACTCTTAAATATGTTTTACAGATTTTAGGTGGTCATGTTGCTAATCTTAGAGCAGATATTCGTCGTGAATCTGTTTCTTATACACCTTTGGATTTAAATTTAATTGTAACTCAGTCTGAAAGTTTTGTAACTAGAAGAAAAGAATTTCCAAAAGATGTATATTTTGTTTATGATTTAGTTGAAGATTTGCCTAAAGTAATGGGTGAGATTACTCAAGTTGTTTCTATTTTCTATAACTTATATGCTAATGCAGCAGATGCTCTTAGGAATAAGAAAGGTTCTAATACAATCAAAGTTAAGACACAGTATGATGGTCTGAATGTAATTGTTGAAGTTACTGATAATGGTTATGGTATGAATCAGGTCACAGCGAATAGGGTGCGAGATAAAATTCTGGCAGATCCGAATGCTGCAGAAGCATTTTCAACTAAAAGAGTTGACGATGGAAATATTGGTGGTTATGGTTATGGTCTAAAAGGATTATTTCCTAGAGTTTTACAACCAATGGGTGCTAACTTAGAAATTTATTCTGTATTAAGTCAAGGAACAACTTTTAGGATGAGTTTTAGACCATATTTACAACAAGATACGTCTCTTGATGGATCTGTGTCTACAGGAACTACAACTGATACTACAGGCTATGATATTATGTTATTAGAGGATGCGCCTTTTATTAGAAGAGGCATGGAAAAATTATTTACTAATCTTGGTTATGTTGTACATTCATATGGTGCTGCGGAAGATGCGTTAGAACAGTCAGATTTGTTAAGAAATCAAATTGTACTATTTGTAGATGATGAGTTGGATGGCAAAATGGCTGGTTCTGATTTTTATCTGGAATTGTGGAATTCTGGAATTAGGCCACCTACAGTTTTTACTTCAGGAAATATAGATTTGCAGGATCAATTGGATCATCCTAATGTTGCTTATCTTCCAAAACCCTTTGAAGGAGATGTTGCTCAAAATACAATTGTGTTATTATTAAATGCAGTAAATCATGTATCACCTAATTAATCATTGTAGACTATGCTTAAGCAGAGTTTCTGGTGTTATGTCAAAATTTAATATAATTTTCCATTAAAAGAATTAGGATATGTTATAGACTTATTTAATTAAACTACTTTTTAACTTTACAGCCGCCAGAAGGTAATACTCTGATTATTTCGTCTAATTCGCCGCCAATCTTTTTTTGGATTAATTTTGCAACTGCAGATGCTCTTTCTTTGCCTTGTATAAGTTCCATATAATCTTTGCAATGAACTTTAATTGCTTCTACAGGGCCTGCCATTACTCTGCCGTCTTTTAGCATGCCTATTGCACAATTGATTTTATTGTCAATGTAATTGGTTTTACCATATATCATAAAAGCGCCTTTTGATAAATACTCTCCAGATTGAGGTTCTTTGCTTACTTGATCTGGAGTTACCCAAAAAACAGGAGAAGTTTGCATGCCGAGTTTCCAAACTCTACTGAATGAAACTGTTGCGTCTGCAACTTCAGTGAGTGTTGCTTTTGGTGTTTTACCTTCTGTTTTGATTACAAAGAAAGGTGAACCAGCCATGTCTGTATGGAAAACAAGGTCATTGTTCTCTGTATGTTTCTTAATTATTATCTCGTTAGTTGTTGCGTCACGTCCGCCAATGCAAAGAAAATCTTCACTTGAAATAAACCACCTAAATTTTTCATACCATTCGCGTTTGATATCTTTCCTTTTTTCTTGTACTTTTATTTCATCATCTCTTTGTTTCTCAAGTTTTTTTAATTTTTTAAGTGAAATTCCTAAAGCTTCTTTTGCTCCTTCAATCTTTTTTTTGACTTTTTTAGCTTTATCATAATAAATAGAAGCGTTTTTGTCTACATTTTTTGTAAGGTCTAAAGAGATTTTCATGCCAAAACCTCTTTGTAATGTTTAACAGATTCGAAAATAAAGAAAATAAAACCAAAAAAGTAGAAAATTAATGTTATGATTGCTATTGAAGCTATGAATAATAATAATATGAATTGTTTTGTTAAGAATAATTGACTTAATGTAGCAATAAAATAAGTAAATTGACTAATAAAAAAGTAGTATATGTACATGCCAAAGAAAATTAAACCTGCACTAATCAAGCCAATAAATATCTTTTTCTTGTGTTCTGAATTAAATTCAAAAAAGTAGAACACTAAGCCAATGATTAAAGAAAGTAGGACAATTGTGCCTATTGCTGTAAGTCTGTTTGGAATTATTTTATCAATCCATAGTACGGTTTCTAAAAGATTGTGAGTTTGAATGTCTACGCCTACTAGAATACGATTTTTTATTGCTGATAATTTTAGCATTGGAAGGGTTATGAAACAAAACAATGATGATGCTAGTATTGATTGTGTTAATCTTCCAAAATGGAATTGTGATTTTGTAAACATTTTATACCAAATAAAAGCGGGTGCGATCAATAAGAAAAGTATAGCTAAATAATTGAATATGTAGGCTATTGATAAAGTAATTGTATTCATGCCTGAAACTTGAACAATTTCTTTAATGTAGAGAAATGTTAAAGGTGTGTGGCCGCCTACTGCTAAATGTTCAAAATAAAATGTGGATTTGATGTTTAATAAGTAAGGTAGTAGAAAGTTACCTACCTCTGTTAATAAATGTAAAGCTAACATACCTGTGATTCCTAGATAAATTGTTTTTTTGTAATGGAAAAGTTCAATGAATTTTGTATAGAACTCTTCTCCAAATTCGCCAATCTTGAATATTAAATGATCTGTGCTGAAATGTTTGTGTCTGCCAACAATTAAGAAAATATAAACAAATATTGCAATAACAACTAAGGGTGCGTCTAATGCTATAGCAAGCCATTCTGTTATCAAATTAAAAATAATTACAAAGAAACTAAATAAAACAAATAATACAGATATAAATCTGAAAAGTTTTTGAGGAATTGTATAAGGTAAGCCTTTTTCATGTGCAGCAGCTAAAAAACTTGGTGCTTTTATAGGGAGTTTTAATGTTACATAAATTGATGCGAGTACAATTATTAAGGAACCAAAATATATACTATAAGTAATGAAACTTATTTGGTTATTGAATATGAAATCGATGATTGTTTTGAAAAAAACAGCTTCGTGTCTTGTGGCGATTGCAACTGAAACCAAATCTTTAATTATGAAAAGAAAGAAAGCTATAATTATTGTTAAATCAAGATGACGTTTTTTTGTACCAAACAATATGCTTGAGATGCTTGCTTTATAAAATAAATAACCCATTGCTGCCCATGAAACAAGTTTTTTTAGATAGTCTAGGTCGCCCGGTAAAAGACCTAAAAAGTCAAATATTTGTACTATAATTAAAAGAAAAAGAAGAAATTCTTCTATCCTGTGGATAATTCTATGGTCCATATACCTTATACCGAAATATTTATATATAATTCTTACGGTTTTTTAAGTTATGAAGAAAGGGCAAGCACAAATATTTAGAATATTGGTAGTTGCTGCTGTTGTTATCTTATTGTTGTGGTTTGGTTGGAGAGGTATTTCTCAGGTTTCTAGTAAAGGTTGTGAATCTAGGTTAGCTGTTTTTGAAGCTCAATTAAAAGCAACAGTTAGGGGAGCTTCTTCAGATGTTGGTTCTAGAGAGGAATGGGAAAATGCTATACCATGTAATGTGGATACTGTTTTGTTTGTTGATAAGAGTAAGGATGTAAGTTTTTCTGTATTGGATAAATATCCTGAAGTGTATGATACAATATCTCCTATAATGACTGATGAAAATACTTTCTTGCTTAAAAGTGGGAAAGTTGTTAAATCGTTTGATATGGGTGATATACATATTGATTGGCCGTATTATGATTGTTATATTACTAGTAATGGGAGAATAGATGCTTGGATAGAAGGTCATGGTGATGATACTAAATTCTTAAAGATTGATGATCAGTTTGATTGTACTTTTGATCAAGAGAATTCTGCTGAGTTATCTACTGAAGATTTGGAAAAGTTGTTAGATGATATTGAAGATGAAAATGTGGGTGTTGCAGATGCAGTTCAGTTGGATGTTGATAAAGATATTACAGATGATGGTAGTAATACTGTGATTGTTATTGATACGCCTCCTGATGAGGGTAAATACTTTCAACAAATACCTAAATGTGCTGTAGAATCATTTTCACAAGCAGTTGCTGATGGAGATGTTACAGTAAGTTGTTTAGATGGTTTGAATATAGTTATAGATGATCCTTTGGTTGTATGGCCTTTTGCAGGTGGTACTCCTGATTGTACTATTACAATTGATGAAATTATTGAAGAATCTTGTAAACGAGAGTTTTTAGGTGCTGCTTTTGAAGATTCTGCAGCTGTTGATAATATTATTGGTGATGATTCTTTACCTGGATATGTTGCTACTGATAATCCAGCGTTAGTAGCAGCAGCTGCTATAGATGCAACATTATTAACCGCAATTGCAGCAGCTACTGTATCAACTACTACTACAGTATTAGTTGATGAGGATGTTGGACCAATAACTAATCCAATAGATGTTAGTAAGTCTTCTGAAGAAAAGTTGAGTGTTGCTGATAAAAATGCTTTGGATGGCATTAATGCAGATACTCATTTTATAGCTCTAGTTCCTCTTAATAATATTCAATTGAATGCAATAATTGAAAGTGATTTACCACATTTTGTTCAAGATTCAATTTTAAGTGCACAAGTTTCAAATACGCCTTTATCACAATCAAAGCTTAAGAAAATTGTTAAAGATAGTAATCTTAATGACTGGCAAATTTCGCCTTTAATTCTACTTAATATGAACAAACAAAAAGATCTTGGTTTAACTATTGAACTTCATCCAGACTTAGTAAGGACTTTAGGTGAAGAAGAAGTAGGATTTGTTAATCAAATAAAACAATTTGCGCAAGCAGAAGGTATTATGAATCCTAATGTTTTTGAAGGTTTATTGAAGGAAGGAAGAAATAAATAATTAAACTTTTTTAGCGTGTCTTAGAATAAATGCTTTTATGTCTTCTGCGAACATTATTGTTAAAAAGAATGCATAACCTATTGTGAATATAACTAAGCTTAGTATCAAAGGTTGTTGGTCAGCAATTGGTGCTAAGAATATTCCGTCTGGTGTTAAAGTAACAACACTTGAAGTTTTTTTAACAAAATATATCCAGCCTATGCTTAAAACAGCAGGTAACATAAGTACAATTCTTCGAAGTACATGAGAGTGAGGTTTTTGAGTTTCTTTTGGTATTGGTGGTTTTTTTAGTTTAGCACGTGGCAATGTTATCAACCTCTATACTCTTTTCTGCGCACAACCCTTCTTTTGTTGATGGCACAAAAACAGCTTTTAATATGTTTTCTTGTGAGTTCAGTTCAGTAGATGTTCTTAGTATATCTCCTGCTTCTATAGATTCTTCATAATTATACTTGTTTATATCTTTTTCCCCTATAATTGTAATTTTGAGACTAATTTCTTTTTTGCCAATATTCTGTAAGATGAAATTCATTTGGTTTTCTGACCTACAAACACTAGTTTTGTCATTAATAGAAAGAACCTTTAATTCAACGTTTTGGCAGCCAGTTATTGCTTCTTGTTCTTCTGCTGGGATTGTTGAACCCCAGGTCATTACTGCTCCACCTAATGCTCCTGCAAAGATTATTAAAACCATTGTAGACATTAAAGGTGATATTGCTTTTTTCATTTTTTAAGTTCTTTTAGTAAACTTTTGATTAAGTTTTCTTCTTTTGAGATTGCAGCAAGATATGGTAATGTGCTAATTATTAATATGATTAGTCCGGTTATGACAAACATGTTAAGCAAATTAGATGTTAAGTAATCAGTTACAAAACCAACAATTCCTAGTACTAAGAAAAAAAAGTAAATTGTAAAACCTTTGTTTAGAACGTTTTGAGATTTTTCACGGTTAATCTTGGATTCTTCAATCTCTAGATAGGCTATTTCGTTATCAACTAACCTCTTTTTCATATATCATTTTTTGGCTTGTTAATATATAAATGTTGTTGTTTTAAGGCAAGGTTTTTATATGTAAAGTAATTAATATCATATTTGGGGTAATGATGAAGAAACTGTGGCTATTAGTTATTATATTGTTATTTTCTAGTTATGTTTATGCAGTTGAATGTGGTTCTACACCAACAAACGGCTGTACTATTTCAACACATACAACATTTAATCCTGGTGAATATTATTTACCTTCTGGTATTAGTTTTGCAAATAAATATGCTCAATTAGATTGTAATGGAGCACATATCTATGGTGCTGGTAGTGGTAAAGGAATAGGAGTTGATGATTGGGAAAAAACAGATTATAATGTTATTAAGAATTGTAAAATCTCTGATTATGAGTATGGTGTTTATATCGGTGATGCTATTTTTGGGGATTATATTTCTAGTATAGAAGTTTCTGATAATGAGATTTATAATAATACTTATGGGATATTTTATTACATGGCTACTCTTTTTAGTGATGTAAAAAGAAATGTGTTTAGGGAGAATAATTATGCTATTTATCAAGATTTACTTATTGATAAAGATGATTCTTTTTTATATTTTAATTTAGACCATCGAATATATGATAATGATTTTTATGATTCAGGTGTTGTTTACAAATATACAAAGGGTATTCAGTTTTGTTCTAATGGTGTGCCTAATAGGTGGCATGGTTTTGAAGGGCCGCAATGCGATTGTATTGTTCCTATAAGTAATTCTTACATCAGTGAAGATAGGAAACTTTGTTACGGAACATACAATGTACATGATATAGGATTTATGGCAAAAAATGCTGATTTAGATTGTCAAGGTTCAACTTTGATTGGTCCAGGCAGTGGTAAAGGAATTAAAGTTGATGATTGGGAATTAACAGATAATAATGTTATTAAGAATTGTAATCTTCAAGATTATGAGTCTGCTATTTATATCGGTGATAATGTTTTGGGCGATCATCTTGCTGGTAATCAAATAATAGATAATACTATTTCTGGCAGCACCTATGGTGTCAATATGTTTTACGCTACAAAAGATAACATAATCAATTATAATACTTTTTATGATAATAATAGAGCAATTTATTTTGGTAATAATTATGTTCAGGCTAGTACAATTAATTATAATGATTTTTATTCTAACATTTATAATGTTTACAATACACAGCCTTACTCTATTAATTCTGAAAATAATTGGTGGGGACTTGATGATGTTAATTATATTCAAGATAAAATCTATGATTGTTCAGACGGTAGTGTTGGTTGTGTTGATTATACTCCTTGGCTTACAGTTGGACCAGAAGACCGGATGGTTGATTTAGTTATTAATGATATTACATTTAATCAAGGTAGTATAACTGTACAAGTTTATAATAATGGAAGTTATGATGTTAGAGATTTGAAATTAAGTGTGATTGAGAAAAATGGTAATCAGCTTGTTCAAGAAATTAAATATTCTTACCTTAATACCATTTCTGCATATGCTACAATAAATATTGTTATTAGTATGGATGTAACTAAAGATAATGAAGTTATTGTTGTGTTAGATCCTGATAATGAAGTTGTTGAACGTGAAAAGGCAAATAATGTTTTGTCTAAATTGTATCAAGGTGTTATTAAACTTTGGATGGATACAGATGTTCCACCAGGTGTTGCTAATACTGAAATTCAAAATTATATAATTGAAAATATGGGGCCTGTTGAGTTTGTTGAAAGTGATGATGATGCTGAAGTTTTAATTTATGTTGCTAGACATAACCCAGTTGTTGTTTGGCAGTTTGAAGCACAGAAAAATGAAGGGTGGATATATTATGGTAACTTTTTGTTAAAAGATGGTGAAATTGATGATGCACCATATGCAGGGTTAGTTGGTAGTTTTACAAGAGAAGGTCAAAAATATATTGGAATAATTGGAAACGATATTGAAGGTTTTATTTTAGGTGCTAAAGAATTTATCAAACAAAAAGATTTATTCTTGAATACTGATACAGCTAGAATTTTTGGTAAGAGCAATATTGAGGGTTTAGCAATTTATGATTATCTTCATTCAGATGGTGTTAGAACACATTATAAAGAAAATACAGAAGAGTTTGGATTAGCTGTTAGTAACGCTTTAACTGGTAGAATGTCTGGTGAATCTTTAGTTAATATTGATGTTGATGGTGTGAGTTATAGGATTAAAAGAATTGAATCTGCTAATTCAGCTTTAATGAAAGAATATCTTGATCCTGATGGGTATCCTGTTGTTATGGGTGGTGGGTTATGGAGCAATGTTGATGCCTGGGATGATTTAGGAAATGAGTTAGCTAACGAAGGTAAAGATGTTTATTTGATTGAACTTACTGGTGGACCTTCTGAAGAAGAAGAAAATAATGATTATACGTATGAATATTTACAAGATGTAGTTTTCCCTGCTTATGTTAATTATGTTAAGACTGATTCTTCGTCTTCAAGAATAAAGTATGTTGGACATAGTAATGGAGCAAGAGTAGCTTTAACTTCACTTACTCAAGGTGCTGTTAATCCTACAGATGTTGATACTCTGGTGTTGGTTGGTGTTCCTGGTGCTTTCTCAGAATTGAGTTATTTTGCTGAACTTGTTGATGAGGGTGGTGCTGAAGCAATCCAAAGCTTAAGAGATGATAATGAAGAACATGTTACTTTTAGTGAAATTGGGTTTAGGTTGGATAACTTGGTTAGTGGGTTAGCTAGTTTTTTTAGTTCTGTTAAAGGTGATGAAAAGAAAATTTCTTTAAATTTATTTGAGAAATACTTTGATTGGATTAGTTCTAATTCAGATTCTCAACCTGGGAATGGATTAAATATTGATTCTTTTAGTTTAATATATGGTAATGATGGTTTTGGAAATTCTAATAGTGATGACTTTATTGTAGCAGTTGATGATGAGTTAGCAATATACAATAATGTTCAAGGCAATAACAAGGCAATTGTACAATTACCAGTTAAACATGTTGGTATGCCTGCAGATGAACAAGTCAAAGAAAAGGTGAAAGAAAGTATATCTAAATCGATTTATTAAAAGAGGTGTAATAAAAATGAAAAATAAAAAAGAAAGTCAAGGATGGTTGAAAGGTGGAAAATTTGGGTTGTTAGTGGGTATAATATTATTTTTTACAATTATTGGTGGCCAATTTATTAATAGTATTCTTAGTTTTGGTTCTTGGCTGTTACTTTTTGTATTTCTGATTGAATTTTTTATTGCAGGCGCTCTTTTGGTATTTTCATATCAGAAATTAGTGCAATTAAAAATTCATAAAGTTTTTGTATGGATTTCATATTTAATTATAGCTGGTTTGATTATTTGGTTTACTTTAATATGGATTGTAGGGTTAGAATTAATGTCAGGCATTGTTGGAATTTAATAAAATAAATGAATAAAACAAAACTAATACTTTGTATGATTCTGCTAGTTATACCTTTAGCTTATGGTATTAGTTTTGATGATTTGTATGATTCTTATGACTATAGTTATGATGGTGATGGTGTTACAATCAATTCATTTACAACTTATGGTGGTGGTGAAGCTCCACCTTATGATGCGTTTGCGATTGATATTAATATGGATCTTGATGGTGGTTCATATAGTGTAATTGGTGATTTATTTCTTGATGGTGAATTTATTACTACTAGCGAAATAAGATTTGGTGTTGAGTCTGGTACTACAACAATCTATTTACTATACCCTGCTGAGAAAATGGTTAATGGAACTTATAATCTATCATTAACAATAAATCAGGATTTTTTAAGGATTTATAGAAATAAAAACGCGTATTCATTTGAATTTAACGATACAGATTATATTAAACCAACTATTAATGCCGAATATCTTTTGGACGCTTTAATTAATACAGATGGAGATCCTGAATTTGAGTTTTTAGAAGTTAATGTTAGTGTTAATGGGTCAGTTTCAGGAGATGTTGCTGTTTACATAAAAGATAACAATAAAACACTTGTTGCAAGAGAGGGTTTTGAAGAAATACCTGAGATTGTTTCTTTACGTTTTAATGCTGAGGATCTTGTTAAGTATAGGATGTTTAATCCTGTATTGTATAAGATTGAAGTTGATGATTATATCTTTAATGTAAATCAAGCTTTGACTGTAAATAATTTAGATTCAACAAGTGTGTTTACAGACATATATTCAGAAACTGTTGGGGATGATCTTGATATTGATGTTGGAGTAGATATTAAAGAAGCAGGAACTTATTATATTGAAGCAGATCTTTATGATGAATATAATAATTTTGTAACTTCTGTTAACCAAAGTTTTGAACTAACAACTGGTGTACAGACTGTTATATTAACTTTTGATGGGGCTGAGGTTTATGCTAGTGGATTTAATGGACCTTATGTTGTTAAGGTTATAAAATTAGTTAAGCAAGGTGTTTTAGACAGCCAATCAGATGTTTTTACAACAAGTAGTTTAGATTATAGTGACTTTAGTAAACCACCTATGCCTGATTTAATTGTTACAGATTTGTCAATGAATGACAGTTTAATTAATGTTACAATTAAGAATATCGGTCAGGCTTATGCTTTTGGTTTTACATTAACAATTTTTGATGAAGAATTTAACAAAACTTTAGAAAGTGTCATCCCTAGTTTAGCTCCAGACGAAGAATTGAATTTTATGTTCAATAATCCTGGAATAATTACTGTATATGCAATCGTTGATTATCTTAACAATGTGGAAGAGTTAAACGAAAGTAATAATGTTAAACAATATCCTGAAAGTTCAGATTGTGTTGAGCCTGGTGAAAGCCTAACAATAACAGAAGATACTGTAATTTGTGAAGGAAGTTATAATGTGCCTGGTGGAATAATATTAGAAACTGATAATGTAAGTTTAGTTTGTCAAGATTCTTTAATAGTTGGAGATAATACAAGTATTGCTTTGAATATTAGCAATGTAAATAATGTTTCTGTTGAGAATTGCACTTTTGTTGATTATCAATCAGGTATCTTGTTAGAACAAACCTCTAATAGTTGGTTAACTAATAATAATGTTTCAAATATGAGTTTAATTGGAATCCATCTTCTAAATTCTGAGGGAAACACATTAAGAAATAATGTTATGGATAATAATTATAATGGATTTGGTGTTGAAGAAGGTTGGATAAATGATATAGATGATTCAAATACAATAAATAATTTACCTGTAATTTATTTGATTAATCCAACAAATTTAGTTATAGGTGAACAAGCAGGTTATATTGTAATAATTAATGGTGATACAATAGAAATTAATAATCAAATAATTAATTCAGCGCTTTATGGTTTAACAGTTGTTGATAGTAATGATTTAATTGTTGATGGTAGTAGGTTTAGTAATGGTAAAGTAGGAATGTATATTGATAATGTTGATAATCTTGAATTGAGATATAATAAAATTGATAGTAATTCTTTATATGGTATTCAATTGATTAGGTCAACTGGTCTTGTTGCATATGAAAACGAGATACTTGATAATAAAGAGGGTATTTTAGCAGGAGCTAATGTATTATTATTTACAAACAATGATCTTGATAACGAAGATTATAATTTTATTGTTGATATAAGGACTAATGTTGTTGCTGAAAATAATTATTGGGGTACTGTGATTAATTCTGAGATTCAAGATAAGATATTTGATGGTATTGATGATAGGATTAAAGGTAGATTAGACTATAGCCCTTATAAATATTATAATTTACATCATACAAATAGTCCTCCTGTTTTAGAAGAAGTTAGTAATCTGGTTGTTAATGAAGCTGAACAAGTTCAGATTGTATTAAGTGGAAGTGATGTTGATGAATATGATAATTTAGTTTATTCAATAGATGACCTTAGGTTTAGTAAAGTTGGAAGTACATTTAGTTATACAACAGCAGATGGTAGCGTAGGGAGCTTTACTGTTACTGTAGATGTGTCTGATGGGTCTGAAAGTGATTCTCAGGAAGTTTTGGTTACTGTTCAAGATGTTTGTACACCAGATTGGGTTGAAGTTAATGGTAGTTGTCAGGAAGATAATACAATTACTGGTTCTTATGTTGATGTTAATAGTTGTTATGCAACAACTGGTTTAGGATCAGATAATAATCCTCCTGTTGATAATACATATGCTTGTGATTATTGTACACCTGTTATTACTAATACAACTTGGAGTGGTTGGAGCGATGTTAATTCTTGCTTAGCTGATGATACACAAGAACAAGAACGTACACTAACTGAGTATGATGCAAATTTCTGTGGTGAAGTTGCTAATGTTACTCATACTGAAACTCAATTTGTTACTTGTGACTTTTGTACACCTTCAATTGATTATACTGTTTGGAGTATTTGGAGCGATGTTAATTCTTGCTTAGCTGATGATACTCAAGAACAAGAACGTACTCGGGTTGAGTATGATGTAAATTACTGCGGTGAAGTTGATAATGTGACTCAAAGTGAAACTCGTTTTGTAGGTTGTGATTTTTGTACTCCTACTATTACTAATACAACTTGGAGTGGTTGGAGCGATGTTAATTCTTGCTTAGCTGATGATACCCAAGAACAAGAACGTACACTAACAGAGTATGATGCAAATTTCTGTGGTGAAGTTGCTAATGTAACTCATAGTGAAACTCAATTTGTTACTTGTGATTTTTGTACTCCTTCGCTTGATTATACTGTTTGGAGTATTTGGAGTGATGTTAATTCTTGTTTAGCTGATGATACTCAAGAACAAGAACGTACTCGTGTTGAGTATGATGTAAATTACTGCGGTGAAGTTGATAATGTGACTCATAGTGAAACTCAATTTGTTACTTGTGACTTTTGTACTCCTTCAATTGATTATACTGTTTGGAGTAGTTGGAGTGATGTTAATTCTTGTTTAGCTGATGATACTCAAGAACAAGAGCGTACTCGTGTTGAGTATGATGTAAATTTCTGTGGTGAAGTTGCTAATGTAACTCATAGTGAAACTCAATTTGTTACTTGTGACTTTTGTACTCCTTCGCTTGATTATACTGTTTGGAGTGGTTGGAGTGATGTTAATTCTTGTTTAGCTGATGATACTCAAGAACAAGAACGTACTCGTGTTGAGTATGATGTAAATTTCTGTGGCGAAGTTGCTAATGTAACTCATAGTGAAATTCAATTTGTTAGTTGTGACTTTTGTATTCCTGATTGGGTTGAAGTTAATTCAACTTGTGTTAATGAGATTATTACTGGTTCATATGAAGATGTTAATGATTGTTATGCTTTAACTGGATTAGAAGACGATAATAATGCACCTGCTGATAATACTTATGCATGTGTTCTACCTATTGAATATATTAAATTTAATATTAGTTTGAATGCAGGCTGGAATTTAATATCATTCCCAATAGATTTAAGATATAATAGAGTTAGTGATATATTTACTGATTATGATTCAATCTTTATGTATAATGGATTAATGCAAGAATTAGATGATAATTCTATTATTAATGAAAATTTTGCTTATTGGGTTGAAGTTAGTAGTAATCAAGTAATTGAAGTTGAGGGTCTTGAGTTTAATGATAGTATTGTATTAGGGGATGGTTGGAATATGGTTGGTCACAAATCATTAAGCAATCAAGTTATTAATGGTGTAGAAACAGTTTATGCTTATGATAATGGATGGTTAACATGGCAAAATAGTAGGCCATGGAATGATTTCTCAGAATATGAACCAGGTATTGGTTATTGGGTTGATGTTGAAACAGTAAGATAATTTACAAAGCATCTACAATCAATTGGCTAATATCTATCTTAGCTGCAGGGTTTGGAATTGTATTTGTTGTTATTACAGTTGCACCTGCTTTTTTTAGTTTTGTTAGAGCATTTTCAACCATAATACCATGGACTGCAAAGCATGTTACTTTTTTTGCGCCTAATTTCTTCATTGCTTTGATGCCTTCAAGTAATGTGTGGCCTGTTGATATCATGTCGTCGATAAATATAACATTTTTGTTGTTCAGATTTATTTTTTTGTTTAGTTTAACTTTTACATTTCTTGCTGAATATCTTATTTTTTCCATTATAGCGCAATCGCAACCAATTCTTTGTGCAACTTTTAGTGCCCATTTGTAACTTTCCCAATCTGGTCCAATTATAACTGGATTCTTAATGTTTTTTTCAATGTATTTCTCAATTAATGGATTTGCAGTAATTTTATGAGAATTAATAGCAAATATATGTTTTAAAGTTTTTTCTCTGTGTAAATGTGGGTCACAAATTATTACTTTATTATAATCTTCATCAATGTTTTTAGCAATTGTTCTAAGTGAAATACATTCACCTGGATTAAATCTTTTATCTTGTCTAAGATATGCAAAATATGGTGCTATCAGAATTACTTTCTTTGCACCTAAATCGCGAGCAGTTTCTGCAGCAAATAAAGCTTCAACAACACAATCATTAATATTTCCATAAAATGATTGTACAAGGTAAACTTTTTTCTTTTTAACATCAACATTAAATTTAATCTTTATTTCTGAATCAGGAAAATGTGTTGTTTCTAATTCAGAATAAGGCATTTTAGCTTTATCAGCTATTTTTTTAGCAATATGTTTTCCATGTGAGCAAGCAATTATCATAAATATACCTCTTTTTTGTTTTTATTGATTTGTTAGTTTAAATATTTTATCATTCGTATTATTTTAGAAAGGCTTTTATATTCTTAGATTATATTTTTTATCAGTAAGGAAAGATTGGTGAAAATCCAACACTGCCCCGCAACCGTAAAGTCGGAATACTAAGATCGTGGAGATGCAATTTCTCTATTGTTTAAATGAAGAATAAAAAAAAAGAGTCTAGAAAAGAATCTAAAAAAGGAGAGACTAAATCAGAATTAGTTAGTCTAGAGATTAGTTTAAGTGTTAAGAGTGCTAAAGAAAAGACTGAAACTATTGATGAAGAAGTTGAAGTAGTAGAACCTGAAGAAGATGATAATGAAAAATCTAATGCTGCTGTTTATCTTGGAATAAGGCCGAATATTTATGGGTCTGGTCCAGCAAAGAGTAATGTTGATTATGATGAAATATATTCTCATCTTGGGCAAACAAGAGCAAAAGGTATGTATGATGATGTTTCAGGTGGTGGTGGGGATTCAATAGATCGAGTTCCTGAAAGATCGTTAGTTGATTCTGAAGTTATTCACGATGCGATACAGTGGGAGAAATATTTTCTTTCTGGAGATAGAATGGGTGATTTTGGTGCGGTTCCTATGGCTGGAATCAACTCAAAAGATTGGGAAAGGTTTAGGTTGTGGGCAAAAGTTGAATATGTTATGTATAATTTAATGAGGCAAACATCATAATGGTATTTGATAAAGAGTTAGATTATCATAAATTCTCAACAGGTGGAGGTTTTGTTTTGTATTTTGTTACACATGGAACAACATAGGTTTTTGAAGCTTTGAAAGTAAATAAACAGACTTTTTAGAAAGGCTTTTATATTTTTAGATTATACCTTCTATTAATAAGGAAAGATTGGTGAAAATCCAGCACTGTCCCGCAACCGTAAAGTCGGAATACTAAGGCCGTGGAGAAATAATATTTCTCTAATGATATAAAATGCAAGAATTAATTACAAAACAAAAGTCATCTGTTAAACAGAGATTAGCGCAGAAAGCTCTTCAAAAACAGTTAGAAGTGCTTAAGCTTAGAGAGTATCTTATTTTAGCTGGATTTTCATTAGGTGCTGCAGCATTAAGAGTTCCAATGCAAGCATTGCCAAGCGCAGAACCAATTACTTTTTTTGCAATACTATCAGGTTGGCTTTTTGGAAAGAAAAAAGGTTTTTTAGTTGGTGTGGCTGCGTTATATGCTTCAAATTTCTTAGTTTTTGGTGGTCAAGGTATTTGGACATTGTTTCAGGCATTAGGTTTTGGACTTGTTGGGTTTCTTGGGGGTATGTTAGGTAAGAAAGCAGGAATCCTTAAAGTTCTGGGTATTGCTTTGATAAGTACGATTGTATTTGAATTGGTTGTAAATATTGGATCTGTTTTCATGTTTCCATTTGGTTTTTTTGGACTTATGTTTACGGCTTTGCCGTTTGCTCTAATACATATTGTATCAAATATGGGTTTTGCATTGTTGTTACCAAAAGCCAAGAAATTTGTTCATGATAAAGGGGAGTTTGATCAAACAGAGGTATGCAAAGAATTATTAACTAAGTTTAAGGGGGAGAAAAATGAAAATAGTAATTATAATGGTGTTTCTGATACTAGCAGCATTGACAGTCCAAGCAGCTGAAGTTTGCGTTGTTGCACAGCTTAGCGATACAAATGTTAAGGGAGATTGTTTTGATATTGATAATGGTGTGAATGGGTTTACAGTTTTAGAAACTTCTGATTTAGATTTTACATGGTCAGATCCGGGTGTTTATGGGCGTGCATTGTGCAAGATTGAGGGAAAGGGTGACAATGTGGTTGGGTCAGATTGTGCATGGGGAAATGAGTATTGGGGATTTTATTTGGTTTCTAATAATCAATGGTCTTATCTGCCTGTAGGATTTGATAGTCCTGGTGATTGTTGGAATTATGATATGGGTTCATTTGGTGGACATTATTGTTCTAGAGATGGTGATGTTATAGGGTTTAGATATGGACCTTTTGGGACGATTCCTGATATGTTAAATGTAAAAGATATAAAGATAAATGTGGATGATGACAAAAGTAGCGCCGATGAAGATGGGGGTAAAATCAAAGATGTAAAACCTCAATCTGAGATTGAGATTATTGCAAAATTTGAAAACTTATATCCTGAAGATATTGATGTTACAATTGAAGAAGTTTATATTGAAGTAATCATTGAAGGTATTGATGACGGTTCTGACATTACTGATGAGTCTGATTCAATTGATATCAGCGCAAATGAAGCAGAAGAGATTGTTTTTTCTTTTGATTTGCCTTTGGAAATAAAAAAGGGGAATTTTCCGTTCAAGTTAAAAATATTTGGTGAAGATGAAAAAGGGATTGATTATGAAAGGGAAATTGAATATAAAATTTATATTAGTAAAGAGAAAAATGAGCTTAAGATTATTGAAGCAAGGTTAACTGATTTGGATATTGATTGCAAGGGTAGTAGTGATATAGAATTTGAAGTTGTCAATATTGGAACAAAGGACCAGGATGTTGTTTTAACAATTGAAAATTCTGACTTGGGCCTTAAAATTGAAGAAAAGTTTACTTTAGATAAAGACCCTTTTGATAGTGATAGCCAATACAAAGGGTTTTACTCTTTTGGTGTAAATGAAGTTGCAGCAGGTAGTTATCCAATTGAAATATCAATGGCTTATAGTGGTCAGAAATTAAAGGAAACACTTAATCTGGATGTTGAAGCTTGTGAAATAGTGTCTGAAACAAAACCAGTTGTAGTTCAACAAACACCTCCTATTACAGCAGCTGCTGTTGTTGATCCCGTTGCTGAAAAACAACCTATTGATAGCTCAATATTCATGCTTGGTGTCTTGTTTGTGCTGGCTTTAGTTATAGTGGTGGTTTTGTTATTTATCATATTTAAGAAGTGATGTAATCACCCCATAGTGGTGTGTTATACAAAACTTTATAAATCTGATTTGCATTCCAGTCGATATGGTTGCTGAGATAGAGTTTTTAGATAAAATCAAAACTGATTTTAGGCTTAATGTTTATGAAGTTAAGATTTGGACTTCTTTATTATCAAGAGGTATAGCAACTGCAGGAGAATTAGCTGATATTTCTGGTGTTCCAAGAAGCAGGTGTTATGATGTTTTAGAAAGTCTTGAAAAGAAGGGTTTTATCATAATGAAAGTTGGTAAGCCAATTAAATATATAGCTGTTAATCCTGAAGAAATTGTTGGGAGAGTTAAAAAAACAATTACTAATGATGCAGATCTGCAACTTAGTTTAATGGATAAATTAAAAAAAACTAATGTTTTCAAAGAATTAGAACTTTTACATAAAACAGGAATTGAACATGTTGAACCAAGTGAAATTACAAACAGTTTTGTTGGTAGAGAAAATATTTACTTATTTTTAAGAACCATGATGAAGGGTGCTAAAAAATCAATTACAATTGCAACAACTCGTGAAGGTTTTCATAGAAAAGCTGGAATGTTAAGAGGGATTTTATCTAATAATACTAAAGTAAATATTGAAATTATTGCACCTGTTGATGAGAAAATGCTTAGAAAAGCAAAAATTCCTTCAAAGAGTGTTAGTATTAAGAATGTTGAGAATAGTGCAAGGTTTATTTCAGTGGATGATGATCAGATTTTGTTTATGACAACTGATGAATCAACAAATCCTGATTATGATGCAGCTATTTGGATTAAAAGTACATTCTTTAATACAGGGTTTAAATCTTTGTTTAATAATTCATTTTAAATATTAAAATACGAAAACTTTATATAGTAGATATTGAATACAAAAAAGTAATAATTCTACAAAAGATTAAAATGGTAGACGATAAGGAACTTCCAGTAACAAAAACAGGTACAACAACTGTTGGTATGGTATGTAAGGATGGAATAGTTTTGTGTTCTGATAAAAGGGTTACATCTGGTTATCTTGTTAGTTATAAAAAGTTTGAAAAGATTGCACAGATAACTGATAATATTGCTGTTACTATGGCAGGTTCTGCTTCTGATGTTCAATTAATAACAAGAGTTATTAGTGCTGAACTAAGACTTAAGAAAATTAGGGCTGGTAGAGAAGTTACTGTTAAGGAAGCTGTTAATTTATTATCAAATATGGTTTATGGTAACATTAGATCAATGAGTATGATACCAAGTATTTCACATTTTATAATCGGTGGTAAAGATAAAAAAGGATATCATCTTTATGATTTAAGTCCTGATGGTACAGTTACTCATTGTGAGGATTATGTGTCTTCTGGTTCAGGTTCTGTTATGGCATATGGTGTTTTAGAAACATTGTATAAACCAGATATGACCGTTGAGGAAACAATGAAATTAGGAGCAAAAGCAATTAATGCTGCAGTACAAAGAGACATTGCTTCAGGAAATGGTATAGTTATTTACACTATTACAAAAGATGGCGTAGTAAAAGCGGTATCTAAAGATATTAGTTATAAAATTGAGTTGTAGTTCTTACGATGGATATATTAAAAGAAATTATGAAGCATCTAGACGGAGATAAAATTTCTTCTGCTGGCTTTGAAGGGGCAAATATTGTATTATATACTAAGAATAAAGATTATTTTCTAAACGCTTCTTCTGATATTAAAAAAATCGTTAATCAAATTAAGAAGAGAGTAGAGTTAAGACCAGATCCTGCAATAACAATGGATATGGAAGAGACTGAGAAAGTAATTAAGAAATTATTGCCAGAAGAAGCTGGACTTGATCAAGTTATTTTTGATTCACAAAGAAGTATTGTAATAATTGAAGCTGAGAAACCAGGGTTAGCTATTGGTAAACAAGGTGCATTTTTAAGAGACATTAGAGAGAAAACTTTGTGGGTTCCAACAATTAGGCGAAAACCTGCTATTAGGTCAAAACTTATTGAGAATGTTAGGGCAGTACTTTATCAAAATTCTGATTATCGTAGAAAATTCTTGGATAAGATTGGGCATAGAATATATGATGGTTGGATTCGTGAAAAGAAACACGAATGGATTAGAATTTCATGTTTAGGCGGTGCTCGTCAAGTTGGAAGAAGTTGTTTCTTGTTACAAACACCTGAATCTAGAGTTTTGTTAGATTGTGGTATTGATGTTGCTGCTAAAGATAGTAATACTTATCCTTTGTTAGAAGCACCAGAATTTGATATTTCACAATTAGATGCAGTAATTGTTTCACATTCTCATTTAGATCATTGTGGATTAGTTCCTTATTTGTATAAGATGCAGTATAAAGGTCCTGTTTATTGTACAGCACCAACTCGTGATGTAATGGCTTTGTTGCAATTAGATTATGTTAAGATTATGCGGTCTGAAGGTAAAGAACCAATTTATACTTCAGAAGAAGTTAAAGAAATGGTTAAACATACTATAACTTTAGGTTATGAAGAAGTTACTGATGTAACTCCTGATGTAAGAATTACTTTGTATAATGCTGGACATATCCTTGGAAGTGCTATGGTGCACTTACATATTGGAAATGGTTTGCATAATTTAGTTTTTAGTGGCGATCAAAAATTTGGAAGAACTCAATTGCTTGAACCTGCTGCTCATAGTTTTCCTAGAGTTGAAACATTAATGATTGAATCTACTTATGGGGGCAAGGATAATATTTTACCATCTAGAGAAGAACAAGAAAAAATGTTGTTAGACATTATCAAAACAACAATGGGTAGAGGTGGAAAAGTCTTAATACCTGTACTTGGTTCTGGAAGAGCGCAAGAAGTTGCAGTTATTATTGAAAACGCTGTTAGAACTGGGAAACTTGATAAAATTCCTGTTTATATTGATGGTATGGTTTGGGATATTACTGCAATACATACAGCTTATCCAGAATTTTTGAATAATACTGTTAGAAAATTAATTTTTCATAAAGATCAAAACCCTTTCTTGTCAGAAATATTCCTAAGGGTTGGTTCACAAAAAGAAAGGTTACAGCTTATTGAAGAAACAGGTCCTTGTGTAATATTAGCTACATCCGGTATGTTAGTTGGTGGACCTTCTGTTGAATATCTTAAACATCTTTCTGATAATCCTAAGAATTCATTAGTTTTTGTTTGTTATCAAGGTGAAGGGTCTTTAGGTAGAAGGCTTCAGCGTGGTGAAAAAGAAATTTTAATGGGTGTTCCACCTAGACAAGAACTTATGAAAATTAAACTTGAAATGCATACTATTGAAGGTTTTACAGGACATTCTGGTAGAAAACAGTTAATGAATTATTTACAGAAATGTGATCCTAAACCTAGAAAAGTTATTGTTATGCATGGTGAGTCGTCAAGATGTTTAGATTTGGCTTCTTCTATACATAAACAAAATAGAATTGAAACTTCTGCACCTAGAAATCTTGAAGCTGTTAGATTGAAATAGTTTTATAAATTCTTATAGATTTCTATATATCATGTATAAGATAGTTAAAGCAGCTTTTTATGCTGTGCTAGCACTTGGAACTAGTTGTACTAGTATAGATACACAACCTAGTGCTGAACATTTAGATGATAAAGTTGAAGCTAAATTAATGGCTGGTAAAAAACAAATGGATGATTTGGTTTCTAATACAAATGTTACAGTTCATGGTTGGACTGTTCAAAATCACGGAAATGTTAAAGAGTATTTATTTTTGTATTCAGCAAATGGTGTTAAAATGGAAGCTAGGTATTATGCTTTAGAAGGTGAGTTTGATCAGTTTCCTTTTTATGTTGAGATGCGTGGGAAGAAAACAACACTTCAGTTTAGAGATGGTTCTTTAACAGAAAAACCCGATGGTAAGTTTAATAGTGTTGCCAGGGTTGCTAACTCTGAGTAGGTGGTTTGCCATCAACTATTTCATTAACCCATCTTTCTAAATCATGACCTTTTGGGTTTATCTCATAGCCTTCAAAACAAGGAATTAAATTATAATCTGTTTTTCTAGCATACGCTAATAAAGCAGAAAGTTCTCTTCTCCATTGTTCTCTTGGAAAAGATTCTCTTCTCCATTCTGTTTGTTGTAATTTGCTTTGCTCAAAAGTTAAGCCTCTTTTTGTATCCCAACCATTAAATGCTAGAATTTGGCCAGATCTTGTAACTTCAACATACAATGAGTTGGTATCGTGATGGGTTCTATAGAAAGCATCAGCAAGACTTTCATACCTACCTTTTCTTGCTTTTATTCTTGCTAAGAAATCAGCTCCTGATTCTTTTTTCATATATTTTATAATTTGTTGTGGTTTTATAAATGTAATTGTTGGTTAGCTTTAAAAAATAAATAATTCTTTGGCTATAAAGGGAAAGTTTATGTGGCTAAAGGTTTCCTTGATGCTGTATCCTATGTTAAAAAGTATACATGAAAGTTCTATTTTTTAAAATAGATATTCTAGTACCACAGGACACAAGACATGCACACGTAGGATATTTAAATGAGGACTTCTTAATAAAATTATGACCTTAATAAGAATAAAAAGTAGCGGTAGCTCTGTAAATCTTTTCTTGATGAGGTATGCAGTTGAGCATGCACCATCATTGATAATAGATTGTGCTAATTGTGCTAACCCTCATAGTTTGTATCCTGAATTCACTATGCAAGAGCTTGCAAAAGTGTATGTGATGGAAGCAGAGATGTTGTATAAATTTAGAGATACATTAAGGAGGATAGCTTATACAAGGCCGCCAGTTAAAACGATTGTGATTACATCTGTAAGACATCTGTTTAATTATGATGATGAGATTGAGAATAAAAATTTATTAGAACATTGTTCTGTTTTGATTAAATATTTATCAAGAAAATATAGGGTGATTATGGCATGGGACACACAGTATGGAGCCAAAGAATTGTATCAGACATTGTGTTGCGAGAGCTGAAAGATTTTGGTAAGGCGTTAAGAGAGAAAGATAGGATGATCTTAACTAGGTTATTGAAAGAGCCGTTTAAGCATCTAGGCAGTATTTCATATGCTAACAGCTTAGATGTCTGGGCTTTTTTGCTGTTAAGCATATTGATTGAGCAGGAAAAGAAAATTGAAACACTTAATAGATGCTTATCAGAAAGGCAGCAAGATAGTGTTGTGGCTGAAGGATAAGGATAAGAATCTTCGGGTTGAGAAAGAGTTTAATAATTATGTTTATCTTAGCAAGAAAGCTAAGTGGTTATTAGATAAACATGATATACCTCATAAGTTAGTTAAGAAAAAAACTTATTATAATACTGTTAAGGAAGTGTATGAAGTTCCTGTTGTTAATATCAGAAAGTTTGTTAGAGATGTTGAAAAAGCATTTAAGCATAAGTTGGTTATGTTTAACGCTGACATCTTGCCAGAACAAATGTTTTTGTATAAAAATGGTTTGGTTCCTTTTTGTTTAGTTGATGATGATTTAAATTTTGTTAAAGTTGATGATGTTAAGCTGGAAGAAGTTAATATTGAAGTTGGTAAAGTTTTGAAATATAATGGTAAAGAGGTTTCTGATAAAGAGTTTTTAGATAAGTTTGAAAAAGATGATCCTGATGTTATAAGGATGCCTTATGTTTTTTCTAAGCTGCCTGAATTAGCTAAAAGATTAAATTATAATTTTCATAGATGGGATAAGGTTGAGATTAAGTATAGAGGAGGAAAGTCTTATTACAGCTATGGGCAGGTGCGTTATCAGGATTTTTCATTTAGTTTAAGAGGGAGGTTGTTAGTTGATAGTAGTTCTATGGTTGGTGCTTATTGTAGTACAGATGCTATAGTTGAACTGTGCCAATTATCTGGGTGTTTGTTTCAGAAACTAGCACCGAGAAGTTTTGGAGCAGTTTTCCAATCTGCTTTAGTCAGAGAAATGGTATCTAATAATATTATGGTTCCGTTCAAGCAAAAACCTATTGATAGACCGATCAATATGATGGATTTTCTTAAATCTGATAGAGCTGGTCATACTTTAGATCCGAAAATAGGTTTTCATAAAGATGTTGCACAAGTGGATTTTTCTAGTATGTATCCTTGGTTAATATATAATCATAATATCTCAGCTGAAACAATCTTGGCTAAAGATGGTCCTTTTGAACATGTGCCTGGAATACCTGTTAAGGTTTCTTTAAGGAATAAAGGATTAGTTCCTAGAGCTATAAAACCTTTCTTGGATAGAAGGATGTATTATAAGAAAAATCCTAGTGCTGTTAACAATGAAAGGGCTGTTGGACTTAAATGGGTTTTAGTAACTTCTTATGGCTATCTACGTTTTAGAGAGTTTAAGTTGGGTTTGGCTAGTTCTCATATGGCAATTTGTTCTTATGCTAGAGAAACTTTGTTGAAAGCTATGCATCTTGCAGAAGAAAAAGGTTTTGAAGTTGTGCATGGTATTGTTGATTGTTTGTTTATCAAGAAAAGAAATATTACTGAGGAAGAAGTTAAGGATTTTTGTAAAGAATTGGAAATTTTGGTAGGCATACCTTGTGGTATTGATGGAATCTATAAATGGGTTGTACTTTTGCCAAGTGTGTTAGATTTTCAAAGGCCTGTCCCTGCTAAATATTATGGTGTTTTTAGATCTGGAGATGTTAAAGCTAGAGGGATTGAAGTTAGGCAAAGTAGTGCTTGTTTGTTTGTAAGAGATTTTCAAGAAAAAGTTTTGGATATAGTTAAAGGTTGTTCAAATGAGAAAGAAATTGTTAAACTGTTTCCTTTTATTTGTAAATTGTTTAAGCAATATATTTGTTCTTTAAAAGAAATTGATTCCAAGTTTTTAGAATGTAGAGTAAGGGTTAGTAAAACAGAGTATAAGCATAAGATTGCTCAGGCAATAGCGGTTTTGCAGTTAAAGAAAAAAGGTGTTGATGTTAAGCCTGGGATGGTTGTAAAGTTTATTTATTCATCAGGGGGTGTTGTGTTAGCTGAAGATTTTAAAGGAAATGTTGATGTTTTGAAATATAAAGAGATGTTGTTTAGGTCTTTAAGGATATTGCAGCCGTTTGGTATTATAAATGTGTATGAAAGGCAGGCTAAGCTTGAAGAATTTGTTTTGAAATTTAAGGTTAGATACTATCCTATGCGCAAAGAGTTTTTAGAGAAAAGGGGATTATCAGAGAAAGAGTTTAGGCGTAAATTAGAGAAAGAAGGTTGGTTAGTGTGGAGAGGTGGCTTAATAGGTATTCAAGATAGAGATGAAGTTTATCCCAATGTTTATCGCAAGTATTCTCTCTTGAAGAAGCTTTTGGGAAAGCAGTATCTTGCTTTGAAATATATGAACAAAGTGCATCATGGTATGCCTGATTTTGTTTGTTATAGAAATAAAAAGTTTAAGTTTGTTGAATGTAAACTTCAGTATGAGTGTTTGAGTAAAGTTCAGAAAAAATGTATTCAGAAGTTGCTTAGTCTGGGTTTTAATGTTGAAGTTTATAGGTTGGTTGATAACAGGACAAAAACTCGGGAAGCATTGATTACTGTAGATGGTGTTAAGAGAATTGTTGAGAAGCAGTTGGTGTTATAGTGTTTGTTGTATTTGCAAAACATCTTTCCCTTCATTTTTAGATGAATTGATCTTATCAGAAATTTGAGTTGTTTTTAGTTTTTGGGATGTGGGTTTTAACAGTTTTTGGAGTTTTTCTGTATTGTTTTCCTTTAACCAAGTTTCTTCATCTTTTTTTTCTAGGATGACCGGCATCCTGTCATGGATTGGTTTAACAATTGAGTTTGGCGTTGTTGTTATAATCGTGAAAGATATTAAATCTTTCCAAGTTGCATACAAACCAGCAAATGCAAATAAAGAATTGTTGGGTTTTGTTATCCTAAAAGGTATTTTTTTACTACCAACATGTTTCCATTCATAAAAACCGTCCGCTGGTATAATACAGCGGTGATGTTTAAATTGGGTTTTATATGCGCTCCTTTTTTGCAGTGTTTCGGCTCGGGCATTTATCATCTTGTAACCTATCTTTTCATCTTTTGCCCAATGAGGTATTAAACCCCATTTAGCTTTGATAAATTCTTTTGGATTTTCATTTAATATGATTGGAACATCTTCAGAAGGAGCTATGTTGTATCTCGGCTTAATTTCAAAATTTAATTTAGCATTAAACCTGCCTTCAAGGTCTAAAGTTATTATTGAAAATCTTCCGCACATGTCAACTGGTAAGGATATAATATATATAAATCATTTGAAAATAAATAATTCTTCAATCTTAGCTTTAAGTAAAATATATAAACTAACTAACTTTACCTTTATCTATGAAATTAATAATATATGCAAATCCAAAAGAGAAAGGGCATTGTTTTACAGTTTTGCAAGAAGTTAAGAAATTTCTAGCCACTAAGAAAGTAGAATTTGATGTTCTTGATTTATATGCTATGAATTTTAATCCTGTTTTAAAAAATGAAAATATTAATGCAGAAGGGCATATTGTAGCTGATGAAGAAGTAAAATCTATACAACAAAAGATTAAGAATTCAAATGATCTAATATTTATTTATCCTAACTGGTGGGCTGGAATGCCTGCAATGTTAAAAGGTTTTTTTGATAGGGTTTTTACTGATGGGTTTGCTTTAGAATTCAAAGGTATGGTTCCAAAAGGATTGTTAAAAACAACTAAAGCTACTGTTTTTATTACAGCAGGTGGACCAAAGATTGCACATTTGTTGATGGGTAATAGAACAAAGAAGATTATTAAAAAAGATATTCTTGGTTTTTCAGGGATTAAGACAAAAGTAGTATTGATTGGAAGTTGTATGAAGTTTATAGAAGATTCTGTTCCTCGAATAAAAGATATAGTAAAAAAGAATCTTAAATAAGTTTATTTTAAGAATCCAATATATTTTCCATAATTATCTATTATAATTTTATTAGATCTTACTGCATCTGAGAATTCAACTGCTGTTCCACAATATTCATGAGTTTCAGTTATATTTGTAGAAATATAGACTCTACCATCATAAGCAACCCAACAATCTTCAGAAACATTGTGCATGTATAATTCTTCAAGTGGAATTCTAGGAGATGCTTCTGTTACTGCATCTGGAGTAGCATCTTCAACTATTGGTTGAGTTGTACAACCTAGAAGAAATATAAATATAATTAATATAATTCTTTTCATAAGTGTTAATAGAAAAAAGAGATATAAAATACTTTCGTTAACCTTTGTATGGTGTTAACTTATTTGGTCCTTCTTTTATCATAACTTGATAATGCCAACCTTTTTGACCTTCAACTTGTCCTTGTCCTGTAAAATATTGTTGTATAAATACTCTTTGGCCTTGCATATTTACATATCGTGGGCTCATCAATCTTCTCCAGTGTCCTCTTACTGGATGAGCAGATCTAGGATGTTTTGATTGATCTTGTAGGAATTCTCTTGTATCTGCTTCACTTAAGCAAACATAATGTGGTCTCATTACTGTTTTTCTTAGTTTTTTTCCAGCAGACTTTTTTCCAGCATATTTTCTTCCTTGATTGCTCTCTTTTTCTATTATGAAGTTGTCTGGATCCATTATATAAGCGAGTTGTTCAACATAAGCTATTGTAGCAGTGTTTGTATCGTTACTTACTCTAGGATTGGTTAATACTGCTCGTTCAGTATGAAGAGGGACTCTTTGCCCGTTTAATAATTGGGCAGTGTATTCATTAGATATTCTATTTTGAAAACCACCTCTTTCACCTGGTCTTGAAAGAAAAATATCTCCAACCATAACTGTAACAAGTTCACCAACTGCAGTTTGGTCAATTCTACATTGTGTAAGATAATAATGGTTCTCAGCAATGTTATCAAGTATAACAACTGAGTCATTATCTTCAATTGCAGTTACTGGGAATGGTGTTATGAGAAAACTTCCATGTTGAGCTGACATATCAAAATAATCTTTAAGGTATTCTATATATTCTGGATCTTCCATTCCTGTGTTTGGTTGGATGTCTTCGCCGTTTAAAGGAAAATCAAACAAAGCAGTTTTTCTTATTAAGCTATCTAGGTAGTCTCTCGCAGGAGGCAAATTAGAGTTTCTGAAAGGAGACGTTTCACTAGGTTTAATGTGTTTATTTACTAGTTCTACTAATGCGTTAAAATTTCTTCCCATAATAGAAAAAAACAGGTTTTGATTTAAAAAGCTAATCAATAACCTTTTGCAAAATAAGCTTTAATTGCTGTTTCTTTACCACAACCAACACATTTACCTTTGAATTTTTGGTTTAGTGGAATGTTTCTTGTTCCTGCGCCAATTTTATTTTTAATAGCTTCTTCACAATCAGGCGTGTTACAGAAAGGAGCAAATGCAATTTTTTTGTCAGAAATTGCTTTTTTAAGTGTTTTAATGTCATCAGCTTCAACAAGGTTATCTTTTAACACATCTTTAGCTTTTTCATAGAGGTTATTGTGAATATCTAAAAGTAATTCTTTTACTTTATCATGTACATCTTTAATTTTAACAAATTCTTTTTCACCAGTATCACGTCTAACAATAACTGCTTGTTTTTTTTCTAGGTCTTTTGGACCTATTTCAATTCTTAAAGGTACGCCTTTTAATTCCCATTGATTAAATTTCCAGCCAGGTGAATATTCTTCTCTTGAATCAAGTTCAACAGAAATACCTCTTAAAGAACTTTTAATTTCTTCAGCTGCAAGGATTATTTTTTCTTTAGTGTCTTCGAATAGAATAGGTACTATGACTGCTTGAATAGGTGCCATGTTTGGTGGCATTATTGCTCCTTTATCATCACCATGCATCATTAACATTATACCAATCATTCTAGTTGTTATTGCCCAAGTGTTTTGGTAAACAAATTGTTTTTTGCCTTCTTTATCTAGGAAATTTATGTCAAAAGCTTTTGCAAAGTTTTGACCATCATGATGTGCATCAGGCCCTTGTATTGCTTTTCCAGAAGGTAAGAACATTTCTAATGATAATGTGTATTCTGCACCAGCAAACTTTTCTTTTTCAGATTTATTTCCAAGTAAAGTTGGAAGAGCCATGTAATCTTTTAATACAATATCATACATTTTGACAATATCTGTACATTCTTTTTTGGCTTCTGCTTTTTCTGCAAAAGCAGAGTGACCTTCATTCCATAGAAATTCTCTAGTACGCATAAAAGCAACTGGATGTTTAAATTCCCATCTTACTACATTGTTCCACTGGTTTAATTTTAAAGGTAGATCTCTCCAAGATCTTATCCATTTTGCATAACTTTCATACATTATTGTTTCTGAAGTAGGTCTTATAGCTAGTCTTTCGTCAAGTTTTGAATCTCCAGCTTCCGTAACCCATGCAACTTCAGGTGCGAAACCTTCAACATGTGTTGCTTCTTTTTGAAGAAGTTTTTCAGGGATGAATAATGGGAAGTAAGCGTTTTTAACGCCCATTTTCTTGATCCTTTTATCAACTTCATCTTTAATCTTTTCCCAGATTGAATATGCATATGGTTTAAATACCATACAACCTGAAACAGATGAATAGTCTGCTAAATCAGCTTTTTGGATAAGCTGAGTATACCATTCTGATATATTCTCTGATTTTTTTACAGTGATTCCAATATTCTTTTCTTTTGCCATATTTTAGTTGATTGGGTGTAGATTTAATAAATTTTTGTTTTTAATTATTTAAGCTTTGAATAATGTTCTTTTTACTTTTCCTTCTAATAAATCATTGATTGAATGTTTTCCTGAACCAACTATCATAATAATACCTTTTGACATAACTATTTTTGCAGCTTTAACTTTTGAAGCCATGCCGCCTCTACCTAATTTGTTTGTTTCTTTAGAAGCCATTTTCTCAATTTCAGGTGTAATTTTTGATATGGTTTCTATTACATCAGCACAATCGTTTTCTTTAGGATCAACATTGCATAATCCAACTACATCGGTTATAAGTATCATTACATCTACTTTTAATTCAGTTGCAACTAATGCTGCAAGAATATCATTATCACTAAATTTACCTACTGAGTTGCCCATGAATTCTTCTTTTGATACTGTATCATTTTCATTAATGATTGGTATCCTATTTTTCTTAAGATAAGAATTTATTACTTGTCTTAAATTATCTCGTTCTTCTTTTGTTGAAAGATTATGGTGTGTTAAGAGAACTTGTGCTACATCTATGTCTTGTGATTTAAATAATTTCGCAAAATGATTAATTAATCTAATTTGTCCTATTCCAGATAAAGCTTGAAGTTCTAATGTTTGTTTAGGTCTTTGTTTTAAATTAAGTGTTTCCATGCCTGCTGCAACAGCTCCTGAACTTACAAGGATAATCTCATTGCCTTGTTTTTGTAGTTTAGTAATACCTTTAACTTTTTTTTCTAAAAAACTATAATTTAGTTTATTCTCTTTTGTGAGCGTTGCACTTCCGAATTTTATTAGTATTTTCATTTTAATTTCTTATGTGTGAATTTTTTTGTATCATAATCAGCAACAATATGTCCTTTTCCAATTAGTTTATACTTGTATATTGTTAAACCTTCTAAACCTACTGGTCCGCGAGCATGAATTTTATTAGTTGAGATTCCTACTTCACTGCCTAAACCGTATCTGAAACCATCTGCAAACCTTGTTGAACAGTTCCATAATGTTGAAGATGAATCAACACGTTGCATAAATTCTTCTGCAGCTGCACTGTCCCTAGTAATTATTGTGTCTGTATGGTGACTTCCGAATGTGTTTATATGATTTATTGCTTCATCTAGATCTTTTACAACTCTTATTGATAAGATTAAATCATTGTATTCTGTTTTCCAATCTTTATCAGTTGTTTTTTTTGCTTTGATTATTTTTAATGTTGCTTCATCTCCTCTTAATTCAACCCCTTCTAATGCTTCAGCAATCTTTGGCAAAATATCTTCTGCAACATTTTTATGTACTAGTAAAGTTTCAATTGCATTACATACTGCACAATATTGTGTTTTTGCATCTTTAACAATCTTGATAGCCATGTCTAAGTCTGCTTTTTTGTCAATATAAGCATGGCAAATGCCATCTGCATGGCCTAATACAGGGATTTTGGTGTTGTTTTTGATGTACTTTACTAGAGCGTTTGAACCTCGAGGTATCATTAAGTTAATGTATTCATCTAATTTTAACAGTTCTTTAACATCTTCTCTAGTTTCTACTAGTTGAATCCAATTTTCTAGTCCGGATGCTTGCCCAATTATCTTGAATAATATTTTGTTTGTATTTTCTGCTTCACTGCCACCTTTAAGGATAACTGCATTTCCAGATTTAAGACATAAAGTTGAAATTTGAACTAAAGCGTCAGGCCTAGATTCAAAAATAACTCCAATTAAACCTATTGGGCAAATTATTTTGGAAAGTATTAAACCTTGATCTAGTTCTGTTTTGGATAAAACTTCTCCGATTGGATCTTTTTGATATGCAACTGATTTAATACCTGCAATAATTTCATGAAGTTTAGTAACGTTAAGTTCTAGTCTTTTAACTAATGCTTTTGCTAAGTTTTGTTTTATTGCTTTTTGAACATCTTTTCTATTTTCAGTTAAAATTGTTTGTTCATTATTTTTTATAGCATCAGCTATTTTAAACAAAGCATGATTTTTTTCTTTTGTGTTTAAAGTTGCAAGCTTTAATGCAGCTTGTTTTGCTTTTTTTACTTGTTCTATCATTTTCCTAGCTCTTTTGAGCGTTTTGTTGCAGCTTCAATTGTTTTGATCAATGATTCTTTAACATCTGATTTTTCTAACACTTGTCTACCTGCATGTGTTGTTCCGTTAGGTGATGTTACCATATCAATCAGTTCTTTAGTTGACATTCCTTGTTCAATCAATAATTTTGCTGTGCCTAATGTTGTTCTTGTTGCTAATTCGTTTGCAATATCTTTTGAAAGACCTTGTTTAACACCACCCTCTGCTAAAGATTGTATAAGGTATGCAACAAAAGCAGGGCCGCTTCCAGATAATCCGGTTACTGCATCTAGATTTTCTTCTTTTAATAAAAATGCTTTACCTGCGCTGTTTAAAAGTTCTTCAACTAGCTTAATTTCATTATCATTTAGTTTTCCTATTGCAAAACCTGCTGCCATCTCACTAACTAAACAAGGCGTGTTTGGCATTACTCTAACTATCTTATTGTAATTTAATTTTGATTTAATGAAATTTAATGTGATTCCTGCTGCAATTGAGATAATTATCTGATCTTTGATTGAATCTTTAATTTCATTTAAGACTTCTTCAATGTTTTGAGGTTTAACAGCTAAGAAAATAACTTTTGAATTTTCGACAACTTTAGTATTATCTAAAGTTATGTTTATTCCAGTCTCTTTTTTTACAAAATCAAGTCGTTCTTTACTTTTATCAGAAGCAATTATACTATTGTTGTCATTCATGGCTTTAATTAGTGCAAAAGCCATATTACCTGATCCAATAAAACCTATTTTAGTCATTTTATATACTCTCCTTTAGATTATTTATAAATTTTGTGAAGTTTAAACTATAGAAATAGGATTTACAATCCCGGAATACAATCAACTTTTTGCATAATAGTTAAGAATAGCTTTTATTTTTTAAATATATGTTTTATTTAAACAATAAGATTTATATACTAGTATAGTAAAAAAGAGATTGAATCTAACTTTAAAAGGAGGGATAAAATGAAAAAAATATTTTGTTTAATGATAGTTTTTCTTATGATTTTAAGCGTATTTGCTATTGCACAAGATGCAGAACCTACATTGATTTCAGATGATGGTGGTGCTGATTTGGATGATGATTCAAATGAAGCATATGACGACGTTGATGACGATGCCGATGTTGATGATGACGTAGATGATGATGAGGAAATGGAAGAAGAATCTGAAGACGCAATTGATTATAAAACTGAGAAAGAAACTGAATTAATGGTTGAATCAAAAGTTGGTGCTAAAATAAGAGTTTTACAATTACAAAGAGCTATTTTAAAGAGTATTATTGCAGCTGAAGTGATAATTGAAACAATTGGTGATGAAACAGGTGAACTTGAATCTTTGAAAGCTGAACTTGAAGTATTAAAAGATGAAGCAATTGCATTAGATTTAAAAAAGGATAATGTTGAAGCTTTTGTTAATATTAAAAGAGATGTTAAAGAAGTTAATAAGGCGTTTAAAGATATTGCTAAATTATTGATTTCTGAAGAAGATAGAAAGGTTATTGCTCAGGGAATTAGGGCTAAAATTAAGAGTAGTATAGAACATCAAGAATTTCGTGAAGAAGTTAAAAATATTGGTAAAGAACTTAATAAAGAAAGAGTTAAGAAACAATTTGAAAAGATGGGTGTTGACAATCCAGAATTATTAGAAAAAATTGAGAGTGGTGAAGCAACTAAAGAAGAAATCAAAGAAGTTTTGAAAGCATCTTATAAAAGTTTATCAACAGAAGAAAAAAAAGAAGTAAGAGAAAAAGTTTCTAAAAAAGTTAAAGAAAAGAAAAATGTTAAAGAAAAAATAGTTACTAAAATTAAGACAGAATACAAATCTGTTGTTAAGGAAAGACTTGAAGAAAAGATAAAAGATCTTCCTGAAGATAAGCAAGAAAAAATTAAAGAACGGCTTAGAGAAAAGAGTAAGAATAGTGGTGAAAAAGAAGAAGGTGATGATGCATGAAAGCAATAATTATATTATTAGGGATTTTATTAGTTGGAGCATTTATTGCTGGTTGTGCAGCTCCAGAAGCATCTTCTGACACATCAGAAGATCTTGCACCAGAAGATGTTCTTTCAGAAGAAGAAGTACAAGAAGAGCTTGATCAAACATTTATTGAAGATGAAGAAATCGATGTTGGAGAGCTTTATTAATTTTTTTCTTATTTTTTATTATCAACATATCAAAAATATACTTTTTGCCTATATGATTTGTAAATTAAGTTTATTTTATAATTTTAGGTGCAAGTTTATTTTTGAGTATGCTCAAGAACCCCATTCTTTATTTTATAGTTAGTTCTTGACATGTTGTTTTTTGAAATTTAATCCTTTTTCTATAAACTTTAGAAATATGTTTGCTTCATTTTCTTTCATTGCGAAAAGATCTGCAAATTCTTTAGCTGATATCTTTCCTTCTTTGTGAGTTGTTAGAAAATGTGCTATTTCTTCAGCTTTTTCTTCATCAAAAAGGTGATATTTAGCTACAATCTTATCAAATTCTTTTTTATGGTCTTCTATGTCCATTTTAGATAAAAGTGAGCCTGTCCGGATTCGAACCGGAGTTTGCTGGTATCATCTGAACTATCATCCGAAGCCAGCCGTACTGTCCAAGCTATACTACAGGCCCTTAGGAAATACAAAATTAACCTATTATATAAAATTAACGAGAAAATAACTTAACTACTCTTCGTTTAAGCTTTCTAAAGAATGAGAAAATGCATTCAGTTATGTTTCTTTTTTCATGGTATATTTTTAATTCCATTATTGTTTCCTTCCAAGTAATATTTCAATTGTTGAGACTGTAATGTCTTTTCCTATTTTGTTTTTAAATCCTTCAGAGTTGATCTTTATATCCTTAACATTGACTGAGTTTTCAAGAAATCTTTTAGATGCAACTTCTGCAACATCAACTGCTCGACTGATAAATTTGCCTCTTGCTTTTATTACAACTTCATTTACATTCTTAGTTGTAAATTGCATAACAACACTTGTAACATAAATCATAAATGGTTTAGTTCCAATAAATATGCTGTTATCAGCCATCTTTTAGTCTTCTTTTTTAGCTTTGACAATTCTAGTTAAATAACCTGCTATAGTGTTCCTTAGTTTTTTACTAGGTATGGTAACAAACTCAGCAATAAGCCCTTTGTTTTCTTCAAAGTCTTCTTTAAGCTTATCTTTATGTCTTCTATAGATTTCAAATGTTATTCTCTTAGTTAATTTGGTTTTAATTCTTCCCACGTAATCACCTATGTAGTGAATGCCAAGGCTATTTATAAAGGTTTTGGAAAAACTGTTAATAGAATTCTAAGGTAATTTTTGAAGCTAATTCTTTATTATCATATACTTCCATGATATCGATTGCTTTTAAGTTAACTAATTTTTTTAGTCTATGTATTAATGTTAAAAGTTCTCTAGTTGTTAAACCGCCTGGTTCTGGCGTAGAAACTTGAACAAAAGCAGGATCTAAAACATCTAAGTCAATTGATACATATAAAGCACTAAAATTTCGTGCAATTGACATTAAAGATTCAGAAACTTCATGTAACCCAGTTACAGTAATTTCTTTCATACTATAATTCTTGATGTTATTTTTCTTAATAAATTGCAATTCTTGTTTTTTCCATGATCTTAAACCAGCAATAACAATATTTTCTTTCTTAATTATGTTATTATTGATTAAATATGGAATAATATCATTTTCATCTTCAGAATCTGGGTGTGCATCTAATATTAGTAATCCTGGGTTGTCAAAATTTTTGGAAAATAATTCAATTGATTTTATTGAATCTTTATGATCATTACCTATAATAATTGTTTTGTCAGAATCATATGCAACATCTTTGACTATTTGAAATACAGGATATAATCCTTCCTCATTTGGTTTAATATCAATATTAAATGGAGTAATAAGTTTCATGTTAGAAAGTAATCAAATAAATTATTTAAAGTCTGCTATTTCTTGATTATTTTAATCTCAAGAATTCTATTATCTTCCATGTCTTCAATCTTAAATATGTGTTTGTCAATGGTAAACTCTTCATTTTTCTTAGGTATCTTACCTATTTTGTCTAAAACTAATCCGGAAATTGTATCATAACTAGTAGATTGTTTGAATTTTGATTTTAATGCTTGATTAACTTCTTCAATACTAGCTTTACCAAGAACTTTCCATGTTTTTTTCTTGGTTTTTTTAACATGTGGTTCTATTTTATCTGTTTCGTCTTGAATTTCTCCAATAATTTCTTCAATAACATTTTCTAAAGTTACTACACCAGCAACACCACCATGTTCGTCTAAAACAATTGCCATGTGTTCTTTTCTAATCAAGAATTGTTTCATTAAAGAATCAATTTTTTTATTAGCTGGAACAAAATATGGTTTGTGCATTACTTTTGATATTAATATTTGTTTTTTTCCGTCTTTAAGATATTTAATTAAGTCTTTAATTCTGATAATTCCCACAATATGGTCCATATCTTTTTCATAAACTGGAACCCTAGTGTGGCCTGATTTAATTATTGGGTTAATTACATCTCTTAATTTTTTTGTTGCACTAACTGCAAAAATATCTGTTCTAGGGGTCATGACTTCTGAGACATTTGTTGTGTCAAACTCAAATATGTTATGGATGAGTCTTTTTTCTATTTCTTTTATTTCTCCTGCTTCTTCACCTAAGCTAACAATTGTTTTTAATTCTTCTTCAGTTATTATTGGATCTTTTGATGCTTTTTTAGTTGTAATTAATTTGGTCCAACCATCAAAAATCATAATAAATGGCCAGAGAATAATCTCAAGAATTTTGATTGGTTTTGCAATTAATAGTGAAATACTTTCAGAATGTACAGTTGCGAATGTTTTTGGAGTTATTTCACCAAATAATAGAATTATAAAAGTCATTACTCCTGTTGCAATACCTATTGCATTACTACTAAACATATCAATTGCAATTGATGTTGCTAATGCTGAAGCACCGATATTCACAAGGTTATTTCCAATAAGAATTGTTATTAATAATCTATGTGGTTGAGATTTAAGCTTGTCTAAGGTTATTGCACCGCGTTTTTTAATTTCTATTAGGTGTTTTATCCTTAATTTGCTTATTGAGAAAATGGCTGTTTCTACACCTGAGAAAAATGCTGATAATAATACAAGTATACTTAATATGATTATTTCTCCAGTTAATACCATGTTAGGTTTAAGAAAAAAAACACTATTTAAATTATTCGGTTTTTTGTAATATTTTACATCTGTTCTAAAGGTGTAATTCCAAGAAGATTAAGCGCGTTTTTTAATGTAATCTTAAATATTTTAACTAAAGCGATTCTGAAAGCTTCTTCTTTTTCACCAATAACTTTACACGAAACATAAAATTCGTTAAATCTTTGTGATAATTTGTAGGCATAGTTAGCAACTATAGCAGGATTAAGTTCTTTTGCAGCATTTTCTAGTTCTGTAGGAAATTCGTCAATTACTTTGATTAGAGATGTTTCTTGATTGCTAATTTCTGGTATTTTATATTTTTCTTTATTAGTAGATTTTCTTGTGATTGAGCAGGCTCTTGCATATGAATATTGAAGATACGGTCCTGTATCGCCTTCAAAACGCATTGCTTCTTCTTTGTTAAAAACAATTTCTTTGTTAGGACTTTGTTTTAGCATAGAATATTTCATAGAAGCTATACCAATTGCTAAAGCCCTTTTATCTAATTCTGTTTTTGGTAAATTTTTGAAACGTTCTTGGATTACTTTCTTAGCATAATCAGTTATTTCTTTTTTAAATGTGCTGTACAATATATTGTCTCCTGTTCTAGAAGACATTTTGCCCCAAGGCAATTTTACTAAGCTTACAGGAACATATCTGCATTTCTTTGCTTGCTTGAATTGCATTAATTCTAATGTCTTGAATAGTTGCATAAAATGATGTTCTTGTTCTTTTCCAACTACATAAATAGAAGTGTCTATTTGAAATTTATCAAATTTCTTTGCAGCAAGAGCAATATCTTTTGCTGAATATAATACTGTTCCATCTTTTCTTAATAAAACCCAGACACCCAGTGTTTCATTTTTAAATTTAATGATTGTTGCATCATCAGATATTTCAGCAATTTTCTTAGTTAATAGTTGTTTTACAATTACTTTTCCATCTTCTTCCATTTGTGATTCAAAGAAATATTTGTCAAATGTTGTATTAAGATCTTTATAGATGTTTTCTAAACTATCTAAACACATTTTTCTTGTACTTTTCCAGATCTTGTTAAGGTTTTTATCAGATTTTTTCTCTAATTTTTGATTAATCTTATCAACTTCTGATTGTAGATCTGGATTTTTAGATAATCTTTTGATTGCGTCAACGTAAATCTTTGCAAACCAGGCTTCATCTTTTTTAATAGCTTCTTTTGAATGGAATTTCTTATAACACCAAATCCATTTAGCTACATGCATACCTGTATCTCCTTGATAGTTTACTCTAGTAACATCATATCCTGAAAATTCTAGTATTCTTGCTAAACTTTCACCTAACGAAGTTCCTCTTATATGTCCTACATGAAATGCTTTATGAGTGTTGGCTTGAGAAAATTCGACCATTACTTTTTCTTTTTTATTTTTAGTGGAGCCGTAACATTCTTTTTCTTTTAGAACTTTTTTAATTGTATCTTGTGCAATGTCTTGTTTGTGTATAAAGAAGTTTAAGTATGGTCCTTTAACTTCAATCTTATCAATGAATTCATTAAGAGGAATCTTTTTTGCTAATTCTTCAGATATTTGATTAGGTGCTTTCTTGTAAACTTTAGCTAAAGAAAAGCATGGGAATGCAAAGTCTCCTAAAGATTGATCAGGAGGTATTTCTAGGATTAATCCTTTTTGTTTTGTTTCTTTTTCTAAGATTTCTAATATTTTCTTTTTATAATTCATACTAACATAATTTTCTTTATGCTTTAATAAGTTTTTCGTTAATTATATATACAAGCTAGATTGATTAAGATGTATGGATCATGGAATACATCATCTTCACAAAAGGAAAAGGGCCCATCAAAAGCTAGCACCTTTTCCTCATCCAGAAAGGTGGAAAAGAAATTTTGATAGATTCTTATTTGTTATAGCGATAATTGGACCTCTAAACAGTTTACCTCAAATATTAAAGATATATCTTGAAAAGAACGCTGCGGGCATATCACCTTTATCTTTTGGGTTGTATATGTTATTTAATATTCCATGGATAATATATGGTTCTGTGCATAAAGAACCACCTATAATTATTGCTTATTGTTTATGGTTTTTTTCAAATCTTTTAGTTGTAATAGGCACTATGATTTATTAAGATGAAGAAGAAAAAGAAATGTAATAAATTAAATCCTTGGAAAGCTTTTATGAGATTGCCTAGATGGCTGAAGTATGGTTCTATTTTGAGTTTTATTATAATCTTAATACATTCGGGACTTTTTATTGCAGCTAAGGTTTGCTACAATAGTTGTCAAAGTTTTGAATGTAATGCTTGTGGATTTTTGTTACTTCCGTTTTTATATTATGTTGGTTTGCTTGGATTAAATATTGGACAGTATGTTCAAACTCATATAATTGTAGGTTTTATAATAATAATATTAGTTGCTTTTGCTCTTGGAGCAATAATTGGTAGAATTGTTACTTTAATTGTTAAGAAGATTTATTCTTAAGATATTTTATTAAGTCATGTATTGTATAAATACTTAATTTGTGGTGTTTAGCAAATTCTTCCAAATCTTCAAGTTTTGCCATTTCACCATTATCTTTGATAATCTCGCAAATAACTGAAGCAGGATAAAGGCCGGCTAATTTACAAAGTTCAACAGAAGCTTCTGTATGGCCTTCTCTTTCTAAAACTCCTTTATCATTAACTCTTATTGGAAATAGGTGTCCTGGCCTAGCTAAGTCTTCAGGTTTTGTTTCTGGATTTATAAGTGCTTTTACTGTTGTAGATCGGTCAAATGCAGAAATTCCGGTTGTTGTGGCTTTTTTTGCATCAACAGAAATTGTAAAAGCACATTTTGTGTTTTCTGTATTATTAGAATCTGTAATCATTAATGGTAATTTTAATTGATCTAATCTTTCACCAAGCATTGGAATACAAACTAGGCCGCGACCATTTTTAATAAGATAATTAATTTTTGATGGAGTTACTTTCTCAGCAGCAATAACTAGGTCTCCTTCATTCTCACGATTTTCATCATCAATTAAAATAATGAAATCTCCTCTTTGGAGTTCTTTTATTGCTTGTTCTATTTTTTCAAACATAATTGTTTACGAAAAGAGACTACTTTAAAAAATTAATCTTTTAATACTATAAAAACTTTTAAATCACTGACTTTTTTATATTTCTTTATGGCTAGAAAATCTCTTACTAATACATTACTTGCAATAGCTCTTGGTCTGATAACCAATGTTAGTGACGCTCAAGATAAAAGAGAATCAAGGTTTGAACGTGTATATCTTAAAGATGGTACTATGCTTTATCTTAATATTGGTAAAAATTTAAGTCGTAGATCAAAACCATACATACTTTCTCTTAGGCCCCAAAAACCTTATGTTTTACCTATTATGCAAAGGACTAGTCAAGCAACTAGGATTCTAGATCAATTTAAAGACGTCTCAGCTCTTTTAGATGATGAACATTCAAGGTTAAGAAACAGTGCTTATTGGGTTATGGTAGACCTTCTTAATTATCAAGTTGTAGCAAAAGATAATCCTCACCTTTCAAAATCTTCAGATAAGTTAGGATCATTAGTTAATTGTCTTTACACTGCGCTAAAAGGTGATAATTCTGAAATACCTGATGCCGAGTCTTTAATTAGTGGTGGAAAACCAAAAACTTATTTTTGTGGTCTTGTGGATAATTAGCTTTTTAAAAATAATTTTATTTTTGTTGGTATGAGTCCACTTACTCTTGAAGAAGGTGATGCTCAGTTACCTGATTTATTTACATTAAATCATAGGGTAATTTTAGTTGTAATTTAAGATACACTTATGCTTAGTCTTCAACTACAATTAGAATAACTTGTATATCTGCATTAATTTAAAGGTAACCTTCAATAAGAATGTCTTTACCTACTGTTGTATGGTTCATTTTCTTTAATTTAACTGATTTGTCTACTTTTGTTATTCCTAAGTCTCCAAGAGCAGATAGTCCAGAACCAATTAAACCCGGTGAGATAAAGAAAAGCATTTTGTTTACAATGCCTGCTTTAATTACAGCTGCATTTAATTCTGCTCCACCTTCAATCATAATAGATTGTATTTCAAGTCGTCCTAATTCTTTCATCAGTTTTTTGATATCAACTTTTCCTTGAAGTGCTGGAATTGTGAGAACTTTAACTCCTTTTTGCTGAAATTGTTTGATTTTGTTTGCAGGAGCTTTTGCAGTTGTTGCAATAATTAGTTGAGTTGGTTCATTTTTTACAACTTTTGCATTTAAGCTTGTTCTTAGTGATGAATCAACAATAATTTTTATTGGGTTTTTGCCTTTAATAAGTCTTGTTGTAAGTTGTGGATCATCCTTTTGTACTGTACTTGCACCAACCATTACTGCATCTAAATCATTTCTTAGTTGATGAACATGTTTTCGTGCTTCTTTGCCTGTTATGTATTTTGAATGTCCTGTTTTAGTTGCAATTTTGCCATCAAGCGACATAGCTGCTTTAGCAATAACAAATGGTTTTTTTGTTCTAACATATCTTAAATAAGCTTCATTGATTTTCTTACATTCATCATTAAGTATGCCTATCTTTGTTTTTAGTCCGCGAGACTTTAGTTCAATATGGCCACTTACTCTTGGATTTGGGTCTGGGCAACCAATTATAACTTCTCTAACACCTGCTTGAATGATTTGTTCGGTACAAGGTGGTGTTCTTCCCCAATGTGAGCATGGTTCCAAATTAACATACAACGTTGCATTTCGGGCTTTAATTCCTGCATTTTTGATTGCCATAATTTCTGCATGTTCTTCACCACATTTTCTATGCCAGCCTTTGCCTACAATTGAGCCCCTTTTAACTAAAATGGCACCAACAAGAGGGTTAGGACTAGTATATCCTTTTCCTTTTTCAGCTAATTTTAGACATAACTCTAAATATTTCTTATGTGGTCTCATTAAATTCCCCCAAAATAACCTTTAAAAATAGGTTTTGATATATAAAATTATGTCTTTATTATAGAATAGGTACTAATTAAAACTTTTTAGCAACTTCTTTATACGCATCTCTGAAAGGAATGCCTTGTTTAACTAATTTATATGCTTCTTTTGTTGCGTAAATATCGTTAGTTAATGCTTTTTCACAACTTTCTTTGTTTATTTTGAGACTATTAAAGACTAAATTAATAATTTTAAGACATTCTTTAGTAATATCTAGTGATTTCATGGTTGGTTCTTTAGTTAGCTGCATGTCTCGGTTATAGCCTGAAATCAGGTTAGAATAAATACTTTTTAGTTGAATATTGTATCCTAGAATTACACTGTATTTTGCCCTTACTAGTTCTAGAACATCTGGATTTTTCTTTTGAGGCATAATAGAACTACCTGTACAAAATTCCTCTGGTAGGGAGAAATATTCAAATTCTTTCATTGAAAAAGTGATTAAGTCTGTTGAAATCTTGTTTAAACTCATCATTATCTGCATTAATGCATCAACTATTAGAGTTTCGTACTTACCGCGACTATTTTGACAGTACATAGTATCTTGAACTTTACTAAATCCAAGTTCTTTAGCAGTCATATCATTATCTAGGTTAATTATTGGTGTTCCAAAACCAGCTGCACTGCCTAATGGGGATTTATCTATAATTGTTAAAGCATTTTTAACAGAATTTTTATCATCTTCTAAAGAAGATAGATATGCATTAAACCACATTTTAATTGTTGTTGGCATTGCTTTTTGCATATGTGTGTATCCTGGTAATTTAATAGTTCCATATTCATTTTCTTTATCTTTGATAGACTTTATTACATTGTCTAATAAATCAAGTAATTCTTTTAGCTTATATTTTTCATATAGTCTCATTGCAGTTAACACTTGATCATTTCTAGAACGACCTGTATGAATTTTCTTTCCTATATCACCATATTTTTCAACTAGGAGATTCTCAATTGCAGTATGACAATCTTCATCTTCTTGTTTTATTTCAAGTCCTGAATTAATAATTTCATTTAAACCTTGAATTAATTTGTCAAGTTCGTCTTGTGTTAATATTTCAATCTTGTTTAGCATTTTTGCATGTGCAATTGATGCAATACAGTCAAAGTAAACTAGTTCTTTATCTAGTTTATAGTCGCTTCCAACTGTGAACTTTTCAATTTCCTTGTTTACATCAACATTTTTTTTCCAAAGTTTCATTTTAGCAGCTCCAGTAATATTGCTTTTTGCATATGCAACCTGTTCTCAGCTTGATCAAATACCACACTATTAGGTCCGTCAATCACTTCAGTTGTCTGTTCATATCCTCGTAAGGCAGGTAAGCAGTTCATAAATGTAAAATCTTGTTTTGCATTTTTAACTATTGCTGCGTTTACTTGGTATGGTTTGAATAATTGTATTCTCTGTTCCTTTTCTGTAAGTTTGATGTGATAGCTCATCCAAGTGTCTGTGTAAACTATGTCTGCATCTTTAATTGCTTCAACCGGATCATTAGTTATTATAACCTTACTGTTTGCAATTTCTTTTGCATATTCAATTACTTCTTTTTTTGGCATAGCTTCTGATGGGCAACCTATTGAAATGTTAATGCCTACTAAAGCACAGCCGATTAATAGTGAATGGGTTATATTATTTAATCCGTCTCCTAGGAAACAAAGTTTTAGTCCTTTAAGATTACCCTTTTTTTCTTTTATAGTCAATAAATCTGATAAAATCTGGCAAGGGTGATAATCATCTGTTAAACCATTAATCACAGGTATAGTTGTATTTTTAGCTAATTTAACAATACTCTCATGTTTAAACATACGGGCCATTATACAATTAACATACTTTGAGCAAACTTTGGCTGTGTCTTCTATGGTTTCTTTTTTTCCTAACGGGGTGTTGTTTGTGTCAATGACTATGCTAAAACCTCCTAATTGTTTAATACCTACATCAAAGCTTATTCTAGTACGTAAAGAAGGTTTAGCAAAAAACATTAAAAGACTTTTACCTTTTAAGCTATTTGAGTATTTGTTAGGATTTAGTTTTATATCTGCAGCTAACTCTAACAATTTATTTACTTTTTCTGTATTCATGTTTTTTAACGAAAGTAAATTCATTTTAACCTTTTTGCACTAGCTTTTAGCCTTAATGCATTTAATTTAATAAATCCAATTGCATCTGTTTGATCATATCCGCCATGAACATCCATTGAAGCAATTTCTTCGTTGTAAAGACTTTGTTCACTTTCACGTCCTTGAACCATAATATTTCCTTTGTACAGTTTAAGATAGACTTTTCCTGAAATATTTTCTTGGCTTTTATTTACCATGCTCATCAATAATTCCATTTCAGGTGCGTACCAAAATCCAAAATACATTAATTGGGAAATTTTAGGTATTAGTCCATCACGTATGCACATAACTTCACGATCCATTGTCATTCCTTCAATATCTAAATGAGCTACTCTTAATACTGTACCTGCTGGGGTTTCATAAATACCTCTAGATTTCATTCCGACAAAACGGTCTTCAACTAAATCAGTACGACCAACTCCGTTTTCTCCAGCAATTTTATTTAAGTATGTAAACATCTCTAATGTGCCTTCTTTTATCATGTTGTTAGTTTTATCTTCAACTTTTATTGGGATTCCATCTTTAAATTCAATAACTAGTTTGACTTCTGTATCTGGGGCTTGTTTAGGTGAAACAGTCATTTCAAAGTCTTCTTCAGGAAGTGTTGCCATTGGATCTTCTAACATTCCAGCTTCATAACTAATATGCATAAGGTTTGGGTCTGTACTGTAAGGTGCTTTTTTACTTGCCTTTACATCTATTCCATGTTTTTTTGCATATTCTATCATGTCTGTACGTCCTTGAAATTGGCTTAGAAATTCTTCGTCTTTCCAAGGGCTAATAATTTCTACATCTGGCATTAAAGTATAATAGGTCATTTCAAACCTAACTTGATCATTACCTTTTCCTGTTGCACCGTGTGCAACTATGTTTGTGTCCTCTTGTTTAGCAATATCTATATGTTTCTTAGCGATAAGGGGTCTTGCTAGAGAAGTTCCAAGAAGATATTTTCCTTCATAAATTGCATTTGCTTTTATTGCAGGATATATGAAGTCTGAAACAAATTCTTTTTTAAGATCTTCTACATAAACTTTAGAAGCACCAATTTTTAGAGCTTTTGCTTTTGCTGCTTCAAAATCTTCTTCTTGGCCAACATCTGCAACATAACAAACTACTTCATATCCTTTATCAAGTAACCATTTTAATATTACTGATGTGTCTAAACCGCCTGAGTAAGCTAAGATTATTTTTTTATTTTCCATTTTTTACCTCTTATGTTTTAATTATTTTTAATTTATGTTCTATTTTTTAACTAGTGTACTTGGTCTGTTTGCAACTTCTAGTTTGTGTGAATCTAAGTCGGTTGTTGTTGCGTTTAATGCAAAAATATAATATTTACCAACCCTATCTATTCCTGTATACCTTCCTGGAAGTGCTCGGCCATCTTTTTTGAAACGTGCAACTGCATTGTGATAAAATTCAATTGCTCGTTTATTATCTTCACTAGCGCTTGTTCGACCTATAATCCCTTCTTTAAAGTGTGTTGCACCGTAGATCATAAGGTCGTAAGCTCCTGTCCTTGCACGCGGACCTGATGTTTTTACTAATTTATCTAATATCTTTGCACCTTCACCATTTTTTAGATATATTGCTAATGCCGTTATTTCATTATCAGCGTGAATTTCTTCAAGTTCATTATTGAGCAAAAGATCATTAAGGTATGTCTCCTTTACTTTTGCTCCTCGTTTTCCAAATCCTTTGTTTAAGACGGACATGACTTTGTTTGGGCCTCCTGGAATCATATAAGGGGTTGGAAATACATTAGGTTCTGTATATTGCCATATAATTGTTCCTGCGCCATCAGTAAACATCTCTGCTGCTGCAGTACTAAAATGTGAAATGTGGGCTGCACCATTTCTCATGCCTGAAAGTGCGTATTGGGCACAGTCCCAGTTTTCTATTGCACCTTCTGTTAAAACTACATCTTCTATTAGCATATCTCCAACTGTTTTATCTGATATTTCAGAGATTGTATTTCTATCTATATTTAGCAATCCTGGCATATCACCTAGGAATAAAATCTTTGCAGCGTCTAGGTTTCCAGCCCATGCTAAGAATGCTGCAACACGCGAAGCATTGATATTTCCATAATCTCCTTTAATTGGGTCATAACCTACATGGGAAGTTACTGGTGTAAGGCCATTATCAAAGGCAGATTGATATGGCGCTAGATCTAATCCTATGATGTCTGCGGTGTTTCCCCATTCAATGCCTCCTGTGTTTCCTCGTATCTTGCACATAAGTGCTTCAGGGGGAATTGCAACAGCTGGAATGCTATTGGCATTTAGTTTTGCAACAAGATCATCTTGTAAAGCATCAGAAAGTTCTTTTGTTTTTGGCATAAAGCCTGGTTCTGTTGGGCGCACACCATTAATCTTTTCACCTAAAGTAGTCTCGTGCTCTTGCCTATATTCTTTTTGAGCAAGGTCCATTGCAGGACCAGCACCTGTTACTAATGCTGCAATCATTTCAAGTTCATTTAATGATTGGAATACTGGGATGATGTGTTCATCAAATGGTGTTGGATCTCCTTTGTGTGCTTTTCCACTTACTTTTACTATGAGTCCACCTAGTTCTGATTCTTGGTAAGTTTGTATTTCGCTTACAAAAGGTTCAAATCCATGCCTTTCACGTAAATGTGCCTGAGCTTCTTCAGTTGATATCATACTTATTACTTCTTTGAATGTTATTTATAAATCTATAGACCTATAACGGACAAATTAGACATTTATGTCTAATTTAGGACAGTGTCTTATAATGGACATAATTCATAAAATATGCTCAAAATGTCTAAAACAAAACATTTATATATCAGTGGTTTCATGAAAAACCTTGAGCGGTATGTCTGCTAATGGGTACCAAGAGTAAGATGCTGGACGTGCACGCTCCATATATCATGGGGCTGATCCCCTCAGCCCCAAACTTTAAAATGCAAAAACAACTCTCAAATTACTTTGATATCAAAAAAATCGAGCTGAGTCAAGAGATTATTGAAGTAATAACTAAAGAACAGCTTGGAAGGCGGAGAAAATGATTTCTGATAAAGATATTAAAAAGGTTTTTTCTCGAATAATGCCAGATTATACAATTGAATCAATCAAGAATTATTCTAAAGGCCAAGTAAATGAAATCTTTTTTGTGAGTTTAATCAATGAAGCTAAGAATATTGAAGAAGAACTTGTATTAAGAATATATCCAAGTGATGGATGGAAAGCAGAAAAAGAAAAGTATTTATTTAATCTTGTTATGAAGAAAACTTCTGTTCTTGTTCCTGGTGTTATTATTACTGATACTTCAAAGAAAATAATAAATTATAATTATGCAATACTTAAGAGGGTTTTAGGTGAAGAATTAGGGGAATCAAAAAATAAAAAGCTTGTTAAAGAAGCTGGAAAAATTCTTGCTGAAATACATACTATTAAGTTTGATTCTTTTGGTTGGATTGTTGGCAAAAAAATTGAACCTAAATTTAAGAAATGGGTAGATTTTCTTGAATTTGATCTAAAACATAAAATAAAGAAAGCTAAAAGTAAACTTCCTAAAAAATTAGTTGTTGATATTTTAGATTATTTTGAGAGAAATAAAGAACTTCTGGATATTGTAACTGTTCCTTCATTGCTTCATAAAGATTATTCATATGCGCACATTATAGTTGATAAAGAAATTAATGGTATTATTGATTGGGAATGGGCAATTGCAGGCCATCATGAATTTGATCTTGTAAAAAGTTTACTTTGGATGTTTGAAAAAGATAAAAAAAGAGAAAAGATTTTTCTTAGTGGGTATAAGAAACAAGGTAAGCTTTCAAAGGATTTTGAGAAAAGAAGAAAAATTTATGAACTTTTGATTTTCTTTAATTCTTTTGTTTTCTCAACAGAATGTAAATCTAAATTGTGGTGCAGATATAATTTGGCTGAAATAAAGGAGTTGCTTTATGGTAAGCATAGCTAAAACTACAGAGGAGTATATTAAAGGGCATCCAGGAATTAGAGAATGTTTTAGAGCAGGTTTGATAAATTATTCAGCTTTAACAAGAAAAATTGCAACAGATTTAGGTTTAGATGCTAAAAAAGATTTTGATGCGATATTAATTGCTTGTAGAAGATATTTTAGTAAAGTTAAGAAAGAACCATTAGCTGATAACAAGATTCTTGAAGTTTTAAAAAATAGTAAATTAGAAGTAAAAAATAAAGTAATTGATATTATTGTTGAGAAGAATGTTTTTTTTAATAATCTTTTAGATCTTCAAAAAGAGGTTAAGAAAAGGGAAGAACGTTTTAATATTATTGAAGGGACAAAAACTATAACTATGATTACTTCTATGGAGTTTTTAGATTATATCAAAAAATTATTTAAGAAAAAGATTATTAAAGTTTATGATCATTTAGCTGAAGTTATTATTAAAAGCTCAAATAATCTTATTGAAACACCAGGTGTTGTTGCTTATTTATCTACGTTATTAGCTGAGAATGGAATAAATATAATAGAAATCATGTCTTCTTATACAGATACATTAATTGTAATTAATGAGAAAGATATTGCTAAGGTTATGGATGTACTTAGTATTTGATTATTTTAGCATATTTTTATATATTCATCTTTAAGTTTTTTTAATTAATGAAGATTGATACTATCTTAAGGGATGCTAGGAAAAGTGTAAGTAGATTTTGCTATGAAGAATGTGGATCTTATTGTTGTAGAAAAGGTTATCTTGTTGTATCAAAGATTCAAGCTGATCTTATAAGTGGTAATAGATTTATTGAATTTCAATCAAAACATATTATAAAAGATCTTGGAAATCAAACCTATTCTTTTTATATTGGAAATCCTGAATTTTCTTGTCCTAGTCTGAAAGAAAATAAGTGTATGGTTCATACTAAAAAGAATAGGCCGCAAGCATGTAAAGAGTTTCCAATATTTCTTGTAAATAATATTGTAAGGTTTTCTTCAAGATGTCCTGCAGTTGTTTTGAATAAGTTTTATCCTTATATAAAGAAGATTATGAAACTAGGTTATATTATTGATTGATGTTTGGGTGTTATAAGAATCTGTAGTCAATTTTTAATCAAAAACATGGCCTAATTTTTCTTTTTTTGTGTTAAAATATCTTTCACTTTCTTTATTTGGTTCAATAACTATAGGTATTCTTTTAGTTATTGTTAAGTTGTATTTTTCTAAGCCAGAAATCTTTTTTGGATTGTTAGTTAATAGTTTCATAGATGTTATACCTAAATCTTGTAATATTTCAGCTCCTAAAGAATAATCTCTTTCATCTGGTTTGAATCCTAATTTCTCATTAGCTTCAACAGTATCTAGTCCTTGGTCTTGTAGATTATAAGCTTTAATTTTATTTAATAGGCCGATTCCTCTACCCTCTTGTCGTAAATATAATAGAACTCCACCTTCTTTTGCAATTCTTTTCATTGCTTCATCAAGCTGTTGACCACAATCACATCTTAAACTATGTAATGTGTCTCCTGTCAAGCATTCAGAATGAACTCTTACTAAGATATTTTCTTTGATTTCTCCCATAACTAAGGCAATATGGTGTTTACCTTCATCATCTTCATATGCATGAGCTTTAAATTCACCATACAAAGTAGGAAATCTTGCTTGAGACTTTTTGTTGATAAGTTTCATAATAGAATGGGTTGTAAATAGCTATATAAATGTTAGTAAGAAGATCAATTTTCAGTTTCTTCGTCTTCGTCTTCTTTCTTTTCTTCTTTTTCTTCAGCTTCTTCGTAGCCACGCATGAATCCTTCTTCGCCGCCACTCATCTCATCGTCGTCAACCATTTCTTGTCGGCCGCTTTCGTTGTAGATTGTGTTTTCGTCTGAATTTTCTTCTTCTGCCATAAATCTTTGGATAATTGGCCTGATTTAAAAGTTTTTTGGTCTTTTTTAATTGATTGAATTTGTATAGGGATTCCCTATGTCAGGAATTTGTTATTTATCCAATTCTAATAGCAATTTTGTGAATCAAATATTCCTGAGCATACTCAATAACCATTAATTATTACTCTGATTAATTATGGTTATTGACATATAAAAAAAGGAATAATTTATAAAGGATAAATGCAGGAATATGTTCAAGAGGTGGGTCATGGGACAATTACTTAGGTACTTAGAAGAGCATAAGCACTATTTAACTAAAGCTTTGGGTAATTCACAGAAAAATATATATTTGATATTTGTTTATTATCTAGGTTTAGTTGGGGTAATGTTTGGTATATTTGTTGTTAGTAGATTTTTATTGTTACGTTGGCAAGATCCATTAGCTGCTCTAGATCAGCAGACACTTTTACAATCTAGTGCAGAACAGCTTGAATCTGCAGCTGGACTTTTAAGAAATTTTATTGTTTTTGGTGTATTATTAATCTTATTTTTTGTTGTATTTACAGTTGTAAATTGGTCATATTTCCAAGGATTGATTAATAATAGATTAGTTGGTAAGAAAAACACTTGGAAATTTCTTTCGAAATTTAGTTTTCTTAATTTAATATGGACTTTGGTTTGGTTTTTGATAATTAATGCTGCTTTTTTTGGTTCAAAACAAAATTTAACTAATTTAGCAATATTCTTGTTGATACTCTTATATATTTACTTTACAAATATTCTTTACATAGAATTTGCTAAACACCGTAGTTTGAAATATTTGTATAAAGTGTTTAAGGTAGGATTGGATAAACTTAGTGTTCTAGCAATACCTTTATTAATTTTTTATCTTGGATTTTTATTAATAAGATATCTTTATGTTTTAGTGCCTTCTATTAGTTATGGTGTTAATATTGCAATGTTTATTATTTATTGGATAGCAATAGTATTTTTATTAGCTTTTTTTCAAATTCATAGTGTAGTTATATTGGAGAATATTAAAACATGAAAAAACAAGGGCAGTTAACAATTTTTGTAATTATTGGTTTAGTGATTTTGTTAACTTTAACTTTCTTGATTTTCTTTAGACAAGAAGCAGTTTTTAGAATTGAACAAGTTGAACCAGAGTTTATGCCTGTTAAAGATTATGTTGAAGCATGTATGCAAACTATTGCTTATGAGGGTCTTGAAACTCAAGGTCTTAATGGTGGGTATATAACATTCCCAGCTTACATGCAAGATAATCCTTATACTTCTCTTAACCCAACTGGAGCTCCAGGTAGTCCTTATCGAAATCCTTATTGGTGGTATGATGGTACTGAAGCTATACCAACACAAGAATTTATGGAATTACAATTGATGAATCATATTGAAACAGGAATTGCTAATTGTTTAAACAGTTTTGAAGCGTTTAAAGAAACATATAATATTGTTGAGCTTGGTGGTTTTGAAGCTAATGTTGAATATGGTGTCTCAGATGATTCTATTGTTAAAATTGAATCTGTTTTTCCTTTTATGATTAAAGATAAATTTAACAAAACATTGGGTGAATTAAAAGATTTTAAAGTTGAGATTCCTATTAGAATGCATCGTTTGTATAAGATGGCAAAAAGTGTTATGGAATTTGCTAATGAAGATCCTTTTTTAGAAAGAAAAGTTATTGATTTGATTGCTGTTGCTGATGAAGAAAGAATGCCTTCAACTGGGTTTGAGATTGAATGTGCTACAAAAAAATGGTTGAAATCTGATATTGATGAATATCTTAGACATTTAATTAGAACTAATTTTGGTTATATTAAGGTTGAAGGTACCAAATATAATAATGAGAGGTATATTCCTATACCTAATTCATTTTCTGATCAAGATAATTATAATGCTTCATATTATCAAAATCATTATATCTGGGAAATTCCTGAACCTGACTCTAATATGCGGGTTTCTTTTAGGTATGATGATAAATGGCCAATGGATCTTAAGATAAGACCATCAGATGGAAGATATCTTGAAAGTAATGCACAAAGAGGACAGGAAGCTGCAAGGTTCTTATGTATACAACTTTGGCATTTTACTTATGATGTTGTATTCCCAGTAATGGTTAGTTTAAGAGATGAACGAACATCTGATCATGAAGATTTTACTTTCCAATTTGCTTATATGGTTTCTATTGATCATAATCAACCAGCAAGATATAGTTTTGCTTCAACTGATTTTAAAGGAAAAGATACAATCCCAAACGATGAATATTGTAATAATCTATATTATCAGCAGTCAATAGTTGCTGTTGAAGATGTAAGTGGTGGCGAAGAGATTCGTGATGTTAATTTTACAATGAAGTGTGGTAAGTTTAGTTGTGATCTAGGAATATCAGAACCGGTGTATGTTGGCGGTCTTGGTGGGCAGCCAATGTTTAGAAATTTAACACCTTATTGTGTTCAAGCCGTGTTAGAAGCTAATAAACCAGGGTTTGAAACTGCAAAAACATTTATCAATACTGATAAATCAAGAACTCATGAAATTTATATGAGCCCTGTTACAGAAATTAGCAATTACACAATACTAAAACATAAATATGATGGTGAAAGAGTTTATCCAGGTCTTCCACTTGATGATAATGAGACTGCAACCATATTGATTAAATATCCTGCAAAGAATTTTGAGACATATGTACCTTATCCACAAGATACAGAATTGCCTTTGAAGTTGTTAGCTAAAGATGATTTTGAATATGAATTGCAAATTTATGTTATGAGGGATGGTGAGCTGTTTGGTGGATATATTCAGAACTGGACTGTATCAGAATTTGATATTGAGAAAGGTAAAATAATATTTCATATTGTTTATATGGATACACAAGATGAAGAAGAACAATATTTCTTCTTTGGTGGATTAAGAAGTTATTCAAAAGAAGTTAATGAACCTGAGTTTGTATTAAAATGAAGAAATATAGCTTACAGATGATTTCATTGTTGATGGTTTGGCTAATTGTAATGCTAAGCTTTCCTGCTTGGGCTATTGAGATTAATGAAGTTACCTATAAACAATCTGACAGGATTGCGTGGATTAATTGGACAACTGATGTTGATTCTGATTCTAAAGTTGAATATGGACAGACAGATATTAATCTTGATGAAGATGTTTCAAATGATGTTTTAGTTAAACAACATAGTTTATTTTTAACAAGGCTATTGCCTGGGACAAGATATTATTTTAGTGTTTCATCTGATGATGGGTCAGGTGAAATTGTTGATGATAATGATGGAGACATGTACACTTTTGAAACATTGCCTTTACAACCACCATTTATTTTAACTGAAATCCCTGAATATTTTACTGAAAGTCATAATTTTCCTCTTAGTTTGTTAACTGTTTCTGAAGCAATAATCAGAATATATATTAACGATGATATTGAAGAAGATGTGCCACATGCTGTAACAACAGCTGATGAGATTGGGAACTTAGAAGCTACTTTACCTGTTTTAGAAGGTGTTAACAGATTAAAATTAGAAATTAGAGATCCTGAAAGTAGTTTACAAGTTATTAATGATTATGAGTTTATTGTTGATACTGCTGCCCCTAATGTTATTGTTTCAAATATTCCAAGTGTAACTTTTAATCATACACTTATGGTTAAAGGAAGTGTTAATGAGAATAGTACTGTTAAAGTTTCTTTAAAATTTCAAGGAGAATCTACAAGTTTACCAGAAAAAGTTAGTGGGCTAACTGTAAATCCAGAAGAAAATTCAGTTGAACTTGAATGGGACGAAGTTGAAGGTGCGGAAGAATATATTATTTATCGAGATGGGATTGCAATTACAACTTGGAGAGATAATGCTTTTGAAGATCCTGGGTTGAATACTGGGGTATCATATACTTATCAAATTTCTGCAATTGATGATAATTGTAATGAAGGCCTTAAATCTGATTCTATAACAGCGACGACTCTTGAAGGGGGCTTTAATGTTGAACCCATTTCTGAAGAGATTGAGGTTGTTTGTGAAGAGCATGTTACTACAATCAAAACTAATGGTTCTTTTGAAGCTGAGTTTGATCTTAATGAAGATGGTTTTTATGATGTAGAAGTTTTGGCAACTGATATTGCTGGAAATGTTAACAAACAAACTTATCAAATTTTCTTAGATACTCAACCGCCAACAATTGAAATATTGGAACCAACAGATGGTTTAGAAATTTTTGAGAATCATGCAGATGAAGTTAGGATTAAAGGTAGAACAAAACCTAATACTACTGTTTATCTTTATGTTGAAAGGTTTCCTAACGGACCGTTTGATTATACTATTGCGTTAAGCGATTTTCCTGATGAGTTTCCTGATGAGATCGAAGATATCTCTGAAGCGAAGCTTGATCCTACTTGTTCGTGTACAACTGGAGCTAATTATGCTGTTAAGTCTGATATGAATGGGTATTTTGAGTTTACTTCTGTTGATTTAACTTCAATGTGGGGAGGGATGCTTAAAATTGAGAATATTCCCAATTATGCAACTTATCTTAGAGATACTGCTAGAGATGTAACTGGATATCAAGATAATCCTCAAGCTAATTTAGTTTTTGTTGCAACAGACAGTTTAGGAAGGCGTGGAGCTGAAGCCATTTCATATGATTTGGTTACTTGTTGGTCTGGGAATTTTACTTGGGATGTTGTTCCATTATCACAATATCAGAGTCCTACTTTTATTAGTACTGAAAGGCTTGCAGAAGGAACTGAATATCTTTATTTTTATTTTAATTTTAGTTATTATGGTAATGCAGATAATGCTTATGTTTCACAGTTAAGTATAGCTTCAGCTTGTGATAAAATTGTTCAACAAGATCCACGGTTTAACACTTCTTGTAAAGTTATGCAGAAAAGTTGTACTTCAAAACTTAATCCATCAGGAACTACTGCTTATGTAACTTGTAAACTTGATAGGTATGAAGATATGGATGTATGGGCCGGTGATGATTGGGATGCTTTCTTTGATGCAATTAAAAGTGAAATGGTATTTCCAATGAAGTTAAGATTAATATATACTGAAAAAACTGGAGAAAGTGAAAGTACACAAGAACAAACTTTTTGTGAGTCTGTAACTTATGTTGTTGATAATGCTAGAATTGATCCTCGTGAAGTATTACCAGATTGGTTGTTGTATGATGCAGTTGACTGGTTAAACAGTTCGATTACTACATTGAATGAAGTAATTGAGAAGCTTGATGAAGTTCTTAGGATTGCAGCAGTTGGTTGTGCAATAAGTTTTATTGTTAAGTTTGTTATTCAGATTTATAGGAGGTTTACTTGCAAGTTTGAAGATTTTACTAGACAGGCTGAAGCGTTTACAGGTATGGCAACATCTGACCAGGATGACTGTGCTGTTTGTTTAGTTAAGTTTAAAGCTATACAAAATAAAGGAGATGCTAATAAAATACAACAGGAAAGAATACCTGATCAATGTATGCAAAAGTGTGCACCTGGGTGTTCAGCTGCATGGGGTTCTGAAGCTAGTCTTTATCAAGCTTTTAGATGGACGTGTGATAGGGTATTAGGACATGATGCACCTTCAAAGTGGACTGAAAAGGTTAAAGATAAAGACCTTATTAAGAAAAAAGAGCAAGGTTCAACTTGTAATAATGACCAAAGTATGTTTGGACAGCCAATTAGATCTGCAAAATGTTCTGTTCTTGAGAATGAAAAAGCAGTTGGTGTAAAATTAACTAAATTTACAACTGGGCAAGATTGTTGGCCAGTTAATATCAATACAGGGGATCCAACAGCTGAATATATTTATACCAATCCTACAGTTGTTGATGCAAAAGCAAATCTTTATTCTTTTGATAAACTTGAATTTACTAGAAAAGGTTCTGCTATTAATGGTCCACCAGAAATTTATGCTTTGAAACAAAGTGAAACTAACTATCTTACTTCTAGAAATCAAGAGTGTAGCCAGGTTTGTGGTTTAGATAAATATATTGAACCTCAAAAAGTTAGAGATAGGACACTTGATACTACACAAAAGGATGGTAAAGATGTTGTTAATGCAGGGTGGTCTTGTGTAGAAGCTTCTGCTTGTGCAAAACTTAATGAAGCACCTAAAGAAAATTCAGCAACTGGAAAAGATGAATCTGGTAAGACAGTACAGTCAGACAGAAGAGGCTATACAGTAGATTGTTTTTATAATCAAGGTGGTGTTTATCATACTTCTAAGCCTTATGCGACTACTACTAATGTGATAAAAAATAAAGCACTACCCAATAAAGTATCTGTTGTAAGCAATGATGAAGAACAAAGGTATGAATGTTGTTGTATAAATCCTTCTAAACAAGATCCTTCGCCTTATTATACTAGGTCTGATGTTCCTTCAAGAGATGATCCTGAGATTGCAGCAACAGCACTTGATGATATGAAATGGAGTTATAGGTATGCTCAGATTGGTTATGTTGTTCCAGAATGGGATTCTGATGGGAAGAACACAGGCACTAAGAATCAATATAATCCTGATAGATATATTAAAGAAAGGGATCAACCAGCATGTTTTGGACAAAATCAATGGTTAATGGATGGTTTTAGTGGTAAGGATGGAAATTTGCTTAGGATGGATCCTGCTAAAGATTGGTTGGCAACATTTCAATGTGTTTCTTTATCACATATTATTGCAAGATTAAGAATGGTTACTAATATAATGAATGCTTTGAGAAATTGTTTGCTTGAGGTTAGAACTACTGGTAGGGCAGATTCAGGAGTTTGTAAAGAATTGTTTACTCAGTATGTGTGTTCATTTATTTGGGATATAATAACATGGATAAGAGATGGTTGTTTGCCTTGGGGAGAAGGAATAACATTTGGCGGTGAAGGATTACTTGGTGATACCCTCAGTGCTGGAGCTGAATCTATTACTGAATCTATTTCAGCAACACAAGGTGAATTATCAAAAGAATATGGTAATGCAAAACTTACTAACTTATTTGGTGCAGGTCAAGAATCTATTGCTAGAAAACTTTGTTTAGCTGCATTTGGTTATGATTGGGAAATTGGAGTTGAAGATCTTATTGATGTATCTTATTCAACACCTTTTGCAACATTAGTTCAACCTATTTTGCCTAAAAGAGAGTATCTTACTTTTGATCCAACTAATTCTAGAGCTAAATATGAGTATAGATCTTCATGGTTGATTAATCCTGGTTGTGATATTGATAGTTATAATGTTGAGCTTGCATGTGTAAGTTTAAATGAGCTTGATAGACGTCCTGGAATTAATTGTGAGAAACAAGGATCTTTAGATGGTAGTAATTGTGATTGTCTTTTGTTACCTCAGGAGGAAAAGCATTCATTTTATCAAGGAAGATCTCTTACACAAAATGAGTTAGAAGATATTGATCATCATGATATTATAACTGCTAAATATAGATATGATCATCTTAAATTTTCATTAAGGGTAGATAGGGAAATTTCACGGAGTGGTGATGTTAGTAAATGTTTCCCTGAAGGACATGAAGATGGAGTATTTTATTTTCCAATAACAGATAATTCTGCTTCAGATATTGCTGCTTGTAGACTTTCACCAGATGGATCTTTTGATTGTAGTTCAGCTGCATCATTCTTTTATTCACAAGGATTAGCTTACTTTAATGGTGTACAGGTAGGTGATAGTACAGATTGGCAAGCGCATACTAAGTCTGACTCTGTATCTGAAGGAAGGACTGTTCATGTTGGAAGACCAGTTACTGTTAAAGTTGATATTGTTAAAGATGAAAAACCTCAGTGTATTGTTTATTATTTGAAAGATGCAGATACTGGAAATATATTGAATGCTAGACTTGCACGAACATTAGAAGAAAATTCTCCTTCAGGACAATTAACACTTGGAAATGTGTTAGGTAGGAATGTTGCTCAGAGTGATATTACTGGACAGATTACTAAAGTTACATTTAGAGAAAGTGATGGTACAGACCATGGTAATCAATTGCCTGGATTAACTGTTGGAACAGCTGAAAAGTCTGTAACTGAATTGCAACAAAAATCTCCTACTTTTAGTATTGTAGATACTAATGCTGATGGTGTGCTTGTGTTTGATGATGATAGTTATCGTATTGGAACTAATCCTCCTAAACTTTTTAGAAATAATGTTAGAAATAGGAATGAGATTGACTTGGGTAATGGTGTTATATTTCCTATTAGTGTTTCAACAGGATTTGATTTTAAAGGAAGTAATCAAAGAACATTTACAGCTAACATTGAAGTTACTACAACTTCTGGTCAATTATCAACTGAGAAAAGATGGATTTTGCATCTTGATTTGAGGCCTCCTAAGGGTGGTAGTGTTGATTGTGCTGCAGTTAAAGAAAAAGAATTTGATCAGAATATTTTGATAGCTGGAGGCAAGAGGCAGTCTTTTGACATTCCAATATATTTAACAAATGCAAAACCTGTTGAAGGTGCTTGTGTAGGACAAGGTTGGCATATACAAAATCAACTTTGTGTTTGTGGTGATACAAAAGAAAAGAATTGTGGTAGTGATGATTTTGGTAAGTATTGTTATGATGATAATGATGACAGTGCAAGTCCTAGCTGTCATAAGACGCCTGCTTGTGAATTGGATAAAGATTTGACAGAACAATGTAATTGTGTTTTAACAGATGATGTTGTTGATTGTCCTAAAAATAATTATAAATATTGTCATGATAATGGTGGTGTAGCTAACGGTAAGAAAAATTATGAATGTAAAGAAGGTATTGCACCAAGAATTGATACTGATCCTATTGATGCAAGCGATATTCAGATATTTATTGGAAATAATCTTGTTACAACTGCAGTAACTGAAGCAGAGATTAATAATGTTAAACCATTTATTTATAGAACTCCAGCAAGAAATCTTATTGTTAAGATTAAAGATGTTATAACTCCTGGTGAAGCAGACAGGGTTGAAGATAAAGTTAAAGTTAGGTTTGGTGCTGAATCAGCTAAGAATTTAAAACTAGTTCCTTCTCAAACAACTGATTGGATTGGATATACAACAGTGGAAAATCTTAAACTTGAGGATCAAACAATCTTTATTGATTTCTATGATGAAATTAATGATGGTAGGTCTGATAATTTTATTAAAACTGGAACAATGGTTATACAGATAGGAGTTGAAACAACTCCTGCTAGTGAATAGTTTAATCTAAAATGAAAAAACAAATTCTTCAAACATTCAAACTAATTAAACAAAAGAAGTGGCTTTTTGTAGCTATTATGTTTTTACAACTTTTATTTTTTGCTTCTTTGACTGTTGCTGCTTTTACAACTCTTGTTCCATTTACAGATAAAGCAAAAAACGTTTTTAATTATATTAATACTTTAAGGCTTGAAGGTAATGATCTTGAGTTTGGTGAAGATCCTTTACAATTTTATCATGATTATCAAGATGCTATTGAATATGTTAAGGTTTTTGCGATTACTGCTTTAATCATTTGTCTTTTATTGAATAATTCTATTTGGGGTTTAACAAATCACATGTATAAGAAAATGAAACTTAAAGAATTTTTTAAGTTTATGATGAATTTTATTATTGTTAAAGTTGCTGGAATTGCAATACTTTTTTTCTTGTTTGCACAATTGATAAAGAATTTGTTAGAGACAGAAGGTATTTTTTCTAATGTGGAGTTTATAATTTTAGCTGTATTAATAACGGTTGTGCTTTATGTGGTGTTTGTTTTTATTGCATCAATTGGTAAAAGAAAGATTATGGATATAGTTGATAAGGGTTTGAAGGATACAATTAAGTTGCCTGTTTTCTTATCAATGTTAGTAAATTTTGTATTAATTATTTGTGCAATTGCTTTATTTTTTTGGTTAGGAGAATATAGTTTAATATTAGTCTCAATTTTAATAATCTTTTTAATATTTATATTTACATGGACTAAACTATTTATTGTAACAGTTTCAGAACAAGTTTAATCAGAAGTATCGTTACTATCATTTTCTACCTCTTCATTATTTTCTGTATCATCATCATCATCATCTTGATCTTCTTTAGTATCTTTAGATTTTGCTTCATTACTTTCAGGATCATCTTCATTTAGTTCTTTTACTTTTTTAGCTAGGTAAATGTTTACATCTTCACCTTCTTCTTTTGCTTCTTCAACCATTTTTGCTAGATATTCAGTAGCATCTTCTTTATTCATATGTTTTCTGCATGCTGAATAAACACCAGAGTACATGCTTACAATATTATCAATTTCGTATTGTATCTCTTCTGCTAATCTTTTATGTTTATGACTCCCATTACCATCTTTTGCTTTTTTTGCATAGAGTTCTTTTTTTATTTCTCTAACTCTTTTTTCTTCATCTATTGCTTCCCAAGCATATCTAAAAGGTAAATTATCTCCTAGTATATGTAAAACTTCTTCAAAAACAATACTATCTATATCATCTTGTTCAGTTACACTATTACCATATTTTGCTATAACTCTTTCTCTTACTTCTGTATAGAGATTTCTTGAGAATTCAAGGCTATAAGTAC
>Ga0257125_1000217_pt1 | contig 83744 bp, 82 predicted proteins | sample SI106_200metaG_FD_190183 | JGI IMG/M metagenome (GOLD analysis project Ga0257125, IMG submission 190183) | Marine microbial communities from Saanich Inlet, British Columbia, Canada - SI106_200 | ecosystem: Environmental > Aquatic > Marine > Inlet | place: Canada: British Columbia | collected... | reverse complement strand
CGTGGTACTGACGGATCTGTACATGCCCATGGTCTCTCAGACGCTTTCCGAAAAAGCTTTTGAGCTGGGCAAGCTCGTGCCGTACGGATTTATCCTGATGTACGAGGCAGCTCGTCGTGGAGCCAAGTTTGTGGCAATTGTCACAGACCTCGGTCACCACGACGATCATTTCTCGGCAGCCTTCGATCACTTCCAGGGAGTTTCCCTGACCATCGAAAGCGCCAAGACAATGATGCTTCACGCCCGTTTGACAGAGGATGGTACCAAAGACTGGAACCGTTCTCTAGAGACTCTTCTTCAAGATTAGTCTTTGACCCTGCACACTTGTGTGGGGTTTTTTCTTTTTCTCAAAAAACCACCCGCTAGGATGATTTTTTATTTTAGTTATTTATATAACATGTCTGCTACTTGCTGTGGTCTAAAATCTATATCTTTTATTTTTTCAATATCTATCCATTCTATATCATAGCCACCAATATAATCTGAATTTGATTGAAATTCTGGTCCATCTCCAGAACCAAGCTCACCACCTAATATTTCACAAATATAGAAATATTCTTGTTGGCCTTTGGTAGCTGGTTTTTGAGATTCCATTTCATGATACATTTTTGCTACTTTGACATCCAAACCTAATTCTTCTTTACATTCTCTTATCAAAGCAGATTCATTACTCTCTCCTGATTCCACTTGTCCGCCTGGACAACACCAATATGTTTCGTTAGGTTTTGTTCTTTTGATAGTCAAAATTTTATTATCTTTTATTATAATAGCGCGGACTCTAGAAATCATTTTTTTATATTACTTAATTTTAGATATTACTTCAGTTTTTATAATTTTTTCTAAATCTATATTTTTATCGTGTTTGATATGTACTATATCCAAACCAGAACTTTTGATTGCATTATTTACAAATTCATCTCGTGCTCTTCGATCAGATCTAGTATGATACCAGCCATCGTACTCTATAGCCAAGACTGGTTGTAAATGTTTTTTGGTAAAAATAACAAAGTCTATTGTTTTTTTGTTTATCTTGTTTTTATATTTCCAATAATCTTTTTTGTCCTCTCCTCTTTTTACAGCAATAATATTGTTGAGTACCATTTGCGGAAAACAAATATATTCAGATGGCAATAATTTTTGTAAAGCTTCAAAAAACTTTCTTTCAGGAACATTCAAAAGATATTCTTTTTTTCTATAAAAGTTTTTCTTTTCTTTAGGTAATAATTGAACAACTATAGCTACTGCTATGGCTATAAATAGTAATAATATCCAAATGTATTTTTCCATATATCTAAATTGATTGTCTATTCTCTGGCTTAACCTGAGACACAAGAAGTTCACGCTCTAATCTTAGAGCTAGCATTTCTCTGTCTATAAGCTTAATCCTTTTCATAGTTTCTAAAAACTGGCCAGGATTCAATCGTTTTATTTTTTTGGTTGTTGTTTTCATATATCTAATTTACTTTTTAAATAATAAAACAACCCCAACAACTAAACTGCCTGCTATTCCACTAACTAACATTTGTCTAGCCATAGGCGAATCGGGGCTGAATATAAATACTAATATAAATATTATAAAACAAACAATAAAAAAAATTCCAAATTCTTTACTTCTAGCTTTGCTTTTTTTGTGTTTTTTTAAAATATCTTTTACTAATATTTCTTCATATTTAATGTGGATATCTTCTTTAGGTGGTTTCTTTGATGTCAATTCTTCCCAAGCTTCTTCCAAATATTTTATCGCTGATTGTTATTCTTCTTCTTTTGAATAACTAAATTGAGTTACAATATTATCATAGCAGATTTTCCAAGCTTCACCCTGGTCATTTTCATTAAGCACCCTCTGTACCATTTTTTTAATATTCCTTCTATTCATATATCTAATTTAACTAATTACTTCTTCTTGTAGCTCTCTGGATTAACCCTCATATCAATCTCTAGAAGCAGAGCAAAGAACTCAACTAATTCTGGGTTTATTTCTTTTTCTTCTGCTTTATTCATATTATTTCTTCTGTTTATAAAGATTCACTAATCCAAAAGTCAATAATAACCAACCAGTCCAGGAGGTCCACAAATAATGATCAAAAATGCCTATTATTATCAAACCAAGTAATAAACTAGAAGCTAGCACATCTACTTTATCAGCTTTACGTAAAATTAATCTTACTAAAGCTATCAAAATAATAATACCTATCAGTCCAATCTCAGCTAAAGCTAATAAGAAAATATCATGGATTGGTTGAATATTATAAACAGTCTGATTTGGATTTTGTTGCCAAATATCATAAGTATTCATTCCTAGGCCCTGACCAAACAAAATTTCTTTGGGGCCATCTAATTTTAGTTGTTCAAAAGTATCAACTCGCTGAGTGATTGATTGAGCCTCTAGATGATTACCAATAGTCCAACGAGCTTGCCAGGCACCTGGTATCATCCAATTAAAAGAATAAAAAATAACAAATAATACTACAAAATATTTTAAGAATACTTTGACTACTCTCCATTTGTTTTGAAAAATATTTATCAACAATACACTGACCATTGATACAGCTAGAGCCAACAATGCGCTCCTAGAAAAACTGGCCAACAAACCATAAGTAGTAATTATCAAACTAATTACAATAAATAAATAACGAAGCAAATTTTGTCGAATAAATTTTTTGGACCATTTACTGTCTTCTAGCTCTTTATAGAATTTTAGCAATAAATAAATTCCTACAAAAATAGCCACAAATAAAAAGCCACCCAAGATATTTGGATGGGGCAAACTACCATAGGATCGCAAAATCCTATCACCATTTACCAAAACAACCGAAGTACCTAAAGTCTCTGGTAGATGCTCAGCTAGACCTAGCCATTTGTTGGCCAAGATTTGTTGACTAAAGAATTGTTGTAAAGCAACTAATCCCTGAATCAGACCAGACAACAATATAGCATTGAGAATAAATTTTTTCTGTAAAAAACGAGATAAATAAGCAAACAAAACAGCTATATAAACAAGCAAGACCCAATAAAATGAAACCAAGGGTACTGCAGAAAAAAATGGAATAATAATAGAATAAGCAAAAACTAAATATAATAATTTATTCTTTGAAAAATGTAATTCTTTTCTATGAGAATAAGCAAACAAAACAGCTGCCAGCAACAAAATTATCAGGCTACCATATATACCCAAACGACCATATTCCCAAATTTGACCATCCAAACGCCAATCATAGAAAATCCAACGCACTTGCCAAGGAATCAAAATAATAAACAAAGCAAATAAATATTTAAACCACTGGTGAATGATCTTTTCCTCTTTGCTTTTAAATAAATTCTTAAACATATATTTATCTTAATATTTTATTGGACAATGATTGAGTAAGTCCTTAATACGTTCTTTCCAAGCTCTATAATATTCTTCCCGACGATCATTAGAATGAAATTTTAGCATTTGGTCGTTGATTACTACTCGAGTATCAATATTGATTATGCTTTTGAGATTTTTATCAATAATCTTACTCTGTATTTGGCGATAACCATCATCTGTAAATTGATTGATAATTGGTGGTGAGGTCAAAAATTCAATAATGCGACTAATAATTAGGGAAACTTTAGTAGTTTTTATTTCTTTGGAAAAAGTATTGTTATAAGAATTTGGTAAAAACTCCAAATTTGTTTTATTGGCTTTTATAAATTTACCATACAAACCATTAGGATCATAAATTGGCAATATTTGCTGCAACCAATAAGTATAATAAATATCATTTTTTAGTTTGATGTTTTGAATATCAAGACTATCTTCATCTATAAAAAAACTCAAACAAAAAGTATCTTTGTGATCATCTGGTTGCGGTTGAGCCCGTAATATCTTGACAATCAAAACTGTAAAAAACCTTGCCAACCAAATTTTACCATGTTTGGCAATAATAAAAAAGTCTATATCACTATCATCACGAGCATTACTATAAGCCAAAGAATTACAAATAGCTACCATACGAACATAGGGAATATAACGAAATAATTTTACCAAACGACGAGCTTTACGAAACTTGCGTTCAGCCAAATTATTATTTTTCTTTCGCAGATTACAGATATTTTCTCTATCACGTAAACAATAAAAACCCTCAACAACAGATAGTTTGCCGTGCAAAAATTGACTACTCTCTAATGCTTCTTTGACCTCCACCAAGCTATAAGACTTGTTTGGTCTATACAGCCATTTCCAAATCTCAGTGGCAGTCAAGGGATAATTGAAAACATCAAAAAAAGCAATGGTTTTTAGAATAGCAATATTAAGATTACTCATAAATTTATATTACTGAAAATAAGGTTTTTAGGCAATCCTTCGGCTTTGCTCAGGACATATAAAAAAGCCCTCTTACAAACAGAGAGCTTGATGTGGCTATTAATCCACGTGCTTGGCAAGATAGTCCAGAGAAGCTCCGAACGTGGTCAGTTTCTCGGCGTCGTCGTCGGCGATCTCGATTTCGAATTGCTCTTCGATCGCCATGATCAGCTCAGTCGCGTCGAGCGAATCAGCACCAAGATCTTCGGTGAAACTGGACTCACGCTTGATCTGGGCATCTTCGACACCCAACTCGGTCCTAATGACCCTGCGAAGTCGCTCCTCGATCGTACCGGTCCTGTCTACTTCTTCAGCCATTATTTCCTCCTGGTTTGGATGAACGTGCGGACATCAATCAAGATATTATAATAATATATTTCTGTCAAATTATTTTTTGGCAAACGTTTCAGCTAAATACTGACCAGTGTAGCTTTGTTTTACCTTGGCAACTTGTTTGGGAGTACCTTCTGCTACTACATTACCACCCTTGTCTCCTCCGCCAGGTCCTAGATCTACCACCCAATCAGAAGATTTGATCACATCTAGATTGTGTTCGATTACCAAGACAGTGTTTCCTTTGTCTACTAGACGATGTAAAACTTCAAGAAGTCTTTTGACATCATCAAAATGAAGACCAGTAGTCGGCTCATCTAGAATATACAGAGTCTTGCCACTTGATCTACGAGAAAGCTCAGTAGCTAGCTTGATGCGTTGGGCTTCACCACCGGACAAAGTAGTCGCTGGCTGGCCAAGTTGAATATAACCAAGCCCGACATCAACTAGAGTTTTTAGTTTATTGAAAATATTTGGAATATTGGCAAAAAAGTTCATAGCTTCTTCAGTAGTCATGTGTAGCACTTCAGAAATATCTTTGCCTTTGTAGTGAATCTCTAAAGCTTCGTCATTATAACGCTTACCATGACACTCTTTACATTCTACATAGACATCAGGCAAAAAGTTCATTTCTATTTTGATAACGCCATCACCCTGACAAGCTTCACAACGACCGCCTTTGACGTTGAAACTAAAACGTCCAGCTTTGTAACCACGCATTTTAGCTTCTGGAAGTTCTGCAAATAAATCTCTTATATATGTAAAGACACCAGTATAAGTCGCTGGATTGGATCTTGGGGTACGACCAATTGGAGATTGATCTATATTGATTACTTTGTCGATATTTTCAAGACCTGTGATCTCTTTGTGCTGTCCTGGATCATCTTTGGCACGATAAAAATGCTTGGACAAAGATTTGGCCAAAATTTCAGTCATCAAAGTAGATTTACCAGACCCTGATACACCAGTAATACTAATAAACTTGCCAAGCGGAAAGCTAACATCAATATTTTTTAGATTAAATTCTTCAGCTCCGATAATAGCCAGCTCTTTGCCATTGCCAGTTCTATATTTTTTGGGAGATGGCACGACTTTTTGACCAGATAAATATTGACCAGTCAAAGATTTTTTATTTTTCTTGATAGTTTGAGAAGTACCTTGAGCAACAATCTTACCACCGTGTTTGCCAGCTCCAGGACCAATATCTATGACATGGTCAGCGGCTAGGATAGTCTCTTCATCATGCTCTACTACAATAACTGTGTTGCCTAAATCACGAAGATCTTGCAAAGTCTTGATCAAGCGAGCATTATCACGCTGATGCAAGCCAATAGATGGCTCGTCCAAAATATACAAGACACCAGTCAAAGATGAACCAATCTGAGTGGCTAGTCTGATACGTTGTGCTTCACCGCCAGACAAGGTATTGGCTGTTCTATCCAAAGTAAGATAATTTAATCCAACATTATTCAAAAATTGCAAACGATCTTTGATTTCTCGCAAAATTTGCTTGGCAATAGTCATAGATCTTTCATCTAGAGATTTTGGTAAGATACTAAAAAATTTCTGCAATTCATCAATATTCATATTAGTAATCTCAGCAATATTAAGATCATTAACTTTGACAGACAAAGTTCTTGGTTTTAATCTTTTGCCCTGACAGTCTTCACATAATTCTATCTTCATATAACGTTCAATTTCTGAACGAATATAATCTGAATCAGTCTCACGATAACGTCTAGATAGGTTAGGAATCACACCTTCAAAAGTAGCATTATAATTCCCATTAAATTTACTACTATTCCAATCAACATCATATGCTTGATCACCAGTGCCATTTAATATCAAGTCTAATTGCTTTTTAGTTAGCTTAGCGACTGGCACACGAGTAGAAAATTTGTATTTTTTGGCTACAGCTTCCAAAATAGTAGAAAACCAACCTTGGTTGGCAGCAGTCCGAGACCAAGGACGGATAGCCCCTTCAGCTAAAGCCAATTTTTTGTTGGGCATCACTAGATCAGGATCTACAGTCAGCTTGGTACCAAGACCAGTACAGGTAGGACAAGCTCCATGAGGACTATTAAATGAAAAATCACGAGCTTCTATTTCTGCAAAACTAACTTCAGAATGATTAGGACAAGTAAAGTGTTCAGAAAAAGGCAAGTCTTTGTCTTCTTTTGGTAGGTTGACCACTACAAATCCATTGCCATAATCCAGACATGTTTCTAAAGATTGTTGCAGACGACTTTTGGTCTCTTTGGTACCATCACGACGCAAACGATCAATTACTACTTCAATAGTATGTTTTTTATATTTATCAAGTTCAGCTTGTAGAGCATCATCTAGGCTAATCAGATCACCATCAAGGCGTACTTTGCGATAACCAGCGTTCTTGACTCTTTCTAGAGCCTTACGATGTTCGCCTTTTTTGTCACGGACCATCGGGGCTAGCAACATAAAATCAGTCTCTTGTGGTAGAGCCCATACTTTTTCTGCAATTTGTTGTTGAGTTTGTCTGACAACTGCTTGGCCACACTTGTGACAATAAGGTGTACCAATTTTGGCAAATAATAATCTAAGGTAATCATAAATCTCTGTGACTGTACCAACTGTAGAACGTGGATTACGAGATGAAGATTTTTGGTCGATAGAAATAGCTGGTGACAGACCGTCGATCTGCTCGACATCTGGCTTGTCCATCAAACCTAAAAACTGTCTTGCATAAGAAGACAGTGATTCTACATAACGACGCTGCCCTTCAGCATAGATCGTATCAAAGGCTAGAGATGATTTTCCGCTGCCTGATAGGCCAGTGATAACCACAAATTTATCTCGTGGAATTTTTACATCTACATTTTGTAGATTATGAACCGCTGCTCCTTTGATAGTTATGTTTTTTGGCATATATTATTTTAGATAATTTATGATAACGATAATCTGAAAAATGATACCATGTATTTTCTGAGCTGTCAAGAACTAACGTTTGCTTGTCATAATAAGCTCTGCTATATTTACTCCATGAAACCCAATTTTGCCAAAATATCACAAAAACCAGGAATTTATTTTTTCCTTAATAAAAATAAGGAAATTATTTATATTGGTAAAGCTAAAAATCTACAAAATAGAATCAAATCATACTGGACAAAATCTGCTGAATTATCTCCAGCTAAGCAACAGATGATCTCTGAAGTTTATAAAATTAATTATACTATTGTAGATAACGAAGTAGAGAGCTTGCTCCTAGAAGCCGAACAAATCAGAAAACAACAACCCAAATATAATATTAGTCTAAAAGACGATAAAAACTGGGGTTATATTTTGATACACGACGAACCTTTTCCACGAGTGTCTGTAGTACATGGTCGCCAACAGCGTCGTGGTCAATATTTTGGTCCTTATACTTCTACACAAAGTGCGAGAGTAATTGTCAAAATGCTCCATCGCATCTTAGCACTACGGACTTGTCGTCGTGATTTGTCAAAATTGCCCAAAGGCAAAGTATGTCTAGAATATCACATGGGTCGATGTCTTGGCCCTTGTGAAAAATTAGTAGATATCAAAAATTATAATCAAATTATTAAGCAAGTTAAGAATTTATTAAACGGACATACAAAAAATCTGGCAGATAATCTACGCAAGCAAATCATCAAAGCTAGTCATGACAAAAATTATGAGTTAGCCAAATTAAAAAGAGACCAATTATTGTCTTTACAACGATTGCAAGATAAGCAAAAAATAATTAGAGCCAAAAATATTAATCAAGATATAATTAATCTAGTTAACGCTGGTCAGGTTACTATAATTACACTAATGCAAGTAAGAGCTGGGATTTTGGGCGACAAATTTAATTTTAAAATTAATAACAAACTAAATCTAGACAATAAAAATATTCTAGAGAATTTTATTAATCAATTTTATGCTCGTGGCCTGCAAGCCCCGAAAGAAATTATATTGCCTACAAAAATAACACAACAAAATATTCTAATAAAAAATAAAACTAAGTTTATTATTCCTCAACGCGGTCAAAATAAACAATTATTGGAGTTGATAAAACAAAACGCGCAAGATTATTTAGAAAAAAATCTTACAAACAAAAATAGTAGCGTATTATTAAACTTACAAAAACTATTAAAACTACCAGATTTTCCAAATCGCATCGAAGTCTATGACATCTCAAATATCCAAGGTCAATACGCTGTTGGTTCAATGATAGTTTTTACTGACGGCAAGATAGATAGTGATCAATATCGCATTTTCAAAATCAAGGGTATCAAACAAGCCAATGACACAGCCATGCTCAAACAAGTCCTGCAGCGCCGTGCCAAACATGATGAATGGCCAGATCCAGATTTGATTATATTGGATGGTGGTAAGCCTCAGCTTAATATAGTCTATCCTGCTTTACCCAAAGACTGGCAAACACGGGTAATTGCTCTGGCCAAAAAACAAGAAGAAATATTTATACCCAAATCATCTAAATCTCTAAAATTGCCTAAAAATAACCCTATTTCTCTATTTATTCAACATATGCGTAATCAAGCCCATCGCTTTGCTATCAATCATTATCGCCGCCAACACAGAAAAAGCTATAAATAGCTTAATTCTTGACCCTTCAACTTTGTTCAGGGTCAATCCTGAGTTTATCGAATGGATTGACAAAAGCATGGGTTCCTGCTAATATACACAGGTCCTGCAAATTTTATACAAATGCAAAATATACTCTATACAATCCAAATCATTATTTCCGTCCTCTTGATGGTCGCTATTTTAGTTCAACAAAAAGGCTCTGGTTTAGGCTCTGCCTTTGGTGGTGGTGATAGTGGTGTACCTCGTACCAAAAGGGGTCCAGAAAAATTTATAGTCCGTTTGACTATTGTCTTAGCAATTTTATTTTTGGCAAGTGCTATTGCCAATTTCTTCATAGTTTAAAAATTAAAGCAAAACTATCAAGTCTCTCTCAAAAATTCTTAAGAAAACAGTGTTTTTTGTTAAACAAAAAACAAATAAATTAACTGGTGGATTTTTGCGTTTGTTTAATAAAACCAAAGAGTCTATAAAACAACCTGTGCCTGATGATGTTAATCAGCAATTGCTTTTGCAATTGAATAAAAAGAAGATACCTAGTTGGTCACAAATAAAACAGTTATCAAAAATATTACAAAAATCAGAAAAAATAAAATTATTAATAATTTTACTAATTTTTCTAGTCTCAGCTAGTGCTTTGGGCTGGCGCTTTTATTGGCGTAGCTCTGTCGAAGTACCAGCCATAGGTGGTAGCTACACCGAAGGTCTAATCGGTGCTCCTCAATTTGTAAATCCGATTTTGGCCAATACTGATGTTGATCGTGACTTGGTGCGTCTAGTTTTCTCTGGTCTAGTCAAATTAAATTCTAATGGGGAGATCATTCCTGATTTGGCAACTGGCTATACTATTGATGCTGAACAGACTACCTATACTTTTGAACTCAAACCAGATATCAAATGGCACGATGGTCATCCTCTGACAGCTGACGATGTCATCTTCACTATAGAAAGAATTACTGATCCAGATTTCAAAAGTCCACTCAAAAATAGCTTTAGTGGTGTCGAAGTAAATAGAATAAACGACAGGACTGTTCAATTCAAATTAGCCAAACCTTTTACTCCTTTTTTATCTATTATGACTACTGGGATTATTCCAGAACACCTTTGGTATAGTGTGCCTTCTTTTAGCGCAGCTCTGACTGATCTTAATATCAAGCCTGTTGGATCAGGACCATACAAATTCAAATCTTTAACCAAAGATACAAATGGCAATATCAAAAATTATAACTTAGAAATCTTCGAAGACTATCATCTAGATAATGCTTACATTGAAAATCTATCATTCAAATTTTATGAAGATTTTATGACTGGAGTAACTGCTTTGCAAAATAAAAATGTCGAAGGTCTGACTTATTTACCAGAAGAAAATAAAGATCAAATAAAAAATAAAAAAATTGATCTGCGTAATTTGCACTATCCCCAATATACGGCAGTTTTCTTCAATCCTAATAATAATGATATATTAAGTAGCAATGACTTTCGTAAAGCCTTGGCACTCAGTGTAGATAAACAAAGAATTTTGACTGAAGTGCTCAATAATAATGGACAAATAATCCATACACCTATCTTACCGGGTATGACTGGTTATGATGAATCTATCAAGAATCCAGACTTTAATACTGTCGGTGCGGCAGCCATATTAGACGATTTGGGTTGGATACTATCAGAAGACAATCAATTCCGTACTAAGACTACCAAAGCTACTGACGACGATGAAGAAGACCAAGTAGAAGAACTAACTATCAAACTCACTACTATCGATCAATCAGCCAGTGTCAAGATTGTTTCTATTATCAAAGAAAACTGGGAAGCAATCGGTATCAAAACTACACTTGATATAGTGCCAAAAGACAAAATCAAAAAAGACGTAATCGACGCCCGTCAATATGAAGCCCTAGTCTTTGGTGAATTAATCAATGTCAATTCTGGGCCTTATCCATTTTGGCACTCTAGTCAAAATGAACAACCGGGTCTTAACTTGAGTGTTATAGCCAATAAAGATATTGATGAATATCTAGAGCTCGCTCGCTCAGCCAAAACTACTCAAGCCAAAATTGAACCGCTGACAAATTTTCAAAACAAACTATTAGAACTAAACTTTGCTATATTTTTATACAATCCTACTTATACTTATCCGACAGCTAGTAAGATCAAAGGGTTGGAGACTCTCCAATTTATCAATCTACCAGCTGATCGTTTCAACAATATAAACTCATGGTATATAAAAACCAAACGAGTTCTTAATGACTAAATAATTTTTAAAAAAACAAACTTTATGAAAGATTCGACTGATAAACTCTTGTCAGATAATACTGCTTCAAGAAAAACTTATCGTTACAAAAAAACTAAGACAAAACCTCAACAATCTAAGCCTGTCAGATCGACAGGTAAAAAATCTACTCCTCAAAAAGGTAGAACCACCAAACAAACCAAAAAAACTAAGCCAAGTAGACCTACTCCACAGCAAGGTAAAAAAACAAACAAACCCGCTCATCGTTCCAACAAAAAAACAGGCGGAAAGAAAGCTATTCAAGCCTTGGGTGTACAAAAACTACGTGTCATACCAATAGGTGGCTGTGAAGAAGTTGGTCGTAACATGACTATCTTTGAATATGGCAATGACATCATAATCCTTGATATGGGTTTGCAGTGGCCTGAAGAAGACATGCCGGGTATTGATTATATTATTCCTAATATTTCTTATCTCAAGGGAAAAGAAAAAAGAATTCGCGGTGTAGTCATTACTCATGGTCACTATGACCATATTGGAGCTATCCCTCATTTGATGGAACCCTTGGGTAATCCTACTATCTATGGTACTCCTCTGACTTTGGGTATTATTGCCAAGCGTCAAGAAGATTTCAAAACTCAACCCCTAAAATTGAAATCAATTACTTCTGATACCAAACTTGCTTTGGGTAAATTTAAATTGAGCTTTTTTGCTGTTAGCCACAATATCCCTGGCTCACTTGGTGTGGTGATTGATACGCCCAATGGTAAAGTCGTCCATACTGGAGATTTTAAACTTGATACTACTCGTTCTGGTGATGTACCGACTGAGATTGACAAAATCAAAGCTCTAGGCAAACAAAATATCTTGGCTCTGATGGCCGATAGCACCAATGCTACTCAAGAAGGTCATCAACTCAAAGAATACGAAATCCAAGGTAATATCGACCAAATTCTAAAAGATGCCCCAGCTCGTGTAATTGTCGGTACTTTTGCTTCTTTGATTGGTCGCCTACAACAAATCATCTGGGCAGCTGAAAAAATAAACAAAAAAGTCCTGATTGAGGGTTTTGGTATGAAGCGCAATGTAGAACTAGCTCAAAATCTAGGCTACATGAAAGTAAAAAAAGGCACGCTCATCACCAACAAAAACATGAAACAGTTTCCAGATAACAAAATTGTTATTTTGTGTACTGGAGCTCAAGGTGAAGACAATGCTGTCATGATGAGAATTGCCAATCGTGAACACCGTACTCTCAAGGTAGAAAAAGGTGATACTATAGTATTTTCATCTTCCGTCATCCCTGGCAACGAACGTTCCGTCCAACGTCTCAAAGACAACCTTTATCGTCTAGGAGCAGAAGTCATTCATTATAAAATGATGGACGTTCATGCTGGTGGCCATGCAAAACAGGGAGATCTATTTGATATGATCAAAATGGTCAAACCAAAATATCATATCCCAGTCTATGGTAATCACTCTTTCTTGAAAATCCATGCCAAAGTTGCTGAAAAAACTGGCATGAAAAAACATAATATTATCGTACCTGATAATGGTCAGATTATAGAATTTGACAAACGTGGCGTAGCTAATATTTTGAAACAAAAAGCTACTTCAGACTATGTCTTTGTAGATGGTCTAGGAGTTGGTGATGTTTCCAATATTGTCTTACGCGACAGGCAAATGATGGCTGGCGATGGTATGATTGTAATCATTACAACTATTTCTGGCAAAACTGGCCGTTTGATCCATTCACCTGATATTATTTCTCGTGGTTTTATCTATATGAAAGAAAATAAAAGCTTGGTAGAAGCTATCCGTACTAAATCTAAAAATATTATTAATGATCATAATAAAACTCACACACAAGTAAACGATACTTATATCAAGGATACATTGCGCAATGATCTAGGACAATTTGTCTTTTCCAAGACAAAACGTCGCCCGATGATTTTGCCTGTAGTGATTGAAGTATAAATTTTATTTTAAAACCCCCGTCCGCCAGCTGGAGGACGGGGGTTTTTATTTGACAAAATCTTAAATAAATAATAAATTAACACTAATCAACAACCGTTCATTACGCAGTATAACTTGGAGGAAAGTATTATGAAAAAAAGAGCTTGGATTGTTTTACTAGCCTCATTAATTATTAGCTTCACTTTTGGGTATTTTTTTGCTCTTGACTTCATAAAAGGCAATGAAAATATCTACTTAATGAGCTTAGTTGTAGGCATGTTGTCATTTTTTCCTGCCTGTATCCTGCCAGTTTGTTTCAAGGGAGGTTTTGCTAAAAAGAATTTCTTGCTTAGCAAAATGTTCTCCTTAGGCATGTTCTTGGGATTTACTGTCAGCTTTATTGCTGCTATACCTGACATCATCAGTGTAGTGTACATCACATTTTGGTCGATCGTAGGAGCTTTACTTGGCTTACTAGGGGGCAAAAATTTATACACTAAACCCAATCCTCCACGCCCACTGTCGGTCGAAAAAATAAACTTGGATCGTAGTTGGTAATCACAAAAACTTCACTATACATTAGTGGAGTTTTTTATTTATATTGACCATACAAGTTTATTTAGATACAATATAGCCATGACTAATCAAAAAGTTTTAGTTTCAGGTATCAAACCTACTGGACAATTGCATCTTGGCAATTATCTAGGGGCAATCAAAAATTGGGTCAAACTGCAAGACAAATATCAGTGTTTTTATTTTATTGCTGATCTTCATGCTTTGACTACCAAAATTTCTCGTGAAGAACTCAGTCAACAGACTAGAGAGCTTATTATTGATTTGTTAGCTCTGGGTATTGATCCCAAAAAATCTGTCTTGTTCAAACAATCAGATATTATCGGTCATACAGATTTGGGCTGGATTTTTGACTGTCTGATGCCGGTCGCTGAGCTAGAACGCATGACTCAATTCAAAGATATGTCTATCCGTCAGCCAAACAATGTCAATGCTGGTTTACTGACCTATCCTGCTCTACAAGCGGCTGATATTTTGCTATACAAAGCTGAGATTGTACCAGTTGGTGAAGATCAACTTCAACATCTAGAGTTGACCCGCCTAGCTGCTCGTAAATTCAACAATCGTTATGGCCAATATTTTATAGAAATATCTCCCATACTTTCTCAGACTCCAAGGGTAATGTCACTCAATGATCCTAACAAAAAAATGAGTAAGTCACTAGGTACCAAAAGTTATATTGCTATTCGTGATAATGCATCAACTGTCAAACAAAAAATCCAAAAAGCTATTACAGATGACAAAGGCGTCCAAAATTTATTGGCTCTGTACTCATACTTTGGTAGCAAGGCAAAATATATGTCTATGGCTAAAGATGCAAAAGCTGGCAAATTGATGAATTCTGATCTAAAGCAAGAACTTACTAAAGTTATATTAAAATTCTTAAAACCTGTTCAAGAAAAAATTGCTTACTACGAAAAGAATCCTAAACAAGTAGACAAGATTATAAACCAAAGCAATAAACAAGCTCAGAAAATAGCAACAAAAAATCTACAAGATATAAAAAAAATAATCGGCTTATAAGCCGATTATTTTAATTGACTAAATATAACTTTTATAATAAGCTTGAAATTGTCTGGTACTTTTCTCATCCAAATCAAGGAGAAACTCATGAAGATCTCTAAAACTTTTGAGTTTGTTTTCCTGTTGGGCATGATCGCTGGGCTGTTTTTCATCGACATATTCCTAATGGGTCCAGCCAGCAATACTTTGATATTGTCTGGTATAGCTGCTTACTCAATCTTTTGGTATATCTACTTACATCGCAAAGAACTAAGGTTCAAAATCAACACCATTGCCCTGAGCTTTGCAGCTGGTGGTGCTCTCATCCCTTCCGTCTTTGTAACTTTTTGGAATATCTATCCTCTGGGTAGTGGCCTAGGATATTCCCTGCTCTTTGGAGCGCAGAGATTTTTGATCACTTTCCTGGCTATCTACCTAGCTACAGCTCTAGCACTCATCATCTACCGATATACTCTCGGTCTTTTGCTCAGCTTGATCATCTTGCTGATCGCTCGTTCATTCAAAAACAACCCGTCTTGTAAATAAGACGGGTTTTAAAATTGACAATAAAATACTTAGATAGTAATCTTGAAATAACAGTTCTTTCAGAAAAGGAGACAATCCATGAAACTGTTTTTCTCAGCAATGCTCCTAGGAGCATTGATCAGCTCAGCCTTGGCTGGCATCTATCTACTAAATGATTTTTGGCCAGCTTTCATCTACCTCACAGCCCTAGCTGGTCTCTGTACTGGTGTTGCCAAGTTATACCGCTTTGGTATTTTCTCTACTCTTGGCTATATGTTAGCCTGGACACTGATAACCAGAGACATCTTGCAAGGCCTAATACTAGGCTGGACTTGGCTGCTAGGATTTTCAGTTCTCTATCTACTTCTCCGTGTTCTTGGTTTCAAAAAACCAAAAACCCCCTAGATTTTAAACTAGGGGGTTTTATTTCTGCCAAAGGCAGATAAATTATAAATCTTTGAAATATTCATACATCTGTCGCAAACCTTCAGCTAAATCAGTTTGGGCTTGCCAACCAAGAAGTTCTTTGGCCTTGCTGGTATCTGCATAAGTCTTGGATACATCACCCAGACGTTCTTCTAGATATTCTATCTGAACTCGTTTACCAATGACATTACTCCATGTCTGAATAAAATCCATTAATACAGTTGGATTGGCGTTACCAAGATTAATAACTTCATAAGGCAAATTTTTGTCAGCAGCTGAAATAATACCATCTACTATATCTCCCACATATGTAAAATCACGCACATGATCACCTCGTCCATATACAGAAATGGTTTTATCATTTATGATAGCTTTCATAAATTTATAAGGGGCCATATCTGGCCTTCCTTTGGGGCCATAGACTGTAAAAAATCTCAAGGCAGTAAAAGGAATTTTATAAAGATGATTATAAGTATAACCCAAGAGCTCACCAGCTTTTTTACTAGCAGCATAAGGACTAATTGGTTTGATCTCATCGTCTTCATGAAAAGGCACGTCTTCACGTTCACCGTAAACTGAAGATGAAGAAGCAAAAACAAAATTTTGAATATTATGTTCTTTGGATAACTCTAATAAGTTGGCCATACCCTGACTATTGACCTGATTGTAAAGTAAGGGTTGTTCAATAGAAGCTCTGACTCCAGCTCGAGCTGCCAGATGAATTACTTTGTCAATTTTTTCACTAGCAAAAATATCACGTAGTTTATCAAATTCAATAATATCTACTCTATATAAACTAAATTTATCATGGTCCTGAAAAGACATGATATTTTGTTCTTTGATAGCTGGATGATAATAGTTATTAAAATTATCAATACCTATTACTTCATGACCATCAGCCAATAATTTTTCTGTTAGGTTACTACCAATAAATCCGGCACAACCTGTCACTAAATACTTCATAATGTATAAAACTACTAGATAAGCCTATATTTGTCAATACTTAATCAACTTACAGAACCAATGGCCTTTTTGAGTATTTTAGATGAATGAATAAACAAAACTTGTTCTTCTTTTGATAGTTCCAAAGACAATTCTCCAATTATACCACTACGACCTATGACGGCTGGGGTACTCAGGCAAACATCTTTGACTCCATAGACATTTTTTATCAAATGTGAGACCGGTAAAACCATTCTCTTGTCATGTAAAATAGCTTGGATAACATAAGCTCCAGCAGAGCCAATGCCGTAGTAAGTAGCCTGCTTACCTTCGATGATAGCATAGGCAGCATTTTTTGCTTGATCAAAAATATCTTGTCGATCTTTTTTACTAAAATTTTTGTAAGTATTCAAATTTGTATTTCCGATACTGGCAGAACTCCAAACTGGGAATTCACTATCACCATGCTCACCCATGATATAAGCGTGGATACTTTGCGGATTGATATTGAGTTTTTGACTAATCAAATGTCTAAAACGGGCTGAATCAAGAGTCGTGCCAGTCCCCATGATCTGATGTGCTTTTTTTGGAAACATAGAAATAGCAATATACGTCAGCACATCTACTGGATTGGTAATCATCAATATAATAGCATTGGGATTGACTTTGAAAATCTTGGGAATAATTTCTTTTATAATTTTGGTGTTTTTTTCTATCAAATCCAAACGAGTCTCGCCTGGTTTTTGAGAAGCACCACAAGTGATAGCTACAACACTACTATTTTTGCAATCTTGATAGCTACCTACTTTTACTTTTGTTTGTCTAGTAAAAGGCACTGCATGTTGAAGATCCATCACTTGAGCTTTTACTAATTTTTTGTTTATATCTACTAGGGCAATTTCTTCAGCAATGTCTTGGGTCACCAAACTATACGCCAAAGTAGAGCCGACCATGCCGGCCCCAATGATTGTTACTTTATTTTTCATATTTTAAGAAAATTACTTTTTAACCGCCAATTAAGCAATTATTGTTTGGTCATGCCTTCAAAAGCACGTAAGATCTCCAGTGGCAAAGCAAAGATTACAGTGTTTGATTGATCAGAAGACAAATCATTTACTGATTGCAAAGTCCTCAAGTGCAAAGCACCATTAGAACCAGCCAAAATATTGGCTGCTTTGGCCATGTTGTCAGCAGCAATTACTTCACCTTCAGCTTTGATGATTACAGCTCGTTTTTCACGTTCTGCTTCAGCTTGTTTAGCAATGGTTCTTTGCATATCTTTTGGTAATTCAATATGCTTGAGGTCTACTGAGACTACTTTGATGCCCCATGGATCAGTAGCTTTATCTACAATGGTTTGAATCCTGTCAGAAATCTGATCACGCTTGCTCAATAAATCATCTAAAGATACTTCACCAACTACATCACGCATAGTTGTCTGAGCTAGCTGAGAAACAGCATAATAAAAATGCTCAACCTCTAGTACCGCTTTATCAACTACTACTACTTTGTAATAAAGTACAGCATTGACGTTGACAGTTACATTATCTTTGGTAATAGCATCTTGATCGGGCACATCTACTGCCTTGACTCTGACATCTACCTTAGTCATAGATTGGATAATAGGAAAAACCAAACGCCAACCTGGTTGTTTGGTACCTATATACTTACCCAGCATAAATTTGACACCTTTTTCATATTGATTTACTTGTCGAATAGAAATCAAAATGATAAATAAAATGACTCCAATTGTAAAAAAGAATCCCATATATTTTTGATTAATTATCTATACTATCTATCAACGAACTTAATTCTTGCTGATATTTGCTGGCTGAAGCTTGATCATTTGCCTCGACAGTGATACGCAACAATGGCTCGGTATTTGATGGTCTGACATTGAACCACCAATCATCAAACTCAACAGTAATACCATCTATTTCGTCTCTAATATTATTTTTGTATTTGTCTCTAATCTTATCAAGTTCTTTATTTATGTCTTTGACTTTTAGGTTGATCTCATCAGCCCTATAATAAAGAGTAAATTCTTTGATAATTTCTGACAGTGGGCGATTGTCTTCAGACAAAGCTTTTAATACTAGTACCAAGGCTGCAAAACCAGAGTCAGCATAATAATTATCTCTGAAAGCAAAATGAGCTGAAACTTCTCCACTCATAATACCATCTCCCTCTAGCATATGCTGTGCTAAAAAGCGATAACCGACTTCAGAACGAATAGCTTTGCCACCCCATTTGCTAATCAACTCAGGTACAGCATGAGAACAAATAAGGTTATAAGCAATACCAGCTCCTGGATTTTCTCGCAACATAGCTTTGGCTAATAGCAGCAATATCATATCACCACGTATAAATTGACCTTTTTCATCAACCATAAACATCCGATCACCATCCACATCATAAATAAAACCAAAGTCAGCGTGCTGACGTAATACTTCAGAAGATAATTTGTCATGAGCTCCTTTGTCTAAAGGATTGGGTGCTCTATTGGGAAAAGTATTATCTAAAGTTGTAAAAAGTGGAATAAGATTGCAAGGCATTCTTTCAAAAAGCTTGTTCATCAACAAACCCATCATGCCATTGCCGGTATCTACTACTACTTTGAATTTTTTGATACGATCAGCTTTTATAAAAGACAAGATATGATTGAGATGATCTAAACTAACATCTTTGTTTTGAGTACTACCTTGCATCTCAGGTTCATCAAGAGGCAATTGAAGTTTATTCATTTTTTCCAAAATCATCTTGCCACTAATAAACTTGATAGCTTTTTTGTCCGGACTCAAAGTAGTCAATTTGAATCCTCCGTACTGCGGCGGGTTGTGAGAAGCAGTAGCTACAATACCACCATCATATTTATAATAACCATTGGCAAAATAAAGATCATTGATAGAAACCAAACCCATATCATCGATCTGTACTCCATATTTCATAAAAATATCCATCACTGCTCGCATCAATGGCAAAGATGATTCACGAATGTCACGACCAACAATAATGTGGAGATCTTTTATTTCTTTACCAGTCTCTTCTTTTAGAATCATCAAAAAAGTCTGAGCTATCTTGGATGCCGCTTCTACATCCAACTGAATAGGGTAGATGCCTCGTACATCATAATTCTTGAAAATACTATTATCCATATTTATTTTTGTTTATTTTTAAAGATAAAGCCAACTACTGTTCCCCAAGCAGTCACAGACACAATCATAATAATAATCCAACCGACAATTGGAATTTTACTCAAAATAATAAAGAATAAAATACCTAAAGCTAATAAAGTAATATCAGAAATTTTCTTCTTGGAAAAGAATTTTATTTGTAAAAATCTAATCAACAACCAAGCTCCAATAACTTTGGCCAAATAAAGCATCATCAGCCATAGACCCAAAAGCATCAGACCTAAAGGAGCACCAATCACAGTAAACAATAAGATAATAACTGCAACTGGTGTCAAAACCAATAATCCTAATCCTTTGAAAAAAGTAACTAACAAATTTTGATGGGCCAAATCAAAAGTACGTGGCAAAAGTTTTGGCCATAGATAGATCAAAACCATACCAACTACCAACATCATAAAGAACTGTATCAATAAACTCTTGGCCAAGCCAAGGCCCTCGGCTTTTGTTTTATTAACTTTTAGTATCTGATCAAAAGATGTGCCACCAGTTATGGTTGCGCCTTCTGCAATATCACCTTCTTGCCAGGCTTTGTATTTTAATTCTCCATTTATGACTGCTGTATCTTCAATTTGTAAACCAGATTTATCTTGTCCAGAACTTATATGCATATCAACATTTCTGCCTACTTGACCGCTAACAAGCAAAGATTCCACACCACCTTCTAGATTACCCATAATATGACCATGCATATTTACTATCTGTCCCCAAGTAGTCATGTGCCCATTGATGATGGTCTGATCATTGACAGTAACCTGCTGACCAAAAAACATAAAATTACCCACAATATTGCCGTTGATATTTATTTTTTCTCCAGCTGCCCTGACCGAGCCATTGATCTTACCAGAAATAGAAATATCACTACCAGCTACAAAAATATCACCATTGATATTGGTAGAATCAATGATTATAGTATCGCCAGCCAAAAATAAATCACCATTGACTGTGCCGTAGATTTCTACATTTTGACCAGCTGCATAATAATTGCTATCTATAATCTTGTCAGTGCCCAAGACGATATTATCATTGCCGTGGACTTCTAAAGCCAAAATTGGAAGTGGTAATAATAGCACCAAAGCAACCAATAAGAGCTTTAATTTCTTAGTCATAATCTTTTAAATTAAGTATTAATTCGACTATATTTTAGCATACATGCACATAAAAAGACAACCAAAAAAACTAGCTTATTTGGCCAGTTTTTTGTGTTATTTTTGTACAAAACAATTTATGTTCCACTTGGTTTTATAGACGCCTTTGGGTTTCAATTTAAAACCAGTTTTTTTTAGTAAGCTTTCTAATTCTCTAGTACTAAAGCTATGATAATATCGCCAAAACTTTTTACTTTTACCAGAGTACATTTGCCAAGAAACAAAAAAATCATTCCAAGATTTTTTGAGCCAGAATTTTTTGAAATAATGTTTCATATATTTACGTTGCCAAAGATTCCAATTGGTCATAATCAGATAACCTCCTGGTTTGAGCCAAATATTTATTTTGTTTAATAATTCCTGCCTTTCTTTCTTGCTAGGCAAATGATGAAAGGTGGCAATCACAAAAACAGTATCAAAACTATTGGCTTCAAAATCTACTTTGGAAATGTCGTTGAGTTCGAATTTTTTATCAGGAAATTGCTCTCTAGCCCGATCAATAAGTCCATCACTAAAATCAACACCCAAATAATCAAAATCTTTTTTAGATTCTTGCAAAGCTTTGATCAAACGACCATTACCACAACCAAGGTCCAATATCTTGTCACCATCTTTGATATGTGGTATAAAGATTTCTAACTCTTCCCAAGGAAAAACACGGGATGCCGAAAACTCCTTGGATATGGTATTATAAATCTGTTGTAAATCTTTTTTAACTTTATTCATGTCTATAGATAATAAAAAAATCTTAGAAAAAATCGCCTTAGAATTATACAATCAAACATATTCTAGCGAGCTTGATTTTGTCAAAGCTCTTAGGCAGGTTTTTTCTAAATATAAAATGACGCCTACCTCAAAAGCTACACTAATTTCTGTTTACCGTCAATTGATAGCTGATAATAAGATCAAGCCAAATTCTGCTTTTGAAAAACTATTGATCAAACGTGCTGTCCGCACTTTATCTGGTGTGTCTGTTATTACTGTCTTGACCAAACCATTTGTCTGTCCTGGCAAATGTGTCTATTGTCCGACTGAGCCGGACATGCCCAAAAGCTATCTATCCAATGAACCAGCTGCGGCTCGTGCCAAGATGAATCTTTTTGATCCTATTCGCCAGGTGACTATGCGCATCCAAGCCCTAGAAAATAATGGTCATAAAGTAGATAAATTAGAGATCATGGTCTTGGGTGGTACTTGGTCTGTCTATCCTGATGATTATCAAGATGAATTTATTCGTGACTGCTTCTATGCTGCTAATATTTTTAATTCTAAAGAAAAAAGAAACAAATTATCTTTGGAAGAAGAACAAAAAATCAATGAAGATACTCGTTATAAAATAATTGGTCTTACTCTAGAGACTCGACCTGATTTTGTAACTGAAGATGAAATCAAAAAAATGCGGCGTCTAGGAACAACTCGTGTCCAACTTGGTATCCAACATACAGACAACAAAATTTTGGAACTTATCCAACGAAACGATAGTATAGAACAAGCTATCAAGGCTACAAGGTTATTAAAAGAAACTGGTTTTAAAGTAGATCATCATTATATGCCAGATCTACCTGGCTCTAGTCCTGCCAAAGATCTAAAAATGTTCAAATATGTTTTTGAATCACCAGATTTGCAACCTGATCAGATCAAAATCTATCCTTGTGTGGTCAATGAACATGCTGAACTATATAAATGGTATGAATCTGGAAAATATAAACCTTATTCTGAAAAAGAATTGCTAGATTTGTTGTTAAAAATAAAATTACTTACTCCACCGTATATTAGAATAAACAGATTAATCCGAGATATTCCGGAAGAAAGCATCACAGCTGGAAATAAAATCACAAACTTGCGTCAATACTTGCAAGCAGAATTAAGCAAACAAGGCAAAGCTTGTCAGTGTATGCGCTGTCGTGAGATAAAGGGTGATGCTGGTGATATAAATAAAGCAAAATTAATAACTAGAGAATACCAAGCTTCAGATGGCAAAGAAATATTTTTGAGCTATGAATTTGATAACAAAATTTATGCTTTTTTGCGCTTAAGATTTAATAATGATCTTAATAAAAATATTTTTCCTGAACTTATCAATACCTCTATAGTTAGAGAGCTACATGTCTATGGAAAAATGACACCTGTCAAAGATAGTGGTCAAGTCCAACACTCCGGTCTTGGAAAAAAACTAATGGCAGAAGCCGAACGCTTAACTAAAAAAAATAAACTAGACAAAGTAGCTGTAATTTCTGGAATTGGCGTAAGAAATTATTATAAAAAACTTGGTTATACTATAGAAGGTACTTATATGACCAAGGTCTTGACTGATAAATGATAATAAAATATACTCAGAAGTTGTAATCGTACCCTCTCATCACAATAGGAGATCATCATGCATAGAATCCAATGGCTGGAGGACTTGGATTCTGATCAAGTCCAAGAATTCCTTGAATTTCTCAAGGATCTTTATCCAGGCGAAACTGGTTCAATTAGACGTCAACACCGACGTAGAATAATCCAGCACATCTTTGTGCCCATTATCGAAGCTGGTCTACCGGACCATGAATTCTTTGTTCCTGAAAGCATCGAATTTACTACTTGGGCTCAACGTCTCAAAGTCAATCCTCTGGAAATCCTACCCCAACTCTATCAACTCTTTCAAAAGATGAATCACCCACTCGATTCAATAAGAGCTGGTAGCTATGTTGGTCGCTCTGATCGCACCATGAGACGTTTGGCTCTGACCGGAGCTATTCCAGCTCGCAAAATCAGGGGTAATTGGCAATTCAGAGTCAATCAACTCAATGACTGGATCAATAGTCATGCTTAATCCTAAAAAGAGGCCACCAAGTGACCTCTTTTTTCTTTGTTTAAAATAAATTTTATTTTTTAGAAAGCGTCAGTAGTGGTACTAATACCCAAAATATCTATCAAGTCTTCCCAATTATTAATACACTCATTACCTAGACAATATTCAAAAGCATTGACATCTCCTGCTACATCCAAATTATGCTCCGGAGTAGTGGTACCAATACCTACATAACCATAGTCAGTAAATATTACACGATTGCCTTCATTCCAAAAAAGCATATCTCCAGACCAAGTATCTTGATAAATACCCCAATGAGTATTTTGTCCAGATTGTATATCTATTTCTGCATTTTCTTGATCAGAATAAATGTGTAACTTTTTATTTGGATCATCTATACCAATACCTACGTTACCACTAGATCTAACACTGAATAATCTATCAGCTGTATCAAAATCATCACCATCTGTCATAACTCTAAAAGCTGAAATTGGGTCATCATCATTTCTATCAAAAATTACACCCACATCAAGACCTGAGCTTAAAATCATACCATGCCAATTGGCAGTAGAATGTTTAATGGTATTATTATCACTAATTAATAAATCACCATCATCTATCTTGACATCACCTTCAAACAACCCTGCGCGACTACTTGAAGCATAAGCTACGGCATGTATAGCAGAACCATTTTCACCCATATGTCTAAAATGACCTGCAGTATTATAATCATCCATAGCCACACCATAAACTGCATCAGAACCAGAACTTTCAAAACGGCCAGCCATACCAGTACCATCAGAAATTACATATAAAGAATCACTAGTAGAATCTGATTGGATTTTTACACTACCATCAAAAAATGCAGCTGTATTATTTTCATGAATAACTGATAGAGTAGGTCTATCATCTGAGGATACTGACCACATTGATGTTACACCCCTAAAACTAGCTGCTTGATTATTACCTACCTGAGAAGTATGTATTCTCAAACCAATCGAATCATTAGCTATAGTTGAAATGGCTACAGTGTTTTGACTACCACCAACTACAAGACCATCACCATTTTGACCATAAATAGACATTGCTCCATTTTCCATTATAAAATTACCATCAAAATACCCAGCCGTAGAATTTGTACTACTAGCTACAGCATAGACAGCATAAGCATTTGATCCGTTGGCCTGAAAAAAACCAGCCTTACCAGAAGAACCATTAGCAGCACCATGTATAGAAACGCCATTTGTATCTTCTGTATAAGCTGAAATCTTACCAGGTAAAGCAGCTCCAACATGCAAATTATCTGAAATATTTATATCACCTAGAGGAAAATTGATGGAATTAACATCATAACCATTTCTCATTACCTCTAGCCAATGTTCACCCCCGCCAAATGTATCATCCATAAGGGTTCCATAAAAATTATTTTGATAAGTATTAAATCCCCAAGCTCTATTATCTGGATCAGCTCCAATATTTAATAATAGATAAGATGGTGAAAGAGATTTTAAAGCAATATTAGAACCATGATTACTATCCATATAGAGTGATCCGTTAAGCAAATGAACATCACCTTCAAAAAGTCCAGCAAGAGAAGAACCAATAGCATTGCTAGCATCAGCATGAATAGCTGTACTGTTATAACCGTCTGTTTGAAAAAAACCAGCTGTAGAATATTCACCCGGTGCAGTAGAACTAAAAACAACACTTTCATCATCTTGTTTTACAACATTCAACTCATTATCAGCAATTAGTACATCACTTTCAAAATAAACTGGATCAAAACCAGAATAATTACCAATCGCAAAATCATTGGTATCTAGATCTGTTCTCATGGGGTTTGTCACCCACGTACTAGCAGAAACATAATTATCAACTGTATTATCTGGATCAATAACCAGTTTATCTACTTGAGCACTCAAAGCATTGATTTGAGATTCCAAACCACTAATCTCTTTTTCTAAAGCACTAACTGAAGCTGTATCAGCAGTAGCCGTATTGGAAGTTGTTTTGTAAGGCACAGCATATTGAGCTATTGCCCTATTATAACCCTGATAATAATAGATGGCATTTTCAGCATCATTATCAAACCAACCAGCTTGGCTAGATTGAGGAAATACCAAAAACAACAAGCCAACTATCATTAGCCAGGTTTTTGCTTGATTAAATTTCATAGTTTTTAAAATTAATTTTTACGCTATTATTATAACATATTAGCAAAATCTTGAATATAATAAGCATTGTGCTACACTAAAATAGTTATTAAATACAAAACATGAAAAATCTAGAATCACAAGATCCTCAAATTGCTAAAATATTAGCTCAAGAGCTAGAGCGACAACGTAATGGAGCAGAAATGATTGCTTCAGAAAATTTTGTTTCCCAAGCAGTCTTAGAAACAGCTGGCTCTGTACTGACCAATAAATATGCCGAGGGTTATCCCAACAAACGCTACTATGGTGGTAATGAACTTATCGATCAGTCAGAGCAACTAGCTATAGATCGAGCCAAAGAACTCTTTGGTGCCGAACACGCCAATGTCCAACCACACGCTGGTAGTCAAGCCAATATGGAAGCTTATTTTGCACTGGCTGAACTTGGCGATACTATTTTAGGATTTTCACTAGCCCATGGTGGTCATTTGACTCACGGTCATAAAGTAAATTTTTCTGGAAAATTTTATAATTTTGTTAGCTATGGTGTAGATCAAAAAACAGAATTTATAAATATAGACGAGGTTAGAGAACAAGCTCTCAAACATAAACCAAAAATTATTTTGGCTGGAGCCTCTGCTTATTCTCGCAAAATAGACTTTGCAGCTTTTAGAAAAATCGCTGATGAAATTGGCGCTTATTTGATGGTCGACATGGCTCATATTGCAGGGATAATTGCCGCTGATCTACATCCCGACCCTATTCCACATAGTGATGTAGTCACTACAACAACTCACAAAACTCTCAGAGGACCTCGTGGGGCTATGATTTTGTGTAAAGAATCTCTAGCCAAAAAAATAGACAAAGCAGTCTTTCCTGGAATGCAAGGCGGTCCACTCGAGCATATAATAGCTGCCAAAGCTGTAGCTTTCCAAGAAGCACTAAAACCAGAATTCAAAACTTATCAAGAACAGGTTATAAAAAATGCCAAAGCCCTAGAAAACAAATTTAAAGAGGCTGATATTAGGATAATATCTGGCGGCACTGACAATCATCTCTTGATGTTAGATATGACTAGTATTGACTTGACTGGTCAAGAAGCTGAGACTATACTTGACCAGGTCAATATTTTTACCAACAAAAATATGATTCCTTTTGACAAGCGCAAACCTCTAGATCCATCTGGTATTAGACTAGGCACGGCTGCCCTGACTACTCGCGGCTTGAAAGAAAGTGATATAAATATTATTGCAGATATTATTATAGATGTTTTAAAAACTAAACAAGCAAGTCAAGATAATAAAAATAAAATTATAGACTTGATGAAAAATTTTGAACTTTATCCTGAATTATAGTATGGACAAACTAATAGATGGCAAAGCCTTGGCTGAATCCATTCAACAAGAACTTAAAGAAGAAATAATTACCAAAAATCTAAAACCAAATTTGGCTGTAGTTTTGGTTGGTGATGATTCAGCTTCTCAAATATACGTAAATCTAAAGAAAAAAGCCTGTCATCAAGCTGGTATTGAATTTCATGAATATTTACTAGATGCTGATTGTACTGAAGAACATGTCCTGGGTGTTATAGACTTTTTGAATAAAGACAATCATATAGATGCTATTCTAATCCAGTTACCTTTACCCAAAAAATTTGATACTGACAAAGTTATCAAAGCTATGAGCCCCGCCAAAGACGTCGATGGTTTTCATCCTCAAAACATTGAAAAATTTTTGACTAATCAATCTGGTTTTGTTCCTGGTCTATCTCTGGGTATTTTCAAATTAATCGTTAGTACTGAAGAAAATTTACAAAACAAACAAGCTGTTATCATTGCTAAAAGCGATATCTTTTATCGGCCGCTGGCCAAATTACTCAATGACCAAGGTGCAACCACAACTATTGCTCATCCAGATGATAAAGACATAAAAACCAAAACTAGTCAGGCTGATATCTTGGTAGCAGCAGCCGGGCAACCATTTTTTGTAACTGCTGACATGGTAAAAGATAATGCTATTGTAATAGATGTTGGCACAAATAAAATCGACAACAATTATGTTGTCGGTGATGTTGATTATTCTGCTGTTTTCCAAAAAGCTAGTCATATTACTCCAGTCCCAGGTGGAGTCGGCCCAATGACTGTAGCTATGTTGCTTTATAATACAGTTAGACTAGCCGAAGGTCCTGAGCAAAGCCGAAGGGCTGAAAAGAAATAAATCAGATCAAAGTGTTTTGCCAATTATCCATTTTGCCAAGTGCCTTGGCATTTTTTATTTTAGCCAGATCAAAAATACGAATAGAGTCACGTAAATGACAAAAGGCTTTTATTTTATTGCCTTTGATATTTTGGATATCAATCTTGCGAGTAGTAATCTTACCTTGTTCGTCCATATATTCTATTTCTAGCTGTTCACCGTTTTTATTGGCTTGGCGTACAATGTCTGCCACCTTAGGATCACCATTGGCCCAACGAGCTTTGATCGGTTCTTTGACACCAGCATTGCTATACCAAATATTACCATGAGCCACACCATAGTCATAAACTTCTTTGGTGACTTTGACATCATCTAGACAATATTTGATCAGATTATCCCAATCATTCTCTCGAAAATATTTGATAGCATCAAGACCCGATCCAGACTTGCCATAGCCCAAAGTACTCATGGCTACACTCTCTAGCTTGAGACGATGTCCCAAAGCATGGACCACTTCAGCCATAATGTCTAAGTGCGGAATAGTATCTAGCTTAAAATCTTTGTAATAAGGTTGTAAGACTGGTAGATCAAAAGAAATACTGTTGAAACCAATTAGTAATTCTGTATTTTTGAGTATTTCTAATAGCTCAGCAAACTCTTCTTCTTTAAAACCACGATATTGATCTCTATTGTATGAATAAATACCAACCAAAGAAACGCCCAACAAATGCTTATTGTGATGGCCGCCTACTTCATCAAAGGTTTTCTTGGTTTCTAGATCTAATACAATCTTATCTTTTTTCATAGATTGTATTATAGCAGATTTTAGACATCAGGTAAAAATCCGTCATGTTTGGGGTCATAATCAGGGTCAGTCACATATTCTACACCCTCGCTCATACTGACCAAAGTAGCTCTAGCTAGGTCATTGTACTGCAGAGCATCACTCTCTACATCTAATAAAAATTCAGAGGGCTGTAAATTGCGATAGCCGTCATACTTGAACTGAGTCATAGGATATAATAAAAATAAATTTTGTTTGGCTCGGGTAATTGCCACATAAAAAAGCCTCCTCTCCTCTTCACGCTCTTCTTCTGATTGACAAAGTGGATGAGGAAATGATTGATCAGTAATATTGATCACAAAAACTGCATGCCACTCCAGACCCTTGGCTTGATGAACAGTACTCAAGACTACGGCCCCTTCCATGGGCTTGTTGTTGTCGGTCATAGAAAAACTTTCTTGCAAACTTATCTCTGACAAAAACGCTTCTAGGCTGTCGTAGTTGGAAGCAAAGATAACCAATTGCTCCAGATCATCTTGACGTTGATGATAGTCTGGATATTTGGCTGTTAGATAGATATTATAATCATCAATCACCATTCGTAGCAGTTTGCCAATGTTTTGATCTTGATGTCTTACTAATTTGAGCAAAGTATTACGACACTGACTCCAGCCTTTGGCGGCTGCAGCTGATAATTTGATTTCCAAATTATTTATTTTGTCGAGAGTCTGATAATCTTGAGTCGATCTATATATTTTGTTGGCTGCCACTGGGCCAAGACCTTCATAAAGCTCCAATACTCTTGTCCAAGCTACTTCATCTTGGCTATTGCCTAATATTTTGAGATAAGACAAAACATCTTTGATATGAGCTCTAGCAAAAAACTTTAATCCACCACGCATTTCATAAAGTATCCCTCGCTTATTGAGCTCCATTTCCAAATTTTGGGAATGATGAGCCGCTCGAAATAGCACTGCAATTTCTTTGGGTGCAACTCCACTAGACAACATACTTTCTATGCGATTAGCTATATATAGAGATTCTTCTATATTAGACCTGACCGCTACTAACTCAGGTCTAGTAAAGTTTTTCAAAACCGCTTCTAAATTTTTGGGGAATTGATTGGTATTTATAGCAATCACTTGATTGGCTACTTTTAGAATCTCAGGAGTAGAGCGATAATTAAGCTCAAGCTTGTGAGTCTGGCATTTAGGAAATATCTTGGGGAAATCCAAAATATTTTGGATATTAGCAGCCCTAAAAGAATAAATACTTTGAGCATCATCCCCTACTACTAATAAATTTTGATGGCCTTGGGCTAAATTATAAATAATCTGCGCTTGCAAAGTATTGGTATCTTGATATTCATCTACCAAAATATAATCCCACTTGCGAGCCAGTTGTGCTCCGATCTTGGGATGTTCTGTCATATCTTTCCAACGCAATAAAAGATCATCAAAATCCAATAAATTGCCTTGCTGTTTGCGAGCTTTGTAGTCTGTAGCAATTTTTTCAAAATATTCTTGCAAAGATTCCCATTCAGGGAATTTTATTTCTAACGATTCACCTATATCAATACCTGAGTTGGTCGCAAAACTAATAGTCTCTTGGATAATACTAGGAGAGGGCTGACGTTTGGCAGACAAATTACCAAAATAATTTTTGGCAATTTTTTTGAGCAAAGATTTGCTATCGTCAGAATCCAAAATAGTAAAGTCAGAAGCAATTTCTATCTCTCTGCCGTATATTCTAAGCAAACGATTGGCTACAGAGTGAAATGTCCCACCCCAAATCGGCAATCTTTGTTTGAGGCTATAATGTAAAAGTTGTTTGGCTCTAGACATCATCTCATTGGCTGCCTTGTTGGTAAAAGTAAGCAACAAAATCCTATCTGGTTTGACACCTTGTGAAATCAACCAGGCCACACGATAGACTAGGGTCCTAGTCTTACCAGAACCTGCTCCAGCCAAAACCAAATGAGGCCCCTTACTAGCAGTGACCACATCATATTGAGCTTTATTTAATTCTTTTTGAAAATCTATTTGAATCATGTAGGACTATTATAGCAAATCACAGAAATAAAAAAACCCCGATTCCGTAGAACCGGGGCATAGACTTAGCCGTTGGACAATTTCAGGATGAATACACCACTCTTGCCGTAGCAAGCAATGATATACATCTTTGATCCCGGGGCCGGCGGATAATAGACCACCGTGCCTTCCGGACCACTTTCACGGTCATTGAACATATCGGCCGTTTCGGTGGCAACCAACAGACCATATTGCCCACCAAAGGGATTAGCAAAGGACACACCACCCGGCAGATTGGCTGTGATACCAACACTAGCCGTTTCCATAGAGGGGTAGGTACCGTTGTTCTGGACTCCGTAGTCCTCGACAGCTAGCTGAGTAGTGTGACCACTATTCTTGACCGTCGCATCACGAGCCCGATCCTCCATGGAAATGAAGTTGGGTATGAAGATAGCAGCCAAGATACCGATGATCACTACCACGATCATCAGTTCGATCAAGGTAAATCCCTTGTTGGAAAACATTAACGTACCTCCAAAGCTTTGGGTTTGTTTTTCGACTGTTTTAACAATATAGAGCCAAATATGAAGAACTTTACAATATATAAGTATAGCATATATTGACTATTTTGTCAATACCAATACAATTGCTATTTCCCCTATTTTGTGGTTTAATGCTTGTGTTTTACAAAAATTATGTCTTTTTCATTAGGAATTGTAGGCTTGCCCAATGTCGGGAAATCAACATTGTTTCAGGCCTTAACCAAAAACAAAGTTATCGCTGCTAACTATCCTTTTTGTACTATAGATCCCAATGTAGGTGTAGTAGCTGTACCAGATGAACGTCTAGATAAACTAGCCAAGCTTTCTGTTTCTGAAAAAATCATTCCTACTACTATTGAATTTGTCGATATTGCAGGACTAGTCAAAGGTGCCTCTGAGGGAGAAGGTCTGGGAAATAAATTTTTGTCTAATATCCGAGAGGTAGATGCTATTGTCCAAGTCATCAGACAATTTGAAAACAAAGACGTCATCCATGTCCATGGCAAAATAAATCCAGAAGATGACAAACAAGTTATTAATCTAGAATTGATCTTGGCTGATCTTGAAACCGTGACTAAGCATTTTCAAAAAGTAGAAGACAAGCTTAAAAGCCCTCATGAAAAAATTCTTGAAAAAGAAAAAGAGTTATTAATAAAAATAAAAACTAGTTTAGAAAATAATAAATTATTAAATTCTTTGGATTTAGATATAGAAGAGAAAAAAATTATAAAATCTCTAAATCTTCTTACTATCAAGCCTATTATATATTTATATAATATTTCTGAAGATGATATTGCTAAAGATCTGGGCTTGCCAGACAATGCTATAGCAATTTGTGCCAAGACAGAATCAGAATTGGCCGAACTGCCAGAAGTAGAAGCGCAAGAATATCTCCAAGAACTAGGCATCAAGGCTAGTGGTCTTGATAATCTTATAACTACAAGTTATAAATTATTAGATCTAATTACTTTTATTACCACCGGACCAGAAGAAACCAAAGCTTGGACAGTAGTACGAGATACAAAAGCTCCCCAAGCCGCCGGAGTAATCCATACTGATTTTGAGCAAGGTTTTATCCGTGCTGAAGCTATCAACTGGCAAGAGCTGCTCAATGCTGGGGGCTGGAATGAGGCCAAAGACAAAGGTCTGATGCGTATGGAGGGTAAGGAATATATAATCCAGGATGGCGATACTGTACATTTTCATTTTAATTAGGAAATGTTAAAATAAAACTATGAATGATAAAACACTAATTATAATTGGTACTTATAATGAAGCAACCAATATAGTAGAACTAATCAATCAATTACAATCTTTGGATGTCAATATTGATATCCTAGTAATTGATGATAATTCTCCTGATGGTACAGCTCAAGCCGTCAAAGAACTCCAAAATAGATACAATAATATAAATATTATAGAACGGTCCGGCAAACTTGGTTTGGGGACTGCTCTTATTGCTGGTTTTAAAGAGGCTTTGCGCTGTAATTATAAAAAAATTATTACCATGGATGCTGATCTTTCTCATCAACCTAAATATATTCCAGATATGATAAAAACCCTGAATAAATATAACTTGGTAATTGGTTCACGCTATGTTAAGCATGGCGGTACATCTGGCTGGCCTTTTAGACGAAGATTCTTGAGTCGTTATGGAAACCTTTATGCTAAAACTATTCTACATGTACCAATTAATGATCTGACTGCTGGTTTTATGGGAATTGATACTGAACATCTAAAAAAAGTAGACCTAGATAATATCCAAGGCGTGGGTTATGCTTTTATACAAGAAATAAAATATAAACTCTATAAAAAAGGTGCCCAAGTCAAAGAAATACCAATCATTTTTCAAGAAAGAACTATTGGTCAATCAAAGATATCTTCCAATATTATAAAAGAGGGTATAATAATGCCCTGGAAACTAAAATTTAGTAATGATTAATAAATATGCTATAATATAAACAACATGTGTTCCTATTCATTATATTTTTAGTATTATCAACAACAACTAAAGCGTATTATTTTATAAATAATGCACAAAAATAAAAATAAAATAGTTGTTGGATAACAACTAAGAATCTACAATCGAATATTGGGAATACATGGAAGTTTTTTGAACTCTACCTACCTTGGGGCAGGTAGAGTTCTTTTTTTGCTAATAAACATAGCATCCCCAAATGAAAAAAATCTGTATTTGAGTTTTATAGCCTGGCTGTAAGTATCTAAAATAAGCTCTCTGCCAGCCAAAGCAGAAATCATAAACAACAACGAGCTCTTGGGCAGATGAAAATTAGTAATCATGTCATCGACAAACTTATATTTGTAACCAGGGTAAATATATACATTTATATTTTTATTGCCGGCTTCTAACTGGCCGTTTTTATCTGCAAAAGCCTCTAAGGTCCTAGCACTAGTTGTGCCTACGGCAATAATATTTTTATTTTGTTGTTTTAGTTTATTTAATTCATCGGCTGTTTGCTGATCTATACTAGCCCATTCACTATGAATCTTATGTTTGGTAATATCTTCTACATCCACTGGTGCAAAGGTACCTAACGAAACATGCAAAGTAATTTTAAATATTTTTATATTTTTTGCTTCAAGTTTTTTTAATAGTTCTGGAGTAAAATGCAATCCTGCAGTAGGTGCGGCTACTGAGCCTTTGCTTTTGGCAAAAATAGTCTGGTAATCTTCTTTAATCTTTTTACTGTCTTGGGTCTTAATATATGGCGGAAGTGGTGTCTGGCCAATTTGTTCTATCAGTTTTTCTAATTCTTGTCCTGTTTTGTCAAACTTTACTTGATAAATTTTATCTTCTAATTTTTTGATAACTTCGCATTCAAGATTATCAAAATAAATTTTATTATTTAATTTTATTTTTCCGCCAATCATACACTCCCAAATATTATCTTTTATTTGAGAGGTCAAAAATACTTCTATCTTGCCTCCAGTTTGTTTTTTGCCAAATAATCTAGCGGGAAATACTTTTGTTTCATTTAATACCAAGACATCATCCTGATCTAAATAATCTAATAGATCATAAAACTTTTTATGCTCTATTTTTTTAGATTCTCTATCCAAAATCAAAAGCCGCGAATGATCACGCGGTTTTATTTGTTCTTGAGCTATAAGCTCAGGTGGTAAGTTGTAATCAAACAAATCTATTTTCATGATTTTTGTTTAGCTCTTTCTATTTTGGAATAGACACAACCGCAATAATCTTGACGATAAAAATCTTGTTCTTTGGCTAGTTTGGTAGCTATTTTGAAACCATCGTTTTTCTTCCAATCAATATCCAAGAAAGGCACTTTGTATTTTTCTTCATACAATCGAGCTACACAGTGAATTTGTTTGGTGTCTTTGTGTGGACTAATACTCAAAGCTGTGGCCCATAGACCATAATCTTCATTTTTGGCTTTGCGAGCAGTCTCACCCAATCGCATATCAAAACAAACAGTGCAGCGTTTACCACGTTCTGGTTCATTTTCTAATCCTTTGGTTTCTGAGAACCAACGAGCCTCATCGTATACACCTTCTTCCCAATTAGCGCCGATTGTTTTGGCATATTTTTTGAGTTCATCACGCCTTTGAATATATTCCTCTTCTGGATGAATATTGGGATCATAAAAATAAATAGTTACCTCATATTCTTTGGCAAGTTCTTGCAGTGGATATATGGCACAAGGCGCACAACAGGTATGTAACAATAGCTTTTTCATATAATTATATCCTATATAAATTATGTTTTATTGTCAAAAGAAAAAAGCCGGTGTGTAATAACACCGACTCTATATCTTATTCAGGCTTAACGCCCATTCGAACAGTTTCAAATTTGCCCATCATGGACTCAATATGAGCACTCAACTCGGGGTCACCCTGTGCATCGGCTAACTCCTTGAGCTGAGCCAAGACAGTGTCCAAATCTCTGTCCAGAGAACCAACGTATTCGACTATCACAGACAGATATTTGGCTTCCACAAGCTCTTCCCAGTTTTCCACTGTCGGAGCATCAAGTAGAGTAGGTCTATCTTCTCCATTGGGGGCTAGTAAGCCAATGTCATAAGCCAAATCACGGGCATCGTAATAACCCATTGGAATATGACTCTTGCCCTCAATCTGAATAATAAAATGAAAGCTCTCCAAAGCCTGCCAAGAAGTACCAGAATCGAGGTCTGCCATGATCCTGGCCCAAAAATCCTTGAAAGCGTCAGTGAAGTTTTCATAAACTCCCACATCTTCCATGTTAAACATCACCGAAAAAACTCTCTTCGCCGCTGACTTTTCCTGCATTACTGCCTCCCTGCCTAGGTTGAGTATCAAGATAGCTATTAAAAGAGCAACAAATCAAACTATCACAGCTATTAATTTTTGTCAAAAATAAAACCGCGCCCTGAAATTAGTTGAATGGGTGCGGTTTAAATAAAATTAAAATAATTTACTCTGGTCTTCAGGCTTGTCTACGCCCAAATATTCATAAGTTTTGTTAGTAGCTATTCTACCTTTGGCTGTCCGAGACAAAAATCCCAGCTGCATCAAATATGGTTCAAATATTTCTTCTATAGTGCCCGCTTCTTCTTGTAAAGCAGCGGCCAATGTATTGAGACCGACTGGTCCGCCATTAAAATTGTCTACCAAGACTTTGAGTAAGCGACGATCTATATCATCTAGACCATGTTTGTCGATAGCCATCATGTCTAGAGCTTTTTTGGTCATCTCTAGGGTAGCTTGACCATCTCCTTTGACTTGAGCATAGTCACGCACTCGTTTCAAAATACGATTGGCAATCCTTGGAGTAGCTCGACTGCGACTAGCAATCTCACCGCGAGATTCATCTGCCATATTGACTGTCAAAATATCAGCTGAACGTTTGATAATACTTGCTATCTCTTCTGGGTTATAAAAATCCAATCGAAAAGTCACTCCAAATCTATCTCTCAATGGAGATGAAATAAGATTGTATCTAGTGGTTGCTCCTATAATAGTAAACTTCGGTAAATCAAGTCTCAAAATCTGAGCAGATGGACCCTTACCCAAGACAATATCTAAGGCAAAATCTTCCATAGCTGGATAAAGTATTTCTTCTATAGTTTTGTTGAGTCGATGTATCTCATCGATAAATAATATATCACCATCTTGGAGATTGGTAATGATCGCTGCTAGGTCTCCTGCTTTGGAAATAGCTGGTCCAGAAGTAATCTTTATACCAGTACCCATTTCTTTGGCAATGATATGTGCCAGAGTAGTCTTACCCAAGCCCGGAGGCCCAAACAATAAAACATGATCAAGCGGCTCTGAGCGACCTTTGGCTGCTTGAAGGACAATATCAAGATTATCTTTGACCTGTTGTTGACCGACATATTCACTCAAAGACTGAGGACGCAAACCAACGTCCCAACTCTTATCATCTTTTATCTCTTCGGCTGATATTACTCTATCTGACATAGTAAATAAAGATTATCAAAAAACCCTGCTCTTGGCAAAGAGCAGGGCTGATATTATATAAATGTAACGTTTGAAACTTTATCGTCTGAATCTTTGAATCTCATCAATCTGACACCTTGAGTAGCTCTACCTAGTATATTGACTGACTTGATAGGCAAGCGAATGACTTGTCCGTGCTTGGAAATAATAATCAAATCTTCGTCTTCTACTTTTTGACTGACAATTTTGGCAGAAGCCAGCTTGCCGGTCTTGGCTGTCACTTGGACTGTCTTGATACCAGAACCTCCTCTACCCTGGACCTTATAAGCAGACAAAGCAGTGCGTTTACCAAAACCATTTTCAGTCACAACCAAAAATTGTTCGTCTTTGGCAGCCTTACCGTCGGCTATCATATCAACACCAATTACTTCATCGTCTTTTTTGAGCTTCAAGGCTTTGACGCCAGCAGCAGACCTACCCATAGATCTGACACCTTTTTCTTTGAAGCGAATAGACTGACCGTTCAAAGTAGCCAACATAATATCATCTTTACCAGTAGAGGGACGGACCCAACGTAGAGCATCACCGTCTTTGAGACCGATCGCTATCAAGCCAGAACGACGGACATTGGAAAATTGAGATAATTCTGTACGTTTGATGACACCATTTTTGGTAACCATGACAAAATATTTGAAAGCTGCAAAGTCTTCGCTTTGTAAAACTGAAGATACTTTTTCTTCTGGAGAAAGCTGCAAAAAATTGACAATATTTTGACCCTTGGCAGTCCGAGACTGTTGTGGGATTTCATAAGCCTTGAGCTGGAAAACTCTACCACGAGTAGTAAAGAACATCAGATCAGCATGAGTATTGGTAGCAAAGAAAAGCTGGACTTCATCTTGCTCTTTGGTAGTCAGTCCCATGACGCCTTTGCCACCACGACCCTGAGTCTTGAATGTCTCTGCTTCAACTCGCTTGATATAACCATCATGGGTCATGGTCAAAACAGTTGATTCATTGGGAATCAAATCTTCAGTGGTCATTTTGTCAACGGCTGATTTGACTACTTTGGTACGACGTTCATCGGCGTATTTATCTTTGATTTCTTTGAGCTCTTTTTTGATAATTGTCAAAACTTTTGTTTTGCTTTTTAGAATAGCTTCTAATTCTTTGATAAGTAATAGTTTTTCTTTAAGTTCATCTGTTATTTTTTTACTTTCTAGATTTGCCAAAGATTGTAAGCGCATTTCTAGGATAGCTACAGCTTGACGTTCTGAAAGTTTGAATTTTTTGATCAAATTGGCTTTAGCAATTTCTTTATCTTTGGAAGCTTTGATAGTTTTGATGACCATGTCTATCTTGTCTAGAGCTTTTTTCAAACCTTCCAAGATATGAGCTCTATCTTTGGCTTTGTCCAATTCAAATTGAGTACGTCTAGTGACTACAACCTGACGATGTTTGATGTATTCTTCTAGAATACTCTTAAGAGTCAAGACACGGGGCTGGATGCCATCGATCAAAGCTAACATATTGACGTGAAACTTTTCTTGCAATTGAGTATGCTTATAAAGATTATTCAAAATCTTTTTTGGATAAGCGTCTTTCTTTAAATCAATTACTACCCTGACGCCATCTTTGTCAGATTCATCTCTAAGATCTTTGATACCTTCTAGTTTTTTGTCTTTGACTAAATTGGCAATTTTTTCTAAGAGGTTGGCTTTGTTGACCTGATAAGGTACAGAAGTAATTACAATTTGAAATTGACCTACTTTGTTTTCAGAAATTTCTGCTTCACCGCGCATGACAATACCACCACGACCAGTTGCATAAGCAGTCTTGATATCTTCAATATCATATATTACACCACCAGTAGGAAAATCAGGTCCAGTGACATATTCAGTCAATTCTTCGACTGTAGTATTTGGTTTTTCAATCAAGATATTTACTGCGTCAATCAACTCACCCAAATTGTGAGGTGGAATATTGGTAGCCATACCTACAGCAATACCAGTAGTACCATTGAGTAAAAGATTTGGCAGCTTGGCTGGCATGACACGTGGTTCTTTGTGAGATCCATCATAGTTGGGAACAAAATCTACAGTGTTCTTCTCAATATCAAACATCATCTCTTCAGCTAGAGGACGTAACTTGGCTTCAGTATAACGCATAGCCGCAGCATTATCACCGTCCATAGAACCAAAGTTACCCTGACCATTGACCAAGGTATAACGCATAGCAAAATCTTGAGCCATCCGAACCATAGAATCATAGACAGCTTGATCACCATGAGGATGATATTTACCAAGCACTTCACCAACTACAGTAGCAGATTTTCTAAACTTACCAGCATGGCGCAATCCCAAAGTCCACATAGCATACAAAATACGACGATGAACTGGTTTGAGACCATCACGTACATCTGGCAAAGCTCGAGCTACAATAACACTCATAGCATAGTCAAGATATGAAGTTTGCATTTCTTCAACAATAGACAGAGGCTCTACTCTACCAATATTGTTAACCAGCTCAGCTTCTGTTGTGGCTGTTTTTTTGATAATTTTTTTGGCGGGGGTACTTTTTTTCGGCATATAATTTATAAATTTATAATTCTTCTTCACTTGAACTAGCTTTGTCGGCTATGTACTCTTGAGCTGCTTCCCACAAAGCCTGTTGGTTGGTAGCTATTTCCAAATCATTTTGTGTATTGGCCAATTCAGCTTGAGTAAATTCAAGGTCGTTGCCAATACCATCAAAAGTTTCTTGAGATCTATTGGCTATCTCTGACCAAAATTGATCATCGCTCTGTGTACCAGCATTTTTGATTGGCTCGGTTTTTGTCCAAGCCCAAAATATGATTACAATAAAAAAACTTACTAGTATAAACAACAAAGCAATTTTATTATTGTTATTGTCTAAAAAAATCATACTTGAGTTTTTAACACAATTAATTTTATATCGTCTTGGGGTAAATCTTTTTTGCTTATTTTAAATTTTTCTTCTTCTTGAGCTTTGACACCAAACTCTTTGATAAAATTAGAAACATTGTCGAGCTTGAGCTTGCCAGATCCTGCTGCATGACAACTAGGAATAACTATACGTGGTTCTACTTGAGAAATAAGTTTACGAGCTTCTTTGGAAGTTGTCAGGTCATTGCCACCAACTGGTAAAATCAAAATATCAGCACCCTCAACCAATTCTAGATCACTATTTGTCAATTCTTGGTGTCCAAACTCTCCTAAGAAAGCTATCTTAATATCCTCAAAAAGCACCAAATAAATAATATTGCCATTGATCTGACGACCATAAGCAAAAATATCATTGGTTTCATATTCACCTGGTGAGTCAATTACAAAAGCTTCTTTGTGATATTTGGCGTCTTTGATCTTGTTGGGATCAGAAAACAAAACTACATCAGCTTTGGTTTTGGGAAGCTTGGTGGCTTTGTCTAGGCTGTAGGGATTGAAAACTACAGCTTTTTTGGTGTTTTGAATCTTAAAATAGTTGAATCCGTACCATGAAATTGTCATATTTTTTAGCTTATTTACTTACTCTAAAACTCTAATATTTTAGCATAAAAACGTCCAAAAGTAAAGACAAAAATAGCTATAAATGGCCTAATTTTATTGGTTAAAACAGGCCATGTCTTAGGGCTTGATTTATTTTTGATTTTATGTTAAAGTAGAGACCAATTAAATAATAAATTACTCTCATGTCCATGCGTGAGACACTCGAGTTTAGGCTCGGGTTAACGATTAATAATTAACATGACAAGTACACAAATAAGCCCAATGGAGGCCTTACTCGAAGACGAGAAGGCTGTCCAAGTCCCCAAAATTGGTGACATGGTCACAGGTGCTGTGATCTCTATCTCTAAAAATGAAATTTATGTAGATCTCGAAGGTATTACAACCGGTATTGTTCGTGGTCGTGAAATCTACGATGAATCTGATGAATTTTCAAATCTAAAAGTCGGTGACAAAGCAACTGCTACTGTCATTGGTCTTGACAATGAAAATGGCTACATGGAATTATCTTTCCGTGAAGCTGGTCACAAAAAAGCTTGGGACAATTTAGAAAATCTTTACAACGACGGAGAAATTATTGCCAGCAAAGTCATTGATGCCAACAAGGGCGGCTTGATGATCAAACTCGGTAATGTGATTGGCTTTTTGCCGGTCTCTCAATTGACTATCGAACACTATCCTCGTATCGAAGGTGGTGACAAAAACAAAATCTTGACTCATCTTAAGTCATTTATTGGCCAAGAGATGAAAACCAAGATTATCGACGTCAATGAAAAAGAAGAAAAACTAATTGTTTCTGAAAAAGCTGCTTGGGATGATAAACAAAAAAAAGTTATCTCCAAATATAGAGTTGGTGATAAGGTCAAAGGTAAAATTACTGGCGTGGTTGACTTTGGTGCTTTTGTAGAATTTGGCGACAACCTCGAAGGTTTGGTTCATATCTCAGAATTGGCTTGGCAACGTATCGACGATCCACGTGATATAGTCAAAGTTGGTGATATTGTAGAAACAGCTATTATTGATATTGAAAATACCAAAATTTCTTTGTCTATCAAAAAACTAAAAAAAGATCCTTGGGTTGATGTTGATAAAAAATATAAAACCGGCGACACAGTCAAAGGTAAAGTTTTGAAAGTTAATCCCTTTGGTGCTTTTGTAGAATTAGATGATGATATTCATGGTCTAGTTCATATTTCTGAAATCAGTAACAAAAAGATTTCTAATCTAGAAGAAAATATAGAAGTTGGTAAAGAATATTCTTTTAACATATTGAGTGTTGAACCACACAATCATCGTCTAGGCCTTTCTCTAAAAAAGAAAGAGTCTAAGCCTTCGGCTAAAGCTCAGGCTGATACTAGTAAAGAATCTAAAGTTGAGGATAAAAAATCTGAAGATACTAAAGAAGAACCAAAAATAGAAGTAAAAACTGACGAAAAAAAAGAGACCAAAGAAGATAAGCCAGAAGAAAAACCAGAAGATAAAAAAGACGAGGCCAAGAAAGAGATTAAAAAAGAAGAGCCTAAAAAATAATCTTTATGAAAAAAATCGTCAAAAATTTTGTAATATTTTTCGTAATATTTGCTATATTAGCAAGCATCTTTGCTGCTTTTGATAAACAAGGTGATGATATTGAATCCATTACTATTACTCAACTTGTCCAAGAAATAAATAGCGAACAGGTTGCCAGTATTGAAGTGGCTGGCAACGAACTTAATATTACTCTAACAAATAAAGAATCAAGAATTAGCCAAAAAGAAACTAGCGAATCTTTGAGTACTCTACTTAGTAACTATGAGATAACTCCTGACAAACTAGCCAAAGTAAATATTACTATTGGTGATGAACCAAATGACGGTATCTTTATGAGCGGTATTTTACCATTTTTGATTCCAGTTATCTTTATTGTTGCTTTGATCTGGTTTTTGATGCGTCAAATGCAGGGTGTCAACAACCGTGCTATGACCTTTGGTCAATCTGGTGCTAAGATTGCTGATCAACAAAAACAAAAATATACTTTTCAAGATGTAGCTGGTGCTCATGAAGCCAAAGAAGATCTCAAAGAAGTAGTAGAATTCTTACGACAACCACAAAAATTTACTGCCTTGGGTGCCAAAATCCCTAAAGGTGTACTTTTGCTCGGTGCTCCTGGTACTGGTAAGACATTACTTGCTCGTGCAGTAGCTGGAGAAGCCAAAGTACCCTTCTTTCATATTTCTGGTTCTGAATTTGTCGAGATGTTTGTCGGTGTTGGTGCTTCTCGTGTCCGTGATTTATTCAAAAAAGCTAAAAAAGCTGCACCTTGTCTTATCTTTATAGATGAGATTGATGCAGTTGGTCGCCAACGTGGCGCTGGCTTAGGTGGATCTCACGATGAAAGAGAACAAACTCTTAATCAAATCTTGGTAGAGATGGATGGTTTTGATAACCAGACAAATATTATTATTATTGCAGCTACCAATAGGCCCGATGTCTTGGATCCTGCTCTCTTACGTCCTGGACGTTTTGATCGTCAAGTAGTCATAGATATCCCTGATATCAAAGAACGTAAGGCAATCTTAAAAATTCATGGCAAGGGCAAACCATTTGATAAAAATGTCGATCTTAAGCAAGTTGCTCAACGTACTCCTGGATTCTCTGGAGCTGACCTAGCCAATGTCTTGAATGAAGCGGCTATCATGGCTGCCAAAGATAATCAAAAAGTTATCAATCATCAGACTATTCTAGATGCTATTGAAAGAGTCTTACTTGGTCGTGAAAGAAAAAGTCATATCTTATCTGAAAAAGAAAAAAAAATCACAGCTTATCATGAAGCTGGTCATGCTATTGTGGCTCACATCCTACCAAATGCTGATCCAGTCCATAAAATATCTATCATCTCTCGTGGCAGAGCAGCTGGTTATACTATCAACCTTCCAGCTGAAGACAAAAAAATGCAAACCTATTCTGACTTTATAGATAATATGGCTGTCCTCTTGGGTGGCTATGCAGCTGAAGAAATGTATTTTGAAGAAGTAACTACTGGTGCTAGTAATGACCTCCAAAAATTAACCAGCATTGCTCGCAAAATTGTCACTCAATTTGGTATGGACAAAAAACTAGGACCAAGGACTTTTGGACAAAAAGAAGAAATGGTTTTCTTGGGTAAAGAAATCCATGAAAGACGTGACTACAGTGAAAAGACTGCTGAAGTAATAGATGAAGAAATATCTAAGTTTATAAAACAAGCTCTAGAAACTGCCAAACAAGTAATCACTGACAACAAAGACAAGATAGAAAAAATAGTCCAAGTCTTGATAGAAAGAGAAACTATAGAAAAAGAAGAATTTGATGCATTAGTTGCCTAAAATATATTTTCAAAACTCCCGCCTCTAGCGGGAGTTTTTGTTTTAAAAAACATTTACAGTTTTGCTTATCTTAGATAGAATAAGGGTATGAATAAACAAATCATAAAATTATCAATGTTTCTATTGGTCGGATATTTTTTTATTTCCCCTCAATCAGCCAAGGCTGTTATCCCACCAGATTTCATTTTTAATATCGGTACACAAATAGCCCAATTTTTCTCAGTCATAGTAATATTATTTACAGCAATTTTAGGAGCATTCTTTCAGGCCTTTAAAACAAAATACTATGCAATAAAACACAAAAAAACTGTTCTAATAATATTAATTATTACAATTATTGGTATTGCTTTGGGATCATCTTATTTTTATGCCACATACAAACAAAATGCTGAATACCAAAAATGGCTCATAGAAAGTGAAACATACACCACCTCTCCAAATAATACAAATAGCGCACTAAATACTAATGAAAACCAAGCTAACATAGACTCTGACAATGACGGCCTAACAGACTTGGAAGAAAACAATTATGGTACTGATCCTTATAATCCAGATACTGATGGTGACTCTTATCCTGATGGTCAAGAAGTTGCTAGCGGATACAACCCAAATGGATTTGGTAAACTTGGCGAAGAATTTATAAATATAGATGAAAATGATCAGTTAAATATTGGTGGCGAAAATAATCAAAACATTGACACTTCATTGGACAAATTTATATCAATGATAGATACAAATGATACTTCAGCAAATTTTATAAGTGAATACTATGAAAATATTGCCAAGGGAAATCTTGAACGTGCCTATGAAATGTCCAAAAAATCAGTCAATTACAATACATTTAGTAATTGGTATCTCTACACAACAAAAATAACCCTAGATAATCTAATACGGATAGACGAAAAGAAATCATCAATTGAACTCACTTTATTTGAAGGAAACTCTTTTACAAGGTATGGGGTTTTGATGACTTTAAAATTACAAAATAAAATACCAATTCAAGTTGAAAAATCTGAAGTGAAAATCCTAGCACAAGGAATGATTGAAGATACTGATATATCTATAGATGAAGATATAATTCTTTCTGAATACACCTTTTTTGAAACCAATAAAGATAAAAATATTTTGATTGGCAACGAAGAATTTCAAGCTAAAACACAAGGCGGAGAAAATAATTATATCGTCCTAGACGCTAGAGAAAATATCGAATATGAAAACGGCTACTTCCCTGGCAGTCAACATATCCGCTTTGCTGACCTAAAAGCTGGTCAATGGCTCGAAATACCCAACGACAAATTGATATATGTAATCTGTTGGTCAGGAATAAGAGGAAAAGAAGTAGCTGAATTTTTAAGAACAAAAAAAATAGTTGCTTCATACTTGAAAAATGGCGCAAATGGTTGGGTTGAGTTTGGTGGCGAATGGATAGGTAATATAAATTTTGGTGAAAGATACGCTGATTCTAGATATAAACTAATTTTTACTACAAACGATGTAAAAACAAAAGTCCAAAACGGGGTGACCCTTGTTGATACAAGAGAGCCTTATAAATTTGAACAATGGCATATTGCTGGCAGTGTCAGTATACCAATAATGTATACCCCAACAATCAATCTTGAAGATGTTTTTGACCAAGTCCCAGCCAATAGTCAAGTTATTACTGTTTGTGATGGATATGTAAATTGTTTTGATGCTAAATTGACTGGGGTTGAGCTAGAACGAAGAGGAAACGAATTTTTAGGAAGATATAATAGACCATGGGAATATGAAAACTAGTATAGTTCAACTACACGAAATTGATAAATATAAAAAATATTTGGGAAATAAAACTCTTAACTTAAAAAAAAGTGTTGATTTTGGTTTCAAAGTTCCTAAATTTATTGCCTTACCTTCTTTGATTTCCAAATCATTGTTGTCTGACAAAAACACTAGAAAAGAAATAGCTGATGAAATAATAAATATACTCCATTGCAAAAAATATGCTATCAGATCAAGCGCCTTGATCGAAGACACTAAAGGAAAATCTTTGGCTGGACAATTTTTGACAAAGACAGATATTAGTAGAAAAGACCTAGAGAAAAATATCTATACTGTCATAAAACAAGCAGACACTTATCTTAATGGAGACCTTGATAAATTTTCAACAATCATTCAAGAATATATTTCTCCAGATATAGCAGGTGTTACATTCACAAGAAATCCAAATGGCAATCGTGAAATGATTGTTGAGTACGGATTTTGTGAAGGAGAGAAAATAGTAAGTGGCGAAATGAAACCAAATAAAATATCATTTTACTGGAACAATGAATTAGCAAAAAATTTACCAAATTCATTTTCAACAAACCAAATTATTAAAAAGTTTAAAGACTTAGAGAAAAAAAATAACTTTCCTCAAGATATTGAATGGTGTATCAAAGACAATCAATTCTATTTACTACAAAATAGACCAATCACCACTATTTCTGACAAACAATACCAACAAATTATTTTCTTAGAAGAAGTCTTACCAAAACAAGGGAAGTATTATTTTGCCAAAACAGAAGTTTCAGAAATTGCTCCAAAACCCACGCTTATTACTCTTGATATATTGAAACAGATTTATTCAAACAATGGTCCAGTAGATAAAGTGTACAAAAAATATGGGGTTAACTACCAAGATACTGATTTTTTAAAAATTATTGGTAATGAACTATACGTTGATAAAGAAAAAGAAATCCATGGACTATTAGCTTCTTACAGTTATTTAGATGGCAAAGACTATTCTGCTAAATTTAAAAAATACTCAAAAACTTTATCAAGCTTAAAAAATCTATTTTTTCTAAACAAAATCAAAACTTCTGGCCACGAAAAATTATTTGATGAATTAAAAACAAAGATCGAAGCCAAAAAACCCAAAACAGATTTAAAGACTGCTTTCAAAACATTTTTAACAGATTATGAAACAATCTTTGAAACTAATTTATTGTCTGGATTATCAATAAAAAAATTAAATTTAATATTAAAAAATGAACCAATAAATTTTGCAGAAATTATTAGTAATTATTCACTTTTTATTGATTTAGAAGAATATAATATACAGTACACGCAGGCTCTAAAGGGAAATTCACTTGAAATATCAGATGAATCATCTTTCATTACAGATCAAGATAATAATAAAAAAGAAAATGCAAAATTAAAAAATTGGTGGGCAAACATCCCTAAATATAAACAAAAAATATTACAGGAAAAAATAACAGAAGCAATTATTTATAACCGTCTAAGAGAAATAGGTAGGTGGTTAACAATAAAAAATATTAATATCATAAGAAATCTACTATTAGACCACGCAAAAAACTATGGCTGGCAAGATACTAAAAATATATATTTTGCTAATCTCGATAATGTCTTGAATAATAAGGCCAATGAAAAAGATTGTCTTACGAATAAAACTGCTTACAACAAATATAATGATTTCAATTTACCAAATCGCCTTACTGCATTTATACTAGAGAAAAAAACCGAACTTTTGGGTGTTTCTGCTGGTTTAGCAAATGGTATTTTACAAACCCAAGAAACGATTGAAAAAAAAGCTACAAAAAACAAGCAAATAATACTATACACTGAAATATTGTCTCCTGATTTGACTGTATATTTTGATAAAATTTCTGGAATAATATCTAATAATGGTAGTTTGTTGTCTCATCTAGCAATTATAGCTCGTGAAAAAAATATTCCAGTTGTTGTTGGCTTTTCGCTCAACGATAATAAACTACAAATTGGTGACAATATACAAATAGATGGCAGTGAGGGTAAAATAAATAGAATAATATAAAATGTTATGTTTAAACCAGAAATAATAAAAGGCGGACAAGACACTCCAATGGCTGAAACAGAACATTTTGAAGCTAGGGTTGTTGAAAACGTAGAAATAACAGAAGACAAAATCTTTTCCAAAGAAGAGGTCTTGGGTTTGATTGAGCAAATCGCCAAACAAGAAAATATCCAAGCAAGTGAACTAATAATTTCAGAAGAATCTCAAGATCAAGACGGCAATCTAATACTTATATGTGTTCAAGTTGCTGAAGCTAGAGCTCAAGCTCAAGGCTGGGAAAGTATAGAATATATGTACCAAATCAAAGGTAGTCTTGGTCAGGAAGGTATTGGTAATGTTAGTGTTATTAGTAGAATTTATAATCTAGTTGATCCTCAAATGGTAGAAGCTGGTCAAGTAGCTATTTATGAAGATGGGCAATGGACAACAGACCCTGGAAAAATTTCACCAAAACATGAATTAAAATAAATTAATATTATGAAAAAGTATCCAAGTGGTTTTGTGCCAATAAATTTCAAACAAGTGGGCATAGCATTGATAATAATTGGTTTGATAATGGTAATACCAAGTATTATTTCATACACTAGTGATAGTTTTAATGTTTCAGAAAATATACTATATATTGGTATTGGTTTGATACTAATTAGTTTTTATATATTGTGGGCAGCTAAAAAAAAATAAAAAGAGTCAGTTGATGTGCTGACTCTTTGTGGATCTTATTCCTCAGATTGCTTGGGATCGCGGAATTTGAGATCATGTTCCTCACAGAACTTGGCTAGGAATTCGTAGAAGTGCTGCTCGTCGTTTTCCCAGACCGAAACCTTGACATGCCAACCATTAGGATGATCATAATAACCATCAACAGATTGAATATCACGACCACCGTGTGAGTTGTCAACGGAAAATGCGACACCAAACTCTGCCATGAATTTCCAGACAACAGATTTTGGAATCACTACATCAAGCTTGATAAAACGCATATAGATAATTACGTCATGATCTTTGGCCATTAGCTTCCTCCTTGTAGAAGTACAGTAAACAGCCTTAAATTACATCTTAAGCTAATAATTGTCAAATTGCCTCTATATATAGAGAATGATATAATAAAATTATTATGGAATATAACAATACTAGAGCTATAATATTTTTAGTAGCTGGACTAATTGTGTTTTTATTTCCAGAACAGGTTTATAAATTTCAAACTTATGTGCTTGATAGCTTGCATATTAAATATAATCTAAAAAATAAAGAAAAATTTTATTATCGACTTAGTACTATCTTTTTTATAATAGCAATTGCTTTATTTTTAATATAAAAAATATGTTTAAACCAGAATTAACTCAACAACCAACTAACAATACTGAATCTGAATTGAGTCCTGAACTAAAGGCAGGTCGTGAAGCTTTGTTGGCTGATCTAGAAGCAGCTGGAGAAGAGGGCTTGAGAATAATATATTATGCCTCTGACATAACTATTCATCTAGTACCTAATGATCCAGAAAGTGTTACTTATAGGACACAGGAAGGTAATAATTGGTTTACAGGTAATAGAAAATTTGTCACCAAAACTACTTCTATTAATGACATGGTATTACATTCTAAATATATAAATACACAAGACCAGGATGAAAAAAAAGAAAAAGAAGCAGCTTAAATTATAAAAAATTATGGATTATTTTATTGTAATTGTTTTAGTTTTATTGTCAGGATTATTTTCTGGCCTAACTCTAGGGCTCTTGAGTCTAGACAAAAATGAACTCAAACGAAAAATTTCACTTGGCAATAAACAAGCCAAAAAGGTCTATGCTGTCCGCAAAAAAGGCAACTTATTATTATGTACTTTACTTTTAGGTAATGTAGCAGTCAATTCTACTCTGGCTATTTTTTTGGGTAATATTGCCAGTGGCGTAGTCGCTGGACTTATTGCCACTGGTTTGATTGTCATCTTTGGTGAAATCATTCCTCAGGCTAGTTTTGCTAGATACGCTCTAGCAGTCGGTGCTCAAACAGCATGGTTGGTCAAAATTTTTATAATTATACTATTCCCGATTTGTTGGCCAATTGCTTGGATTTTGGACAAAACTCTGGGTGAAGAAATGCCAACTGTTTATTCCAAAAAGGAACTCATGAAAATTGTCGAGGAACATGAAGGCTCCAAAGAAAGTGATGTCGATGCTGATGAAGAAAGAATTATTAAGGGCGCCTTGTCTTTTTCCAATAAAACAGCCGAACAAATTATGACACCCCGGACTGTTGTTTATGCTCTAGCAAGTGATGCTGTATTAGACAAAAAATTATTAAACAAAATTAAAAAAGAAGGTTTTACTAGAATACCAGTTTATGAAAAAACTATTGATAATGCTCTTGGTGTCTTGTATGCCAAAGATTTGATCAATATCAAACCAAATAGAAGGGTAGAAGAAATATATAGAAAAGAAAAAACTTTGTCTGTTAATAAAACAATCAAATTAGATAATCTACTCAATACTTTTATCAAATCAAAAAACCATTTAGCCTTTGTTCAAGACGAATATAAAGGCCTAGAGGGTGTAGTTACTTTAGAAGATATACTAGAAGAAATCATCCGCCAAGAAATAGTCGATGAAACTGATCAGGTGACTGACTTACAAAAAAAAGCTCGTAATAAGAAAAAGAAAAAATAGATTTTTCTTTTTTGCAAAAATATTGTATAATATAGATAGCTTTTAAATATACAAATAAAAAACTAAAAATAAAAATATGGATTCTTTTTACAGAAAAGTTTACCCTCGTTCTTGGCAGACTATCAAAAACAATTTAGCTGTATTGTTTTTTGGTCTATTTGCTTCGATCTTGGGCTTTCAAGAAATGACCATTATCTTTAACTTCAACGAGTTGGAGGCTGATTTCTTGAGTACTACTATAATGTCTTTATATGAATGGATTAGTATCTTGGCTATGACCCAGATTACCTTAGCCAATGCTCCTGCTGTTCTTAATCTGGTTATAATATTCATTCTCTTTGCAGTCATTATTATCTTGGCTGTAGCTTCTCAAGGTGCCTTGATTAGTTCAGCGGCCGATGCTGTCAGTAAGGGCAAAAAATCAATGGGTATTTATTTTTCCAAACACTTCCAAGCTGGTTTAGAAAAATTTTGGCCACTACTTGGTCTAAATTTAGTAAATGTCTTAATTGGATATTTCTTTGTAAGACTAGTAGTCCAGCCACTAATCTATTTTATTATCGTCAGTAATACTGGTCCTGGACTTTATCTATTGTTGGCTATCATCACATTTTTTATACTAATACCACTTATAGTAATTATTTCTTTTGTTACTCGTTATGGAGCCGCTTATATTATTTTGAAAAATCAAACCTTTAGTAAGGCTTTTGTAAATGGCTGGAATCTATTCAAAACTAATTGGATAATAACTGTTGAAAATGCTATTTTCTTAGTCCTAATAACTTTTATATTCTTCTTAATAATGTTCTCAGCAATGGTTTTTGCCTTTGTTCCATTCTTGATCCTAAGCATACTAATATCATCTACTACTCTAGTTTATTGGCTTATTATCTTAATAGGTTCGTTGGTGGCTGTTATTATCTTTATCCTGGCAACTGGTGCATTTGGTGCTTACTATAATATAATTTGGGCTAATGTCTGGATTCAATTGACATCCAAAGGTAAAAGTCACAGTAAACTTCATAGAGCTACTAGAAAATATCTACACTAAAATAACATTTTAAAAAATGGGTTTATGAAAATAGGCCTGTTTTTTTGATTGACTGGCGAGAGAAGCTAAAGTATAATTATTTATAGTTTGATACTTAATCACACAAAAATGTCTGACAAATCAAAATTGACCATAAGTTCTGATCCAAAAAAACTAAAGTTAGCCTCAAAGCTTTCTGAATTAGAAATTAAAGAAAAAGAAAGACAAACTGAAGAAGAGGCCGAAGAAAAAGGTTTGCCTTATATCAATCTTCATAAATTTCCTATTTCACAACAAGCTATCAAAATTATTCCTCGTGATCAAGCAGAAAGTCTACAAACTGTTTGTATTTTATATAGTGGAGAAGAATTACGTTTGGCTTCGCTTAACCCTCGTAATCCTCAAGTATCAAAACTAGCCAAAGAATTGGGTGACAAATACCATGCCAACATAAAAGTTTATCTGACTTCTAAATATAGTTTTGAACAATCTCTAGAAATCTACAAAACCATACCTATAATCACCCAAATGGAAGGTGTCAGTCTTACTGAAGAAGATCTCAACAAATTTGATGAAAAATTACAAGACTTCAAGGGTTTGGACAAACTTATCAAAGAAACTGGTTTGACAGAATCAATCAACCTGATCATGGCTGCTGGCCTAAAGTTTGACGCTTCTGATATTCATATTGAATCTGAGGTTGATACTGTCAAAGTCCGACTCAGAATCGACGGAGTATTACACGAAACAGCTCTCCTGCCAAAAGAAGCTTGGGCTAAAATCTCTAATCGTATTAAATTGTTATCTGGACTCAAATTAAATATCACCGACAAACCACAAGATGGTCGTTTTGCTATCAATCTAAAAGAAGATGCAGTAGATGTCAGAGTTTCATTTATTCCTTCTACTTATGGTGAAAGTATTGTTATGCGTTTGTTACGTTCTTCTAGCATCGGACTAGAATTTGAAAAACTTGGACTTCGAGGTAAATCATACAATGATCTACTCAATGAATTTTCCAAACCAAATGGTATGATTTTGACTACCGGACCAACTGGTTCTGGTAAAACTACTACTCTTTATGCCATCTTAAACAAACTCAATCAAGAAGATACTAAAATTATTACCTTAGAAGATCCAATTGAATACAAACTAGCTGGTATTATCCAGAGTCAGGTTCAAACTGGTGAAGAAGAACTTGATCTTGGCCCAGCTGTTGCTGGCACAGTCAAACAATCTACTCGCTATACTTTTGCCAAAGGCCTGAGAGCTATCCTACGTCAAGATCCTGATATTGTGATGGTTGGTGAAATCCGAGACCTGGAAACTGCCGATACAGCTATCAATGCTGCTTTGACTGGTCACTTGATGTTGTCTACCTTACATACCAATTCAGCTGCTGGTGCTATACCTCGATTTTTGGCCATGGGTGTCAAACCATTTTTATTAGCTCCTTCACTCAATGCTATTATTGGCCAACGTCTAGCTCGTCGTCTTTGTCAAAAATGCAAAATAGAAGATAAAGAGGTAGATAATAAAACTATGACCCTAATCATGAACACTCTCAATGAGATTGATGCTAGCTCTGGTCATAAAGTCAATGATTTATCCAATCTAAAATTCTATAAGGCCAAGGGTTGTAAAGAGTGCCATGACTTGGGATATAAGGGTCGTATAGGTATCTATGAAATATTTACTATGAATCCTGAAATAGAAAAAATGATTTTATCTGGGCAGGTTTCAGAATATGAAATTGAAAAAACCGCTATAAAAAGCGGAATGATTACTATGATGCAAGATGGATTTTTGAAAGCCCTAGAAGGGCTAACTTCTATAGAAGAGGTGCTCAAAGAAGTCAAAGCTTAGCTTTGGCCTCTTTTAAATTTTGTTTGTTTTGCTCTACCACTTGTGGTGGAGCATTTTTTATAAACTTTTTATTAGCTAGTTTTGCTTCTAAAGATTTTATATATTTCTCTAGATCAGTTTTTTCTTTGGCAGACATAGCTTTGGCTAGATTAATCCAACCACTGGTTTCATTAATAACAAATTTTTTAGCTTTGGCTAAATCACTTACTAAATTGACTCTAGAAAGTTTGCTAACTACGTCCAATTCTTGTTTAGAAAATAAATTGCTTTCTAATTTACAATCTGGTAAATCTTTGGGTGGTATTTTATTATCTGCCTTTAGATTTCTAATTTTAGTAATTAATTTTTGCAATTCTGTAAATTGTTTAATAGCTTTGTTGTCTGGTTTGGAGGCTTGAGGCCACTGATCTATTAATAGCAAATTTTTGGAATCAAATTCTTTCCAGATAACTTCTGTCACAAAAGGCGTAAACGGATGCCACAAAATTAATAATCTTTCTAAGATATATAATAATATTTTGTCTTTGCCTTTTTCTAGCTTAGCAATTTCAAGATACCAATCAGCCAATTTTGCCCAGGTAAATTCATAAAGCTTTTCTCCTGCTTGAGAAAATTTGTAATTATCAAGATCAATAGTAATATCTTGAACTAGATTATCAAATTCAGCCAAAATCCATTTGTCAGCCAAGGTCTTGGGCTTTGGTCTAGTCTTTACTCGCTCTATTTTGTCTATACTAGTAAATATAAATCTAGAAATGTTCCATAATTTGTTTACAAAATTACGATAACCAGCAATTTTTTCTTCATAAAGATTGAGATCTGCTCCAGGTGATGAACCAATCACTAATGACAAGCGCAAAGCATCAGTACCAAATTTATCTATCATATCTATAGGATCTATGCCGTTGCCTAGAGACTTTGACATCTTATTACCTTCTTTATCTCTGATCATGCCGTGTAAATACACTGTCTCAAATGGTTTATCGTCTAATAAATATTCAGACATCAAAATCATACGGGCCACCCAGAAGAACAAAATATCATAACCAGTCTCCATGACTGATGTTGGATGAAAATTTTTGAAGTCCTTACTCTTGGCAGGCCAACCTAAAGTAGAAAAAGTCCATAAAGCAGATGAAAACCAAGTATCCAGAGTATCTGGGTCTTGTTTTATATTTTTGCCTTTGGGTTTGTCATTAGAAACAATAACTTTGCCTTGCTCATCATACCAAACCGGAATACGATGACCCCACCAGATCTGTCTAGAGATACACCAATCATGCAGATTGTCCATCCAATGATAATATGTTTTTTTGAACATATCTGGCAAAATATTGATATCACCAGATTTTACTGCTTGAGTAGCCAATTGTTTGAGAGTCTTGTTGCGGCCAGGAATCTTCTTGTCTACAGCTACAAACCATTGCTCAGAAGTAAGTGGCTCAATAGCCGCATCACAACGATAACAAACAGATAATTTATTTGGAAAATCCTCCACCTTATCAAGTTGTCCAGCTGTTTTTAGATCTTTGACAAAATTATCACGAGCTTTGACTATATCAAGGCCTTTATACTTACCACCAGTGTCTAATATTTTTCCATCTTCAGAAATTAATTTAATAATTGCTAATTTGTGTTTGGTAGCAAAAGCAAAATCAGTCGCACTATGAGCCGGAGTGACTCCCACTACACCAGAACCAAATTCAGGATCCACTTCTTTGTCAGAAAAAACTTTTACTTTTATTTTGTGTCCTGCTAAATCTATATCCAATTCTTGACCAATATATTTTTTGTATCGCTTATCATTGGGATGTACTGCTACACCGGTATCAGCCAGTTTTGTCTCTGGCCTAGTTGTCGCTACAGTAAATGGTCCATATTTTATATAATACAGCTTACCTTGTTGTTCTTGATATTTGACTTCATCATCAGCTAGAGTAGAAGCACAACGTGGACACCAATTTACTATACGATTGCCACGATAAATCAGACCATCGTTGTACATTCTGACAAATGCTTCGTTGACTGCCTGAGACATATCTTTATCAAGAGTATATCTTTCTCGAGACCAATCACAACTAGCTCCCATTTTGCGAATCTGATTACGGATAGTCTCCTGAGACTCAGCTACATATTTTTTGACACGAGCCAAAAATTTGGCACGGCCTAATTTGTGTCTATCAGTACCTTCTTCATCCAATATTTTTTCAACTTTGGTCTGAGTAGCAATAGCAGCATGGTCAGTCCCCGGCAACCACAATGTCCGATAACCCTGCAAACGTTTGTAACGAATCATCAAATCTTCATAAGCCATGGTGGAAGCATGTCCAAGGTGCAAAATGCCAGTCGCATTGGGAGGCGGCATGGAAATAGTAAAAGTCTTGCCTTTTTTAGGCAAATTATCAGGATTAAAAAAACCAGACTGTTCCCACAGCTGATAAATATTATCTTCATATTGAGAAGCCTGATAGGCCTTTGGTAATTCCTTTTTAACCATTTTAATCATCAATTACTATCCTGCGTTTGGTATCATTAATATAATCAAATTTAACATTTATAACATTGCTTGGCAAATTATTTATTTTGTCAGCCCACTCTATAACTACAACAGAATCCTCTGCCAAAAAATCACTCAAACCAATATCTTTGAGGTCTTCAGCTCCGTCAAGACGATAGCAATCAGCATGTATAAATTGTCTGATATTTTTGTGTTTAATATCATAAACCTTCATCAATACAAAAGTCGGACTAGTAACCTCTTCTTTGATACCTAAAGCCACAGCTAAAGCTTTGACAAAAACTGTCTTGCCTACACCCAAGTTTCCAGACAAGGCAATCACCTCTCCACCCTCTAGCTTGGCCGCCAAATCTTGAGCTATTTGATTAGTTTCTTCTATATTATTAGTAACAAATTCTTGCATAAATTTTTATTTTTATTATTAAGTAATTATAAGTTATTTTTGAGTTAATTGCCAATTGGCTTTTGGTTGCATCGACATGAGTTCTTTGTCTCTGAGTATTTCTCCCGAACCAACGACCTGGTAATAAGCTGCTACTGCAATCATAGCAGCATTGTCACCAGTAAATTCTAATTTTGGATAAAATAACGGTAAATTATTTTGTTCTGCTTTGGCTTGCATAGCCTGGCGCAAGGCAGTGTTAGCTGAAACTCCTCCAGCTATCATAATAGACTTGGCTCCAAATTCTTGAGCTGCTCTAAAAGTTTTGTGCATTAATACATCTATCACTGCTGTCTGAAAACTAGCACACATATTTTTTATTTCTTTGGTGTCTATGTCACCATCTTTTTCCAAAGCATACAATACTGCTGTTTTGAGACCAGCCAAACTAAAATTATAATCTTTATTGTTTAGCATTGGTCGAGGAAGTTGATAGGCTGTATGATCTCCATCTTTAGCCAACCTGCTTATCTCCGGACCGCCAGGATAACCAAGTTCTAATAGCTTGGCAACTTTATCAAAAGCTTCACCTACTGCATCATCCAAAGTTTTGCCCAATATCTGATATTGACCATGGCCAGTCATGAGCACTAATTCTGTATGACCGCCTGAGACTATTAATATCAGACTAGGAAAATATTTATTGTCTTGTTTTACTAATTCATCATGACTCAACCAATTTGAATAAATATGTCCTTCTATATGGTTGACCGGCACAAGTGGTAAATTGTTGGTATATGCCAAAGCTTTGGCTACAGTTGTACCAAGCAACAAAGAAGTAATCAGACCAGGACCTTGAGTCACAGCTATATGATCTATTTTTTTGAAATCTTTGGGTTTAATAGTATCATCCAACAAGGGCCCAATGGTCTCCAGGTGCTTGCGTGCTGCTACTTCTGGTACTACTCCACCATATTTTTTGTGAAGGTCTATTTGAGAATAAATCTGATTTTTCTCTAATTTTAAACTGCCTTGTTTGGCAGACAACAAGGCAATAGCTGTTTCATCACAAGATGTTTCGATTGCAAGTATTTTCATAGCTATATTATAGCAGAAATCTTGACATAATATAAATAATATGATAGATTATCTCGTTGTTCTTTAGTATTGGTACTCTAAAACTTCAGATTGCCCTCTATGTGGGCTAAGGGAAAAGTGTTCTGTATAAAAGGAGCGCAGAGTATAGCCGTTATCGACCCTGCTAAGAAAAGAGGGGAAGACGGTCAGTACACCAAGTACATGTCTAGTGAAACAGACATCGCTACAATTATCGAATTGGCTCGTGCCAAAGGTTGTGAAATCCGTTGGTACTACACCGAACTGGCCACTGGCCAGGGAGAGGCAATACCGCTCAAGATAATCATCACCGAGATACCGGCCGGCCATGTCCAGCCATTCCACACTCATGAGAATATCCACGAAGTTTCCGTGGTTCTCAAAGGACAGATTACTGTCATTGACAGCGAAGATCTGGTGGAAGAAGATCAGGCCGACATCAAGGGTAATGGCACGATCTTGAACAGGGAAGATGTCGTCATCGAAAGCCCTGGCTTCAGACATACTGTAGCCAACTTTTCTGACCAACCAGCAACTTTCATAACCCATCAGACCATCCGCACCGACGCGGAATTCGTTCCCGACTGGAAATAACCAGTCTTAAGAGGCTCTTATTGTATGAGCCTCTTTTTCTTTTATGCAAAATATGTTTAGATATACTTATGCCGAGAAACAAATTAAAAAAATTCAAAGAATTTGATAGCTTATCTAATACTTTACAATTTGATGATTTAGATATCAAATCTAAATTAGACAGCTTTACAAATAACAAAAACATTATTCTAGAATTGGCCTGTGGCAAGGCTGAGTATGCTTTAGCTTTGGCCAAACAAAATCCTGACAAAATAATAATAGCCATAGATATCCAAGGCGAGCGTCTTTGGCATGGTGCAAAATTTGCTCTAGATAATAATATAAACAATATTTTATTTCTAAGAATTCAAATAGAAGATTTGGTCAAATATTTTGAAGCTAATTCTGTATCTGAAATATGGATTACTTTTCCTGATCCATTTCCTCGAAAAAGCCAAATCAAAAAGAGGCTAACTAGTCCGAGATTTTTGAAAATATACAAAAATATTTTAAAAATTAATAATATAATTCATCTCAAAACAGACGATGAAAAATTATATAAATACTCTCTAGAGAGTGTTGCAGATTTTGGTGGTAGAATTATCAGCAAAAAACAAGATAGTTTATTAGATACTCAAAGTTATTTTGAAGCAAAGCATATAAAAAATAACAAGACAATATACTATTTTGGGTGTAAAATATAGATATATTGACAATTTACTATAAATATGCTATAGTATTATATTATGAAAAACATAGTCAAAATCCTAGTAATTACTTGCTTAATGCTCAGCGCCCTGCCTACTCAGGCTATAGGGCTATATTTTGGCGATATTACTATCAATGATACTGATAATAGCACGGCAAAAATGCACTGGAATACCAACCAACCAACTGTTGGTACTGTTTATTTTGGCACTGACCCAAACAATCTTTATCGCTATATTAGTACTAATACTTATAATAGAAATCACACTAGTTATTTGACTGGTCTAGAGGAAAAAACAACCTATTATTACAAAATAGTAGCCCGCAACCAATCTAATCAACAAATAGAAACATTTGTCAAAAATTTTAAGACTGACAAAATAATTGATGATTCAGAGCCAGAAATAATCACTACTAGTATTTTACAAACAACTGGTGATGCTATTGCTTTGTATTTTGAAACCAACAAACCAACTAAGGCTCTTTTTCAATATGGCCTAAGTTCTGCTGACAATCTTAATAAGTCAAAACGTCTCCACAGATACACTACTAGACACCTTGTATACATAAGTGGTCTTGAGACTATGACAAGATATAACATAAAAATAACTGCCGAAGATAAAAATGGTGCAAAAGATTATCACATAATGAATGATATCCGAACTAGTACAAAAACTAAACGAGATTATAGTCAAATGACTATAGATAATATACGACCAATAGGTCCTAACTCTGATATGATTTCTATCAACTCAATCGATTTTACTTATTATACAAATCTAGTGACTGAAAGTTATATTCAATACGGTACTGCTCCTAACAAACTCAAAAGTAGAGTCTATGCCAATGATGGACTTCAAGCTATTGGTCATGAAGCTACTCTAACAAATCTAAAACCAAACACTACTTATTATTATAAAATTTATACAAAAAACGGTTTGTATCGTAGAAGTACCAAAACTGAAATACAAACCTTTACTACTAGACCAGCTCCTCATGTACTAGGCCTAGTGATCACCAGTGATCAGGCTGATAACGATAATGATGGTTTGTCTAATAACTACGAACTATCTATAGGTACTGATCCCAATAATAGAGATACTGATGGCGATGGTTATAATGATGGTCTAGAGATAGACAATGGCTATAATCCTCTAGGTCCTGGTAAATATAATATCTTCAAATACAATAAACCGCGTAGCTCATCTAGTTATGAAATGGAAAAATCTATCGAGCTCAAAGAAGGCTTGGAAAATATACTAGGTAATCTAAATCTAAGAACTCAAGATTGGTTTACAGTAGTCAATGCTTATGTCTATGGTGAATATCCAATCGAAGCTATTGCTCAAAGTATCAAACATGGAGGCAAGACTGTGCATCCAACTATAGCTTGGGACTTTTGGCAAAAAGCTAAAGATTATATCAATTATATAAATCTATAATAAAATAAATCAGGCCCCATAAATGGGGTCTTTTTTATTTCCTGCTTGCCGGCAGGCAGGTGATTTGACAAGCAAATTTTCTAAGAGTATAATACTAGGCAGAATGCTAAATATAATAGTCCATAAGAAAAAGTATTATCTCAATGATGGCTATTTAAATTTTTTCCAAAAATATATAATTCAATTAATCCCGCTATTAGCGGGATTTTTTATTATTAACCAAAAAGCTTATGCAAAAAGCAAACGTCGCCAGCCTTGAGGGCTTTGTACTCAAGACAGCACAAGATTTTTTTCACAACCAAGGTTTTACACCTATGTTTCCACCTAGGATTGTCAGAGCCAGTGGGGCTTGTGAAAACGTCAACACACTTTTTGAGGTCTCTGTAGACAACGACCACAAGTGGTTTGACCGCAATGCTTATCTAGCTCAGACTGGTCAACTCTATCTAGAGGCCTTTGTACCAAGTCTAGAAAAAGTCTATTGTGTCGGTCCATCATTTCGGGCTGAACCAAAAATAGACAATCGCCATCTAACGGAGTTTACTATGATGGAAATAGAATTTGCTGGTAGCTTTGAAGATCTCTTGGGATACATTGAGAGCTTGATCTATTACTTAGCTCAAGCAGTAATCAATCATCCTCAAGCCAAAGAAAAACTTGGACTAAGCGACCAAAATCTCAAAAGATTGAGTGACTGCCCACCAAAGTTTCATCGCTTTACTTATGACCAAGCAATCAAAAAACTACAAGAGCTTGGTGAGGATATCAAATGGGGAGATGATATCTCAAGTCAGCGAGAAAAATTACTCATTGCAACGGTTGGAAATCAACCGTTATTTATTACCCATTATCCTGATCCCATGTATCCAGAACATCAGGATATAGAAGTAGAAAAATTTTTCAACATGCTACCTTCCAAAGACAACCCTGGTAGAGTCTTGAGCTCTGATTGTATCTTACCTTTTGGTGGCGAGTCAGTCGGTGCTGCAGCTCGCGTCCATACTTTGGATGAATTAATCAATAGATTAAAAAACTCTAAGATGTACAAACGCTTGGAGAAAAAAGGTGGAGATATTTCTGACTTTGAATGGTACATAGATCATATCAAAACCAACGGTGCTGTGCCTCACGCTGGTTGTGGCTTTGGAATGTCTAGGATATTACAATTTATCGCTGGTAAGACAGACATTACAGACGCTGTAACTTTTCCAGCTAATAAAGGACAGATTATCTAAACAAAAAAACACCCATCACACGGATGAGTATTCTTTGGTGACCCCACGGGGAATCGAACCCCGGTTGCCAGGATGAAAACCTGAAGTCCTAACCACTAGACGATGGGGCCAGGTCAATATAACGCTCAGTATCATAGCTGAAAATAGCCAAGATGTCAAGGTTAAATTGACATCCAACATACAATGGCTTACTATTGAATAGTTCTGATCTTTACGTTTTCAAGGAGGAAACATGAAAATATCTACACGTTTCTTGATAGCTTTGGCTATTATACTCTTTTGGGTACCCTGTACAGCCGACAACTCTTTTGGTCTTTGTGACACAAAAGATGGTATTTATATCCCTAAAGGCTGGGACCCTGACAGATACTTTCCAATACCTGGTGGAGGTTTTATCTACAAGCCTATAACAGGCGGCACATGGATCGTCTGGTGAATTCAAAAACACCCTTTTAATTTTAGGGTGTTTTTTATTTTATTTTTTTATAAATATTTTATTATTAGGTAACCTGACTTTCTGGCGTTTTGGTTCTTCTTTACGATAACCAATTGGTAATAAAACTTGAGATTTAAAATTAGCTGACAAGTCTAGTGCTTTGTCAAAATCTTCTTTGATAAATCCTTCCATAGGACAAGAATCTACTTTGAGCTCAGCACATGCTGCCATAGCAAAACCCAAAACAATATAAATCTGCTTGCTAATCCAGATTAATAATTCTTCAGCAGACTTGCTTTGCATATATTGCTTTCTAGATTTTTTCAAATCAGATAATTTGGCCGGCTCGACTGGATTTATTTTATTTGATTCTTCAAGATAGTCATCAATAGTTTGATCAATATCAGTGTTAGAACAAAATACTAACAAATACTGACAAGTATTTATCTGGGCTTGATCACGAGCCAAGGGCTTTAGTTTGTTTTTAAGATCTTGATCTGAAATAAGCAAAACTTTGAAAAATTGCAAACCCATAGAAGTCGGTGCTAGCCGAATAGCTTCCAATATTTTGTCTAGATCTTCTTGAGATACTGTTTTGGCAGGATCAAATTCTTTGGTGGCATGCCGCCAGTTTAAATTATCTAAAAACATATTTTTATGATTTAAAAATTATTCTACTGTCACTGACTTGGCTAGATTACGAGGCTTATCTACATCTAGGTCCTTCATATCAGCAATATGATAAGCTAGAAGCTGTAATGGTATGACATTTATTACTGGTGATAATATATCATCTACTTCTGGAACAGTAATAATATATTCTGCCAAATCTTTTATCTCTTGCGTAGCGTTGTTGACTATAGCAATGATACGACCATCACGAGCTTTGACTTCTTGCATATTGGCAATTATTTTTTGGGATAGATTATTTTTTGTAGCCACAAAAACTACTGGCATATTTTTGTCTATCAGAGCAATTGGGCCATGTTTGATCTCAGCAGCTGGATAACCTTCAGCATGAATATATGAAATCTCTTTGAGCTTAAGGGCTCCCTCTAGAGCAACTGGAAAACTAAGTCCTCTGCCTAGATATAAAAAATTATTTATGTCTTTGAATTGAGTGGCTATTTGTTTTATTTTATCTTCAGTTTTTAAAACTTGCTCTATCTGGTTTGGCAAGTCTTGTAAGGAAGCCAAAAGATTATTATCTAATTCAAGATTTTTGGTCTGCCTAATATGCAAGGCTAATATAATCAAAGCAACTACCTGAGAAGTAAAAGCCTTGGTGCTAGCTACTCCAATTTCTGGACCAACATGTAAATAAATTCCAGAATCTACTTCTCGTGTAATAGTAGAACCCACTACATTGACTATACCTAGAGTCTTGGCCTGTTTTTCTTTGGCTTCTCGTATCGCTGCTAGCGTATCAGCTGTTTCACCAGATTGAGATATAGCTATGACTAAATCTTTGTCAGTCAAAATAGGATTACGATAACGAAACTCAGAAGCATAATCTACTTCAGTTGGTATCTCAGCTATTTGTTGCAAAATATATTTACCAATCAAGGCAGAGTGCCAGCTAGTACCACAAGCTGTGATCATAATACGCTGTATTTTGCTAATATCAAAATCAACTGTCAATTTTATCTGTCCATCTTTGATACGGCCACGGATAGTATTGGCAATGGCGGCTGGCTGTTCCATAATTTCTTTGAGCATAAAATGTTTGTAGCCTTTCTTCTCCATTTGCTCAACATTCCATTTTATTTCTTCTATTTTTTTGTCTATCTTCTCGCCAGACAAATTTTTGATAACATAGTCATCTTTGGTGATGACAGCCATCTCATTGTCATTGAGATAAATAACTTTCTTAGTATATTTCAAGATAGCTGGTACATCAGAAGCTACAAACATCTCACCATCTCCCAGACCAATGATAAGCGGCGAGCCACGGCGAGCCGCAATTATTTTTTCTTCGTCTTTATGTATAACAGCCAAACCAAATGCACCCTCAAGTAGCTCTATTGCTTGACGAACAGCTTGTTCAATATCTCCTTGATAAAACTTGGATACTAAGTGAGCTACAATTTCTGAATCTGTTTCAGAACTAAGCTTAATTCCATCTTTGATTAATAATTCTTTAAGAGCTTGATAATTTTCGATGATACCATTATGGACTATAGCAATCTTCTTACTAGTGTCTAAATGGGGATGGGCATTATTTTCATTTGGCTCACCGTGAGTAGCCCAACGAGTATGAGCAATACCAATTGTACCAGACATCTTATCTATCTTTACCTCTTTAGCTAACGCTGAAATATTACCTTTCTTTTTTATGGTTTTTAATTGATTGTCACCAATCACACAAAGACCCGCACTATCGTAGCCACGATATTCAAGTTTTTTTAAGCCCTCCAAAAGTAGGGGGGCTGTTTGTTTGTTGCCAATATAACCAATAATTCCACACATATTATACTTTTCCTTTTTGTAATTTTAATAAATAAGCTAAATAATTTACAGCTGGGTGTAGGATCAGGGCCAAGACTAAAGACACCAACCACACATCCCATGATAACTTAATATAAAATGAAATAAAAAATAAAGATCCTATTATCCAATCTAATTGATCAAAGGGTGGCCAAGGTTCACCAGGAACAATGTTGACTCGACGTTTGAAAAAGCTACGAATCAAGTCACCCAACAAAGCACCGCTGGCCAATAAAATTCCTAACAACCAAATATTTGATTTTGAATAATCTATTATAGAAATAGACTCTACATAAGGATAGAGCCATTGTTGGATATATATTAGTATTAAGGCTGAAACAAAACCAAAAAATAAACCCCGCCAAGTCTTGTGACTACCAAAAATCCTCTTACCATCCATAAGCTTACCGCCATCAACTGGATAGTTCAAAAAATTGATACGACGAAAAATGACTGGAGCCATGTTGGCCATACCAGCCGGCAAAAATAACCAAATCAATTTTATAATATAAATCCACATCTAATAATCCTTGATCTTAAAATTTTCAATTTTTAATCTATTGTTTACTTTTAACAAACTTATTATAATAGCCGGCACCATCAAAATAGAAAAAATAAACAAAGCATCGTTAAGATAATTTTGAGAAGTAAATACTAACCAAGCAAATAAAGCATAAATAATGTATTTACTACGTATCACAAATTTTGGTTTTATCTTTAATAAATAACGAACAATCATCAAACCAACCATCATAAGATACAAGAAAACATACAGTAATCCTAAATTGGGATCAACATAAGTATAAAGTCCTAGGGTCCAAATTACTATAAACATACCAGTATAATCAACAAAAGTATCCATGATTTCACCAGCTGTACAATCGTTTTTTGACAAACGAGCTACTGCTCCGTCCAAACCATCTAACAATAAGTGAATAATCAAAAACATCATAGATAATTTTAGGTTTGTATCAATATAATATATAAAACCAATCAAAACCAACAAACCAAAAATACTTATTTGATTGGGGGTGACTCCAAACTTAACTAAAATACGAGACAAAGGACAAAATAGTTTGTCTCGCCAAGCTTTGGTAGCTTCATATTGTTTTAAACCAGTTACTGACATATTATTCTGGATTTTCTCTATTATCTAATATTTCTATAACGACTTTTTTATTAAACTTAGCTGGTAAATTACCATAATAATCTACATCATGGTCCAATAGATTTGCTTTATAAATATCTGTCAAAATAGCAAAAAACTGTTTCCAATATCCAGGGCCACGCACACGATAAGCTTTTATAGAATTTTCGTCTATATCAGTGGGTATGTCTCTAATAATCATACCAATAGAATCTCTCAAGGCTAACAATTTGATCTGAATACTAGCCGGCATCTCAAATTCTTTGACCTCATCAATAGAATATTGGATTTTTCTGAATAGCTCGACAAATTGCTCAGATGTCTGTGGGACTTCATCTATAATACCTACTTCAATATTATAAAACGAAGCCATATAATACTCCAAAACTGTTTTGGCCTTTTCCGATTTCATACCAGCTGCTTCATCGGTCATAAACTTATCAATAAAAACAGTCCGCTCTTTTTCTATATCAACAATATGATCCAAGGTATTATCAATCTCATTGTCAGGAGAAGGTGTAGAATCACCCTCGTCTGGATTTTCTGGACTAAAATCAAGCATGATTTTACTTAAATTATTACATACTTATAATACCTTTTTTCTAGTGATTATTCAATAAAGATATGTTATAATGATAATAAGATAAATAAACAAAATTTATGCCAGATAACAACCCACAACTTAATAATATTGAGCCAGTTTCTATGGCAATCGACAATAATAATGATAATACTCCAGCATCTGGACCTCAAGTACCTAATCCTGTCAGTAAAATAACCCCCGGCCAACCAACCTCTAATCAACTAGCCAATCAAGGTCAAGATCCTGAAAAAACGAATATTACCAATCCAGCTAGCCCAGCTGTAGCTCCGCCACCCGTTCCTCAAGCACCACAACAATACACTCAAAACCAAGAACAAACTTTTGGTAAAAGCGAACTACTTGATGCTGGAAAAATACTCCAAGAAGTCTTAGAGCTAGAGCAAGGTCAAATAATAGCTGACCTAGGAGCTGGTGGGGGCATGTTTACAATTCAAGCAGCCCGCCTAGTAGGTGACCGCGGTGAAGTATATGCTATTGATATTATGAAAAGCTCATTATCCGATATAGAATCAAAGGCTCGTATGACTGGATTTAATAATGTCAAAACAGTCTGGAGCAACCTAGAAATAGTTGGTGCTGCCAAGATAAACGAAGCTTCTCTAGATTGTGCTATGTTGGTCAATGTTTTGTTTCAATCCAAAAAACATTTTGAAATGATGGCTGAAGCTGCTCGACTTTTGAAGCCGGGTGGTAAATTGATGATTATTGATTGGAGCAGTACTGCTCCTGGTTTTTCTCCACCGAGCGATATGAAGGTTGATCCAGCTGAACTAAATACTCATGCTGTAAAGCTTAATCTATCTTTAGAACAAGAATTCAAAGCTGGTAATTATCATTTTGGCTTAATATTTGTACGACAATAATATTCAACCCTGTATTATATACAGGGTTTTTTGTTTGACCCATTCGGTAAACTCAGGGTCAATCCTGAGCGAACGAAGTGAGCCGAATGGATTGACAAAATACAAGAAATTTTTTAATATATGTTTATGAATTTAGATAAATTATTAGATTGGTCATATTTATTCTATCGCCTGCCTCCAGCAGGGTTTTCTTGGGCTATGAGAATATTCTTACTAGTAGTTTTTGTAGGAGCTATAGTCATAGCTATTATTGCTGGCATCAAATATGGCAAAAAACAAGCTATTGTCAAAAATTTTTGGCTCAAATTACAAATCTGGGGCTGGTCAACTGGACTGGTCGGATTATTATTGTTTTATTTTCGAGAAGTCAGGGCTGTTTATCTTAGTTCTCGAGCTTGGTTATTTTTATGGCTAATAATAATATTTATTTGGTTAGTATTTATTATTGTTTACTGGTTTAGAGTCATACCAAAAAAGAAAGAAGCCAAGGAATCTCAAGAAGCTTTTGATAAATGGCTTCCTAAAAAGAAATAACTTAAAAAATAAAAACAGGCAATTATTATTAACCTGTTTTTATGTACAAAAAATCTCTAGGCACTCGCGGTGAAAATATTGCCGTCAAATACTATGAAAATTTGGGCTACAAAATAATCCAGCAAAATTACTGGACTGTTTTGGGTGAAATTGATTTAGTTTTGGAAAAAGATAAAAAAATATTATTAGTAGAAGTCAAAACTCGCTGCAATGACAAATTTGGTTGGGGTGAAGAATGTATTGGTCCCAAAAAATTACTCAATATACAGCAAGCTTATTATATTTTACAACAAGAAAAAAATTTACCTGAATATTTTGAAATAGAAATTTGTGCTATAGAATTGAGTTATAAAAAAGCTAAGATCAAAAGATTTCTGATATAATATTGACTTTTTTGCCAATAAAGACTATACTATTTGTGTACTAAGCTAGTTTATTAAACTAGCTTATTTTTATAAGTAAATTTCAATAAAATGGCAAACGACAAAAGTATCTCTACGGCCATCAAACAAATTTGCGAAGAGAAAAATCTCTCAATGGAAGCAGTCATTTCTGCTATCGAAGCAGCTCTGGCTGCCGCCTATCGTAAAGAGTTTGGTAACAAGGATCAAAACATAAAAGTTGTCTTCAATGCTGATAATGCTCAGACAGCTGTTTTTGATGTAAAAACTGTGGTAGAGAATGTTGATTTGGAAGAAGAGGAAAAATTACTCGAGGCCCAACGTGAAAAACGTGAAGCTGGTGAGGAAATTCCTGAAGAAGACCTTATCAAAAAATTTAACACTCGCGCTGAGATTATGATCTCTGAAGCATTGGAGATAAATCCAGATTATAAAATCGGTGACATCATTGAAACAAAACTTGAGGTCCCTGAAGAATATGGTCGCATGGCAGCTCAAACTGCCAAGCAAGTAATCGTCCAACGATTACGTGAAGCTGAACGTGATCATATCTTTTCAGAATACAAAGACAAAGAAAACGAACTTGTCTTGGGTACTATACAACGAAAAGAAGGTCGTCGCTTTATTGTCGATCTTGGTAAGGCCAATGGAGTCTTACCACCAGAAGAACAAATACGTAGTGAAGGTTACAATATTGGTACTCGTCTCAATTTTTATATTGTCCAAGTACATATGACAAACAAGGGACCAGAGATTGTCTTGTCTCGTACTCACCCAGATATTGTCATTGAGCTCTTTGCTACTGAAGTACCAGAGATTGCTGCAGGCTCAGTCGAGATCAAAGGTATTGCCCGTGAAGCTGGCTCCCGTTCTAAGATTGCAGTCGCTGCCACTGAAGAAAATATTGACCCAGTTGGTTCTTGTGTTGGTCAAAAAGGCTCACGTGTCCAAACTGTTATCAATGAACTAGGCGGTGAAAAAATAGACATCATCGAATGGGATGAAGATGTCAAAACTTTTATTGCCAATGCTCTGAGTCCAGCTGAAATCGATAAAATCGAAACTAATGAAGAAACAAATACTGCTTCTGTCATGGTACACGATGATCAGCTATCTTTGGCTATTGGTAAAAGCGGACAAAATGCTCGTCTAGCTGCTAAATTATCTGGCTGGAAGATTGATATTATTTCTCCAAATTCTGAAGAAAAAACTGAAGCGCCAAAAGAAGATAAGGAAGACAAAGATGAAGAAGTAGAGAGCAAAAAAGATAAAGAAGATAAGGAAGACAAACCTAAAAAAACTAAGAAAGCTGCAAAAAAAGATAAAGAAGAAGTTGAAGATAAAGAAGAGGAAGAAGAAGTAAAAAAAGATAAAAAAAAGCCAGCCAAAAAAAAGGCTAAAGCTAAAACTAAGAAATAATTATAATTTACAAAATTATGTCAAACATTATTTTACTTGCTATCTTAGCATCTATCGTCTCTATCGTTTTTGGAGTAATTTTGATCCAAAAAATTCTCAAAAAACCTAGAGGTGATGAAAAAATGAAAGCAATTGCTGACGCTATCCAAGCTGGCGCCAAAGCTTATCTAACTCGCCAATACAAAACCATTGCTTATCTAGCCATTGCTCTATTCGTTGTCTTAGGTTTTGTCATTGACTGGTATACAGCTATTGCCTTTTTGATTGGTGCAGCATTATCTGCTGCTGCTGGTATTATTGGGATGAATATTTCTGTCCGTACAAATGTCCGGACAGCTGAAGCTGCCAAAAAAGGAATCCAACCAGCTATGAAACTAGCTGTCTTGGGTGGTGCAGTTACTGGTATGCTTGTCGTGGGCTTAGCGTTGCTAGGTGTAGCTGGAATGTACCTTATACCTGCTATCACTGTAAAACACTTAATCGGTCTAGGCTTTGGAGGCAGTTTGATTTCTGTCTTTGCTAGACTTGGTGGTGGAATATTTACCAAAGCAGCTGATGTCGGCGCCGACCTAGTCGGAAAAGTAGAAGCTGGTATTCCAGAAGATGATCCTCGCAACCCAGCTGTGATTGCTGACAATGTCGGTGACAATGTCGGTGACTGTGCTGGAATGGCGGCTGACCTTTTTGAAACTTATGCTGTCACACTCGTAGCTGCTATGTTGCTTGGCTCTTTGACTTTTGCTGATTTTGACAATGCTGTTCTATATCCTATAGCTCTAGGTGCTGTAGCAATTGTTACTTCTTTGGTTGGACTAGCTTTTATCCGACTCAAGAAAAATCAATCGGTTGAAGAAATACAAAAAAATAACGGAATTATGAAAGCTCTATACAAGGGTCTGATCGCTGCTGGTGTACTGACCGTAATTGGTTTTTTCTTTGTTACCAAATATATGATGTCAGATCTAGTAACTGCCAATTACATGAATATTTATTATGCTAGTTTGGTCGGTTTGGTCGTGACTGCTTTTATTGTCTGGATTACAGAATATTATACTTCAGATAGATACAAACCAGTCAAATCAATTGCCAAGGCTTCTGAAACTGGTCATGGTACCAATATTATTCAAGGTCTAGCCATTAGTATGAAATCTACTGCCTGGCCAATCGTAGTTATTGTAGCTGGTATAATTGTAGCTTTTCAATTGGCTGGCCTTTATGGAATTGCTGTAGCTGCTATGAGTATGCTTTCTCTAGCTGGCATTATTGTTACTATCGATGCCTATGGGCCAATCACTGACAATGCTGGTGGTATTGCAGAAATGGCTAATCTAGATGAGAGTGTTCGTAATATTACTGACCCTCTAGATTCAGTAGGCAATACTACAAAAGCTGTAACCAAGGGCTATGCTATTGCTTCTGCAGGCTTGGCTGCCTTAGTATTATTTGCAGCTTATACTCAAGACCTCTTACACTTTGATCAAGCACTTGTATTTACTTTGGAAGATCCTTATGTTTTGGCTGGTCTATTTATTGGTGGGCTCTTACCATATTTCTTTGGTGCTTTGTCTATGGAGGCTGTTGGTAAAACAGCTGGCTATGTTGTCAAAGAAGTTCGTCGTCAATTCAAAGAAAAACCTGGCATCATGCAAGGTACCGAAAAACCAGATTATGAAGCTGCAGTTGATATTGTCACCAAAGGAGCGTTGAAACAAATGATCTTACCAGCTTTGATCCCTGTTCTAGTACCAATTCTTATTGTTGTGGTCTTTAGTTTGTTTGTTGATAGAGACGCAAGCTTACTTGTCTTGGGTGGTACCTTGGTAGGTAGTATTGTGACTGGTATCTTTATTGCTATTTCTATGACTTCTGGCGGTGGTGCTTGGGACAATGCCAAAAAATTTATTGAAAATGGAAATCATGGCGGTAAAGGTTCTGAGGCTCACAAGGCTGCAGTAACTGGTGATACAGTTGGCGATCCTTATAAGGACACAGCCGGACCAGCTATCAATCCTATGATCAAAATTCTGAATGTTGTTGCTTTGTTACTAATTATTATCATGTTTGCCTAAACTTATTTAATAATAAATATTATGGAAATTACTAAAAAAGACTTAGACAATAGCCAAATTGAATTGACTATTGAAGTGTCTCTTGAAGAAATCAAACCCCATCTAGATAAAGCAGCCAACCAACTAGCTGCTAAAAACAAAATACCTGGTTTTCGTCCTGGTAAAGCTCCTTACGATTTAGTCAAAAACAAATTTGGTGAGATGGCTATATTACAAGCTGCTGTTGATAGTGTTGTGTCTGAGACTTATTTCAAGGCTGTTACTCGTGAAAAATTACAAACTGTCGGACAACCTCAAATCAATGTTGAAAAAGTTGCCCCTGACAATCCTATTGTCTATAAAGCTGTTGTAGCTTTACTGCCAAAAATAACTCTTGGTAACTGGCAGGGACTATCAGTAAAAAAACAATCAGTCAAAGCGACAGATGAAGATATAGACAAAACTATCAAACAACTTCAAGGTATGAACGTCAAAGAAAAAATATCTGACAAAGCTATTGCCAAGGGTGATAAAACTGAGGTTGATTTTGAGGTTACTTTTGACAAAGTTGTGATCGAAGGTGGTAAACATCACAAATACCCAATCGTGATTGGTGAGGGCAATATGATCCCTGGTTTTGAAGATAATATAATTGGTATGAAAAAAGGAGAAGAGAAAAAATTTGCTCTCAAATTCCCTGACAAATATTTTCAAGAAAATCTAGCTGGCAAAGAACACGAATTTGCAGTCAAAGTCATCGAGGTTTATGAAAGAGATCTACCAAAACTAGATGATGAGTTTGCCAAGACTATTGGCTTTGAAAGTTTTGATAAATTTAAAACCCAATTAGTCGAAAATATTGCTCAAGACAAAACAGCCAAAGAACAACAAAGGATTGAAGCTGAAGCAATCAAGGCTATCATGGGTACTTCTGAAATAGCTGGAATTCCACCTATCTTGATTCATAATGAAATCCACAAAATGATGCACGAATTGGAACACAGTATTGGACAACAAGGTATGGATATGGCAGGATACCTCAAATCTATCAAAAAAACCAAAGAAGACTTGCAAAAAGATTTTGAACCGCAAGCTATCGAGCGTATCAAAGGAGCTCTAATCTTGCGCCAAATCTCTGATGAAGAAAAAATCAAAGTAGACGACAAACAAATTGATGAAGAACTAGCCAAACAAGAAGAAATGTACAAAGACAATCCGCAAGCCATGCAAAATATCAAACGACCAGATTATCGTACTTATCTCCAAAATCTATTGGCTAACAAAGCTGTAATCAAATTTATCAACGAAAAAATCATCTCTTAAGATGATTTTTTTGCTTAAACTTGCTATAATATAAGCTATGTATGAAACAGAATTAAAAATAGCCAAAGCAGCTGCTCGCCAAGCGGGTCAATTTTTGAAAAAAGAGTATAATAAAGCTGGAAGAGCATCTATCCAATACAAAACCCCTGGAGATACAGTTACTTATTGTGATAAAAATGCTGAAAAGATTATTATTCAAGCAATAAAAAAATATTTTCCCGGACATACTATTATTTCCGAAGAAGCTGGTTTGCTAAAGAAAAAAAGTGATTATGTATGGACTATTGATCCTCTAGATGGCACTAATAATTTTGTTACTCATATTCCTCTGTTTACAACCTCGATTGCTATGTTTTATAAAAATAAAGTTGTCTTGGGTGTTACTTATGTACCATTGACTGGTGAAATGTATTGGGCTAGCGAAAATAATGGAGCTTATAAAAATAATACAAAAATTAAAGTAAGTAAATTACAAACTCTATCCAAAATGTTTATTAGTTTCAGTAATGGCAAGGGTACTTCTAGTATTAAAAAGGCTTTTCAAATATACAAACATTTTAGATTCAAAGCTTATCGCTGTCGTAATTATTCTTGCACTACTATACAAATGGCAATGACAGCTGCTGGATATTTTGATGCTTATCTTTTGCCTCAGCATAATATCTGGGATATTGCTGCTGGTATAATATTAGCTCAAGAAGCAGGTGCACATGTTACAGATTGGAAAAATAAACCCATTACTATCAAATCAACTAGTGTAGTGGCTGCCAATAAGAAAATGCATCCTGTTTTATTAAAAGAACTTAAAAAAATCAAACTTGCTTAAAATATAAAAATTTGTTAAATTGTTATCCTCGAGGCCACGTAGCCAAGTGGTAAGGCAGAGGTCTGCAAAACCTTTATTCGGCGGTTCGATCCCGCCCGTGGCCTCCATTCCCCTTTGTAACGGGGATTTTTTTATTAAAACAAAAAGCTCGACTATCCAATCGAGCTTTATTTTGGTTATTCTTTGGGTAGCTTGCAACAACCATCCGCCTCGTCAAAGGTCATAAAGCGCTGTCCACAAACTGGACAACGATATCTGCCGTCAATACGACCATGTCTTTCTGCTTTAGACAACTGCCCATGCAGTTTGTCGTATTTCTCTTCTGGAGTCGGCTCAGTCTCACTCATATATACCAACCTTTCTAGACAACACTATCTGCTTTATTACAGCAGGCAAAAGCTTCGTCAAAAGTGAAAAATCTAATCCCACAAATTGGGCAACGATATCTGCCGTCAATCCGGCCTTCGGCTTTGGCTTTGTCTAGCAAGCGATGGTATTTGATATAGGTCTTTTCAGAGTCAAGCTCTTTTATCAAAATACTATCGCCGCCTGAAGTAGCGGGGTCCTCACTCACATTCATCCTCCTTGAAAAAGTACAAAAAGATATTCTTAAATTATCATATTATTTATCTAAAAGCAAACAAAAAAACAACCATTAGGTTGTAGGGCTGGTACCGGCGATCGGACTTGAACCGATACGGCCAATGGCCACAGGATTTTAAGTCCTGCGTGTCTACCAAGTTCCACCACGCCGGCCCGCTTTATATCTGGAGCGAGTGACCGGATTCGAACCGGCGACCTTTTCCTTGGCAAGGAAACGTTCTAGCCAACTGAACTACACTCGCTTATATAAACAATAAATATCTTATCAAGCTATTTTATCAAAGAGTGCGTCAGCCAACTGCTACCGCGCCAAAGGCGTGGGAGTCCCATTTACGGGAAACTACACTCGCTTATATACGCTACATATTATATAGAAAACAGCTAAAAAGTCAAGTATTTACCCTTGTTTTATATACTATAAATGATATTATTAATGTACTTATCTTAAATAAAATATGGGCAAAAAGACAAAAAAACTAGTTGTTATAGACAGCCATGCTTTACTTCATAGAGCTTGGCATGCTGTCCCTCCTTTGAGTACCAAAGAAGGTATTATGGTCAATGCAGTTTTTGGCTATACTTCGTTACTTCTCAATATCATCAAAAATGTTCAACCAGATTATATTGTAGCTTCTTTTGATGTAGCAGGTGGCACTTTTCGTCATGAACAATATGAAGAATACAAAGCTACTCGTGTCAAACAATCTGATGAATTTTATGATCAGATTCCCCTAGCTTACGAAATTTTGGAAGCTTTTAATATTCCTATCCTTACCAAAAAAGGTTTTGAAGCTGATGATATAATAGGCACAGTCGCAGCCACTACCTATAAGAAACATGAAAACGTAGAAACTATTATAGTAACTGGTGATCTAGATACTTTACAACTAGTAAATGATAGGACCAAAGTAATGACTCTTAAAAAAGGTTTTAATGACACGATTACTTATGATGAGTCAGCAGTCGTAGAGCGTTATGGACTAAATCCTGATCAACTAATAGACATGAAAGCTATCATGGGTGATAGTTCTGACAATATCAAGGGTGTAGCTGGCATTGGTCTAAAAGGCGCTACTGATCTTATCAAAGAATTTGGTAGTTTAGAAAATGTTTATAAGAATTTGGACAAAATTTCTAAAGACAGAACCAAAAAACTACTAAGTGAACAAAAAAAAGAAGCTTTTGAAAGTAAAAATCTAGTCACTATTGTCCAAGACGTATCTATCAAATGGGAATTGAAACAAGCTGAGCTAGCTGACTTTGATCCTGAGGAAGTTTATGAAATTTTTCAAAGATTTGAGTTTCAATCTTTACTAAATCGTATTCCACACAAAGAGGCAAATCAAAACACTGAACAAACATTTGCAAAAAAAGGCTTTGATTATAAATTAATAAATTCTAAAGCTGATTTTGCTAAATTCTTAGAAGAACTAAAACAACAAGAAATAATTTCTATAGATACAGAAACCTCTGGACTAGATGTCTTGACTGAAGAAATTTTAGGTATTAGTTTTTCCTGGAAAAAACAACATGGCTATTATATTAATTTGTCTAACAAAGATTTGAAGCAAGAAGCTCTAGATAAATTAAAACCAATCTTAGAGGATTCTAGCATTAAAAAAATTGGTCATAACCTTAAATTTGATTATAAAGTATTTAAGGTTCTGGATATAGAACTACAAGGCATAGCTTTTGATACTATATTAGCTGCCTATTTGATCAATCCTAGTCGGGGTTTGCGCCTAGAAGAGCTAGCTTTTAGTTATCTGGGTTACAAAAAACTCAAGCTTATAGACTTATTTGATGAACCACCAAAAAATAAAAAAAACCTTGATATTAGATCTATTCCCCTAGATAAATTGGCTTGGTATGGAGTAGAAGATGTTGATATTACATTACGTTTGTATCAAAAATTATTACCATTACTCAAAGACAATAAAAGTTTTGAATTATTAGAAACTATCGAAATTCCCCTTATCCCAGCTCTAGCTGATATGGAACTCAACGGCATTTCATTAGATACTGATTTCTTAAAAATCATGTCCAAAGAATTTGCTACTAATATCAAAAAACTAACAACCAAAATATACAAACTGGCTGGACGTGAATTTAATATTGCCTCTCCTAAACAAATGAAAGAAATTTTATTTGAAGATTTAGAAATTTCTGTTACTGGTATCAAAAAAACTAAAACCGGTCTTTCAACCGCGGCTTCAGAACTTGAAAAAATGAAAGATTCCCATCCTATTATTCCGCTTATCGTAGAATATCGAGAACTAGCCAAACTACAGTCTACTTATATCAATGCTTTACCTGAATTGTGTAATAAAGATACTAAACGAGTCCACACTAGTTTCAACCAAACAGTCACAACGACTGGTAGATTATCATCTTCTGATCCAAATTTACAAAATATTCCTATCAGGACTGCCTTGGGTAGAGAAATTCGCAAAGCTTTTGTAGCTCCACGCAATCATGCCTTGTTATCAGCTGATTATTCTCAAATCGAACTAAGACTAGCAGCTAGTATTTCCAAAGATCCCAAGATGATAGCCAGTTTCAAAAATGGTGAAGATATCCATACTAGAACTGCAGCAGAAATCCATAAGATAGCTCTCGAAGATGTAACCAAGGAAACTCGCCGCACTGCCAAAGAGGTCAATTTTGGTGTGCTATACGGTCTAGGGTCAGTAGGTTTGGCTCAACGGACTGATATGAATAGAGTTGAAGCCAAAGAATTCATAACAAAATATTTTACAGTCTACAAAAACATAGATAAATATATCAAAACAACTAAATCTTTTGCTCATAACCATGGCTTTGTCCAGACTTTATTTGGTCGCAGACGATATTTACCAGAGATCAACTCTTATATGCCTATGCTCAAAGCTCAAGCTGAACGTATGGCTATCAATATGCCTATTCAGGGTACAGCTGCTGATCTTATGAAGCTAGCTATGATCAAAATTTATCAAGACTTGCCAAAAATTGACCCAAGCACTAAAATAGTTCTACAAGTACATGATGAATTGGTACTAGAAGTACCAAAAGACTCACTTAAGCAAGTAGCCGAATTCGTCAAAACTACTATGGAAAATATCTATAAATTATCTGTACCTCTGACAGTAGACATCGAAGTTGGTAGCACTTGGGGAAATTTGAAAAAATTATGATTTTTTTCTACTATGGTGAAGACTCGTTTCGAGCTTACCAAAAAATCAAAGCTATTGAGCAAAAATTTCAAGACAAGGTAGACAAAAATGCTCACAATATACAAAATCTAGATGCTGAATTTATATCAGCGGATGATTTTTGGCAATCCATCAGATCGATGGGTTTTTTGGCTGACAAAAAATTAGTAATTATTAAGAATATTTTTTCCAATCGCAAACTCAAAGATTGGCAAGATGAATTAATAAAATATTTAGATAAACAAGAAGATACTACAGAAGAAAACTATTTAGTCTTTTGGCAAACCGGCAAAGTAGATTCTAGACTCAAACTTTTCAAAGCTTTGAAAAAATTCAAATTTGTTGAAGAGTTTGTTAGACTCAAGCCTCTAGAAGTCAAAAAATGGATTGAACGCCAAGTAGCCAATCAAAGTAAAACTATCACACCTCAGGCTATCGATGTTTTGATCAGCTATGTAGGAAATGATTTATGGCAACTTTATCAAGAAATAAATAAATTATTAAACTATTGTGATAAAGATATTACAGATCAAGATGTCAAAACTTTAGTCCAAGCCAAAATAGATGAAAATATTTTTAATCTCATAGACGCCTTAGGAAACAAAGATAAAGCTCTAGCCCTGCAAATGCTGGAAAATCAAATCAACAATGGCGTCAATTCTCAATACATTCTGACCATGGTCACTCGACAATATAGAATCTTGATCAAAGCCAAATCTCTAGAAGGTCAAATAAGATATTCTGGCGCACTAGCCCAAGCTCTTAAAATACCTGGTTTGGTTGCAGAAAAAGCTATGTCTCAAAGCAAAATGTATGATCTCACACAGCTAAAAAAAATATATCAGCAATTGCTGATACTTGATGAAAAATTCAAAAGTACTGTCAATCAAGAAAAAATCCTATTTGCTCAAGTTATAAATAGTCTATAGGGAGTGGTATTGACAAATTACGATATTTATGTTAATATACTTGGTTCTTAGTGTTCTTAACGTAAGTCGAGAGGAAATCACATGGCAGACAATCTCAGTATACAAATTGACCATCGTATGACCAAGGCTGACGTCATCGCCAAGCTCCAAGGATTCATGGATCAGGTGATAGCTGATTATGCTGGTATGGTCAAAGACCTGCAGGAATCCTGGGAAGGAAATACCAACACTTTCAGCTTTACTGTCATGGGTCAGTCCGTAACTGGTACTCTGGAAGTGACTGACAGCCACATCATAATCCAGGGCAACAACGTGCCTTTTGCTAGCATGGTCGAGGAGGCTATCCGCTACCACGTCAAAGAAGCCCTGTCTTAAACCTCATATAACCGTATCCACCTGGGTGCGGTTTTTTTATAAACAAAAAACTCTGCAAAAGCAGAGAATTTTGTTTATATCAAAGATCAGTAATTATTTTTTATCTTCTTGCTTAGCTGGAGCTTTGGTAGAATCTGTTTTGACACCAGCTTTTTTGAGCATAGCCATAAAACGAGCTTTTTTACGATTACCAGTATTGGGTTTCAAGATTCCAGATTTAACAGCTTTATCAATAGCTTTTTGTAAGCTATAAGCCAATTCATTGGCTCTATCATTGATATCACCCTTGGTGACAGATTTTTCACCTTGCTTGATAATCTCTTTAATATTGCGCTTAACCAAAGCATTGGCTCGGGTAAGCTTGACTGTTTGCTTCAAGTGTTTGATTGCTGATTTCTTATTTGGCATATTTACTGTTATAATTAATCTAACTTACAAGATATTAACATAAAATTATTAACCCGTCAAGACCATGCCAGATCTTATTACCCCAGAACAACAAAAGCTAATAATTGAAAAATTACATCGTTCAAATGACTCAATTGCCAGTCTGAACAAGCATAACCAAGAATACAGTAGTTTGGGCAAATTAGGCGATCGAACTATGCCAGCCAATGATTTTGGCCGCATAATGAAAAAAACTAGCCACAAAAGCTTTGAAGTAGAAAAATATACCAAAGACGTTACTGGTCATAGTATTGATCTAGAGAGCTTATAACTTGAGCTGTATCTAGCTTAATTTGTTCTAAAGATTGTTTTGTTACTTTATCCAAAGATAGAGCTTTATTAATATCAAAGTCGCCAATGTTGGTACGACGCAAGTCTGCCAAGAGCGCTCCCATGCCCAGAGTTTGGCCCAAGTCATGAGCTAAACTACGAATATAAGTGCCAGCTGAGGCTGTCACTTTTATTTTTGCCTGAGGATATTCAAAATCTAAAATTTCCAAATTATATATTTCTATTTTTTTAGTAGGTGCTGTGACTTTCTTGCCTGCTCGAGCTAATTTGTGTAATTTTTGTCCCCCTATTTTCTTGGCAGAATATATTGGAGCTTGTTGTTCTTGTTCTCCTAAAAATTTAGCCAAATTTTTTTCTAAATTTTCTAAATCAAATTTTTTAGCATTTTTATTTACTTCTATTTTACCCTCAAGATCATAAGTATCAGAAGTTTGACCAAATAAAACATCAGCTATATAAGTTTTGGGTAGATTATGAAAAACATCCAAAAATTTTGTGGCACGCCCTGTAGCCATTATCAACAAACCAGAGGCTAGAGGATCTAGTGTGCCAGCAAAACCAACTTTTTTAATATTTAATATTTTGCGTAACACAGATACTGCCTGAAAAGAGTTGGCCTTCTTGGTTTTGTCTATCAAATAAAAACCAGCTTGAGGATCTTCCAAAATATTTTTTATTTTTTGCTGACTTATTTTCATTTTTTTTGTTTGATTAAAATATCAAGCTTGTCTCTTAGTTCTATGGCTTTTTCAAATTGCCAATTATCAGCTGCTAGCTCCATTTGTTGACGCAAATTATCTTGCAAGGCTTGTTTGTCTGCTTTTGATAATTCTTTTAGTTCGTCTTTAAAATTCTTCTTAACGTCAAGTTCTTTGAATTGAACATCTTTGATTTTTTTAGATATACTCTGAGGCTTGGTATTATGTTTTTTATTATAATCAAGTTGAGCTTGGCGACGGCGAGCCGTTTCTCTAATAGCCGCTTTCATAGAACGAGTTTTGTTATCAGCATACATGATTACTCGACCATATTGATGGCGAGCCGCTCGACCCATTACTTGTACCAAGCTAGATTTGGATCGCAAAAAACCTTCTTTGTCAGCATCAAGAATAGCAACTAATGAAACTTCCGGAAGGTCAAGTCCTTCCCGAAGCAAATTAATGCCTACCAAGACATCATATTTACCAGTTCGTAAATCTCGCAATATTTCTACTCTTTCTAGAGTCTTGATTTCAGAATGCAAATATTGTACTTTGATATTTTTAGATAACAAAACTTCAGTCAGGTCTTCAGATAGGCGCTTGGTCAAAGTCGTGACTAGCACTCGTTGTTTTTTCTTGGTCGTGGCTTGTATTTCTGCTACTAGATCATCTACCTGACCACGGGTTGGTCTGATATTTATCTCTGGATCGACTATATAAGTAGGGCGAATAAGTTGCTCAACAACTTGTTTTGATTTGTCTAGCTCAGTATCTGCTGGAGTAGCTGAGATATAAATAGTATTTTTCAATAAGCTATTAAATTCTGTGATATCTAGTGGTCGATTATCAAAAGCAGCTTGCAAACGAAAACCAAAATTAACCAAATTTTGTTTACGAGCTCTATCACCAGCATACATACCACCTATTTGTGGTAAAGTCATGTGTGATTCATCAATCATTACCAAAAAATCATCAGGAAAATAATCCAACAAACTGTTTGGAGCGTCGCCTGGCTTGCGGCCATCAAAATAACGAGAATAATTTTCTATACCGCCACAATAACCGACCTCTTCTATCATTTCTAGATCATGGTTTGTCCTGGTTTGCAAGCGCTCAGCAAAAAGTGAATCGCCCTTTTTGTGTAAGGCAGCCACTTCTTTGTCTAGATCCCGTTTGATCTGAGGAACAACCTTTTTTATTTTGTCTTCAGCCGTCAAAAAATGTTTGGCTGGAAAAATAAAAGCTTTCTCAGGCTTGTCTTTGATATGGTGATTAAAAATATCTATTAATTCTATACTTTCCAGTTTATCACCAAAAAAATTCAATCTAAAATATTCATTTTCTTGACCAGAAGCAAATATATCTATAATTTCTCCCCGAACTGCAAAGGTTCCTCTGCTCAAAACTGTGTCATTGCGTTGATATTGCAAATTATTTAAATTTTTGAGCAATCTAAATCTATTATATTCTTTGTTGATCTGCAAATCTATTTTAAAATTTGCATATTCAGCTGGATTACCCAAGTTGTAAATACAAGACACAGAAGCAACTATCAAAACGTCACGTCGTGTTAATAAACTCTGGGTTGAGGCATGTCTTAGTCTGTCTATTTCTTCATTGATCTGAGTCTCTTTGGCAATATAAGTATCTGAAGATGGAATATAAGCTTCAGGTTGATAATAATCATAATAAGACACAAAATAATGAACTGCATTATTAGGGAAAAAATCTTGAAACTCAGAGGCTAGTTGAGCTGCCAAAGTCTTGTTATGACAAATCACTAGAGTAGGCCGATTGACTTTGGCTACTACATTGGCCATAGTAAAAGTCTTGCCACTACCTGTCACGCCTAATAAGGTCTGATGGTCATAATTCTTACTTAAGCCGTCAACCAAACTACTAATAGCTTGGGCTTGGTCACCGGCTGGCTCAAATTTAGATTTAAGTTTAAAATCCATACTAGAATACTAGCAAATATACAAAGCTTGGCAAATAAAGGAAAATACCCTATTATTAAAAAATAACGAAAGGGGGTGAGAAACATGAATAAAGTATGCGGTTGTCCCACATCTTTCAATATTGTAATCGGCCTATATTTAATAGTTTTAAGTATTATTAGCTGGTTACAACTTTGGGAAATTACTATGCCAAAATGGCTAGTTTTAATCAATTTAATCTTAGGATTATTAATTATTATTTTAAATTCACTTAATCGCGCTTATGAAAAAGCAGAACATTTATCTGTTGAAGAAGCTGATAAGCTCCATGCCAATGAAGGCTTCTAAACAAAATCACTTAATATAAAAAACACCTTAAACAAAATCTAAAGGTGTTTTTTGTTTTATTCAACAAAATTTACAATAATACCCGGAGTAGTAAAGAGATTATTACTTCTATCTTTGACAATCATATAAAATTTATAAACTCCTGGGGTCAGTTCATTTGTCAGACCAACTGACAAATTACTAATACTAGGAGATTCTATATAATTGAACCAATGAGATTGATCTTCAGGGTCCAGATAATAAAAATCTAATTTTTTTACTCTGCTTGGGTTATCAATATTTAATTGTAAACTAATTGGCAAATCTTCTACTGAAATTGAGTCGCCGTTACTAGGATCAATCCATAAAATATTAAAATCCCGATCACTATCATCTAACTCTAGCTTTATGTTTATACTTTGATCTTTAAAATTATCTTGATCATCAAAAGCAATTGCTGTTAGCTTGTGTTGACCGTTGGATAAAAATGGATTGATCTGATAAGTAAAATTGAATGGCTCACTATAAGCTGTACCTATTAGTTCTTCATCTATAAAATATTCAACTCGCTCTACTCCTTGAGGTGCAGAAGCGTTGACTTGCATAGTAAAGACTCCCTGAGTAATGGTCTGGTTGTTGTGTGGTTGTTGCAAAGACAGGCTAGGTTGCAAATGAGACAAATGAATATCATCATACTCAGTTGGAGCATTGGCTGCTGTATATCCTTTTTCTTCAGCCCACTTTTGGACTACTTCTTCCCAGAGTTCATATTGTGGATCTGACATTGGATTAGCCAATGGATCGCCCAATGGGTCATTAGTATTTACATAATGCAAAATATTGTGTACTTCTAGATACTGACGCTCTTCACGAGTAGTATAAGGTGTAAATTCAGTAGCTAGCTTGCCTGACATAGTATCAATCTCTACTGGATCACCGCCACCCAGCTCACCACAGACCATTGGTTTGTCACAATCATCAAGATCATGGAATTTAAAATTCATTACTGCCATATCTTTGGTAGCCTCACGCATAAACTTGTTCCAAATCGGAGCAGCTACTTGTGAACCACTAGCTCCTTTTTTCATTTCAGTGTTATCATTGTTACCCACCCAAACACCAGTAGCAATCTGAGGAGTAAAACCTATAGTCCAAGCATCCCGATAATCATTGGTAGTACCCGTTTTGGAGGCCACTGGTCTACCTGGTAAAGTTAATAAATTGTTTTCTCCAAATACATAAGCTCGAGCTGTATTGTCTGATAAGACTTCATTCAAAACACGAACTGGTTCTTTATCTATGACACGACGGCCTTTATTTTCTTGATTATCCTCAACTACCTTACCACTACTATCTTCTATCTTAAGAATTGGTGTGGATTCCATAAAAACACCTTCGCGAGCCATAGTAGCATAAGCATTAACATGTTCTAACAGTTTAACTTCACCACCACCAAGCACTAGAGACAATCCATAGCGGTCTCGCTC
>Ga0257125_1000214_pt1 | contig 84020 bp, 87 predicted proteins | sample SI106_200metaG_FD_190183 | JGI IMG/M metagenome (GOLD analysis project Ga0257125, IMG submission 190183) | Marine microbial communities from Saanich Inlet, British Columbia, Canada - SI106_200 | ecosystem: Environmental > Aquatic > Marine > Inlet | place: Canada: British Columbia | collected... | reverse complement strand
ATAAATAGCCACCAAATATCAAAGCTAATCCTATCAAGGCACCACGAATGGTGTCTTTTGCAGTGTCTATCTTACCGGCATTACCAGCTGCCATAATCCATTGCCAAGCAGCAAAAACAATCATAAACATAGCCACAATACCAGCTATACCGGCTACATAATTATATAAACCTTTTACATAATTAGCTATCGAACAATTATCTATCTTAAAACCAGCTTTAGTGTCTGAGACAATAACGCCATCCTTGTTTAAAACTTGACGTGTTTCTGAACATTTTTCTATGCCTGGCAAACTAGTTAAATAAGGTATAGTAACATTGGGGATAAAACAAATATCCGCATTACTCAAACATTCATTATCGCCAGCTGCGTGAGCTACTGGCGTATTAACTAATCCTAGAAATAAAAAACTAGTAAAGATAGCAAGTAAACCAATTGTGATTTTTTTCTTTAGCATGTAAAAACTATTAAGCGAGCTTAAAACTGAAATGCATTTGGAATAAATTAATTGTGATAACAATTATGCCCATCATGCTCATTAACCCAAGTAATCAATTCACATTGATCAAAACCCACGTCTTCATCACAACAATATTCTGAAACATGGTCACCATCCAAATCTAAAATACAATCTGAATTACTATCACACATATCTCCTGGTAAATTTGAATTAGCAGCTGGTAAACAAATACCCGCTCTACTCAATCCACATATACTCGGATACACCGTCTCATCATCTGCCATCGTTTCACCATAACACAAGTTTACAGCGCAACTTTCACTATAATGATCTTCATAAAGATTATATACGCCACAATCAAATCTAAGGAGGTTATGACAAGGAATAATCTGTGCACAAGAACAACTGACGCTAGCACCCTCATCAATAGTAGTAGGACAATCTCCAATCCTCTCTTCATATTCACTATATTGATAGCACCTATAGCTAGCAGGACAAGTGTTATCTACGCAATTTACCGAAAAACCATTAGTAGAAGTTGCATATGTTGTACCACAACTATTTAGTGAACCAAATTGCCCATCCGCCAAAAGCGCACTACAAATATCCTTAGCCATCTGTTGAGGTAATACCCGCTGAATCTGCAGTGAATCAAAACTAACTAATTTTTCCGAAATACTATTCATCAATAAATAGCCACCAAATATCAAAGCTAATCCTATCAAGGCACCACGAATGGTGTCTTTTGCAGTGTCTATCTTACCGGCATTACCAGCTGCCATAATCCATTGCCAAGCAGCAAAAACAATCATAAAAATAGCCACAACACCAGCTATGCCGGCTGTATAATTGTATAACCCTTTTATATAATTAGCTATTGAACAATTATCAATCTTATAACCATTTTTCGTGTCTGATACAATCTTTCCATTTTTATCTAAAACTTGACGTGTCTCTGAACATTTTTCTACGCCTGGTAAGCTAGTGATGCCTGGTATGACAACATTTGGGATAAAACAAATATTTGCGTTACTAGTACATTCATTAGGGCCAGCTGCGTAAGCTACTGGCGTATTAACTAATCCTAGAAATAAAAAACTAGTAAAGATAGCAAGTAAACCAATTGTGATTTTTTTCTTTAGCATTCAAAAACTATTTATTGTAAACGAATACTTTGTAATCTGCCCGTACTCTGATCAGTAAAATATAACATTGAACCATCATTTGAAACAAAAAGATTATAAGCTGTATAAGCTCCACTTTCACCTACTGGACTAGCTATCAAAGTTTTGGTGCCAGTGTTCAAATCAATATGATAAAAATTATCTGTATAATTATCAGCTATTTCTGGATAAAGTCCGGCTCCCCTTGGTAAGCCTTGTGGTACAGCGCAATACAGTGAGTTTTCACTAGAAAAATTACACTTATCTGGCCAAGTAGCTAAATTTAAAGATACTTTAACGTCACCCAGATTATTTGTCTGGCCATTGGTTACCCATAGATTTGGTAAATAATCTGTGGACTCATTATAGATGCTATACAATAAACTATCGCCAGCTGGAGACCATTCACTGGTAAAACCACTGCCCTGCACCACAAAAGAGCGTAAGTTTTCTCCATGCAATCCGATTGGGAAAACTTCTTGGCGTTGCAAATCAACACTTTTACGATGCAAAGCTACTACTTGGCTATCAGGAGAATAACCTATGTCTGTATTATGTTGCTGATCGCCCAAGGGCTCAATCAATCCTAAACCAGAGCCATCATCATTGGCAGTGACAATCCAATTATCATCACTGTGTGGGCCAATCCAAGCAGCTGCTATTTCGTATCCAGAATTTTTGAAACTAAAATCTTCCATTTCAGCTGGTAAGGTCACTTGCTCACCAGTTCTAAAATTATAAAGCACATTCATGCCATCTGGATATTCCAAAATTGCCTTGTCGTCTTTTGGTGACCACAAAACATTATCTACTTCATAAAATTTCTTATCAGTAATCAATTCTGGCTGACCTTGATCATTTATACGGAAAAACTGATCTTTACTCTCATCATAATATTTAATTCCCTGCTCTGTTGTTTGTAAACCAGCTACACTACCTTCACTCAATTTTGTAACTGCCGTCAAGCCACCATTGGCTACTTCAGAGATTTTGTCTTTAAATAACTGCTGCCAAGGTAATCCTTGATTTTCATCTGGATCATCTTCTTCTATAATATTTACACCCTCATCTACACCTGGGATAGTACCCCCAATAAATCCTGGATCATCTGTCACCGTAGATGATTTATCTCTAAAAAATACCCAATACAAAGACCAAGATACAAAAACTATAAATGCTACAAATCCTATAATGGCTAATATTTTTTTGATACTCATAAACTAAATCCTCCTGAAATAAATGCGAAAAAAGACTGCGCTGGATGTGCCAAGGAATAACCCAGGGCTAAAAATATAATCAATGCTACAAATAAAGCAAAATTTAATGACAGCCAAAGAGCTGCTTCCAAGCCACTTAAAGCAACTTCGTCTCTACCTAACAAATTACCAACAAAAAACTGAAACCCCATAATAAAATAAGTCACAATCAGACCAACTAAAGTCGCTGCAAAAGCAGAATTAATCGATCTTAAAACAGCTCTTTTGCTTGCTTTAATAACTTTTTTCTTGACTTGATCAAAGGCTTCCTGTTTTTTACGATCCAATGCACCTTGCTTCAAGCTATTAAGCTGTCGCTTATTCTGTTGTTCTAAAACAGCTACTGTCATAATATTTATTGCCACTCAGCTTGGTTAACCAGCCAAGTATTATTATTCAAAATTAAACCAACTAATAAACCTTGATATTCCGTGCTTTGATTCAAGTCTTCATCTGTGGAAATCCTTTGAGTGCCGACTAAGACTTCAGCTTGCCCTCCGCTCTCGTCCAAAAATTGGATTTTCGTTGAAATGGCTTTGCTTGTTACGCCATAAAAATCTCTCTCTTGATAAGAAATCAAATTTTCTAATTCTGCCTCAAAATTGGCAGTAATGATGGCATTTAGATCAGCTAAATTTTGTCCTGGATTATCTGTCGACCAGCTACCAAAACGCTCAGCAAAAGTACGACTCAAATTTTCTATAGTAAATTCCGTGCTCTTCTCTGGAGAAATAGCTACTGGCTCAGTAAATTCTGGACTGTTAGTCTCAAAACGTGGCTGACTATCAGTAGAATAAATACTATCATCTACTGGCTCAAATTTAAGCAAAGATATAGTTAGCCAAATTAACCCTACAATAACTAAAATGATAATCGCTAGCCACAAAAATTTTTTCTTTTTTTTATCCATATATTTTGTTTACTCCACCTCTGGCGGAAAAATAATTTTTTATTTTAAGTCTCACCTTCTAACATTGCTTCTTCAAATTCTTTCTTGGCATCTTCAATTTCTAACAACTGCTTTGGATCAGAGGTAATAATCTGATGTTCAGCGTAAGAAGCCTGTACTTTAATAGCAGCATGTTTAGATCCGGCAAAAAATATACCCTCACCAACACCAGATTCTAATAACAAATATTTCTCACCATCTGTTAACATAAATGTCTTCTGAATAAGCGCAATAGAAGCTGGAGATTGTTTTAATAATAATTGCAAAGAAGAGTTAGTGACGATAGCTGCACCATAAGGTGAGGTCAAAAAGTCATTAACATCCTGAGTGATAGTAGTAATGCCCAAATAATATTTACGACAACGCTTGACTAGGGCGTACATAAACTTGGCACTATCTTCATAACGCATCATGATCCAAGCCTCATCAACTACTAAAATACGCTTTTTCATTTCGCTACGAATCATATTCCAGATATAATTCATCACCACATACATAGCGATTGGCCGTAGCTCATCTTCTAAATCTCTGATGCTAAAAATAACCAATTGATTGTCTAATTTAATATTAGTGGGGCTATTGAATAAGCCAGAAAAAGTACCTTCCGTATATTTCTTGATACGCAAAGCCATGTCCTCTCCGCCTTCCATACTTAATAGCACTCCTTCAAGATCTGACATGAGCGGTGCTTCTATATTGGATAAATCGGAAGTAGCAGTAATATCTTTTTTGGCATAAGTTTCAATCAAGGCTCGATCCAATAAAGAATCCTCCGTGTGAGTAATGTCACCAATCATCAAGCGAATCAAACCTTTGAGAGAAATGACTGCACTACGCAAAATGTCTTCTGGCTTGTTATCACCGCTGACACCGCGTGGTAAATCAAATGGATTAAGCTTGCTCTCAGAATTCAACGACACACTGATATAGGCTCCACCGACAGCCTCAGCCAAATGCTCATACTCGTTTTCAGGATCGATAATAATGACATCAGTACCGAGCATCAAAGATCGCAAAACTTCTAGTTTAATAGCATAACTCTTACCAGCACCGGAAGTGGCAAAAACCACAGCATTAGCATTTTGTAAACTAAAACGATCAAATAAAATCAAACTATTGTTATGTCTATTTATGCCATACAAAATTCCCTGGTCAGAAGTCAACTCAGAAGAGACAAATGGAAAGGAAGAAGCAATTGGTGAGCTATTCATGTTGGTAGTGATGGTCAACTCATCATTGCCTAGTGGTAAAGTAGAATTAAACCCTTGTTCAGTTTGAAAAAATGCTTTACGAGAATAAATAAGCTGAGTACCAAGTAAGTTTTCTACCCTATCAGTAGACAATTCTAATTCATCTTCAGATTTTGCATAAATGGTGACATATAAACCAAATTGAAAAAACTTTTCTGTGCCTTGTGATAGTCCATCGCGTAAAGCTTCAATATCTTGCAAAGCAGTTTCGACAATCGGATCACGTGGAGCGCCTTTTTCATGATCAGCTATAATTTGAGCCTGCATCGTACCTACTTTATTACGTAATTGCTTCAACACCATAGCAATATCCATGGGATAGAAAAACATAGCCATGTCCAAAACTAAGCTCTCATTAATAATCGGTGCAAACCAACCAACGGTCACATAACGAGGGTAAGTCATCACAAACAAAGTCCGAACAAACAGATTATTCAAATGAAGCATGTTGCTATCTACTTGAAAAGCAGCCGGTGCAACAATATCTCGCACAGATACCACTCCCTCTCTGAAAACTTTTTCCGCTTCTAGTAAAGACTTATCCTTGCCTGCTGCTTTTTTGGTGTCTTTGGGAGTCTTAGGGGCAACATTTGCTTGAGGAGCTTGTCTTTGCCTATTGGCTTGTTTTATTTCATTGGCTTCAAACATCTGTTTCTACTTTTAATTTATTTATGTCCTCTAGGGGTTGTTTTTGAAATAAATCCGGATTATAGCTATTATAATATAATTCTATCAAAGCCTGTGTATCTAAACGCTGAGCACTAATACCTAAACTAGACAAGCTGGCGTTGATAAAATTACAACGCTTATCAAGCTCGGAGCTGGCCTCAGCAAAACGCTTGCGACTTAATTTGACAACTTTAGCAGTAGAAAATACAGCCGCTGTTCGAGCAGCAAAATTTTTCTTGGTATCACCGACTGCGCTATAAGGCACAACTACGAAAAACTTTTTACTCATAATCTTTTCCAAAGTCAACAATTCGGAAATAAATTTAGTATAATCAGCAATCTGCATTCTTAATAATTCATTGGTGTGTTCTTTTTCTACGGTATGTAACCTCTCCAAATAATCATCAATATTCAAAGGACGAGACTGGATCACAACTTGTAATGGATGATTTAAGGTGTTTAAAAAACCAACATAAGCGCCAATAATAGCCTTTTGCTCATCTTCCGATTTTAAATCAAAATTGACAGAAGAGACCATTAAGACTCCCCGCACCGTGCCATCATTTAAAACCACCAAATCATCCTGAATAGAAGCGATGTCCAAAAATTTTTGGGTTGAATTTTGTGGTTTGCTACCGGCTAATTTTTTATTTTTCATGAATATTAAATTAGCTATTATTATAAACTTTATTAACTTGGTTAGCTGCCCGTTCACCCTTGTAAACACCACCCGTATCTATAATCAAGGATAATTCCGATAATTTACTAGTCGGTAATATTCTTTTGCGCTTTACATAAGTACTCGCCTTTCCTTCATCTTTAGCTTTAAATTCTTCTACTTTTACATATTCTTTTTTCCAAACTCTGATCTTTGGTTTTTTGAAAGTAGAGATAAAATTGATAAAAAATAAGTGAAATGGCGCACCGTTCACTTTGACAAAGGCAAAACCAAAAGTAAACACAGCAATAAAAAATGTCTCAAAGGCAAATAAAGCAAAATCTGCTAATTTATAAGCACCGAAAATTAATAAACCACCAACAATCATAATAATGAATTGACGTACCGTAATCGGACCCAAAATTTTATCCTCAGTATCGATAAATTGTGGAACAATAAAACGTTGATCCATTTCTAAAATCTTAAATGCTTATTTAAATCAGAAATAGCTGAAAATTCCTCTAAATTTAAAGACTTATTATCATTTGCTTGATATTGATTAATGATTTCAGCCACATCTTTATTTTGACTCAAACTTTCTTCTCCTAATTTTAGATACAGAGTATAAATCTCACTATTCCTCCAAGCTTCAATGCCTTGAGCTTTTTTGGTAACTGAATCTTTTTCAAGTAAATTGATCTTGGCTAACAATTTTTCGGCTTGCTTGGAAGGAGAATCCCCTAAACGACGAAAGTTGTCTAGCGTTAATGATTGTAATTCTTCAACTGCACCGGTTAAAGTGGCTTTTGCTGGCTTTTTAGCTGGCGGCACTTCTTTTGGTGGTTCTACAACTTTTGGCACCTCTTTTGGCGTTTCTTTAGCAACCACATCTTCTACTTGTTTTCTGTCGCTTGATTTTTGAGTAGGTCGAGATACTTTCGGTAAATTGATTTTTTCTTCTGGCTCCTCTACTTTTTCCTCAACTGGTGTTTTTTCTATCTCTTTAGCAATATCTTCTGGTGCTAATTTTTTTACTTCGTCTTCTTCCTCTTCTTCGTCTTTTTTAGCTTTATTACCGTTTAATTCTTTGGAAATCTCTGTGATTGCTAATTCTTCGTCAGATTTAGACTCTTCTTTCATTCCCTTTTCATCAGCTATAGTAGGAAGAATATTTTTTATTTCATCTTGAGCGTCCTTGGTTTCTGCTACATCTTGGTTTAATTCTTTTTCTATATCAGCAAGTTCTGGCTTTTCAGCACTAGAGGTAACCTCTACTGGCTGCAAGACCTCACTAGTTGCTGGCTTTGGCGCTACCATGTCTTTGGCCCTCACTACTAGACCTCCTTCTTGATTTATATTTTCTTTGATCGCTTTAGCGACTGAAACCAAGCTATTAACCACGTCTTCAGACAAGACACTATTATTCATCAAAATATTCTTGGACAGTAGTTCTCTGATAATAATAGCATTCTTACGATTACGAAAAAAATCAAAGAAAATATCGGTAAATTTAGATTGCTCTGCTGCAACAAATTTTAGATTATGCTTGGCAATCAATTTATCTGTAATTTTTTCTAAACTATATTTTTTACTATCATCACTGGGTAGGCTAGCAGCTATTTTTTGAATTTCTACATCATCTTCGGGATGAAAAGATAGCTCTTTTTTATCATCAGCAAAGCCGGTGGGCTCCGCAACCACAAACTTATCATCCTCTGGAGCGGGTGCAGGTTTTGAAACCGGGCTCACTTTAGAAGTAACTGGAGACACAACATCAACAGCATCCTTTAAGGGCTGCATATTTCCTTGTTCGTCTTTGATCATCAAGTCATCAGACCAATCTTCTGATAAAACTTTGAGATTATTATTGTTTTCTGGCATTATAATATAACTAATAACACTTATTAGAGCCATTTAATCTTACTGAAAAAAATAGTAAACAAACCCTTTGATTGTTTTTAAATTGACTCTAAAATTAAAATAATTCATTTATATTATAACATATTTCATGAGCCAAAACAAATAACTCACCCTAAGCTATACCCAGGATGAGTCATTTAAATTATATGAGATATTTATATTCTTTCGACGTATTCGCCAGTCTCTGTATTGATCTTGATTTTGTCACCAGTTTTGATAAACATTGGTGTGCGAATTTGTAATCCGGTCTCCAAAGTAATAGCCTTGGTAGCAGCACCCGAACTATTACCTTTTACTCCATCAGGAGCGGACGTCACTTCCAGTGTCACCTTTGGCGGTAAGGCAATCGCCACAGGTTGATTATTAAAAATCAAAACATCAACTGTTTGTCCTTCGCTCAAATAGCTAGCTGAACTTCCAACGGTATCTGATGAAAACTGAAACTGTTCAAAATCTGCATTGTCCATGAAAAAAAAGTCATCGTCTTGATTATACAAAAAATTAGCTTGCTTTCTTTGTAAATCAGCTTCCTCGACAGTATCGGATCCAGAAAAAGTTTTTTCTAGAGTTGAAGCACTAATCAAATTTTTTAATTTGGTTTTCAAAACTGCTCCCCCGCGAGCCACTTTTATATGTTGAGTAAAGACCACTTGATAAGGGTCGTTGTTAATAGATAAAACCTTACCTAGTTTAATATCGCTCATTGATAGCATAAATGTTTGTTATTTGGAAATATATGGTAAGAAAGCCATAAAACGAGCACGTTTAATGCCTTGTGATAACTTTCTTTGGTGCTTTGAACAAGCTCCACTACGTCTTTTTGGCACAATCTTTCCATAAGATGAAGTAAATCTTTGTAGTTGTTGCCAATTTTTGTAGTCGATCTCGTCAACATTATTTACACAAAAATAACAATATTTATTTTTTAACTTAGTATGCATAATTTTTAAAAATTTAATTTAAAATGGAATATCTTCCACGCTAATCTCTTCTTCATCAGAACTTGCAGCAGCTGGTGCGCTAGGTGCAGGCTGTGAAGCATCAGAATTTGGAGCTGGCTGAGCATAATCATTGCCACCACCGGCATTATCACCAGCACGATCAAGCATGATCATATTTTCGACAACAATTTCAGTACGATAACGCTTTACACCATTTGGATCATCCCAAGAACGAGTTTGCAAACGACCCTCTGCATAAACCTTGCTGCCTTTTTTCAAATATTGGCCAGCAATTTCAGCTAATCGACGCCAAGCAACGAGATTGTGAAATTCAACCTTCTCTTGCTTTTGACCACTTTGATCTTTCCAAACTAAATTGGTAGCAATAGAAAATGAAGTGACATTTTGACCACTAGGAGTAGTGCGCATTTCTGGATCGCGTACAATATTCCCGATGACCATTGCTTTGTTTAAATTCATAATAATATTGATTATTGATCTTTTTCTAAAATTTGATCTAATTGAGAATCTAAATCTTTCAAATCGACCTTCACTTCTGGTTTATCCTCTTTCTTTTCTTCAGCTGGCTTTTCTTCTGAAACATCAACTTTAGCAGGCTTAGCTACTTTTTTTTCACTTACCTCTTCAGCTGGCTTACCAACTGTGCTTTTCTTAATTACCAAGTGACGTAAAAGATTTTTGTTATGCTTCAAATCGGTGTCTAAATCTTTTAAACCTGATCCATCTTCCAACTCAAATTCCACGGCTACATAAAAACCGTGTTTTTGACCATCGATAGCATAAGCTAATCTCTTTCTTCCTAAAGAATAAGGAGCTGTCACAATTTTGGCCTTTGTGCGACCAAGATACGCCAAAACTTCCTCTTGAATTTTAGCATGTTCTGTTTCTGGCACTACGCTAGAAACAATGTAAACTAGTTCATAATACATAGAATTTCTTCTAATTACCTTATCTATAATGTTAATGTGATAAGGGCTACGCTCTGCGTAACATGGTTAATTAGTTATCAGTCTATAAGACTTCGCTTACTTTAACATAATCAAGTATTTAAGTCAATAAATAAGGCAAAAACGCTAATAGTTGCCAAAAAGGCTGATTTTCTCTATTATTATACACATATGTCAAACTATATATTTATTGTAGGGCAATCCCCTCACCTAGCCAAAGAAGAACTAACCAACCTACTTGATCTATCCAAAAATGATGGCTCGATTATTGGTGATAATTTTTTGATGGCTGAAAATGATCTAGAGCCGCAAAATTTTATACACCAATTAGGTGGCACAATCAAAATTGCTAAACATCAAAAAACTGTTGAGCAACTTGATATTACTCCTCAAGAATGGCTAGCCATGATAAAGACCAAAGAAGATGGTAAGATAAAATTTGGTTTTAGTCTTTATAATGGTAATAAAAAAGAATATAAAAAAATTGAAGCTTTGGCTTTATCTGTCAAAAAAGAATTAAAAAATCAAGGACATAGTGTCCGCTTAGTCTCCAGCCAAGAAACTGATCTATCTTCTGTCATTGTTACTAAAAATAAACTAATCAATGCTGAATTATTATTTATTAAGCATCAAGGAAAATGGATCATTGGCACAACAGAAGCTGTACAAGACTTTGAAAAATACGCTCAAAGAGATGCTTATCGCCCCCGCAAAGACAATCGCTCTGGAATGCTACCACCCAAAGTAGCTCAAATGATGATCAATTTGGCTGGGCCTGATAGAGATAAAATTTTCTTAGACCCTTTTTGTGGCTCTGGTACCATTTTACAAGAAGCAGCTCTTTTGGGATTTTCCAAAATATACGGTAGTGACTCAAGTGAAAAAGCAATAGCAGATAGCCAGGTTAATCTTGATTGGCTACAAGAAAAATTTGATACCACCGCTCAAATTAATATTAAAAAAATTCCTGTTGAAAAAATCTCTACTAATTTAGACACTAAAGTCGATCTAATAGTTGCTGAACCATTCATGGGTGACGCTCGTAATTTATTAAGTATACAAGACACCAAGTATTTAGCGCCTATTATAAATGAACTAAAAATGCTTTATAAGAAAGCATTTGAACAGTTCAAAAAAATTGCTAACCCTGATGCTAAAATAATTTTTATTTTCCCAGTAATAGATTTGGATGGACAAAAAATATATACTCTAGAACAAGACGTGATCTCACAACTTGGTTGGCAAGCAATGCCATATCACATTAAAACAAATCAACTATCGCCTGCTGGCAATGTAATCTACAATAGAACGGGACAAAAAATCCAAAGAGAGATCACTATTTGGAAAAATATATAACAAAAAAACCTTTACCCCCCCCCGATTCGGCCTGAGCTCACAGCCGAAGGCTAAATCCCCCTTAACAGGGGGACTTTTTATTTTAAAAAAACTCCTCCCCTATCAAGGGGAGGTCGGGAGGGGTAAAGGTTTTTATTTTAGAAAAGTAACTTTATTATTCATCAAGTGAACGTCTCGCCATCTTAGCTCTTGCTCTTGAGTATCTAGGTAAACTACCTGACCAGACTTTGGCGTCAAATTTATCAAATAATAAGCGGCCGTTGTGGCTTGTAATTGAGATAGGCCTAGTTTATCGACTAATATTAGCTCAAAAAATAATCTTCGTAATAATAACTTGTTATTATAATCAAACTGTGATTGTTCACCATATCTGATACTGACAAACCTTTTTAGCAAACCTTGAAAACGACGATCCTCTTGCACCATTAAATCTAAAGATTTTTTGTTTAATAAAACCCTTAAGCAGCCAATAACCTTGTCTTTGTCCTGCAAGGCTAGAGCCCTCCATAAAACATCTCTTAATTTATGTAAACTATTTCCAGTTTCTGACAAAATAATATTTTCTGGCACTAGACTCTTATCTAATTCCAAAATATTTTTATGAATCTTATCTAAAACTTCTTGCAATTTTGGCTTAGCTATCTCAGCCGTAATTTTTTCTTCTTTGACTTCTTTGATTTTCAAAACAGCTGTTGAGCCATCTATTTCTACTATGACTCCGTCATCATACGAAGTAAAAAAATGACGTAATGTTTCTCGCTCATCTTCATCGGTGTCTAAAATATTTGGACTCTTGGCTAGATATTTTGATCGTTGTAAAGAATTGTGATAGCCAGCTCCTAAAAAATGTATGTAGTCCTCTATCCAGTTACTAATACTAGGTAAAACTCGACGACCATCTTTGGCTAAAATCTTTTTCGAACTTAATCGTTTATCTTTGAGATCTGAATATTGTTCTAATAAAATTTTAACCACTCCTTTAATCATTACCGGCAAAACAGAGCTCTTGGCTTTGGCTCGACGTAAACGTTTCATTCTAGGCACTTTACCCCCCAAACGTAAAATCAATCGATCAACATCTTTTAAATACTCCTGTAAAGGCCATAAAACCTGCAATGATATCTCCAGGGCTATCTCACGAATATCTAAACCTTCTGCCTGATCCATTTCTTCTAGCTCTGTTGGCAAGTCTAAAACAGCAGTTTTTTTGATCCAAATATTTTCTTCCACATCCAAAATAAAACTTAACTGACTTTGGCTCAGGCCAAATGTATCAGCAAGTTTTAAATTTTGATCTGTGATATCATCAGAAAATATCACATCCTGAACTTCAGGTGGTAACTGTTGTAAATCTATTAAAGACATTAAAAGTTAACTTGAATATTCTAATTATCGTCATCATTAAGATCATTTTCTTCCGCATCTCGATCAAATTGTTCTTGCTCTGCTTTAGATTTTTTCTTAGATTTAGATTTTTTCGGCTCATCAGGTTGTGGATGCTTTTTTGCATGCTCGCTATTTGCATAGTAATGCCTAGTAAGAATGCTACTCGATAATTTTCTCAGCTCACTCTGCCCTTCCAAAACTTTAGCCATCCCATTATCACCGCCTTCTGCTTGACCCGCCTCTATTTTAGCCTGAGCCGCCTCAGCTCGCACATTAACAATTACTCGCATATGTTTACCGGTATTCGCCTCACGTGAAATTGCACCCACCTGTGCGTCACTCAAGTGTTTGACAACCTCTTTAAAAGCATCTATATCTGGCGACATCCTAGCCAAATCTTTACCTTCTAGCCCTTTGGCCAGTGATTTATGCATAGATTGAATATCAAAACTCATTGGCTGTGGTGATGCAGCTGTGTCTGAATTAGTAAAAGGCTGTTTCTTGCTATCTTTTTTGTCAGCCACTTCCTTGGATGCAGCGGTCTCATAATCCTTGGATGCAGCGAGCGCTTCTTTGGAGCCAAATCTCAATCGATTTAGTACTTGAGATTTTTTGTGTACTGCACTATTTTCATTTGCAACTCCTTTACGTTCAACGACATTACCATCTTCATCTTTCTTTTCTATAGTGGTGGTCAATTTTTGCTTATGCTCATCATCAATCTCAGCTAGCTGTTCTGGAGGTACGGCCGCCACATTAACAAACAGAGCAGCTTGATCTTGGGGCGTCATAGCATTTACAGATGTTACCTGTTGTTTTGGACTTAATTCCAAAAATCCTCTAGCCATTAAATTACCTAATTTTCTATATGTACGATCATTGGATAACTCTGCGTTACCATGTTCATCTTTATCAACTGTAGCGCCTAGATCAAGTTTGCCAGATGTAAAATTTGTGGCCAACTCGCCTGTTTTAATAGCCCTTATCATGGCACCTTCATCATAAGCAACAGCAGTAGTCTGGCGCATTTTAGCTAAAGACTCATCATCAGCCATATGCTCAAAAGCCTGTCTATCTTCCTCTCTTTGTTCGTTTGTAGTGGGACCTCCTTCAGCTAAACGAGTCTTGGCGCGTTCATATTTACTAATATTACCCACACGACCCTCCCAGTATTCCTCTTGATCTTGTGGACGAATATTTTCAGCACCCTTTTCTATGATCTGTGCTTTATCTTGCACCCGCTTTCTCTCATTTCCCTGCTTACGCATACCACCTCTATTAATAACAGACCCTACTACTGGAATCTTACTGCCCACGTTTCTCATAAGTCCTCCCGTTACATAAGCATCTGCTCTCTTTAAGCCGCCCTTAATGCCACCTACACCAGTGGTTCCTTGCCAGCTAGACTTAGCAGCCCAAACAGCTGGCCTAGCAGCTTGCTTGCCTAGTTTACGATAAGCTGAGCCTACCATCTTTTGTGCTTTACCACCCCAGGCTGCTCCTACACTACCAGCAGTGGATCCAAATTTTGAAGCCACTTTCAAAGAGCCAATTAACATTGATAAACCTACTATATAGACTAAAATATTATCCCATTGACCTGCTTGCGTAGGACCTACTGATGAATCAACCAATGACTCATCTCCTGAGATCTCCTCTTGAGTACCACCAGTTGTCTGTTCATTGATAAATTCATCTCTGACACCTTGCCCAACGATGGTAAATGATAGCCACAAAAAGAAAGCTAACAATGGCCCAATGATGACCTCTTTGGTTAAGGAACCCATCCATGATTGAAATTGATTTTTAGTATTAGGAAAAGTATTGGCCACAAAGGCTAATGGAGCTAGGACTACTAAAATCCATAGCATTACTATCCTCATGACCAAGGTCACTATGAAGGCTAAAATTACAATTACTGTCCAAACAACCATGATACTGGCTAATAAATAACCTAAAATTATTTGCCCAAAAGCCCCTGTCGAAGACACGCCAGCATCTCCTTGATTGGTTGCAAAGCTAACTAATTTGTCTAAACCTAGGGCCACGGTAATATTACCAGCAGCCACATCTTTGAAAGCAGATACAAAAGTCAGCATGATCACTTGAAAAAAATCTATCACAAATCCAACTATAAATTTACTAAAGTTGACCAAAATGGCCATGATGATCAGATTACGCAATAGCTGACGATAACCGTAAGCTTGAAATTTTAAAATAGTAGAAAAAGCCATGACCAACAAAACCACAATAAAAAACATATTAGCCAAATCTCTCATAGCTGTCCAACCGATAACCACGCCTGGTAAATCAGTAAAATTATTAAATTGAGCAATGATTGGTAATAAGATCAGCTCTACTTCCAAAATTTTTATAAATGGCGCAAATAAGACATAAAATATGACATTACCAATAAACTGTGCCACATCATCAGAAAAACCAGAGGCCCAAGCTAAGTTTGGTACCAGTAAAGCAACACCAGTAATCACTACTAACCAAAACCAAAATTTATTGGATAAAAAATTCTTTTTCATTGTCTTCATCGTCAAAAATTTATGCATATATATCAAAATTAATCTTGATAAATGACCACCCAATCTGAGTAGACTTGGATTGTATCCTTGCCCCAATTATCAGTCACTCTCACTTGTGGTTGATAACAAGAAGCATTTTCTATCACTGGACTACCATCGGTACCATCACAAAGATAATTGTTTACGCCATCATCATCAAAACTATAAGTTGAGTAAAAAGTCTTATACCCTGTATGGCAAGCCCTAGCTAAACCACCAAAACCCAATTCTCCTTCTCCACTAGGCACAGTGTCTCCTGGCTTACACTCCGGCATATTATTTTTATACTTGCCAAGTGTTGGCGCAATGAAACCATTGCCCTCTGGATCAAACTCGACACTAATAATCGGCATATGATCTGGATGAGCGTGGTAATAAAATTTTATAGCAGTAAATAAATCACCATGACTAACAACGTCCCCAGTATTGGCATTATTTATCGTGATACCTTCATTGCCGCCATCACATAAAACATTACCACAAACTTGATAAATATAAGGGTCGTAATCTGCGCCGGCATCTGGATTATAATCATTATTGGTATATGTACTTCCATCAAATCCAATTTCATCATACTCACTATCTATGCTATCCCATTGAAAATTATAAAACTTCGCTAATAACCACTTTAGCCTACCTCTACCATCGGCCCAAGGATCGGCAGCCTGAGGAACACCAAAGAAAATAGAAGCTGCATTTGGGTCAAAATTCAGAGGTATTTGGGTTAATAATGGCTGATTAACATTGAGACTGCCCGACATGCTACCAAAATAAGCATTTGAGTCAGCAGCATTTATTTTGTTAAAATATATACCCTGTTCAGTGATATAATTTGGACCCGCATAATAACGAGCATTCCAAGTATTACCGCCTACTACATTATGATAGGAGCTGGGCTCTTGTTTTGCTCGCCACCAAATGTCTGTTCGCACCCACGATTTATCACGGTCTCCTTCAGCGCCAATAGAAGTTACCATCGCACATTGTTGATAACAACCAGTAGCATCTCCGCAATCTGTCCCCGAACTATTTTGATAAAATGACGGATCTACAACTGCTGCACATAATGGAACATTGGAGCTTAAACATCCATTATAATGAGGAGCTACTCCTATGGCTTGTTGTTCTAAAGCTAGACTAGCGATAATACCATCATCAACATCATATAAAGCAGCGTAACATCCTGTTAGATCATTAACTGGATCGCCAACTGTATCTCCATAAATGCTACAGCTATGATCCATATCTTCATTCACAGTAATTCTTTCTACACATGTCTTAAAACACTTGTCTATTACATCTGTAGTTGTAGCATTTAAACCAATGCCATTATTACAAATATTGGGGTCTCCCCAGGCTGATGAAGCAAAAGGAGTTATTGTGTTATACGGAGCACCTGCACCTAGACAAGCCCTACCCTTAGAAGGACCACTACAATTAGTGTCAGTACAATTAAGATTTGGGGTAATCTCAGCTTTTGCATAATAATTATAAGTCAATGGATTACAAAAACGATAGCTCCTATGATGTCTAGGGCCAAAAAGACTGCAATGACTACCACCATGCCAACTACGAACATATATTTGGTGCATTCCAGCAGGACACTCATCGTTATGTATGTCTCTTCCACAACGTGAATGATAGTTATAGCTCCACTCATTAAACGGGTCAACATTAGCAGGAACATTATTATCATCACCAAAAGCGCCAGCTAAAACTCCACTGTGATCTAGCCGGTCTCCATCAGAATCTATCTCTTCATCAAAATAGAAATACTCAATATCTGCTGCTATGTCACCAGCATCAAATAAATTTTCTAGTTGTTCTCGTGTTATTAGTATTGATGCCATATTTGTAGCATCTTTAAAGTCGCTAAATATAAACACGCTTGCATCACCAAAACATTCATCTTGATCATTTCGATCTTCATTTTCATCTGCATCACCATAGCCACAATCGTTGGCTCCCACACGAACTATGATGTCCTCTCCACCAACCAGCTCTATCGTAAATGCTGGTGGATCTGATTTTAAATATTTACCAACTAACAAGTCTGCATTAGCTTCCACAAGAGATGTGACAAATTTGGAACCCGCTGGAACTTTAGCTAATATTGAACAAAATCCATAAGTGTCCTCTTCTTTTACACAGTAATACCTATCCTCCAATGTACTATAAGCTTCACCTACAGCACACATTTGAACATCAGCACCTGTGTCAGAATAAAATCCAGCTTCTGTAAAATTATTATATAAACTTTGAGCACCTTGCACTTCATCAACTGGATACCATTGGTTACAATAATATTTCTCTGCTAGCTCATCCCCTGCGCCATCCATTAATACTGGAGTAGAGCGATCATATTCTAAACAAACACCTGGCCAATTCATGAAAGTTTCTATTTTATTAGCATCCTGACAACGACCACCATTTTCACGACCACCGCAATTATCATTGGTTAAACAAGGCGAGCCCTCAAATGGCTTTGTAATGTATGTACCATTGTCATTATATGCCTCATCATCTGGAATTTCTTCACCAGAAACAGAGATACAAGCACCAGGCGCAAAACTATCACTGTAATATTTTGTGACGCCACCTAAACCGTAGGTTACTTTCTTGTATTGAATCTCACAAGAATTATCCCCATCTTCACAAATGTTAGCTTGACTATAAGGTAGGGGATCAGCACTTCTATTAACATCTATATTATGAGCAAAAGGAGCATTTTGAGCAGCATAGCCACGCGTGTTAACTCCAAGAGCATCTTTCCCTAATATTGGATTAATCCAACAAATTTCATCTTGACAGGTACCCGCCATGTTTTCGTCGCCTACATCAGCATGACACACAGCACCGTTTGGCCTACTTTCACACTCAGCTTCATCTTCTGACTCATAGACCAATCTTGGATCTGGTTCCGTGGTGGTAGAAAAATTATAAACTACTAAATCCTTCACTGGCAAAGAGTTAGGAGTGGAATAACCAAGATAATCTTGATCCGACCATTGCAAATGATCATTAACGCCAGTTGCTCGTGATTGGTATTCTTCAAAGGTTAATGGCGTCGTGTCGGTATTAGAGCCCCATTCAGCACATTGCGTAATATTGTTATTATCTCCATAGCCGATACAACTATCTAGAGCGTCACAGATTACTTTATAAGAAGCAGTATTTGGATCGAAAACAGCTGTAGAAGATTTACAAGACAGCCATTCAGCACATTGCCTATCTTTAGCTACTTTAACTAGTATATTAGAATTATCACCAGGCAATGGGTTGACTGGAGCATTGTCTAAAATATTCTGATCATAAGTAGCGTTAGCATCGTATTCAGCATTTACAAAGGTATGTTGTGCGTTCCAATCATTAGTTTCATATAATAATACACAACCACTATTTCTATCTACCTGACCATTACAACTACTTTGGTCAATTTTATCATTGTTATAATAATAATATGACTGACAGCTACCAGCTACGTTGACATCACAAGTGGCTGGATCTGCTGGGTCCCTATATTCAGTACATAAATTTTTATGAGCTGGACAGGCAGCTGCCCAATCAGTTGGTAATTGAAAATCAGCACTACTATATGCGGCATCTCCATTATCACTACAGCCAACCGGTGTATCAGTATCTAAGCTATCACTAACAAACCACCCGGAAAACAATCCGCTAATTAGCCCGATTGACATATTAACTTGCTCTCGATAAACACAGGTGCGGCTACCAGGATCCCGGAAATAATAATTCCCTTTATCTGAACTATAAGCCTCACAATACAAGGCATCAGCAGCACACAAAATGTTTTGATAATTATCTGGATCATTCATTTTATAAACCGTACTAAAACCAGTAATCGAATCAGTGGCTTGATCCACGCTCGGCAATCCCAAAGCACTACAGCCTTTATAGGCTTGTGGGCAGTAATTATTTGGATTTGGTACTAGATAATCAATACTGTCGCTTGCTATAGTGATTTCTGAATATTCATCAGTCCACGTCTCTCCATTTAAATTACATGAAGCCTCTGTGTTGAAAATTAAATTACTACAATAAGACTCATTAAATGTTTCCGAGAAAGGATTGCTAGTGTTATTAGTGTCGATCACAGCCATGCAACCGATAGACTGTTCACGACATAAATTGCTAAATGATTTTAGATTATAATCTATACCATTGGTATCTGTATAAGATTGACAACCTAGATACGCACCTTCAAAAGGGGTATCGCATTGTATCGGTGTATTCCAAGAATTTTTGACAAAGGATAGACTATCGATCACTTCTTTCAAAATAACATTATCCAAGAAAACTTCACCGTTACCAATGAACTCAATACGTAATTCCAAAGAGCCATCGATGTCTATATTAAATATTTCACTAGCTGTTAATTCATAACGACGCCAATCACCAAAGCTAATTACACCTGTGTTACCAATGTCAAAAATGTCAGTACCATCAGACAAGGTAACTATTACATCATCTAAATTACCAGAATTCTTCATCCACCAGGATATTTGATATGATTGATTAGTTTGCAAACCTGTCAGTCCACGACTAATAGTAGTATTAGCGTTGGCTTTTAAGGAGTGCCCATTATTGGCCATAGATTGATTAGAAATATCTAGGCCAGCTCCTGCCCATGGAACATAAGAACCGCTTTCAAAATTATCAATAAATATTTGTCGAACATTATTAGCAGCATTGCCAGTATAAGATTTACAGCCATCAAATTGGGCCGCACAACTGAAACTTAAGCTTGGTATAGCTTGATATTGTTGTCCTGTAGCTGACCGACGATAATCATGGCAATCATCAGAAGCAAATACTACTCTATCTTGTAAACGATAATGTGGATTACCGGCTACATCAAAAAATTCTCTACAGTTTGGATTAAATTCAGGCCCATCAAATGGATCTGGAGTTTCTGGACCACAAGCCCTGACCTCATAATCGTCCCAAAAACTGTCGTCATTAAATGCCGTGTCTATACAAGTATTTGAACCTGGCGAGACATTAGTACATGGAGCAGCGCTTAAATTACTGCGTAAAGTTGTCCAGGTCTTTAGTTGATACCCAACCACGTCTTGTCCTTCCCAAGTAAAATATGTTTCTATATTACCAGCATCCATCGGCACACACTGACGTAGATAAGTATAGTATTCTTTTCCTTCTCCACCTTCAGCTATTTCATCTAAATTTGTAAATTCTTCACAACCGATGGCTATCGAAGGACAGCTATGAGCTGTAGTAGGAATAAAGTTATAATACTCTGGATCTATTAAACCTTCTAAAATATCAAAAGTATCTGGCCTTTGAGTGAAGGAGGAATAACCAACGCATTCAGCTGGACAAATATCATTTACTGAAATCATAGCTGGAATCATAGGATCACCATTATCTGGAAGATAACCCTGACAGCCTACCTCCTCTGCCAAACACATATTGCGACTATCGTCCATAAATATACGACCACCATCTCCATAAGTAGTATAGGCCGTAGCACTAGCACTAGAATTTAATACTTCTTCTAGTTTTACAGAATCAATAATGGCCCCTGGACCATTAATAAGGACAGTAAATGATGTGTGCTCTTCATCTGGATCAAAACTAAATTTAAACTCTTCCCATGCCCAATTTGGTGTTATGTCGAATAACTCGCTAGAACTATCAACGCCATCAACCTTTGTTTTAAGAGTGTAATTATTTGCACTAGAAGCTTTGCCAAAAAAACTAACAGCAAAAGTTCTATTAGCTAGAGCCAAGCCCGTGTCAAAAGTGGTAGAGATACTATTTTGGAAACTAGCTGCTGTTGCGCCATAATATGCATCTGACACAATCTGCATATTTGGAGATGTCCAGCCATTAATAATATCACTCACGCCATCATCTATATCACCTGTATAATAATTAAAATCACCATTGTCTAATAAATTAATACCTAGCCCCGTGGCCATCACAATGTACTCATTACAACCAGCCTGATCTGATGGACAAGAACTTGATTGGTTATTCAAAAATAGATCATTGTCATCAACCGCTATGTCATCTAATACCCAAGCATTATCTACATTTTTTTCTTGAGAATAACGCAAGCAACCAGCTTGATCAACTGTACAATAATCCAAAGTCTGTTCTAAATAAGATGCTTCCCCTAAACCATCATTATCAAAAGTCAGACAGCCCGAATATATTTCTCCATCTTCACAAATATCGCCATTTAGACGCCAAATATTTTCTGAACGAGTACAATAACCATATTGCCCATCTATACAATTTCCCTGATCATCTTCGGCTAAACAAGTTTCCACATCGGCACAATATTCTTGTCTAGAGCTAGTTTGACTAGATTCTAGAGTAGGCGCATAGACCAAGGCATTACAACGAGCAGGTGGATTTTTCAGTACCCAATCTGGATCAACCAAATGATAATAGGGATTATGATCATCATAATCTGGAGAAGTAGCAAACACACAAGGCGAAGAAGGCGCATCTTCAAAACAATCTATTGCTTGTTGTAGAGTGACAGCGCGTCCAGTTGGACTACGCTCAGCTGCTAGCTCCCAACCCACTGATACAACACCTGCTTCTCTTAGTTTAATCAAGTTATGATAACAAAGACCTTCACGATAACACGTGTCACTATTATTACGAGGATCATTCAAACTAATAAAAGGAGTACTACCATCTATCAGGCCCTGTTCAATAGCCTCGGTAACAGTTTTTTTCTGAGCTAATATCTGTAAAAACTCTGCCTTCATTACACAATTATCTGGATGAAGAAAATCAACTTCATCTGGACAAATAACAAAATTTTCTAGGCTATTATAATTTTCTATTTCACCAAAACTCAAAGTTTGCAGATCTCTAAAAACATCTGCTCCAGCTGGTGGACGACGTAAATCTACGCCACCTCGTAATTTGTCTAATAAACTCGCTCTAAAGCTAGTGTCTTCATCATACCAACTAGCAATTTGACGAATACCCTTATCAATATATAGTTTTAACAATTTAGAAGATAATGTCTGCATAAACATGTTTCCAGCTTCTTTCAAGACCAACTTCAAGGTGCTGTCCTCTTTTTCATAGCCAAACATAAAGCCTTGATCAGTACTGTTAGCTAAATCAAACTGTATTTCTGAGATTTTTAAAATCTGCGCACAATGAGTCTTCACTTCTTGAGTGATAACTGTCTGCTTATCTCTATAACCCTGACATTCAGCTGATGTAATTTTACTTACTTCTGCTGCTCTTTGTTCTCTTTCTTGTGCTTCTGTCAAAACCTTAAAAGCAATATCTAAATCACTTCTGCCAGGATCAAACTGAGACCAAAAATCATTCCAAGTTTCTTTATTTCTAGTATTTGTGTTTAGGCTGATTTTTATAAAATCTTGCCAACGACCATCCTTGACTTGACTTGAAAATTGACTCCAATTTTGCTGTATTTCTTGCCAATTACATTTTGGTGCTGGTGGCGCTTTAGAATCAATCAAGCCCAAAGTTAAGGTTAATTTAACTTCAATGGAAGGATCACATAAATTTAGACCCAAATCAGCAAAGTGTCTCTCTGACAAATCTCCAATAAACTCACCGATAGCCGCTTCTTCAGATTTACGCAAAGCATTTTTAATCGAATCTGTTCTAAATAATGGTTTGCCTCCCTCTGCTCCAGTGACAATGGAATTAGCTACTTCATAAGCGAAATTATTAGCCCAACTTCGAACAGTGTTATTCACTGTTTGATTGAGTACTTGCTTATAAGCCTTACTAATAGCCTTCCCTATCTTCTGCCAAATTGTTTCTCTAATTTGCGGAACAGATTCTAGCTCGGTCGTTGCAATTTGAGCATGTACAACTGAATGAAGTTCAATATTAGGAGTAATAGATACGGTAAACAAAAAAAGAAAAATTCCTATCCCCGCTAAGACTCTTTGGTACTTTTTCATAACTATTTTGACTAATTGATATTTATAAATCTAATAATTGATTTCTAAGTCCTAAAAGCTCTTCTTCGCTTAAGTTATTAATTTCTTCAGCATCTGCCCCTGGTTGAGTCAATAAAAATGCTCTAATATGTTCTACTCCCAAATCTTCAGGTGATTCGGAACCAATGCCACTCTCATCTAGAATACTAAAAATATATAACAAATCATCATCTGATAAACTATCTACATCTTCCTGACTCATGCCATTGTCTACCAAAAAATTTCTAAACTCAATCAAGGCTGCCTCTTCAATCGTCAAATCTGGATTTAAGGTAACTTCTTCTATAACCTGAGACAAGCTAGTGTTTGGGGTGATCAAGTATAATAAATTACAATCTGCGCCTGATGGGCATAAAGGGTCATTATTTGAGTTGACTTCTTCCAAATCTGTATAGCCGTCACTATCAGTATCTTCCAAAAACATACTAGTGCGATATTGATAAAGCTCCTGATAATCAGTTAATCCATCTTGATCCGTATCATTGTTTTTAAGATCCTCTACTAATTGGGCTTCATTTTTTTGATCTGGATTAAGCTGATCTTGCAAAAAATCTGGCACATCAAGAGCGAAATGCTTTTCTAATAATTGCGTCTTAAAATACCAGCTGCCAACAAAAATAATAGCTATAACTAGAATTAAAAAAGGCCAAAAAGTTTTGTTCTTTAAGATATGTCGCCAGCTCGAGTCACCAAAATTCGGCGCATGAGAACTAGCAAAATTAACTTGAGAATTTCGATCTGCTTGGTCTTTGATTTTATATGGTTTTTTGGCCATGTATATAAGATTAAGTTGTACTTATTATAACATAAATTTCCGAAAATAAAAAACAGCCCAAAGCAACTCTTTGGGGCTGTTATAAATTCTGTCCTAAAGCAATCCAATCATCAATACTTAAGTCCTCTGCTCGTATATTTTTGTCTAATTTTAATTTTGTAAAAACTGCTGATACCGCATCTTTATCTAAATTTTGATCACTTAATAAATTATTAGCTAATTTCTTTCTTTTGCTGGCAAAGCCATAATGCACAAGTTGCCAAACTCGCCTTTCGTCAGCTTTGTGATCCCAATATCTAATGTTATCAATATGCAAAATAGCCGAATCAACTTTGGGCACTGGATAAAAATCATTTTTATCAACCAAGCCAGCCATTTTGGCTTGCGCATAAAAAGATACGGCCAAAGATAATAAACTATGCTTGTTCTTTTTTGCTATCACTCTTTCTGCGACTTCGCGTTGTATCAATAAGGTCATTGATTGTGGCTTGTGTTTAGCTGATACAAACTTATTAATCAATTTACTAGTCAAATAGTACGGAATATTAGCAACAACTTTATAATGCTTAGCTTTGTGTGTAAATAAAATATTTTGCCATTGCTCATCGGTGAGCGATAAAATGTCTTGCCATTTAATTTGCAAATTTTTATTTACTTTGACTAATTTGTTTAATAATGGCTGAAAATGTTTATCTACTTCAAAGCTGACAACTTGTTTTGCTTGTTCTACCAGTTTTTGAGTCAGAGCGCCCAAACCAGGGCCGATTTCTAAAACTAAATCATCTTTTTCTATCTTAGCAGCAGCAATTATGGTCGCTAAAACTTCATCGGAAACCAAAAAATTTTGACCCCGAACTTTATTTGGAGTTAATTGATATTTATCTAATAAAAATTGTAGCTGACTTATATCCATGACAAACTATAAAAGCATATAAAGCAAAGACATGCCACCAGCTAAAATGAAAGTTAATTTGAAAGCAAAAACCTCATCGGTGATAAAGAATAAGGCAAAATAAATAAGTAAGATGGCCACTAATTTTCCAATCACCAGACTCATTTCAAAGAAAACAATAGTACGCATTACATTTTTTGTTTTTGCCCTCTCATAAGTAATAGCTAACAAAGGGATGTTAATCACATTTTTAGCCAAACGAGACATGGTATCTACAAAAAATATACCCAGCTGGTTAACTATAAAAATTCTAATAAACCAAGCCACAGAATAAAAAGCGCTACCTAGTGCTAAAATTGAACGTTTATTTTTAGAATCTGATATTTTACCAACATATAGGCTAATAATCACGGTAACTAAAGTGGCTAAAGCAACGATCAAGCCCAAATCTTTCATGTCAGCTATAATCAAAGAAATAAAGACTGGCCAAATAACCATTACTATCAATTCTTCGCCAAAACCAATATAGGCAAATAGTGATTTTCTGTTTTTTTTGTCAAATAAATCTTTGAACGCGCTAGTGTAGCCAAATTTTTGTGGTTTAAATTTTTCTTTAGTTAATAAGGTAGGAATATTTGATCCGATAAATAAAAGAGCGGATAAAATAAATAATATACCGTAGCCCCAGAAACTGATAATAAATCCAGCTACAGCAATTCCTAAAATATAGACCAGTGAAGTAGAAACTGTAAAACTGCTCAACTCCCTGCCCTCTTCATCATCATCGGAAAATCTAGCAAAATCGGCATAGTAAGCTGGCCAATAAAATGTTTTTTGTAAGGCAAAGATAATTGGTGCTATATAAAATAATATTGAATAATCTTGAATCAAAAATAAAACAACATAAAAAGTAGCAAACAAAATGCTACCAACCAAAAGACCAGCTTCATAGCCTTTGTAGCGAGCAAATTTTCCACCCAAAGGCATTAACAATAAATAGGCTCCGTAGACAATCAAATAAAAAAGCATTAAATCCTGCAAAGAATAGCCTATTTTATATAAATAAATCGGCTCAAATATAACTACTAAAGATAAGGCTAAGTTTAATAAAATAGAAGAAACAAATAATTCCTTCACCTGGCGCTTCATCTTTTTGGGAAACAAACTATGGAAAAATCTTTTATACCTCATATTATATATCTATCTTTAAACTACCCTGTCTTAAAATCTGCACTTTATTATCTTTATCTATCTTAATAGTAGTTGATGGCTGATTTTTGGGCAAATTACCAAAATTGATAAATAAATCCGGCTGATGTTCAGCCTGCTTAAATTGTCGGCGAACATTTTCAACTGTGTAACAATCTCCTTCATCAGCAATATTGGCGGAAGTAGAAATAATAGCCGACCCAAAATGAATTAAGAGATCACGAACAAAGTGGTGGCTAGATACTCGCAAAGCCAAAAAATCATTATGACAATGATTTGCCTGACAATAACGATAAGGCAGGACTAAATTCAATGGCCCTGGCCAATGCTCGGTAGCAAGTCGCAAAGCTTGTTGCGGAAATTCAACCAAAGTTGTAGCTGTCATCATGTCTGGCACTATAACTGGCAGCGGCTTATTTTCATCACGTTGTTTAATCTGATAAATTTTATTAACAACTTTTTTATCAAAAAAATTACCACCCAAACCATAGGATGTTTCTGTTGGATAGACTATCACTCCTCCTCTATTTAACACATCAACAGCTTGTTGCAATACCTCTAAACTGTTTCTAGAATTTAACTCTACTTCTCTCATTAACGTAATAAATTAACAAATAAGGCGGCTACTCCAGCTACGACAAAGCTGGATTGCATTGGTAAAAATAATAATAACACAGCCAATAATATTAAACCAAGCACTCGACCAAATGATCCTGCCATTTCTTTGATCACTGTGTACTCATCGACATAATGTCCTCGATCAGCTGCCTTCTCATAAACTAAAGTTTGTAAAGACGTCTTTAAAATAATTAAAGCCAAGGCGTGATAAGTAGACACTAAAAATATATGAAAACCAGAAATGACTATGGTCTTTAAAAACCAAGCACTAGCGTTTAAAGCCGCACCAATGCGCAATAATTTATGCTTATGCCAACGATCCAATAAATTGCCAATAAATAAACGCAAGACCATGCCAATCAACAAAATACCAGCCGTCAATAATCCCATAGCTGCATATTTTTCATCTAAGATAGAAAAAATAAACAGTGGCCAAAAAATTTTGTTAACTATATTGACCAAGCCATCAGACATATAGGCGAAAACCATACGCCGATTAAATGGATGAAAAAAATATTTCCAGGCCTCTAAATATCGCCAACTAAATTCTTCTTTACTTGGTGGTAAATACAGCAATGGCCAAATGGAAATCAAAGATAAAGTCGCACCGATCACAGTCACTACCGCAAAACTCCATCTTTCCAAAATAAATCCGGCAATCAATGGAGCAGCAATACTCAAAACTGAGGCAACGGAAAATAAAATACTTAATTGTCTGCCACGAGTTTTTTTGTCTGATAATTTCGCTGTTTCGGTATGAAATGGTATCCAATATAAATTACGAATCATGGTTATAGTCACTATAGCCAAGACAGTATATAAAAATGGATCATTAGGGAAAAAATAAAAAGCGGCAAAATAAGGTAAACGGAAAAAAATAGAAACAATCAAAGCTTTTCTAATACCAATTTTACTCATCAACTGAGCGCCAAGCGGTAAAGTCACTACATATAACAAGTGGCCTAATAAATAATATAAAATTACCCAATTTATATCATTATATTGTTGATATAAAAAAATTGGTAAAAAAATACTAAAGATATTTCCGCCAAAGTCTAACAATAATTTGTTCAAATACAAACTAATCAAGCCTTTAGAGAAACGAACTTGTTTAAATTGAGCTAGCAATTGCATTTATTTTTGTTTTTGTCATCAGCTAAACAACAATGCTGATAATTTTATTTTTAATATGAATGTATTTTTTGATTTCTTTATTTTCTAAAGCTTTCTGGATTTTGTCTAAAGCTAAAACTTGCTGTTTTATTTCTTCGCTATCTTCACTGTCCACTGGCAATTCGATGGTATCACGAACTTTACCGTTTATCTGAATGGCTAATATTTTATTTTCTAATTTAATAAAATTTTCATCATACTGAGGCCAAGCTTCAGCAGACAGAGAATCTTTATTACCTAATAAATTCCACATTTCCTCAGCTATATGCGGAGTAAATGGGGCTAAGATTAGAGTAAAATCATGCCAAATTTTTTCAGAAATTTTTTCTTGTTTTTCTAAAACTTTGATCAAAATCATTAATTGAGAAACAGCAGTATTAAAATGCATGTTTTCAATATCATCTCCTACTTTTCTAATTGTCTGATGTAAAATTTGTAAAACTTCTTTACTATCTTCTGTGTCTGCAATTTTATTTTTGAGATCCCAAACGCGATTCAAAAATCTATATGCTCCAACTACACCTTTATCATCCCAAGCGATTGATTGATCAAAAGGACCCATGAACATTTCGTATAAACGAACAGTGTCAGCGCCATATTTTTCAAGATATGTATCTGGATTTATCACATTGCCTTTGGATTTGGACATCTTCACTCCTCCTTCACCCAAAATCATCCCGTGAGCTGTTCTTTTTTTGTATGGCTCACTGCCAAGCTCTTGCGGCACAGCTTTGATGTCATACAAAAATTTATAAACAAAACGAGAATACAAAAGATGCAAAGTTGTGTGCTCCATGCCACCATTGTACCAATCAACTGGTAGCCAATATTTCACTTTATCACTATCTGCTAAGACTTTATTATTTTTAGCATCGGCATAACGAACAAAATACCAATTTGAGCCAGCCCAATTTGGCATCACATCAGTTTCTCGTTGAGCTGTTCCTCCACATTGAGGACAGGTAGTATTTGCCCATTCGTTGACTTTGGCAAGTGGCGATTGTCCGTCGGCTGTGGGCTTGAAATCATCAATGTCTGGTAGCTCTACTGGCAGCTGATCTTCTGGAACTGTTTGCCAACCACATTTTTGACAATTAATCATTGGGATTGGCTCGCCCCAATAACGTTGGCGAGAAAAAATCCAATCACGTAATTTGTAATTTGTAGCAAATTTACCTAAATTTTTATTAGCTAGGAACTCTGTAATTTTTTGTGAGCATTCTTTTGAGCTAATTCCATCAAACTCACCAGAGTTCTTCATCTTGCCTTCTTCAATTTCTGTAAAAGCATGCTCTGTAACATCTCCACCGGAAATAACGGGAATTATTGGTAACTTAAATTGTTTGGCAAACTCCCAATCACGTTGATCATGAGCTGGCACGGCCATAATAGCTCCCGTACCATAAGAAGTCAGCACATAGTCAGCTACAAAAATAGCTAATTTAGCTTGATTTACTGGATTTACAGCCTCTAAACCAAATAATTTAATGCCGGTCTTGTCTTTGGATGCATCTAATCGCTCTATATCTGTTTTATTTTTAGCTTGATTGATATATTCCTCTACTTCACTCCAGTTTGAAATTTGATCTTTGTATTTTTCTAAAATTTTATGCTCTGGAGCAACAACCATAAAAGTTGCGCCAAATAAAGTATCGGGACGTGTTGTAAAAACTCTCAATGTATCTTCAGTATCTTGAATAGCAAAATCAACTTCTGCTCCATGACTACGACCAATCCAATTTATCTGTTGAGCTTTGATTCGTTCTAAAAAATCTACTTGATCTAAATCATCAATCAAGCGATCAGCATATTTAGTAATTTTTAAAATCCATTGTTCTTTTTCTTTTTTCGTTACTTCACTGCCACAACGCTCACAAGCCCCACCAATAACCTCCTCATTAGCTAGGCCGATCTTACAAGCTGGGCACCAATTAATAGTCTCCGAAGTTTTGTGTGCTAAACCACGTTTGAACATTTGGATAAAAATCCATTGTGTCCATTTATAATATTCAGGATCAGTTGTGGAATATGATCTACTCCAATCAAAACTAAATCCAGCTTCTTTAAGCTGTCTAGTAAAGGTGGCAATATTTTCTGCTGTAACTTCTTGAGGCAATCGATTTTGTTTGATTGCGTAATTTTCTGTTGGTAAGCCAAAAGCATCAAAACCAATTGGATATAAAACTTCTTTGCCTTCCATACGACGTTTACGACAAATAATATCCATGGCCGTATTAGAACGCAGATGTCCAGTATGTAAACCATCACCCGATGGATAAGGAAACTCGATCAAACCATAAAACTTCTCTTTACCGGATTCTTCCTTGGCGGCAAAAGTCTGATTGTCCTCCCAAAATTTCTGCCACTTTTTCTCAATCTCTTGTGGCTGATACTCGGTCTTCATAAAAACACAAAAATCAAATGATTATAGACCAATTTTAACAAAAAATCCCCAAAAAATCAACTTAAAATACTAATGCTAAACTAATATTTTTAGATTAAGTGAACTCCTGATGGGTAGACAAAAACCTTTTATTTTGTTATGCTATGCTTTATAATATAACTATATTGAGCTAAATATTAAGCACAAATATATTAGTATTTTATTCAAGAAAATCTTAACTAAATCAGCACTAAAGCTGATCGATAGTATTATCGCCTTAAAGAAACCACTAGCTATCATAGCTAGTGTTTTGGGTGCAACCATATACGGCATTGGCAAACTATTTTTCTGGCCAATTATTTTACCTTTATATAGATTAACTTTAAAAATAAAAAATAAATATAAAAATTTATCAAACAATAAAATTAATTATTTACCTTTTATCAAAAAATATTTACCTCGCATTACTATTCTGCTTATCATTTTTGCTGTCAGTGCTAACAATATTTTTGCTCAAACTTTTGGCGTTGATGAATACGCTAATAATAGCTTGCTACCTAGCCTAATCACGCCTTCAGAAGAAGGCTGGAGTGAATTGATAGAAGAAACTGCTATCGTAACTAATAATGCCCCCATTGCCAAAAACTTTACCGAGGAACAGGGCGTCTTACAGGAAATGGTCATCAACACACCTTTTGCAGCTGAGACTAATACTGCGGACATCGATACTAGTCTAGTCTTATTAACTTCAGAAAGTAACGAAGAAAATACTGACGATATTAATCGTGCTGATGCTGTTGATTATACTGTACAAGCTGGTGATGTTTTAGGAAAAATTGCTGAAAAATTTAACATTACCGTGAATACTTTGCTATGGGAAAATAATCTAACTTGGAATAGTACTATTAGACCAGGACAAAAATTAACCATCCTGCCGAACTCTGGAATTAATCATGAAGTTACATCTGGTGATACTGTATTGGGTATTGCTAAAAAATATCAAACTGATGCTGATAAAATTATCAATACCAATAAGCTAGCCGATGCTGGTGATATCAAAATTGGTGACTTATTATTCATCCCTAATGGTATTAAGCCGACTCAAGTTCGATCCTCCTACACTCCCAAAGCAGTCACTTCTGTTTATAGTAATGAAAAAGTAGCTTCAGCTACCAATGATGCCGGCACTAAACTTTTGTGGCCGCTAAATAGCCATCGTATAACTCAATATTATCACTATGGTCACTCTGGTTTAGATGTTGGTGACAAAACTGGTAACCCTATTTATGCTGCTGAAGCTGGCAAAGTAGAAAGATCTGGTTGGTCACGTGGTTATGGCTATAATGTAGTGATTAATCATGGTAACGGCATGAAAACTTTATATGCTCACGCTAGTAAACTTTTAGTTCAAACTGGTGATTCTGTCAGCCGTGGACAAACCATTGCTTTGATCGGATCTACTGGTTGGTCAACTGGTCCTCATATTCACTTTGAAGTACGGATCAATGAAGTAAGAAAAAATCCTTTGAATTATATTAAATAAAGTATTATAAAAACCGCCGCCCAAATGGGCGGCGGTTTTTTATTTGTATAAATTTTATACTTCTAGTAACCCCTCACCAAGTGGATTATAGCCATTCTCTACTTCATCGCCATCATTATAACCATCTCCATCTGTATCTGGATTGTTTGGATCTGTGCCGAAAAAATCTGTTTCAATTAAATCAACTAGGCCATCTCCATCGGTATCTACTTCAATAATGTCATAAGTCCCACAGTCCATCTGATTACAATTCTCTACGCAAGTCTGCATAAAACAACCCATTTCATTACAAGCGATTCCGGACATATCATCACTGTAAGCACAAAATTCAAAGCTACCTGAACTTGGATCTGAAAAAATGTATTCACTCCACTGATACCCGTATGCTAAATTCGGCCAGGTGGAAGTGACTTCTACACCATTACACATCGGTACACCTACTTGTGGTGTTACTAATTCCTGTTCAGCGTCAAAACAAATGCTAATGCCTGCGCCTAATTGTTCCATCTGTTCTTGAATAAAAATAACACTGGGATCAACTTCAGAGCCAAGAGTATTTCCATTTGTACTATAGCCTGATGACATACCCATAAATAGCGTCTCCATTACCTCTTCGATGCTTATCGTCTCTGTTGGCGCTACAATTTCACGAGGCTCAATATTGTTTATTATTTGATTAAATTCTAAACTAATATTTGCAACGTGCTGACCATCATTTTTTAGCTCAAAATCTGTCACACTCAGACCAAGACCTTGAACTTCTTTTGTCTTGGTGTTTACCCAAAAACCAATTTTTGATGTAAACATTAAATCTTTAAAATTTTGATAATTTTGATTATCATTTTTAAAATCTTGATATCTATCTTTTATCTCTTCTATCACATCTTCTGGGTATAAAGTTTCTATCAACCCAACTACAAATGCATCTATTTTATCTAAATCTAATTTAAGATTTATTTTCTTCAATTTACCATCCACGCCATCTTTATTCTGATGTGGATCAGACAATGAAAACCACTTTTCATCTTTACCGCGCTGTAAAAAATTGTTTAATTTTTTATTAAAATCTTTAACGTATTTATCATAGTCACTTGGATCAAAGTTGGTCATAGGCAATGCGTTACCACCTTCCATGTTATTCTTATCAATCATTAACCATTGATTTTGCAAAACATCTGGTATGTTATCAACTGCCTCACCTGTAGCTGCTAAAGATAAATAGATAATATCGGCAAGTTTTTTATATCTAAAATCCGCATGTATGTCCATCATCTCCAACATGGCAATATCTATACTATTATTTCCCTCGATATTTAAATTTGAACTTACATGTTGACCCTCTATTTTTATATCTACTGTCTCTGGCAAATAAAATACACTGCCACTGTTGCCATTTTTAATATCTGTCACGCTAAGGTCTAAATTATGATCCATGGAATAATTTTCATACTCAATTCCCCAATTCCACGACATATCTTTAACTAAAAGCATAGCCTGCCCTTTAGCATAATAAAACCAACCACCAGTACCGATTAAAACTAAAATGATAACTAAAACAATCCAAAGCCATAATTTAGATTTTTTCTTTGGCTCAATTGCCACTGGCTGCTGCTCAACTAAAGAAGGCTCTACTTGTTGCGGTGCAACATTCTGATTACCTTGCACCGGCTGATTATTTTGTTGTTCTTCCATATTTTTACTCTAAAATTTTATATTCTTCACCTATTTTGATCATTTTCATAGGATCTTCTTGAAAAGCTTCACCATTTAAAAAGGTAATCACTTGCAGATCTAAAATATCTGGCGTTACTCCTTCAACAGATGATGTAATTTCAAAAGAAACAGTTTTGTTCTCAAAATAAATTTGCATAAAAGCAATCAAGCTAGCACCATCATCTATTGCCATCTGATAATCTGGATTGTCTTCTGCTAAAGTCGTTACCAACAAATCAGCATCGCTGTTATTAAAAGCTTGAGCAAATATAGCTAAGGTCCCTTCTGGAGAATTAAGATCGTTGTTCACAATAAGCTCCTCTTCTATCGGAGGCACATCAATCCGTCCCTCACCTAAAGGATTATAGCCATTTGATGTTTCCTCAAAATCTGTGTAGCCATCTCCATCTGTATCCGAATTATTTGGATCTGTCCCCCATCCTAATTCTTGATCATCAGCAAGACCATCTCCATCTGTATCCGAATTATTTGGATCTGTCCCCTGCGAAATTTCATCAACATCATAAATGCCATCTCCATCTGTATCAATTTCCTCTACCGGCTCATCTTCAATAATTTCTTCTTCTGGTGGAATGATTTCTTCTACTGCAGCCTCTTCTGTTGGCACTATCTCAGCTGGTGGCGCGTCAGAACCCTTACTTTTCATAAAGAAATACCAGTACAATACTCCGGCAATAGCTATAATGATGATAGCTAAAATAATCCATTGCCAGGTTGGCGTACCAGATTTAACCTCACCGTCTTCCAATGATTCTTCGTCAGTAACCGGATCATGTCCCGCGCCCAAATCTACCCTAGCCACCTCATCAGCAGCAGCCTCTACTTCTGTATCATTCATAGGCACCTTTATTTTTTTTACTGACTCGGAAACTGATGGTTGTGTTTGATTTTCTTGATTATCAGCTCCATTATCAGGAGTATTTTTTTGTCTTTCTTGATCCATATTTTTATCCTCTTAATACTAAATATACGATGTAAGCCACATATAATCCAATCATGACAATACCTTGCCAGCGTTGCAAAATATTTTTTTTGCCTACAAACATAAATAAAAATAAAACAATAGTTGCAATAAACATGACATAAATATCTATGTTTAAAGAATCGTTAAACAACAAGGGTTTTGCCAAGGCACTAAGTCCCAAAATCCAAAAAATATTAAAAATATTTGATCCAATAATATTACCGATAGCGATATCTGGATTATGTTTCCAGGCAGCCACAGCAGTCGCAGCTAATTCTGGCAAAGACGTACCAATGGCTATGATAGTCAAACCAATTAAGCCTTCGGACATGCCAAAAAATTGAGCGATAACTATGGCTCCATCTACAATCCATTTACCTCCAAAAGCTAAGCCCAACATACCAGCTATAACCATCATTACAGATATCCAAATGCTGTGTTTTTTTACATCTTCACCTTCACCCTCTACTTTGCCAATGCCAAAAGTATAATAAAGAAAAATTATAAAAAATAATAATAGAATACCACCGTCTATCCTGCTCAACAAACTAGCGCTACCAGCGTCTATCAAAGTATCATTGATCAATAACCATAGTGCTAATATGGCTAATAAATTAAAAGGAATCTCTTTCCAAGTAGTGCCTCTTTTTACAGCCAAGGGGAAAATAACTGCTGCTATACCCAAAATCAACAAAACATTGGATATATTGGAACCAATAACATTACCAATAGCCAAATCTGAACTACCTTGAAATGAAGCTATTAAATTAACGATTAGCTCTGGAGCTGAAGTACCAAAAGAAACTACTGTCAATCCAATCATTAAATTAGAAACTCGAAATTTTTTGGCGATTGATGAAGCGCCAATAACCAACCAGTCGGCTCCTTTGATTAAGAAGTAAAAACCAGCCAAAAATAAGGATAAAGTTATATACATATTAATTTTATTATACCATAAAACAAAAAATCCCGCGAAGCAAAAAGCTACGCGGGATTACAAAAAATATTAATTTATTTTTCACTAACCACCTGTTTGGTCACTGCTTTTTCAAACAAAATTGCGCCCAATACTGTCACTAGAATAACTGCTAATAAAGCGGCTGAAGCCATGGTTTCATCCAGAGCATGATTAGCTAGCGCTACCGCTACAAAAACCAAGCCAACTTCACCACGAATAGACATGGCATATCCAACTAATTTGCCATTTTCTTTATTTTTGAATAAATACTTTACTATGTATTTACCATAGAAACCTACGACCGTAAATAGAATGGCCCATAGCCATACTTTCCAATCAACTAAAGCTGCCCGCGGTAACATGGTGCCGATACTGACCAAAAATCCACCGACAAAAATATGCATGTAACCTTCAATTTTTTCCCAAGCACTATGTTTAATTTCATTATCTACCTTGGATAATACTACACCAATGCCAAAGGCTCCTAATACCGGCTCTAGGCCCAAAACTGCGGCAATAGATGCACCTAGCATCAACATGCCAAAAAAGAAACGAGTGAAAATACCAGTACTATTTTCAGAATAATGTTTATTTAAATATTTTACGATTTTATCAGCCACACCCATCTGCCATAAAACATAAGTACCAACCAAAAATACCACTACACCAATAGCTAAGGCTAGGTATGGATTCATAGCTGCCTCCTCTATTCCATGAGTACTACCTGCAGATGAAACTTTTGCTAAAACTGTCAAAATAATAACACCTAAAATATCATCGATAACTGCTGCACCAACGATCTGATTACCTAGGCTTGTTTCCAGTTTACCAGCTCTCTTCAAAGCCTCCACTGAAAGTCCAACTGAAGTAGCCGTAAAAATACCACCTAAGAAAATACTAGCCATCAATGGCAAATGAATAACATAATATCCTAGAGCTGTAAAAGTAACCAATGGAACCAAAACACCCACGACAGCTATTAGCGTAGCAATTCCAATATTTTTCTTTAAAAGATTCATATCAAAATGTAGACCAGCTTCAAACAAGATAAATAACACACCGGCTAAACGAGCAAACTCTACTCCTTCAGCATAGGGATCTAGGACTCCTAACAAGGCAGGTCCGGCAATAATACCCATGATAATCTTACCAGCCATCGGTGCTATATTAATCGCTTTAGCCAAACGACCTCCAAAAGAAGCAAATAAGGCTAAAAATGAAATGTCGATCAACATTGGCATATAATGATTAATCTCATGATGATGACTAAGCATTAATTTACCTTTGATAAAATACAAAATCGCAGCTACCACTGCAATCTCTAGCGCAAACAAAAGTAATGATTTGATCTTTTTCATAAAGGTTTATGATTTTTTAAATTATAAAATAATAAGAACTGTAAAATTATAGCTTACCTAGATAAAAATTTCAAGGCTAAAAAACAAACAAAAACAGCCCCACTAGTGAGGCTGAGTTATATTCAAAAACTCTAAGATTTATTTATTCTTAAATCTATTTCGACGATTCAACTTCTTGCGTCGACGTCTTTTGACAGATAGTCTTTTATTCTTTAACTTTGTTCCCATATCTAGTATTTCTAATTACGTATCTCTTTATATCATTTACTCGAAAAAATGTCAATATTTATAGTGGTCGTCCTACCGGGACTTGAACCCGGGACCTCCACTTTATAAGAGTGGCGCTCTAACCAACTGAGCTATAGGACGTTGCATCTAAAACATACATATTATAGATGATCGGCGCTATTTTGTGAAGGATGTTAGTGATTTAATAAAGCTAATTGCTTTTGTATCTTGTCTAAAACAAAATCTTGACTGTCTAATAAATTTTTAGCTATTGTAAATTTTACAAACTGCTTAGAACCGCGACCAGAACACTCTCTAGATATTTCTAGTGCGTTTACATTATTAACGGTGTACAACCAAATTTCAGTGGTATTAAAATCTAATTGATAAAAAATCACAGCTGCCTTAGTCTCTGGTGTAGTCAAAATAAGATCATGCACCAATTCTTGAAAATCCTCCGGCAAATTATCTTGCTCTTCATGCTCTAAAAAGGCGTGCAAAATAGAGCTAGATTTTACTAAACGAGATAATACTTTCCCCCAATTTTTTAGAGTCCCAATGTCTTTGGTCTGATACAAGGCTTCTATGACTGCCTGACGATCAGCTCCCTTAACAATCAACTGACTAGCCAGTTCTAATGTTTGAGGAGTCACTTGCGGTGACTGAAAGCTATTTGTCGCTGAAATCATCCCAGCTAACAAAGCAGTGGCAATATCTTTGTCTAAATATTTATGTAAAGCGGCATGAGAAATTTCTGCCATTGAAGTCACAGTTGATTCTACGATATCTAGCTGACCAAAATTATCATTGCCGATAGAACGATCAATGTTTATGATTGGCGTATTATCAAAAAAATGACGATGGTCCAAAAATGACTTTCCTAACATTTCAAAACTCGCTACACCCAAGGTGATAATCAGATCATAACGATAACCATCATTGGTTGTTTGTACATCTGCTGCCTTGAATGAGCCGTCTTCTGGGATTAGGTCTATTTCTAGTTGTTTATCTTTAACATCGTAGCTCAATTGTTTAATTTTAATTTTACTGACATCAACCAAAATTTTAAACTTACCGTTTGGTTCAATAGTTGACGAAAAATTTACTTCTTTTGGTAAAAATTTTAACTTTGGTAAACGACCAGTCAAAACCACATCTACTTTCTTTTTTCTTTTCAATAAAAAAAGACTCCAAGCAGCAGCAGAGCTAACAATGTCTACATTGGGGTTTTCCGGACCAATTACTAAAATGTTTTTGGCCGAATTTAAAATTTTACTTAATTGATCTACTGGTAAATTCATTGATTTAATATTTCTGCTCATATTATGAACGCTTAAATATATAATAAATAACAAAGCTTGTCAATTCTAAGACAAGCGCAGAAATACTGAAAGTATTGACTTTTTCTCTTATTTTTAGTAAAGTAATGACGAATAATTACTAGTCAAACAAATACACGAATTGTGTATTTTCTTATTTCTAACCTATAAAATCATGAATGTTACAGCTCTCGCCCGCCAACTTAAGGTAAGCACCCAAGAACTTTTGGAAAAACTACCAGAATTGGGCTTTGATATTGGCGCTAGAGCTATCAAAGTGGACGATAAGCTTGCCCCAAAAATAGTTTCTGCCTGGAAAAGAGCAGCTAAAAGAGCTGCTATGCAAGAAGAAATGGCCAAGGTCACCCAAATTCGTGGTGAAGACAAAGACGGTGCTAAAGATGCTCAAAAAGAAATCACTATCCCAGAAACCATAGTAGTCAAAGATATGGCCGAATTGATGAGTTTGCCAGTTGCTAGACTTATGGGCGAATTGATGAAAAATGGAATCATGGTTTCTTTAAATGAAAAAATTGATTTTGACACTGCTACTATCATTGCTGAAGATTTAGGTTTTAAAGTAAATAAAAGTGATGAAGAGGTTATAGAAGAAGAAAGTAAACGCGAAAAATTAGAAAAACTATTATCTGTCAGAGAAAATAAAGACACTAAACCACCGGTTGTAGTGGTCATGGGCCATGTTGACCATGGTAAAACAAAATTATTAGACTCTATCCGTGAAACTAATGTTATTGATTCTGAAGCTGGCGGCATTACTCAACACATTGGCGCTTATCAAGTTACCAAACGTGATCGTTTGATTACATTTTTAGACACACCTGGTCATGAAGCTTTTAAGGCTATGCGTTCTCGTGGTGGTCAGATTGCTGATGTAGCTATTTTAGTTGTCGCTGCTGACGATGGCCTGCAGCCACAAACTTTAGAAAGTATTTCTGTTATTCAAAAAGAAAAATTACCTTTTATAATTGCTATCAATAAAATAGACAAAGACAATGCTGATATTGATAAAGTAAAACAACAATTATCCGAAATAAATCTGGTCCCTGAAGACTGGGGCGGTAAAACTGTCTGTCATCCAATTTCTGCCAAAAAAAATACTGGTGTTGATGAATTACTAGACTTGGTTTTACTAGTTGCTGACATGGGTGATCTAAAAGCTGATGATAGCGGCTCAGCCGTTGGCACCATCATTGAATCACATGTCGATAAAGGTGAGGGTCCAGTAGCCACTGTCTTGGTTCAAGCTGGCACTTTGGCTATTGGTGACATGTTTATCGTTGGTCAAGTTTCTGGAAAAATCAAAACGCTTAAAGACTGGACTAGCAAAGATGTAACGCAGGCATCACCTGCTATGCCAGTCAAAATTTTGGGTCTTAAAAAAGCTCCTGTTATTGGTGAAATACTAGAAGTGATTACTGACAAAAAAGAATTTAAAAGCAAATCAAAAAATTTAAATAATTACCAATCCCAAAATCAAATAACTGCTCAAAAACAAAATAATGAAGATGAGGTTAGTAACACACTTAATTTGATTATTAAATCTGATGTTTTAGGATCAGCCGAAGCCATAGAAGAAGCGTTAGCTAAACTAACCGTAGCTGATGCTAAGGTTAAGGTAATTAAAAAAGGCCTAGGCCAAATTACTGAAACAGATGTTCTGAGTGCCACTGCAACTAATGCTATAGCGATTGGTTTTCATATCAAAAAAGATAAAAATATCCAAATTTTAGCTGAAGAAAAAGGAGTAACTGTCCTCTACTTTGATATCATCTATAAACTATTAGAAGACATTGAAGAAAGATTAGAGCATATCAAATCTAAAAAAACTATCCATAAACTTTTGGGTAAACTAGAGGTATTAGCCATTTTCAAAACTAACAAAGCTAGCATGATCTTGGGAGGAAAAGTAATTTCTGGCAAAGTAGTCAAACCATCAAAGATAAAAGTCATCCGTAACGACGAAATCGAAACAATTGGTGAAATTGGTAATTTGCAAGCTGCTAAAGAAAATGTCAATGAAGTAGTAGAGGGAACAGAAGCTGGCTTAGAATTCAAAGGCGACCCGATCATCCAAGTTGGCGATACATTAGAATTCTTTGAAGAAACTTATGAGTAAAAGAACTGAACAAGTAGCCGAATTACTTCGCCAAGAAGTAAATAAGGTTATTGTCAAAGACTTTGAAAGCAAGGGGTACTTGGTTAGTATCGCTGAAGTGACTGTTTCTCCAGATCTCAAAAATGCTACCGCCTATTTGAGTATTATCCCTGCCAATAAAATAGGCACCGGACTTGCGGCCATCCGTAAATTTGGTGGGCATATTCAAAAAGAAATAAATAAAAGTTTAGTTATAAGATCCGTTCCTAAAATAAAATGGGAAATTGATAATAGAGACCTCAAGTATAAAGAAATTGACGACGCACTCAAACAAACATAAGGAGGTATCATGGCTAACGCAAACGCGACCAAAGTCATTCCCCTAAACAACAGCTGTGCACATAGCAAAAAATATGCAATGAACGGTCACTTTTGTCGAATATGTGGCCAGGTAATCAACCCCACTGCCGAACAAAAAGATCCGAAAAATTGTCTTCATAAAGCGAGGATACAAAAAAATCTTCTTGTGTACAACTACTGCCCTACTTGCGGAGAAGAGATGGCAACAGACATGTCTTTATCAGAAGACGACAACGGCATTGTGTTATAGCAACTCGTCAGACTAAGCATCTAGACGAGTTTTTTATTTAATAAGTATTGACTAAAATCCATTTTAAAGCTAATATACTCTGTTATTCATCCCGTTAGATAACTTCGGGATGACTATGACGAAAATAACTAATTTAGAGCAAATATCTAACGGGATGAATGATTATCAAGATATCAGCCATAAAATCAAAAATGAACTTGAGCTTGCTCAAAATGTTTTGATTATTTCCCATCAAAAACCTGACGGAGATACCTTGGGGGCTAATTTAGCTTTGACTACATATTTAACTAACCAAAATAAAAATGTCACTAGTTTTTGTCTTGACAAAATAACTGACACTTTTTATTTTCTACCAAATAGCCACTTATCAACTAATAACCATCTAGTGTTTACCAAACAATATGACGTGGTTATAGTGGTGGATTCTGGTAGCTTACCTTATGCTGGCGTAGATAAATTATTAACTGCTCTGCCTACCGGATACACTCTGATCAATCTCGATCATCATTTATCTAATAATAACTATGGCGATATTAATCTAGTTATTACTTCAGCTGCTTCTACTACCGAAATAATTTATCGTCTTTTTAATGCTTGGGAAATCAATTGGACTCCAGACATTGCAACAAATCTGATTTGTGGCATCATCACTGACACTAGTGGCTTTACAAACCCAGCTACAAACTATCGCACACTAGAGGCTGGGGCTTTTTTGATAAACCAAGGAGCCAATGTTAATCAAGTTGCCAAGCTAACTCTCTTTAACCAAGATATCAATCAGCTCAAATTATGGGGACGTGCTTTAAGTCGATTAACCAAAATTAAAAAATATGATTTAGTTTACACATACTTAACTCAAGAAGATTTTGTAGAGTGCGAAGCCGATGAATCAGCCAGTGAGGGCATCACTAATTTTTTGCACATTCTAAAAGAAGCAACCATTATTATGATGATTCGAGAGACTAATAATGGCTTTATCAAGGGATCTCTTCGCACTAGTTCTGATGATGTAGACCTCACAAAATTAGCTGCTCTTATGGGTGGTGGCGGACATAAAAAAGCCTCCGGCTTCGCCTTGCCAGGCAAGCTTTCTTGTGATAATAATAAGCTAAGAGCTATATAAATTAAAAATATATGTTAATACCAACGGTAATCGAAAAAAGTAATGCTGGGGAAAGAGCTTATGATATTTACTCAAGGCTCTTGAAAGATCGAATTATTTTTTTGGGTGATGAAATTGATGAAAATACTGCCAATCTAGTAATTGCTCAGTTACTTTTCTTGGATTCTCAAAATCAAGAACCGATAAAAATGTATATTAACTCTCCCGGCGGCTCTGTCACCGATGGACTGGCTATTTATGACACCATGCAACACATCAAGTCTCCTGTTTCTACTATTTGTGTCGGACTAGCTGCTTCAATGGGCGCCTTATTACTGACAGCTGGTGAACCGGGGCAGCGCTTTGCTTTGCCTAACTCCGAAATGCTAATTCACCAAGTGATGGGCGGTGCTTCTGGACAAGCTTCTGATGTCAAAATCAAAGCTGAACAAATTTTGAAACTAAAATCTAGACTCAATAAAATTTTACAGCAACATACAAAACAAGCATTATCTAAAATAGAAAAAGACGCCGATAGGGACTACTATATGACAGCTGAAGAAGCTGTGAAATATGGCCTGGTAGATAAAGTTGTGAAATAACTTTTCAAATTTTGAAAAATATGTTAATATTTTTTGCGAGACGGTAGGGGCTTTTCAGCTCCGCTTTACACTGTCACCGAGATCACCAGTGCACGACCTCGGCCATGGTCGAAAGACCTTGATTGGCGTTTTGCAATATGCTGGTGATCTTTTTATTCACTAAAATTACTCGATTGACTAAACAGCTTGTTTATGGTAAATTATGACTGCAATTAAGTTTGCAAATACTATTTTTAAAAAGTTTAATTTACTGTTTACGAGTTTAAATTGCAAGGCAGAAACTTTAAGAAAATTAGCTTTATATTGAAATTATAAAAACTTTTAAAATCCTCATTACTCAATGTATTTTACTACAGTTTTATCACTTTTTTATACAAAAACGTAAGCTAAAATCACCCCATTTTGGGCTGATTATTTTTCTTCTAAAACTCAAACAGTAACTCGGAAAGAATCATACTAATGAATTACTTGATAACAGCCGGAGCCTTATTAGTTGGCTTGGTTTTAGGTTTTGTAATAAAAAAAATCCTAACCAGCAAGTCCATTGAGTCAGCTGGTAAAAAAGCTGAGCATATTTTGGAAGAAGCAAAAACTAAAGCTAAAAATACTCACCTAGAAGCAAAAACTAAAGCTCTGTCAATCATTGAAGAGGCGAAAAATGAAGAAAAAGAACGAAGAAAACAACTCAATGATCTAGAAAATAGATTGGGTCAACGAGAAAATAAATTTGATCAAAAAATCTTGGAGTTGGAAGATAAAAAACAAAAGACTGAAAACTTAAAACAAGATTTGGAGCGTAAAAAATCTGAGATCAAAAAAGTAAAAGAAGATCAACTAGCTAAACTAGAAAAAATTGCTCAACTAAACCAAGAGCAGGCTAAAGATGTCTTAGTCAAAAATATGGAGGTACGCATGAAAGATGAACTTTTACATCGTATGCGTAAATTAGAAAATCAAGCAGCCGATGAGCTAGAACAAAAAGCTAAAAATATTTTGAGTACTGTTATTGAGCGCTGCGCTGCTCCTCATACTTCTGAAACGACTACGACTAACCTTGCTTTACCAAATGACGAAATGAAAGGCCGAATTATCGGACGCGAAGGTAGAAATATTAAAACCATTGAGCAATTAACTGGTGTTGAAATTATTATTGATGATACTCCAGAATCTGTCATGATTTCTGGCTTCAATCCTATTCGTCGTCATTTAGCAAAACGCGCTTTAGAAAAATTGATGGCTGATGGCCGTATTCATCCTAGTCGTATTGAAGAAGTTGTCCAACAGTGTAAGAAGGACTTGGCTCTAGATATCAAAAAAACTGGTGAAGAAGCCGCTTATAAGGCTGGCGTTGTCGGTCTAGACAATAAACTCGTCCAAATTTTGGGTCGCTTAAAATACCGTACCAGTTATGGACAAAATCAATTACAACATGCTTTGGAGGTTTCTCACCTGTCAGGCTTACTTGCTTCTGAATTAGGAGCAGACGTAAATGTCTGTAAAAAGGGCGGACTTTTACATGACATTGGTAAGGCTTTGGATCATGAAATACAAGGTTCACATCCAGATATTGGCTATGACTTGATGAAAAAATTCAACCTACCTGAAGAAGTGGCCTACATGTCTATCGCCCATCACGAAAATGAACCAAAGAACATCGAAGGCATTGTAGTCAAAATTGCTGATGCAATTTCTGGCTCTAGACCAGGCGCTCGTCGTGATAGCTTTGAAGAATATGTCCAACGTCTAACTGAATTAGAAAATACAGCTAAAAGTTTTGACGGTGTAGATAAAGCTTTCGCTATCCAAGCTGGTCGTGAAGTTAGAGTCATGGTAGCTTCTGATGAAGTTGATGACTTTAAAGCTAAAAAATTAGCTCGTGATATCGCTGACAAGATAGAAGCCGAACTAAAATATCCCGGTGAAATCAAAGTCAATGTTATTCGCGAAAAAAGAATTGTAGAATATGCCAAATAAAACTATCAAAATTATTTTCTTTGGGGACATTGTCGGCTCTTTGGGTCGAACTGCTGTCAAAGAAACAGTACCTGTCTGGCAAAAAAAATATCAGCCAGATTTGATGATTGCTAATATTGAAAATCTAGCCCATGGCAAAGGTATCACTTTGCGAACTCTTAAAGATATTTCTGAAACCGGCATTCCTCTATTTACCGGCGGTAACCATATTTGGTCCAAAGAACAGATTGAAGATATTGAGGCTGAAGAAAACTTCCCGATCGCCTTTCCAGCCAATGATTCACGCACACCAAAAAATTATTTATCTCAAAGTGTAGAAATAGCTGGTCAAAAAATTACTGTCCTCAATCTAACTGGCCGTACTTTTATGCTTGATGATACTTTGAGTAATCCTTTTCTAGCTGCCGATAAGTTTATCAAAAAGCTAAAAGACGATATTATCATTATAGACTTTCATGCAGAAGCAACATCCGAAAAAAGAGCTTTGGGACTGCACCTAGATGGCAAAGTAGCCGCTGTTTTAGGCACACATACTCACGTACCAACTAATGATGCTCACATTTTGGATAAAGGCACTGGTTATATTACTGATGTTGGCATGATCGGCTCTTATCCATCGGTAATTGGCGTGGATAGTAAGGTGATTATAGAAAAATTTATCACTGAAAAACAAATTCGCCATGAATACCCAGACTCTGGTCAAATTGAATTAAATGCAGTATTATTAGAAATAGATAGGGATAGTAAAAAAACTATTTCTATTCAAAATTTAAGAGAAATCTTACACTAATCATTTAACTATAAGCTTATGCACAAAGCAGAACTTATTGAGGCTGTAGCTTTAAAAGCAGGCGTCGGCCGCAAAGATGCTGAGGCAGTAATGGATGCCTTAGAGAATTTGATTATCGATAGACTAAAAATGGGCAAAGAAGTGACCATGACTGGTTTTGGTACATTTTCTGCTCGCACTCGTAATGCTCGTATGGGTGTCAATCCACAAAATCCAAAAGAAAGAATTGAAATTCCTACTGTGATCGTACCAAAATTTAAAGCTGGCAAAACTCTTAAAGATGCCCTCAAAAAATAGCTATATTTCTTGCTAACACAAAACCCCTAAAACTAGGGGCTGTATATTATTGCAAATAAATTATTTAATAATAACTAAACCTATTTGGGGTCCCGTAGCTAGGGACTCTTTTTGATTCCACTCAGCAATGGAGGCAAATAAATTTTCGCTAGTATAAATAAAGTTTGCTCCTTTTCTGGTGCCTGGATCATTAGTAACAAAATAATTATCTTGATAGCCCTTTATTACGAGCATATGATACTCAGGACCGTCTCCAGAGAAATTTGAGTTATCTAATAAGTGTCCATTAGCCGGAATTATAATCGGCTGACCAAGGTCTAAATACCTTATCACTTTAGCTGGCGTCAAATCTGGAATTAATTCTGTTTGATAACCAAAAGTAGTAGTAATAAAATCTGCCAATTCAGACATAGTCAAATTATGATGGTCACCCCAATTATCTATTTGCCAATCTACCATCTCAAATAAAATGACCTCTACTTCTTTGGGTTCGGGCATGACTTGATTTTTATAATAGTAATCTACCATCAAAACACTCGCCTCTTCGCAGGCATCCTGAAAGGGCTGCTGCCAATTAGTCGTTGGAGCTTGTGAAGTAAAGGGTACGGCCAGATTTATAGAATTGGCCATTAGTGTCTCCTCTTTTTCTATCATCTCTTCTTCTGGCGGCACAGGCTCTTCTTCAATGATTTCCACTTCTTGCTCTACATCAATATTATTGTCGATAAATTCTCGATATTCTTGCACAGGCGGCAAATCTAAAACTATCGTATCTCCATTTTTTTGTTGATACAAATATGCCCCTAAGCCAATCACTAAGATGCCTAAAATAATTATCTTTTTCATACCACAAGCTTAGCAATAAATAATATTTTTTGCCAGCCTCGCCGGCTAGGCGGACAAAAAGAAAAGGACCAGCAAATGCCAATCCTTTGTGAAATCTATTTCTACAGACCGAAGTCTGAGAAAATTCCTGAATCTACTGTTCCTCCTGATTGGAGAGAACTGAGAAGTTCGCTAATAAGATTTGCCATAAAACCAAGTAAGTCAAAAATAAGAGCGAAGATCTCCGGAGCAAACAACTTGAGCAAAGCTAACAAAATAAGTAATTGTATGAATTTTGACATACATTTATTTGTTAAGACAAAGCCTGAAGATAATATCGAAGATGACGGACAACCACCTTCAAGCAATGGTGCTCAAGATATTTCCTGCAGGCTTGTAAGCTCAAATATTTAAACTCACAATCCTACAGGAAATGTCTACTCGATTGTAATGTACCTCTATCTTTTATATAACACGTTGACTTATATATGTCAATCACCAAATATTCGACCACGATATAATAAAGCCTCTAGTACGTCCCCCTCTTCTATGTCTTCTCTGTTGGCTAAATCAGCAATAGTACGGGCAACTTTCAAAATTTTAAAATAAGCACGAGCTGAAAGCTGCAATTTTTCAACTGCCTGCTGCAAAACATTTTTAATAGCTTCATCAATCCGACAAAATTGTTTAATTTTCTCTTGATCTAAACCAGCATTTAATAAATTACTTCGTGATTTTTGTTTATTTCGAGCAGCTATTACTCTTTGTCTTACTTGAGCTGAATTTTCAACCAAAGACTTGCTGGTAAATTCTCGACTCTTCACTTTACCAACTTGCAAATGCAAATCTATTCGATCAAGTAGTGGTCCGGAGACTCTTTTTTGATAACGTTCAATCTCTAGCCTTGAACACTTACATGCCTTCTCCTGATCAGTCAAAAATCCACATGGACAAGGGTTAGAAGTAGCCAACAAAATAAAATTAGCTGGAAAATCTACTGAACCTTTAACTCTGGAGACGGTAATGATCTTATCTTCCAAAGGCTGGCGCAAAGACTCCAAAACTGTGCGCGGAAATTCCAAAATTTCATCTAAAAACAAAACGCCTCGGTGAGCCAAACTGATTTCTCCCGGCCGCGGCCAAGAACCACCACCAACTATTGAGGCTACTGATGCTGAATGATGTGGAGAGCGTAATAAACGAGTGCTTATTAGCGGTCGGTCACAAGATAATAGTCCAGCTAAACTATAAATTTTGCTAATTTCTAAAGCCTCATCGATATCTAATGGCGCTATAATAGAAAGAAAAGCTTTAGCTAACATTGTTTTACCGGCTCCCGGTGATCCAACTAACAAAACATTGTGCCCGCCAGCTGCTGCAATTTCTAATACTCGCTTTGCTTGCATTTGACCCTTAATATCTGCTAAATCTACAACCGTATCCGCTAATCGCGGCTGAAACTTTTGTATTTTGATCGGATCAATATTTTCTTTATTTTTAAAATAATTTACTAACTGTTTTAAATCATCTACTGGATAAATTTCTATCCCCGAAATGATGTTTACCTCAGCAGCATTTTGGCTGGATAAAAATATCTTGCTAAAGCCTAAATTTTTTAAAGCACTGACCATTACTAAGATTCCTGGTACTGACTTTAATTCACCGGTCAAAGAAAGCTCACCGATAAAAGCTATTTTTTCATCGGGTAATTCTACTTGCTCGCTAGCTTGTAAAATACTGATAGCAATCGCTAAATCATAAGCCCCTCCTTCTTTACGAATTTGGGCTGGTGCTAAATTAACTACTACTTTTTTTCGCGGATAATGAAGCTCACTATTTTCGATCGCTGCCCATACTCTTTCTCGAGCCTCTTGAACAGCCGTGTCCGGTAAACCGACTAAAATTGTCCGCGGTAAATGTTGAGATAGGTTTGTTTCTACTTCTACTAAAATTCCCTCCAAGCCCAAAGGAGCTATGGTGTAAATTTTCTGCATTTTAAACATATAAAAAATCGCTTACTTCTAAAACAAGAAGAAAAGCGATCGGTGTCAGCCCCTTAATATAACATTATAAACAAAAAAACTAACCCATGCCCCCGCCTCGCCTCTCTTCTTCATTTCTATCTTATGCTTTATATATTTTTTTGTCAAACTTGAAGAATCAAATAAAAACCCCGTCTCATCAACGAGGTTTTGTGTCTTTAAAGGAGTTTATTTTTCTACTTCTTTCTCAATGATGTATTTTCCGCCACACTCCGGACACATCACCGTAGAATCAATCGAGTTAGTTGTCAACACATCGTAAGCGGCACAGGAGCAATGTGGACAGCCAGTCAAACGACGATCTTTCCTGCTTATAACTATAAGCTTCTTTTTCACTGTCACCTCCTAATGTAAAAAGCTGTTTTTACTTTGATATATTTTTTTATAGAACAACTCAAAATACAATATCCAAATTACACCGGCAGTGATATAAACATCGCTAAGATTAAAAACTGAAAAATATGGTACGCTAATAAAGTCTATTACAGCACCGTAATTAATTCTATCCACCAAATTACTAATTGCTCCGATAAGTATCAAAGAAATTGGCCAATGCAAAATATGTTTTTGCTTAAATTTTTTCCACCACGCAAATATCAGCCCTACTATAACCAAAATTACTATTGGGTAGATGATAAAAATAGATACTGGAATAGAAAAAGCGATATCTGGATTGAAATACAAACTAAAAAACTCACCCCAGCCTCCCGGCAAAGATGAATTTTTTAAAAAATAAAGTTTAGTTAAACGATCGACTATAAATAAACTAATCAAGCTTAAACAATATTTATACATTATAATGATTTTTTCTTACACCCCATGCAAGTAGTAGCAGACGGAAAAGCTTCCAATCTTTTTGGATTAACTGGGGCACTACACTTCTCACAAATACCATAGTTTCCTTCTTCAATATTCTTCAAAGATTTATTAACATTAAATAAAGAAACCTCCAGAGCTTTTTCCATGGACAAATTCTTTTCAAAAGCAGCTACTTCTGCGGCATTTTCATCCTCCTTGTCTCCAAAATCCGGAAACTTAGCATCGTAATCATTCTCTGTTACTTTAACAGCATCGATGTTAAGCTCTTGTAATAGCTCCTCTTTTCTTTTCAATAAATCGTCTTTTCTAGCAGCGATAAATTTTGCATCTAATTTCATACATTTATCTTTTACTGTTTATTTTAACTACTGTATATTAGCAAATAATCAGAGGAAAATCAAGCTGTTTTGTCAAGAGAAAATAAAAGAGTAGAAGTATTTGACTCCTACTCATCGATGCTTAAAAAGTTGAAAAATCTACAACGCTATGCCCTATTACGAGGTGCCCTAAGGCAACGCCGACGTTAACAGTAATAATACGTGTTATCACAATCAAGCCATTAAACTTGCCATCTTTGTCATGACCATAGGTAGACATATCCTCACGTCTTATCAACATGATAAGTATTCCTACTAAGGCCAGACCAATGATGACTGAATATAAGGTCCAACTGAGCCGCGCTATAATACCGGAAAACACGCCAATAAATAAATCAAACAAAACGCGATCTTTGGCAGTTCTGTACATTTCATACCCCTTTATTAAAGTTCAATTTATTAGTATTTTACTAATTTTATATTAATACTATATCACCTATTAAAGTTCAATTTATTAGTATTTTACTAATTTTATATTAATACTATATCACCTAACACATGTCAAGTAAATAAACTAAATTTTTATGCTAAAATTTGGCAATATAAAGAGGCGCATCCCGCGCCCCGTTAAATTTGATTTATTGGGTGAGATGCGCCTACTGTCTCTGTAAATCACTTGTTTTTCAACTGATGAGTTGAAAGTTGGCAAGATTTTGACTTACAAAAACGTTTGACGCTTCATTCTGACTCAGAAGCCTGCCATTCTACCATATATGTGGTATCGATCTCCGCTATTCTTTATGTAGATGCGAGGATGATCCTTTTTATATTTTTGTTTTTGTTTTTGTTGAAACAGTCAGAGTGTTTCATAATGTTTCAATACAGTAAAATGGAAAGAGTTATTCACTAATATTTCAGTTAGCAAACAAGTCTCTAGATTTTTAAAAGAACGATTATTTATCAACATATTAATTATATCACATAAAGTGCCAACTGTCAATCATGATTAATGGCTAAGATAAGCTAAAAACTTAGCATGTGTATAACACAAGTTGACACATTAACCAAACTTAATCTTAATTTATCAACAGTTTATCCACACTTCAACTACGCTCAGTGCAGGCACTCACTTTATTCAAAACAAAGACGGAAGCCAGCCGTAACATGATTCTGATAAGCAAAAATGTCTATTTTCTTGATATCATTCAATAAATCTTGCCCTAAATCAAGCATATTCAAATCCTGCGCTTCCAAATGAGTCCAATCTGTTACTAGGCTACTAGTATTTAGCCCACAACCAGCCCACATATCCCCTGCTAACCTGCCATGAGCCATGGTCTGCTTGATTTCATCCTCTGAATTACTAAGATAATATAGATTATCCACTTGTACACCGAACAAATCATCCATTCGCCAATAAGTTTGCTCAACAAAATCAGAATATTCGAATTCTACTTCTTTATTTTTAACAAATTCTGTATACAAGGTGCCGTCCGGCAGAGTTTTGGATACTTCTTTGACATCAAAACTATCTAATAAAGCAAAAATGTTTTCTTGCCAGTCTTGATGACTTACCCAAAGCCAATTTTCATCATTTTTGATCAACAAACTTTGTTGCCATAGCTCAGATAACACATCTTTATCCAAAACATCAAAATTAGGAGCGTCGGAAAATAATTTTGTAATCAAATTTTGATCAAGCCACTGACTATCCTCTCTTAATATACCATCCATAGCTAAGGCTACTTGAAATTTACGAGGTAATTTTGCTTGTGACCAAGACATGCCCTCAACCGGAGCTTCTGAATCTTTAATATAGTAGACATCAACTAGATTGTGACGACCATCAAAGGTCAAATGCAAAAATATATCTTGCTCTGCAACTACGGTTTCTAAATATTGCGCTGTCTTAGCTAAAAATTCTGGTGCTTGAGCTATATTAAAATAAATATTCTGCCCAGTATCTTTTTGAGCTGACAAAAATTTGTCTACTGGTGCTATTGGCAGCTGTTCCAGCAAGCTTTCTTGCTGAGTTAGTAATAATATTTGATCATTCACTCTTTCAAAACGCCAATCCGGATGAGCCTCGGCTAAATATTCAATTTCCTGTTTAGTTAAGTTGCCAATAAAGCGAATTAAATAATTATCCTGCGCTTGATTGTCTATTTGAAACCAAATCACCTCTGCCACTTGCCCCATCATCATATCCAAGATGTTATCAATGTCAGTAATTTTAGCTTGTGGTGTGCTATTACTAAAAATCAATGTGGGCTGACTTAGTTGCCACTCCCGATCTGACCATTGGTAATAAAAGCTAGTGTTTTCGGGCAAAAAATTATAGGCCGAATATTCAGGTTTAACTGAAAACCACCAAGCAGACAAAACCAAAACCACTACCAGCGCCATAATATAGGTCACTGGCCAGTGGGTTTTTTGAATTTTTAGAGGGGGAAGAAAGTCCACACTAAATTTTATTTTTTCTTAAAAAATGGTTTTTTATCCCTCGCACCTGCTCGGGATCGATCATTATTAATTCTTGCTGGAGGCATAGTTGCTGTCATTCCCTCTGGACGAGGCAATAATTCTTTCATGGAAAGACCGATACGATTTTTTTCTTTATCAACTTCCATTACTTTGACTTTAACGATGTCGCCAACCTTCACTTTATCACTAACTTTGTTAACACGCTCGTGAGCTATGTTAGAAATATGAACCATACCATCTTTGTTTGGTCCTAATTCTACGATTGCTCCGATGTCAGTGCCTTTATTTCTATCAGTTACTATTTTCAAAATTGGTCCTTCAAAAACTTCGCCAACCTCTACTTCTCGAACGATATTATTAATCCATTCTTCAGCTTTGGTGGCGCCTTCTTGATCGGATCCAGTGATCATCACTAAACCATCTTGCTCAATGTCGATAGCAACATTACATTTTTCAATAATCTCATTGATAATCTTACCGCCAGAGCCAATAACGTCTCTGATTTTTTCTGGATCGATATGCATAGTAGTAATACGAGGAGCATATTGAGATAATTCTGTTCTTGGTTGCTCAATAGCAGCAGCCATCACTCCCAAAATCTTTTCACGAGCAACTTTTGCGGCAGCTAAAGTCTCTTCTACCACCTGATAGCTAATGCCATCTGATTTAATATCTAATTGAATAGCAGTAATACCATCGCGGGTTCCAGCCACTTTGAAATCCATATGACCAGAATGATCTTCAATGCCTTGAATGTCAGTCAAAATCTGATATTTCTTTGGGTTAGCTTCATCAAGCACCAAGCCCATCGCAATACCAGCCACAGGGGCTTTAATTGGCACTCCAGCGTCCATTAAGGACAAAGTTGAGCCACAGACAGAAGCTTGTGAAGATGAGCCGTTTGAACCCAATACTTCAGAAACTACACGAATAGTATATGGAAAATCTTCATTGTCTGGTAGCACTGGAACTAAAGCTTTTTCAGCTAAAGCACCGTGGCCAATTTCACGACGACCTGGTCCGCGCAAAGGTTTCACTTCACCAACAGAATATCCTGGGAAATTATAGTGGTGCATATACTTTTTGGTGCCAGCTTCTTCCATAGTGTCTAAAGTTTGCTCATCACCAGGAGAACCTAAAGTGACAATAGACAAAACTTGAGTTTCACCACGAGAAAATAGTCCACTACCATGAGTACGAGGCAAAAGACTGACCTCTGAAGTCAGATCTCTAATCTCATCAACAGCTCTACCGTCTGGACGTCTATTATTTTCTAGAACTAACACTTTGAAAGCTTTGTTCAAGGCTTCATCAATCATTGACAATCCCATTGAACGCATATCTTTGCTAACTTCGTTATCCTCTTTTAGTAAATTATTTAAGTCTTCCTCTACTTTGGCAATTGCTGCTCTCATTTCAGATTTGTCTGGATGAAAACATGAACCTAAGTCTTGAGTAGCTAAAAATTCTTCTACTTTTTTACTAACAACTTCTCTTTCAGCCTGCACCTCAGGGGCAGCCATAGATTCTACTTTTGGCTTACCAACTTTTTTGACTACATCTTCGATGAAGCCAACTAATTTCTTGATGTGCTTAGCAGCAAATTGAATCCCAGCAAACATATCAGCTTCAGAAATCTGTTGAGCACCAGCTTCGATCATAATTGCTTCAGAAGCTGATCCCGCGACGAACAATTCTAAATCACTTTTAGCTTTTGCTTCTACTGTTGGATTCAAAACCCATTCATTATTGACGCGACCAATACTGACACCAGCCAAAGGACCTTTCCATGGAATTGGTGACATAGCCAAAGCTATGCTTGCTGCAATAATACTAGGAAAATCAGGGTCATTTACACCATCATAAGACAAAACAGTAATGACAACTTGAACGTCATTACGATCTGTTTCTTTAAACAATGGACGAATAGATCGATCGATCAAGCGACCAGTCAAGACTGCTTCGTCAGTTGCTCGGCCTTCACGTTTGATAAAACGAGATCCTTTAATTTTTCCGGCTGCGTAAAGACGCTCCTCATAATCAACCATCAAAGGAAAATAATCTATCCCCTCTCTGGGCTGACGAGAAGTAACGGCCGTGGCCAAAACCACAGTCTCACCATAGGTGACTGTACAAGCACCATGCGCTTGCTTAGCAAGCTTACCAACTTCTACTTCTAGTTGGCGTCCACCGACTTCGGTGGTAAATTTTGTTTTAGACATAATGTCAACTCCTTTTAGCAATGGTTGACCTAACAAGCCTTAGACTGTTAATTAGCGATTCGCTCAACTAATAGCCTATCGTTTGCCGACCAACTCATGCTTTATTTAATTATCTATATCAATAAACTAATAGCCCCATCCCGACAAGCGGGACAGGACTAAAAATAAATTTATTCTTTTGTCTCCTCTGCTCCTTCAGCGGCTACCTCGTTGCCAAAAAATTCATCGATATCATTGATTTGTTTCTTAGCGATCTTTAATTTCAAAGCTTTGGCAATTTTGATAAAGCGCTTTTCATCTTCACGTTCTAAATAACGTAATAGTTTGTGACGTAAAGCTACTTTAGCAAGTAAACCACGGCGAGAAGAAAAATCCTTCTTGTGGGTTTTCAAGTGATTAGTCAACTCTTTGATCTCTTCGGTCAAAATAGCGACTTGCACCTCGGTAGATCCAGTATCATTCTTATGAGTACGAAACTTTTCTACCAATTTTAACTTCTTTTTCTTGTCTAACATAATTTTTCCTTACTCCCTACTCCGAGTCATGACCTCTAGTTAGTTGTCAGGTCGCGCCCAGTAGTGGGAATTACTTATAAAATACTTCTGTAAATTAACATTTTTATCATAAAAAGTCAATATTAGACTAAAACACACAAGCATTGACAAAATACCAAAAATATGCTAAATTAAGCTATTAATAGTTCCATCAATAATCACCAGAGCCAACTGGGAGGCTATCATGTCCGGAAACGAAGAAAAAAAGGACGTCTTGAGTAATCCTGATGTCCAAGCAGCTCTCAAAAAAATGAGAGAAGATGCTTTGATCACGAATCAACGCACTTATTCCGCGATGTTTCGTAGGAGAAAATATGACAATGAAGATTTGAGCGATGCTCAAATTCGTCAGTGGCGCAAAAGCTCCAATCGTGGCAATATACGCAAAACTGATTGACCACACCGGTCATCAAATACGCTCTCGTAGACAACAATGTCTGCGGGAGCTTTTTATTTTAGCTCGTTATGCTACAATAATATTATATGACACAAAAACTAACAGCTTATCAAAAATATTTGGAGCAAAAAAAATTACAGCCCGAGACTATTGAGACTTATCTCTGGCATGTTCATCAATTTTTGCAATGGCTAGATAATAAAAAACTAGACACTAGTAATTTAAAATTATATTATAATTATTTATTAAAAAATTATTCTAAAATAGCCACTATAAATCTAAGATTAGTTATTTTAAATAGCTATTTAAAATTTAAAAAAGAAAATTTCCAATTTGACCTACTAAGCGCTGAAAAACAAAGTATTGAAGTGCTAGATAAAGCTCAGCTCAAACAATTTCTGGACGCTCCTCTCAAAAAGAAAAGCTTAATGGGTTTACGAGATAAAATTTTATTAGAATTAGCCTATTGTACTGGTTTGAAAATTGGGCAGATTATAAAATTGACTAAAAATAATATTAATTTAGAAAAAGATCTTATTAAACTAGATAAAATTGAAGCGCCGATTTCTGCTACCACTAAATTTCATCTCTTAAAATATCTAGACCAAAGATTGGATGAAAATTTGTATTTATTTATCAACTTTGATCGCGCTAAAAAAGGAAATGATGAAAATAATCATCTTTCGATTCGCTCAGCAGAAAGAATTTTAGAAAAATATGCTCGTACCATGCAACCAATCTTGAAAGTAACGCCTCAAACTCTACGTAATACTTTAGCTTATAATCTCAAATCAACTGGTGGCTCAGCTATCACTATTCAACAAGCTCTACACTTCACTACCAAGACTGCGGCTGAAGAATATTTCAAAAAAATTTAAATTTTATGCCTAATAAATATGCCCAATTAAATAAATCAGAAGCTGAATTTGATTTTCATAATTTAGGTATTTTGACTGGAGATGAAATTATTAAATTAACTGATGATTTTATAAATAATGCTCAAGAAAATAATTATAAAAAAATAAGTTTTGTAGTAGGGCAAGGAAAGCATTCAAAAAATGGTGCCGTGATTAAGCCATTGTTACAAGAATACTTATCTAGTCACTCACAAGTCAAAAAAATACAACCTGGCAAATTTGCGGCTGGCGGTGAAGGTGTTTTGATGGTTGATTTAGTTTAAATAAAAAATAATTTGAATAAAAAAGCCCGGTTCTCTCTGAGAACCGGGTGTTTACTTGTTTATGATTGACTTACTTGATCAACATCATCTTCTTGGTCACTCGGACATCATCCGTGATCAGAGTGTAGAAGTATGTTCCCGATGATAGTGCACCACCATCGAAAATAAACTGATGTTCACCGGTCGACATAAGACCGCTTGCCAAAGTAGCCACCTTGATGCCCATCAGGTTATAGACAATCAGAGTGACCTCGTGTGGCCGATCCAGATGAAACACGATGCTGGTCTGCGGATTGAAGGGATTGGGATAATTCTGCTCCAGCTGAATGGTCACTGGCTGAACCCAAGGGTCAACAGAAACCATTTCTGAACAATCATCAAATGTTCCTTCAGGAAGCTCCAAAGGCATGCCACCATTATCGCAATCCGGATCAGCGTGACTCCAGCTGTATAGCTCAATGTCTGTCCATTGAGACGTACCGTTTTCCAGCACTATCGTCAAAGCGGTAAACTGTGCATGGTCTGGCAAATCTTCACAGCCCTCCATCCAACTACACCAGGTGAAAGAATAAAAATCCGGATTACCGGGCATGTATTCAATCACTCCACAAGCTTCTCCGGTGATCCATTGTCCGGCCCATTTTTCCCAGTGCACATACACACTATCTGGTGTGCATTCGTCCCAATCATCGGCATAGGCAAAGATGACAGTAGCCTGTGAAGCGCTACACATCAATGCTATTGCCAACAGGGCTTGCAATAGAAACTTCATCAGACTGCCCTCCTATTATTCAGTCCAGAAGACGTTGCCGTCTACTGGCTCATTTACAGATACAACTCGATAGAACAACTTGCTGCTTTGTTGCAATGCCCGATGATGCGCCCAAGTGTCATTGATCTGACCATCCCAAGGAACCTCATCTAGCAACTCCCATTGCTCTAAGTCTGTTGATGCCCACACCTGATAACTCGTCGCGACTTGACCAAGGGTTAGTGATTCGATATTCAACCGCATGTCTAAGCTACGAGTAGAAGAAATGGTTACATCAGGTGGATTGAGACTGGCACTTGGTGGTGTCCAAGCTTGATTCGGCATAAAACGACGATTACCTGGGCCAGCATCTCTAGTCCAAACTGGCCACTCATTAGTTGGCAACTGATAGAAGGTCAAGTGACCGTTCTCCCAACAACCCAACAATGTCTCGCCATTCACTTGCCAGAAAACTGGTCGGAAATTCATCTCGGTATAATGATGGACCTTTGGTCCATTACTGTGCCAAGCACTGAAATTCAAATCACCAGTTCCTCGCAACAAGTGCACTCCATCACCACGATCAACCATCAGTATGTCGTGCATTCCATTGCCATTGAAATCGCCGACATTGAGCCAACGTCTTCTTGGTGGTACTGCATGAACAATTCGCACTTCAGGCGAATTATGTCCTAGGTCGATCAGCTTCAGATCAGTCATGTAGTCGCTGTAAGGATAGTAGTCATTACCAAATACAGCACTTCGTGATGGATAGTCAGTATTACGAAATGGAATCAGAGCCTCAACGCCATTCTCCATAGACAGAGATCTCATGCCCATATCGAGCACGCCCGTTCCATGATGACCTTGCTCTTGGCTATAGCTGACCATCCATAACTCCTCTTGGATGTCAAAATAAGCATCCGCAAACAATCGAGGAGCAATAAATTCGTAATACCCGTTTCCATGCAAATCAACTGCCAATGGTGCCCTGACAACCCGCTCATTCTCGTCGGCGTTACCGGCTGAGAGCGAATCACCATAAAAAGACATCGTAAACAGTTGATGGTTTAAGTGACCGCCAGCAAAACAAAACCGTGAACCAAGATCACCAGCTGGATCATCCGCTGCCCAGGCCATGCTGGTCACAGGTAAAATGAAGTCTGGTAAGTCTTGATAGGTCGGGATGTCTGTTGGCTCGTCAATCGAATAGCAGATCAACTCTTCACCAGCAACAATGATCAAAGATGCATCATTTTCTGGTGTATCAGCAATCATGTAAGCATCAATTGTCGTTGGAAATGAGACTGGCCAACCAGATTCCTGAGCAAAGATTCCCTCTACTCGACACATAACTGCCCAATCTTCTCCTAAAACAATCAATTCACTTTCAGTCAGCAAGGGAGAGTCAACAAAGCACATTCGCTTTATCTCCGCGCCCCAAGACAAACTGCCAGACAGCTGTCCGTCGGCATACAAGCTGACCTCATCGCCTTCGGCAATAGCTAGGTACTGTTGAAATGACTCAACAATGACCTGACTATTCACATCAATCTGTAAGCCTGCTGGCACTAAACCAACAAGTGGCTCCAAATGATCGATGATTAGTTCCGCTGGCGGTGAAGTGGTGTTGAGCTGAATCGGCAAGTCCAAAACTTGACCCAAAGCATACGCTCCCCAAACATCAGCAGAAAACGAAGCTTGAAAGGTCTCATTGAACCCAACGGGCCCACTACCACTCATTGTCTCATCACCTATGGTGATTTGCCAATCACTGAGCTCGCTTCCCAAATTAAGAAAAGTAAGGTCAACATCTGCGCCACCCAATGGTACTTCCTTAAGTAAAGATTCCTCAGTCAAGGTGACGTAAACTTCTGGCGCTGGACGTTCGGACACAGAGAAAAAATCACTATCACCCTCTGCAAAACAATCAACTGACCAACTAAACCAGAGATCATCGAGGTCCCATAGTTCCATTGGCAGATAACTGTGTACTTCTGATGGCCAGGTTAGATAATAATTTGTACTATCTGACCAGACCATTGGCGGCCAAGGCTTATCCTGAAAACGCCAGCTGTCATTCTCTACGCCGGCATGTTCAATCAAGATTCGCCCATCATTCTCCGACAAGTGACGACGTGTGAAACTCTCGGGACTCGTATCCCAAGAATAAAGCACCAAGTCCTCTTCCTGATGCAATGGATTAGCAATAACATAAGGCTGACGTGGACTGTTAGGGGTGATATAAAAATCACCCGGTCCATTGATCGTGATGGGGGTTTCCCAGCCAATCATTGTTTTGTAAGTCGGACAGATGTCCGAGGCAAAACTGTGATTGCGACCATGCTCTGGATTGGGATAGCCCAAGCAACCATGACTCATGACTTGCCAAGGATTGGTTTGATCATTATAGAGATCGGGTAGCTGCAGGACGCAGTGACCAAGCTCATGAACGATTACCCCCGTCATCATCGGCGAAGGACCATATCTCAAACTGAGAAAAGTCCAACCACCATAATGCGCATGTGAACCACCGGGATGACCCATGAAAATAATTGGACGCATTGGATCAAGAGTCATATCAATACCAGCCGCTTCCATGGTTTCCCAAAAAGAAGTAAGACTAGTAGACGAATTCATCATCACAAATGGCCCGCCAGTTTCTGGATCGACTATCAGTCCCGGATGCGTTGGATTATCAGCACTGGGATGTCGTGTGACATCTGGCTCCAACCAAGACGTACCGTGACTACTCCATTGCCACCAATCATTGGCTGAACCAGCGATGTCATCTCCGATGACACTGGTATCAGCTGGATAGGTGCCTAAGTAGTCGTCCAAGAAAACTACATCATAATACTTCTGTGGATCCAATTGATGGACCACAGAATTGTGTTCAAAGTCCCAAAAGTTTGCAATATCAGGTTCATCCTCTGGTGGACCCCAAGCAAACCAAACGTGAATGATCGTCGCACGAATTGCTCCTGACACTGGAATGATTTCCGTGGCATGAGAGTCAAACTCATCTCGTTGAGCCTGAATCACCGGATCCTGATAAGCAGCTAGCTCATCTGGGATGCCCTGCGAAACCAAAGAGTACTTGGACAATCGATGGGGCGTGGTTGAAGAATCGATCTTGGCATAGAACCACTGATCGTTTTCCTGAACCACCACTTTGCCCTGATCATCCTTAGTGATTGAGCCAAACTCATCACCTTGAGTGACTAGAATTTGCCCATCTACCTCATGGTAGGTTGGCGGATTAGGCATTGCAAATCCTGCAACGCAACATAACATCAATGCAAGCAATGCAAGTAGAAGGCATTTTCGGGTTTTCATCTAGGCCTCCGTCAAATTTTGAATTCTCTATCAAGAATTCGTTAGTGGGTTGTCTTCGGTTTTCATCGATTTCTGTTTGTTTATTTGAATTATTTAAGTCAATCATAACAGCTAAAAATGTAACTAATAGCTGTATTTATTAAAGAACTGCTATAATTACTTACCATAGTAAAAATAGCATATTTTGTCAATAAACAAAATAAAAAGCTCACCCGCCGAGTGGGGTGAGCTGAAACGAATCACAATTTTGCCAACATCAGATAAAGTGCCTTGGCTACACCAGATGAAACATCCACAGGAGTAATGATTCCTCCTGTCTGTTTTCTATAAGACCGATGAATTGTGTTAGTCAAAAAAATACGGCTAAATTTGTTTACTTCGGGACGAGTAAATCTACGACGGAAACCAGGCGTAAGAACAGCGTGCGTGCCACAAAAAACAACCTCTTTAACATGGGCATCGCCTAATAAATACGCCGCTCTCTCCTGACTAGTGGCTCCAGAAGAAACTTCATCATCGCGCATAATCATCAAAAAGCCCTCCAAGCTAGAATCGTTCAAAAATTCAATATCTGGATAATTCTCACGGATCTCAGCCAGCGCAGCATCACTGCTGCTCAATTCGATTTCGCCTGTTTCTGAACGAAACTTTAAACCAAGAGCGACTGGCGCGCCTAGAGCTCTAGCCAAAGAAATGGCTCTTAGCAATGATCCTCGATCTGGTGAATCAACGGCTACTGGCACGTCATTGGCGCGGGCCAAGGTAACTAGTGGCATAATCTGTTCAGCCAAAATTGGAGCTGAATCGACATCAATAGCCTCTATGCCTTCTGCCTTAAAATCCTCAACAACTTGTTGAGAGTGGATGTCACAGAATATCACTCGATTTGCACCGGCCGCTGCTAATTGATTAGCAAAAAACCGACTACGATTTATTTCTCCCAATTTCTCTGGGTGATCCTCGCGGCGATGCATGAAAAAAGGTAAAACACCGATCACTGACTTAGCACCATATTGATTTCTGGCTGCCCAAACCAAAGTCAGAAATTCATCTTTAAGCTCTAAATCAGTCATGCTCTGGAAAATAACTACATGGCGATCCTCCAATGAACCATACCGCGGTATGCAAAAATCTGGCCCACCGTCACCAAAATAATCTGAATCCAGATGTAAAAAATCAAAAGAAGCTCCTGCTAAACTATTCAGTCGAGCTAGCACTGCTTCATTGAATTCAAAGCTCCCATTTCCACTGATGAAAGCGAAGTTATTGTTGTCCATGATCATGTCCCCTCTGCTGCTTGTGATTCGACTGTCAACGAACTTTTTCTTATTCTCAACCTAACCTAAACAAACTAAAATGTCAAAGTAAAAAGCACCATCCGTAGACGGTGCCTATTATTAGTGCGCGCGACAGGATTCGAACCCGCGGCCTCCTGCGTGTCAGGCAGGCGCTCTACCCTATAGCGGTAAACTCTGAGCTACGCGCGCAAAAAAACGGAGGTAGCCGGAGTCGAACCAGCGATAAAGGTTTTGTAGACCTCTGCCTTGCCGCTTGGCTATACCTCCTAAAAGAACTAAAGACAAAAATCATCTTAACAGATGATTTTTTATGTGTCAATAAATAATGATATATAACTTAAGCAAACATTAGCCAGCCTGGTTTAAAAATTAATAATAAACCGATTAAAATCATAAGAATGCCGCCGATCAATCTAGAAAATCTACTATATTTGGTAGTAAGACCAGTGGCCTGCAAAGTAAGCATAGCAATAAAGAAAATGATCAAATCATCTAGCATAAATATAACAATGTATAACAAAATATACATATAGTAATGCCAAGTTGGCAAAGAACTCATGATTAAGACTTGTGTATAGACAGCTGGTATGCCAGCTGAACAAATAAGCTCGATCATGTTTACGGCTACAGCTAAAACAATAATGCCACCCAAGGCGAACCAAAAATTATTACTTTTAACTATATTGCGTAACTTAGAAAAAGTCTGTTGTTTTTTCTGCATGTCACCGACATTGCAGGTTGCGTCTTTGTTAGTAAAAAAATCTTTAAGACTATACGCCCCTCCACCCAGAGCGACAATAGCTATCAATAATCTTACCCAAAGAATCAAGCCAATAAATAACAAAACATTTAGCCAAGCAGCTAAAAATAAATAATAAACAGCAGCTGAGGTGACAATAAAAGCAGAGCCTAATATCCACATCTTTTTTTTATCCTTCATGCCCAACAATAAGCCAATCAAAAATACTAAGGCCCACATGGCACAAGGATTAAAACCATCCAACGCTCCTAAAACAATCGTTAAAACTGGTAATGAAAAATCTTTTAAATTGACTTCGCCAAAAAATGGTAATTTAAAATTTTCTAAATTTAGACTACTAGTGATTTCTTCGTCTAGTTGATCAGGTGAATCTACTTCTGTCATAGCCTGCAAAATATCTGGGCAAGGATTATCAAAACAATATAAAACTGCCTCTTCTATAGCAGCGCCGTGTGTCTGATCATCGCCATAACCAGGAAAATATTGTCCACCAACAATAGTAAAAGGCACGCCGGAAATATCAGCTTGTAAAAATTGACCAACTTCTTGAAATAATTCTTGATTTTCTGAGCTCTTGGATAATTCAAAATTAAACACTTCAATATCAGGATATTGATCAACTAAATTATCTAAAAAGACCTCTTCTTTAGCACAATGAGGACAGCCATCTGAATTAAAAAAATAAACATTTACCACCGAGTCTTCTGCCTGTGCTGGCAGAACACTAAAAAATGGTAAAAATAAAATGGCTAAACTAAAAAATATTTTTTTCATCATATCGATCATTATAGCACAAAATAAATAAAAACAAATCTATTTCTGCTCTTCAATCTTAATAGCCTTCCCCTCTACTAGAGCGATAGAAATTTTTTTATAAGCTTCACTTAAAATGCGTTGAAAAGTACTTTGAGAGGTATTCATTTTTTCAGCACATTTAGTTTGATCATAATCAGGAATATTTTTTAAACGTAAGGCCTCTATCTCTTCTCTAGATAGCGAAACCTCCTCCAACTCTCTCAATGGAATCCCTTGCGGCTTAAAATAACGCACCATAGGATCAAATCGTACTCGTCTGTTCAAACGAGGACGACCCAACCCTAAGCCACGTCTTTGATTTCTATTATTTGACATCTTCTTTTCTGTTTATTCTACGACCTACTCCGTAACCTCGTCCTCTTCCTAAACCACGTTGTAGTGTAATTTGTTCAGAGCTCTCAGCGCATGGCCCTAAACCCAAGCCAGTTCTTGGACCTTTACCTTGAGGCCCCGTTTTATCTTTATTTGGCATAATATCATCTCCTTTCTATACAAATTTAAATGATTACATTATGAATATATACCCATAAAGATATTTTGTCAAGTATCAAAAAACCGGCTCCGCTCCGCCAGCTGGCGGAGCGGAGCCGGTAATAATAGTTTATTCTTCCCTTCTTCTTGGTCTAGACTTAAATTTCTTTGCTCCCCTGTAAACCAGCCAAGCAACAAATATAACTAATAAATAACCAAACAAGCTAGAAAATTTCACAAATACATTATCAATGCTTTGTACTACGTTTCTGAATAATTCTCTTAACTTAGTCATTTCATAAAAAGACTGAACATAGCCCATTTTTTCTGTGATAGTCAAGGATAGTTGAGAGTACTCTGTCTGACGATCAATGTTTGTTAATTGTCTTTGATAATTATCAATTTGCCTTTGTAAATTAGCTAATTTTGTTTCGATGGTAATAATATCTTCAATATCGGTAGCTCGAGCTAATAATGCTTGGACACGAGCCTTAACTTGCTCGGCAGATTTTTTGTAAGCATCAACATCATAATATTGAGCTGTTAAATCAGAAGCATCAATACTAAAATATTTTACTTCGCCCAAAACTTTAAACTCTTCAATAATGCTATCAAAATTATCCTTATTAAATTTAATATTAATGTTGTAAGTATGATAATCAGCATTATTGCGAGTCATGACTGATTCGTTTTTGTGAGTATAAAAACCTTTATACTTATCTAAAAGATTATCAACCTCTATTTTAGTTTCTGTGTAATCAGACTTTTCCACTTCTAAATTTAAAGAAGCATTTTTTCGAATCTTTTCTTCTTGATCTGGCACTTGTCCTGGCTCAACAAAATCATTCATTGACCCACCACGACCAACACTTTCAACAGCCATCATACTATCTTCCATCATCATGCCTTTGTCATAGCCAAAAACATTATTAGATGTGGCTTTTTGATATAGAGCCGGTGAGCCATTGGTAGCGACAATGATTACAACAATAGCGATACCTAGCCATACCCAATCTCTACGACGACGATAAAAGTTTTTAATTTTTTCTATCATATATTTATTTAATTTATAATCACTAACTTATGGATGTAAATCTCCTACATAGTAATCGTCTAATATTGTTGCCTCAAAATTCGTTAAATTATCCTCAAATAATTCTGTGGCATTTTGCCCACACTTTGGCGCCCACACTTGACCACCTGGATGGTTATTAACAAACACGGTCATAGCAAAAACTTGATCGTGAACTACTAACCAGCAATCAGCAGCATGATTGTGCTTGACTACTTCAGACATTTTTATCCAACCAAAATTAAGAGCCTCCTCTTCTTCTACTGCTTGTTCATGTCGTTCAATTTCAATTTCAGTCGAATTTTCATCTATACTAGGTATCTCCGCATTAATTCCGTCAAACGTCTCGTCTACCTTACCACAACCGACTAAAATAAAACTGCATATAATTAAAAATATAAAATATTTGTGCATAAAATTATTTTTTTAATTTTCTAATATCGCGACGCATCGTTTCAATATGTATTAAAATTTCTTCCGCTAATTTCGCCGACCGTAAATCTGCCTGCAAATCCATTTCATCTCTAATATCATCACGTATGGCTTGCCTATTTTGTGCCATCAATAACAAAATCATCAAAACAATGGCTTCTAGAGAAACAATCATAGTCAACATATTGATCTCCAGATCATATGCTAGCCAACTAGTAAACCAAATAACGTGAATTACTAAAAATAACCATGACCCAACCAACGAATTCATCGAGTCAATAAACCTAAATTTTTGCAATGTCTTAAATGTCCTTTTTTTCTTTGCCATAATATTTATTTTACTAATCAATTATAACATTTTTTAAGTAAAAAATAAAAACGTGTTTGCTGATAGTAAATAAAAAGTGTAAAATAAAGACAAATTAATAAAAAATAAAAATGAAACCCATTAAACCAAATCAACAAACACCTTACTCTAAGGCTCGTCAAAAAACTCATGGACCGTATACTCAAATTTATTTAGTCCGTCATTGTAAACCAGATTATGAGCTCAAAGAATCCGTTGGCGACGCTAATATGCCGCTATCTAAAGTTGGTCGTAAACAAAGAGAGTTATTAACCAACAAAAAATTATTAAAACTAGACATCGATGCTGCTTATAGCAGTGAATTTGTCCGAGCGCAAGAAACTGCTTATGTCTATCTTAAAAAAACCAAAAAAGATCTAGAAGTTGATGAAAGATTCAATGAAGTTGATTGGGAAGAATGGTATAAACTGAAATATTTTAATATGTCAGAAAAAACCAGAACCAAAAATATCAAAGAATACAAAAAAATAGATGCTAAGCTCCATCGCTTACACACAAAATTTAGACGCATCATCGCTGACATCTATAAAAAAAATAAAGGCAAAAACGTTTTGATTTTCTGCCATGGTAATGTCATTCGCTCAATCCTCACTGGCATTCTAAATACTGATGTAGTTGGTTTTTTATCTTTAGAAATTTATCAGTCCTCTGTTTCAAAAATAGCAATTGATAAAAAAGGTTTTGTAAAAATAAATTATATCAATAATATTGGGCATCTACCCAAACGACCACATGAAGATTTATTTCTAGCTGCGATTAACCAATAATAAAAAATCCTCGCAAATGCGAGTATTTTTCTATTTCTTAGTTCTGCCAATCATACATGAAACGTAAGATTTGGCTTTTTTAATAAAACTTTTAGCTTCTTTACTGTCAGCTGGCGGATAGCCCATTTTAGTTAAAATTGGAATAGCTATATTTTCATCACCTTCAAAAGATATTTGCTGCTTAGCTACATCTATTTTAATATCTTTTAACCCAACGCCACTAAGAGCAGCCAAAATTTGTGCTTCACAACCGCCACATTTTATATTAACGACATCTAATGTTGCCATATTTTATTTTTTAATATTTATGTTTTAAAATATAAGGTTAAGATAGTGGCCAAAACCATTAAGCCAATAAATAATAAAGCATAGAGTAAAAATTTCTTTTTTTGTTCAGTCAAAGGCTCTCGCTTTTGTCCTTCTTTTTCTTTCTTTTTCTTAGCAGCTATCAGTGGTATAAAAATAGCTACCCAAATTGGAATCATGGCTGCTCCAGAAACAGAATCACTGCTACCGCCCTCTCCTCCTTTAGCTTTATAAACTATAACCCCAACTATCAAGGCCCCTGTTAAGCCGAGAGCTAAGAAAATAATTAAACGAGATCGCTTGTCTTTTTCTAGTTTATTTTGTTGTTCTGGATCCATGATTTTTAATTTATATCATCTAATAAACCACAACTCACTTCAATGTCTGTGGTCTCTATATCTTCTGGATCCCATTCTTCATCTACTTCAACATCTTGATAACCAGTCACGCCGCCGATCACTTTACAAGCGACAAAATATTTTTGATAACCAGTAGCGCCACTGATAGTGCCAGCAGCTACATTATAAACATCTATTTTAAACCCTTGATCAACAAAGAAATTCTCAACTGCTCTAAATTGATCATCGGAAATTTCTGTGGCCATAATTTTTTGACCAGCCAAAATGTCAGAGCCAATTATTTTTTGCCACTCTATTTCTGCCTCTTCTATTTCTAGCCAATCTACAGCTACTTCATTTTCTAAATCAACTAAAATCTGATCAACTTTATCTTGGCAAGATTCCTCCCACAAGCGCAAACAACTTTCTTTGGCTTCACACCAAGAAAACCCCGCTGGCAACAAACAACCGTGTTCATCTGTCTGACCGCCAATCATCTGCTCTTCAACTACTGGCTCTTCTTCTGGTGTAGAAATATTAGAATAATACGCCAAACTCACTCCAGCGATAATAATGATCGTCAAAGTCAATAACCAAGGAAATATTCCAGTAAAATCTTTTTGTTGCTTCTTTGTATTTTTCATATCTTTAAATAACAACTAATAAAATAAGAATGATGATTAGAATTAAAAACAAAAAAGTGTAGCCCAAAAGTTGTAAGGCTTTTTTAATTTTTTTGTCTAAAAATAAATAAATAGGATAAGCAAAAACTAAAAAGCCAGTCACAGCCGCCGAAACAACTAATAAGCACAAACTCAAGATGATTTGCCAAATGCTGCCTGGACCATCCATTAATTCACCGGTCCACATGATAAACAAAGCCACTAAACTACAATAAACAACCACGGATAAGGCTTGCAATAAAGCCACTAAAGGCATGGGTAATTTTTTAAACTTCATAATTTTAAAATCAATAATTTATAGCTCTATTATAACAAAACATCGCCAAATTGGCGATGCTGCATTATTTTAGTATAAAAATCAAACTAATGTCCGTGTGACAAAATATTACTTGCCAAATACATTAATAGCACGCCCACTATTAACCAAACAGAATGTATGAAAATATTTTTTTTATTTTCTCCGTGATGTAATTCCGGCATAAGATCGGCCGTAGCTAAATAAATAAAATTGCCGGCTGCAAAAGCAATCACTAAAGGAATAATTTTCTCTACGTTAGTCCCAAAAAAATAAAAAACTAAAGCGCCAAAAACTGCAATCAAGGCTGTCAATAAATTATATAAAATAGCTTTTGCTTTTGATAGACCAGCATAAAGTAAAACACCAAAGTCAGCAATTTCTTGTGGTATCTCATGCAAAATCACAGCTAAGGTGACCATCAAGCCTGCGTGAAAATCTAACATGAAAGCTGAGGCAATCAAAGCACCGTCAACAAAATTATGAATTCCATCTCCCACTAAATTTATCAGAGCTAAATTCTTTTTATTTTCTGTATCAGGTTTACCATGCTCGACGCAATGACAATGATGCCAATGAAAAACTCTTTCTAACAAAAAGAAAAAAACAATACTTATCAAAACTACTAAAAATATAGTGTGCGGATCATATTCGCTTTCTTCTATTGCTTCTGGCAACATATGCAACAACGCAACGGTTAACAAAGAGCCAGCTGCCAGACTAATTAATGCTTTTAAGAAGCTTTTTTTATTATTTTTTTTGAAAATAATAAAAATTCCTGTCAAAGAAATGGCACTAACTAGTAAGGTTGCTAAAATGATTTGTAATAACATGATGGATGTTTAATTTATAAAAACTATTTTTGTGAACTTGGCAAAAAATAACTAGCCAACCAATTAGCGATTGGCACTGCCAAAATAATACCTATGCTACCTAATAAAGTTCTAATTATTTCCGTAGAAACAACTTCATTATTTATAATTTGCCCCAAATTTAATCCCACGATATCACTTTGCGAAAATAAAATCAACAACGGCAAGGCCACTCCAGCATAAGCAAAAAATAAAGTATTAATCATGGAGGTAATATGATCAATGCCTATTTTTGAACTCATTTTATAAACTTGTTTTTTGGATAAGCTAGAATTAGCTTGCTTAATTTGTTCAACTGCTGATACCTGACTAATAATAACATCGTCTAACACGCCCAAAGTACCGATCATGATGCCAGCTAATAATAAACCTCTCAAATTTAAACTGCCTTGTGTCATCTCTAATAAGAAAATCGTCTCTTCACCAGCATAGCCACTCAATTGAGCAATCTCTGTAAAAAGTAAAGATAACCCAGCTACAAATAACAACGAAATAATTAGAGCAAGATTCGCCAAATGTGCTTTTTTATTAAAACCTTGAGTTAGATAAATGGAGAAAAACAAAATAACTACACCGCCAATTACACTAATTAAAACTGGATTCTGGCCAGCTAAAATTTGTGGGATGATAAATTTTATGATAACTAAAAAACTAATTATCAAAGCCAATAGAGACCTGAGCCCTTTCCAACGTCCTACGACCAAAACACTTAACACAAAAATAAAACCCAACCATAAAATAGAAGGCGTGCGATCATAGTCTAAAATAAAAAAGTTATCTACGCTATCTTCATTTAGACTATGGGACATGATTAATTTGTCTCCTACCTCATAAGCTCGACTAGAAAGAAATTGAAAATTATCAACTCCATTAAAAACAATCTCCTGATCCTCTAAACTACCTGACGTGGCTACTAATTTTAAATTTTGCTGGACAATAACTAAGCCTGACTCATCAACCACCTCTTTCTCTTCTAGAACCTCTATGACTTTGGCTTTAAAATTTTCCTCTTGATGCAAATCCTGAGCTAAAGTGGCAAGAGGTAAAAAGAATAAACTTAAAAATATAAATATAAATATTTTTTTCATAAAACAATTATTGCAAATACATAATGCCTTCTAAAACATGTTCGGCTGGAGCTGGATCCCCATCATCTGGCTCTATGGTTAAAACGTAAAAATCATAACTTGTTAAATCTACATCACTTGAGAAAACATTAAATTCATTTTCTCCTCGCTTAATCAATTTACCAGTACTAATAAAATCAAATGGCTCTTTTCTAACTATCCAACCTTCATAAAAATCTGTTCCTGTTGGTTCTAGCAGTTGATCAAGCTCCGCCAATAAACTATATAAACCATCTGTAAGTCCAGCTTGGGCTACACCAGCTGCTTGTCCTCCAGAAACATCAATCAGTTCTCCATAATAACTATAATTTATTTCTGCCACTTTGTTTTCTTCATCTTCAATTATGACATCTTCATCAACAAATCGTTCATCGGCCAGTGGATCAACTGGCAAAGTATTATCGACTTGAGCAGCTGGCGCAAAACAACCAGTCAAAAATAATGGCAATAACAATATAATAATTTTTTTCATAATTTTTTTCATAATTTTAATAAACTTAGTATAGCAAAAAAATACGTTAATTAAAATGATTTGCCAAAAATTTAATAATTAGCTAATATCTATATAAATAGTACAATCATTTTAAAAATCAGGGAGAAAACAATGCAAAATATTAAAGCGTTGTTAAACAAGATGATGATCATCGGCTTCTTGATGATAATTATGTTCAATGTTATTGGCATGGTTGACGAAGTATACTGCTTAATTACAGGAGATTCTTTCACACTTGAGCCAAGTCTTTGGCTAATAGACAGGCTCATGTCAATATTTGTCTAATAACAAACTCAAACATGAACCATCTCTAAGCTCGGTCTTCAAGATCGAGCTTTTCTTTTTAAAAACTATAAAATCCTGCATTATTGACAAATTGTCCAAAACATAATATTATAGCCAATTAAAAAGTACACTACATAATTCTCAAAAGACAAGGGAGGCATAATATGAACATCGTCAGAATAAAGTGCTCACATTTACTGGCCGTGTTGCTTGTGATAATGCTAACCAGGACTACAATTACTCTGGCTCAAGTACCGGCAAACAACTACATCATGTCAGCGTCAGAAGAAGTGCTAAGTAGCACCATCACCTATCATCCGGCGCCAAAGATCTCTCAAGATCTTCGTCAACTAATCGAAGCAGGGGTGTTTTTACTGCAAAAACATGAAGACCCTTCAATGGTATTTGGACTTGCCACTTTTGACATTACACAAGATGGAATTCCAGTGATAGGATTTTCAGAGCAAGCTCTGTTAGATCCCACTACAACCATGGAAGCTTTAATGATTGCTGTGTACCATGAATTTCGTCATTATGAACAATGGCGTGATCAGATGTTTGATCACCAGCATCACTACAAACCGCTGGGTTCTGATACTTTGACACCAGAAGAAGCAACGGCACATTTTTATGGTGAGATGGATGCCTTTTGTGTGACTACAGAATTTGTACAACTACAAGGTTGGATGAGTTTTAGTCTAGCATCTCGAATATACTCCGAACAGGGAGTAAAGGCATTCGCTAAACAACTTGTTGAAATCATGACAAAGGCGCCTAAGTTCAGTGACCATCATGAGCTACTGGCAGAACTGGCCGAAAATTGGGAAAATTAGCACTTCAATAAAGAGCGGTCCCTGACTGCTCTTTTCCTTTTTAAAAAAATCATCCGTATCCTAACCTTGACAAATCCAGTTTTCTAGTGTATAGTAGGCAATTACTAAGCTCTATTTAAAGAGCAGGATTCGAAACCTCTTGTTTTATGTATTATACGACCAGATGGAATATCGGGTCGTAATTTTTATACATTAAAGAAACAAGATGACAAAAACAACGCATAAAAGCTCGGGCTTTGCCGATTTAGGCATTTCTCCAGCTATCTTAAATCAATTGAATAAATTGAATTTTAATACCCCAACTCCTATTCAACATCGTGCTATCCCGATCGCTATCGGTGGTCAAGATTTGATGGGTATTGCTCAAACAGGTACTGGAAAAACCTTGGCTTTTGGTATTCCAATGCTCCAATATTTAGAAAAAAATGCTGGCGCTGGATTAATTCTTTTACCAACTCGTGAGCTAGCAGCTCAAGTAGATCAATCACTAAAAATACTTGGTCGTGCTTTTGGTTTACGAACTGCTATTTTAATTGGCGGCACTCCTCCCGGACCACAAATCAGAGCTTTGAAAAATAAACCACATATCATCATTGCTACTCCTGGCCGTTTGATAGATCATTTGGAACACAAAGACATGTCCTTGAGTAACGTAAGAATTTTAGTTTTGGATGAAGCTGATCGAATGTTAGATATGGGATTCGAACCACAGATTCAAAAAATTCTAGCTAGTATTCCTAAAACAAAAAGACAAACCATGCTATTTTCTGCTACTATGCCAGAAAAAATCACTAGAATGGCTAGAAATTATATGCGCTCACCACTACGCGTAGAAGTAGCTCGTGCTGGTACCACTGCCAAAAGTATTGAACAGGAAATGTTTATCGTTCCTAAAGATAAAAAACTCTCTTTGTTAAATGAAATTCTAAGTGAATATAAAGGACGCGTCCTTATTTTTAGTCGTACTAAACATGGCGCTAAAAAAATCACTAAAGCTGTCCAAAATTTAGGACACAAAGCCGCTGAAATTCATTCTAATAGATCTTTAACCCAACGAGCCAAGGCTCTAAAGGATTTCAAATCTGGTTTTAGCAAAATTTTAGTCGCTACCGACATTGCTTCACGTGGCATTGATGTTCAAGATATAGAATTGGTCGTTAATTTTGATTTGCCAGAATGCTCTGAAGACTATGTCCATCGTATTGGCCGTACTGCTCGAGCAGGTAAAAGTGGCAAGGCTATTTCATTTGCTGTGCCAGAACAAAAAAGAGATATTTTGGCTATTGAGCGTTTAGTTAGAATAAAACTTCCGATCATGCCCTTGCCAGAAATGAAACAACACATTTCTATGCCTAGAGATGATAGACGTCCAAGACAATTTAACTCTTCCCGAAACAAAGCTAGTACTAAACCACGTAAACCAAGAATAAATTCTGATTCTAAAAATAGTCGTCGTCGACCATTTAAACGTAAACGCAGAAGCAACAATTACTCCAAATAAAAAAACGTCCCTACTGGGACGTTTTTTAGTTGCAAATTTATTTTGCTTTATTGTGTTTCTTGGCTGCTTTTTCTTCTAGCATTACTCTCTTTATTTCTAGTCTTTTGGCAGTCTTGCGAGAGCGTGATTTCTGCACTCGGCCTACTGCGTGTAATCTTTTTGCCATAATATAAATGTTATTTTATAGATTATAAGCTATTCTAGCTGATTTTGACAATAAAATCAAGGGATAGATAATCAATTATTTTTTATATGTTAATCTTGAAAAAGCTCACTTTGGATAACGCAAACTTCAGTGCTCCCTGTAGTTTCACCATCCCAATAAAATTCATCTTTAACAATTATTTTAGCATTATCTCCATCAATACTATTTACGGTTAAATAATTGGTTGCATGATCTCCATCGCCCCAATAAATATTATCTCCATTGGCTACTGTAAATTTAGTGGCATACTCAAATGATTCTACAACTCCAAATGCTCCTTTGCGACCAACTACTTGAAAGCCGCCATGAGGGCTAAATTCTATATCAATAGCATTATCTGCTACAACGATAGATTTAACATTTGTTAAATTACTACACAATTCCTTTTCAATTACTTCACTTCTGGCTCCTTCATTACTAGCGGGCTTTTGATCTGTAGCAAAAAAATAAACTACACCAATCACCAGGACCACTAAAATGACTAAAATAATTTTTTTCATAATCTTATTTTAATAATGTATTTATTATATCAAAAGGCTAGCCTCCTTTTGTTCCATTGCCCTCATAAATAAGTGTGCCGTCAGAAGAAACATGAACTTCATACCAAAGGTCGCTAGAATTTTCTGGCCAAAAACTTACATACCAATAATCATCATCTTCATAAAAATGAGCTGTAGATTGAATTTTATTAGCTCCATATCTAAGTGAAAAAGCTTCTAGGCCATTGCTTAATTTTTCTGCTTGAACAATTGCTTCGGGGACAGTATTAATTGATAAACCAACTTCTTCCCCAGAACCCTCATTGTTAACAGGCTCTTCTTTCCAGACAAAAAAATAAGCTGCACCGAAGATTAAAACGATTAAAATAAATAAACTGATTTTTTTCATAATTTTATTTGTTGTTTTCAAAAAATCCTTTGCCAATGAATATACCTAAAGCAATGCCAATAATAAATAATATTAAAGGACCAATATTTCCTTTTGAAACTAGTATTCCAAGCATAGGAAAAGCTGCGGCAATTCCTAGTAATGCTTTTTTGGGGATAGTTATGTTTTCTTGTTTTAATTTTTTATCATCCATAATTTTAATTTAATCAATTCTTTCCACAATCAATAAAAAATCCACTTTTGCTGTTGCTCCCATGAGCTGAAAAGTTGGTTTGACATTTGGAATTACAGAGATAACTTCTCCTTTAAGTCCGTTTAAAAATTGCTCTAATTGTTCTTGCATGTGATTTCTTTTAACCTCTAGGCGATGAACTTTGCATTTCATATTATTTATTATTTAATAATATTACCTTTAGTGTATCAAAAAATCATTAAAATCAAAATGTTATTGCATGTTTAATTTCTGAAACCTTCGCAATTTTACTTTATACCCAACAAACAAGCCTACTATCCCAATTATTAAATCACTAATTATATTTATAATTGGCTCAGGAGTTATGATCTCCCAATTATAAATTATCAAAGTATAGCCAGATAAATTTTCAAATAACTCAAAAGCTATTAAAATTAAAACTCCATATTTCCATTTTCCATTTAAAAAATACCCTAAGCCCATCGGTATAAGAAAATGAAAAATGCTATTGATGCTGAATATGCCTCCTAAATAATACTTGTCCATTTTTTTGTTTTAATTTAATTTTAAAAAATTAGATATTATTTAAACTTAAACCCGCAAGTATCTTCAGTTATGCATTCACTCTTGGTTCTCGGATACTTTCTACAATTTAATGGCCTTATAATATAGATAGAACAATAAAATGTGCCGTCGGATCTAAATTTTAAAAATGGACATACATTTGGCAATTTGCAACATGCACCACAATTAACACACTTACCTGTTCTGTTTTTTGCGACGGGTAATATGGAAGTAAATGTTCTCTTAATTTTCGCGAACCAAGTGTTCCTTTTTTTATTAGCTATATATTTTGTATTATTTAATAATATTAACTTTAGTATATCAAAAAACCATCCCTAATGGAATGATTGTTTGGTTGAATAAAATATTTAATACAATATTAATGAATTTAATAAATCATTAAAAATCTCTTCCCTTTCGTCATTGTTTACTCTGTAGCGCACCTCATAAAAACAATGTCCATTAACAATTGGCTTTATAAACGATGCCTTTACATAAGCATCTTTATGCTGAAAATAAACATCTTTTTGATAAAATCTAGCATCACCATCATCAAATCGATATTCAAATACAGTCTTATCATCGTGCTCATTTATGTCAAACTCAACGCTTGATAATTCCCAAATTTTATTTTTTTCATTTTCTATATCACCATCAAAACTGCTGATATTTATAAAATGGCCACCGTGGTGCCAACCACAAAATTTATTTGTAACATCAAAATATAAATACAAATTCATACCATTTTCTGATTCATCAACCATGCTAGATTCTTTTGGGTACAAAAAATTCACCCCCTGATCATCATTTTGGTAAACATAATAATTTTCACTAATAATTCTATCATAAGCAACAACTTCTGTTTTATAAATAAAAACTGCTAATACAATAAAAGCGGCATTGATTGCTATAAAAATAATAAATAATTTTTTATTCAGCATATTATTTTATGTTTAAATAAGGCTCAAAGCTTATAGACTCGGTTATTTTTTCAAAAAGTTCGTTACTAGCATCGTACCTTACTGCAATAATACGATTATCATGTTCAAAAAATACATAAGTCAAATTCATACCAATTACTCCCCCACCTTTCTCTTTTCCAAGTTCTGACTCTACTAAAATTTGCAATGCTTCTTTGCCACCAATATCTATCGTCTCCATTTCTGATACTTCTAGCTGCTCGTGATTTAAACCTGTAAACTGTTGCTCATTATTAAAAATTTGCTCCGTGATCTCTTCTCAATCCTCTTCTCTACGCTTCTTTTTGTAAAACCAATTTTTACATACTCTGGCATAGATTCATTTGTTAATACATAAACTATTTGACTCATAATATTATATTTAATATAAAAAATTATCTCTTTACAAATTTTAATTATTTATTTTCATTTTTTTCCTAATCCAAAATAGTCAGACATTGCTTTTGCATGTATAGCTTGTTTAACAACGCTGACAGTATCTGATTTTGATTCGCCAACAAGTTCACTTAACCTAGTAAGCGTACCAACTACTTCTTTACTTCGCCCTCGTTTGAATACATCAAAAGTTAAATTTTCAACATCAGAATTGCCTTTTTGTTTTGTTTTTTCAAAACTACCAGTCTTTTCCTCATGATTAATCATTTGTTCCAAAAGCTCTTTCTGATACTGTGAGGTTTCAGCCATGGCAAATAACCACGCTTTAAACTCATCCTTGTCTAATGTGAGCATTTCAGTATAGGTTGGATTTTCTTTACCTGTGCGTTGCGGATATTTTGTTAAATGTTGCATCATTGTTTCTTTCCAATTTTCATCATCAAGCCAATCGGTATTCTTTTCAGAGTTAATATTATGGTCTTTTCGTGTTTTAGAAATATTTTTTCTTTTTTTTGCCTTACTAAAATAATAAAAAAATACCCCTATAACTATAATTACTAAAATCCAAATTGGTATATACATAATTTTAATTTAATAACATCTTCAGTATATCAAAAAACCATCCCTAATGGAATGATTTGTTGATGGGGTCCTATACGTGACTTTATTAAAATATTCACTGGGGAAGAGTTTAGAAATACTTGGTTAAAATATCAAGAAACAAAAGGTTAATTATATATATTGACTATTTTAGGGTATAGGGTTAAGTTTGAAGTATAAATATAAGTATAAAATATGAATATAGAAAAATTATTAGAAAATAGTGAGCTTGGCAAAAAAACGGAAGAAATACTACTTGATGTATTAAGTAAGTTTCCCGAAGAGATTCAAAATTTTGTAGTAGATAATATCTCAATTGTAGAATTCAGGAAGGGTAAAAAATTAAACATTGAAAATAGTCATATTGGGTTTTGTCTTGATACTAAAAGATATACCACTCGTTATTTCATAGTCTTAGATTCAAGATATTACACAGAAGATCAAGATTATAAAGCTAAGACCATAGCTCATGAGATAGGTCATGCCTATCTAGGACATCCCAGTACAAACGCAAACGAAGTGCGGGAAGAACAAATAGAAAAGGAAGCGGATGATTTTGCTGCTAAATATGGCTTTGGCGATAAAGAATTTTCGTTTACAGATATTTTTACTTTAAACTTTTGGACGATTCGTAGGACTGTCTTTATAACTCTTATTATCCTGTCTTTCCTTATGCTAGTTTTTATAGAAAAGTTTGAACATTTGTTACAATGGGTCGTTTTCATTGTATAATAAACAAATTAAATGTGCTTAAAAATAAAAACAGCGCCTTAATTGGCACTGTTTTTTTATTAATACTAATAGTATAATCTACTCGTCGCCACTGTCCAGTCTACGACGACGAACATCTAGAATCTCACCTTCAAACTCAAAATATAGCGTTCCCTGAGGACGTCTTTTATAATTCAATAAATTCATAGCGAAAGTAGATAAGCTATCTACTTTTCCATTAATTTTTATTTTATCATTTTTAACAACCTCGGCTATTATATGCGAATCTCTAGTAAAAGTAAGCTTGGATCCAATGGGTATGCCATAATTAGCAAAATGAAATCTTGAACGCCTCTTTTTAATTTCGTCTACTTCTCTTTCTTGTTCAGGCGTCAAACCACTTTCTAATACAAGTTCACTGATCTCAACTCTCTTTAATGCTAGCACTACATATTCGGGATTAATTTTAAAAAATTCCCGTTTATCCCTAACGCGTCTATCAGCAAAAATAGAGTGTAACCACAATTCTTCTTTTTGGGCATCGTCAACCATGGCTGCATAATAAATTTCGAAAGGTAGTGGCACTCCAGTGGTATCCAACTGCTCGATCCTCTTCTCTACGCTTCTTTTTGTAAAACCAATTTTTACATACTCTGGCATAGACTCATTTGTTAATACATAAACTATCTGACTCATAATATTGTACTTAATAAAAAAATTATCTCTTCATCAATTTTAATTATAATGTTTTTATGAAAATATAAAATCTAAATACCCATTTTCTAACACATTCAAGGAGGTAAGGTAGTCAATATAATCAAATGTCTCTCTTAGGGGTCTTTTTGCACTCTCCCAACCAAGACCATCGGTAACCCAAATAAATTTATACTTACCTTTTAAAACATCATACAGATTTCTATATTCCCCTGCGGTTGATTTCAATTTAGAACCGCCTCCTCCATAAAAATTAGTTTCAAATATAAACAATTCCTTGCCATTGTTTACAACGAAATCATACCTTCTTGAAGATTTATCAACTGGTACATTAAAACCCCATTCTTTTTTTATTTTAATGGCATTGGCTTCTTTTAAATATTTATAACCTTTTTTATTACAAATATTCTTAACATATTCTTCTAATAGATCTTCCATGTTGTGCCCACCTCTATTTTTCCTTGCATTTGTATCCATGCCAACCTCAACTCCCAAACAATAATCAACTAAATTTTTTATGCTTCTATCTTTAAATATATCTTTCAACCCACTTTCACTAAAAAATCTTAACAATTCTTTTTCAATTTTTGAATTTAATTCTTTCTTTAAATCAAAAAGATAATTTTTAACTTCTAAATTTAACCCGTCCTTAACATTTAAAATAGGTCTCTCCTTTAGCTGGCTATTCCTAATGGCAACTAATATAGGTAAAGCTTTTCTTATTTTTGGATACTCCTTAATTAGGTCAATAAACTTATTATCTAAGTGGTCTTTGCCTAATAAACTATTCAGTATATTTAATTCTGTCTCTATTTTGCTTACATTATCTTTAACTTTTTGCCAATCAACAAAAAAATTCCAATCCGAAATTGATTTTTGTAAATTAGAAATAATATAATCAAATACCTCATCTGCTGTTCTTAATTTTAATTTGGTTTTATGGAAATCTAAAAAAATCATATTAAATATTATAAATCTTTAAATCTTTTTATGGATAAATCTAAATATTTTTTGTCCATGTCTATTCCTATAAATTTTCTTCCTAACATATAAGCTACTATTCCTGTTGTAGAACTGCCTGTAAAAGGATCTAAAATAACATCTCCTTTATTTGTGCTAGCTAACACAACTCTTCTTAAAAGATTTATTGGTTTTTGTGTTGGATGTTTACCAAATTTTTTCTCATTTGGCTTAGGCGTGGTTATAGACCAAACTGACCTCATTTGTTTTTGAGGTTTCTTAAAAGCATCTTCTGGCCAATCACCCTCTTTCATTTCTTTATAATTAAACGTGTGTTTCTCCTTTTTTTCTTTACGCGCCCATATCAATGTTTCATGGCTAGCTGTAAAAAATCTACAACTTAAATTAGGTGCTGCATTTGGCTTAAACCAAGACACATCATTTAATATATGATAATTAGCTCTCTGCAATGCATAACCACATTGATAAATAGAATGGTAAGTACCACTTATCCATATTGTTCCATTTGGTTTTAAAACTCTTTTACAAGCATCAATCCATTCTTCATGAAATTTTGCATCTACATCAAAACCCTTACTTTTATCCCAACCACCTTTATTAACAGAAACTCTTTTTCCAGCGTGTACTGAAAAACCATCATTAGATAAATTATATGGTGGGTCAGCAAAGATCATGTCGACTGATTCTGGTTTCATCTTATTTAATAGCTCTATCGAATCTGCATTATAAAGCTTAAACCCATTATTATTGTAGTAAAGGTGTTTCTTCATATTTTAAATTTAGTAAATTTATTATATCAAAAAGCCATTGAAAATACTACTTAAGAAATTCTAAAACGATAAGGGTAAGGAATGTGTTGTTTAGTAAATTTCTTTAAAAAACTCGCTTGATTAGGAGAGTATATAAAATCTTTAGAATTATGAGATATGATATTATTAACTTCTCTTATTATTTTTTTATTCTCATGTGTAATATCCAAACCAACTAAAACATTCCTCTTCTTCCTGCTTAAAAATAAACACAAATCCTTTGATAGTGGAAAATAAAGTTGCGTATCTGGTCCACCTAAACTTTTATGACCTTGGCAAATATTAACCTTATCTTCGCGCACAAAGTAAACCGCGGGATTGTCACTGGTTATAAAAAAAGATTTTGTTTTGTTTCTTAATATTTGTATAGTCATGTTTGATATTATTTGCCCTTTTATTTCCATGATCTTGAACATTTTTTTTAAAAATAAATTACGTGGCACGGATACTTCAAAGTCACCTTTGCTTATCATTTCATCGTAAGAATTAATTGCTTTTTTAAAATCAGTGTCGGCTACATTTGGGAACTTATTTTTGAACTCTCTAAGAATAATCTCTTTCCTATCATTATCAAATTCACTAAATTCATGTTGCACCTGCATTGAAACCTTGTACATTTCTTCAATTTCAAATTTACTGTGCAATGTACGCGTTAACATCGTTGCTATGAGCTTAATAATATACTCATGGTATTCTTCCATGATAAGTGTGACATTATAAAAATTATCGTTTATAAAATTTATAAAATTTGAATATTTACTTTCTATTTCATCCTCAAAAAAATCCTCAAAAACATTTTTGTCCCCCTCAAACGCTCCTTCTGGTATATATAACAAATTCTTCACTCCAATATTTTTTAACCCCTCAACACCTCTTACTTTCAATATTCTATCGTTCTCAGCCATCTCATTATCAAAAAATATTTTGCCTTTCTTGTACATATATAAATTATCACTATCATTTAAAAAACCTTTTAAATAGGTTATGGGTATAAAATGATTTCTTTTCTTTAGATCTTGTAGTGGCATTTATTAAAATTTTAATATGGGTTAAAATTAACACACTAATATATAATTATCAATAATATGCCGGGAACAGAAAAAAATACACCCACTTTTTACCAACATGGCAAGAGGAGGGTTAAATGCTCAAATAAAAAATGCAGCAGCTATATAGCAAAAAAGAGTTGGGCACTATACACAAGATTATCGGATAATAAAATACGCCCAACGAAATGCCCTCACTGTGGACATGAGGCACTGTTATCTCCACCAAAAAAAATAAATATAAATGGCGAAAAAAAAATTCAACATGGATTACAAAGCACTTTAACTACTGATTACACCGATTCAAATTTGACAGACGCTCACAAATGATATAAAATTATAGTGTAAAATTTGAAAATTTATTTTGGATATAAGAAATAGCCATTAAATTGGCTTGAATGAATCCAGTTGAGAAACCATCTGTTTCAGATAGTTTTTTAACTGGATTTTTTTGTTTATAAAAACACGGGGAAAAACAAGAACTGCTGATCTCATCCCCGTGTATCGGCAGTTTTTGCTTATAAATTTAATAATATATGAATAAAGGTCGGAAAAAACGTAAAAATAAAGACACTGAGCTGTTTGCAGAGCTTATAGCTGATCTTTTATTACAACAAATACTAAATAATAAACCCCATGGGAAGATTTTGGATAGAAAACGAGCTAGTAGATAAGTATATTGGCAAACTAACTGGCAATGAACTAAAAGTGATGATGATTATCACGCGTCATTTTAATAAACAAGGCACTTGCTATCCTAGCATTAGAAGAATGTCAAAACTAGGCAACATGAATTCTGAAACTGTGAGTAAGTGTCTTAAGAGTTTAAATCTGCTTGGTTTTATAGAGCAGTTAGAGATTAAAGAGAGGTGTAAACTGCGCTATATATTATCCAAATCTGCTCGCCATTTACTTATAGACTCCAATAAACTGCCTGAAAAACCCGATGGTAAGGAAGTAAAGGAAGTTTTAAGGAATAATCCTAAACAAATTAATAATAAAAACAAACTTTTTCGTATTAATTCCAATACAGTTGGTCTTGATGAGGACGGCAGAGAGATATTTATGAGTAATGGAAAAAAATGTGTTAAAGGTCCCGATGGTACAATCTATAATTTCTCTGGAGATATACGAAAATAAAATCAAAAATTAATTATTAACCGGAAATGAAGGGATATGTCTAAATATTCAAAAAATAAAACTTTAGAAATAAAGGAAAAAGTAAAGAACTATTTAATTAAAAACCCTATTGCCTCTACTTTAGAGGTGGCTAAAAATTTAGGTTATGATAAAGATTTTATCTATAAATTAAAAGAAAAAATCCACCATGAAGCGAGTATAAAAATATATTCTCACACCTTAAAAAGCTCTCTAGCAGAGCTGGAAGATCTTACAAGTGAAGTTTCTAGGATTTTATGGAATATAGTCGAAAATAAAAATTCTAAAAATAGAGATGTAATATTATCTTGCAAAACAATATTTGAGTTTCGCTCGTTAATACTAGATCATAGAATAAAATATAATTTGTTCGCTGAAGAGAAAAGTAATGATAAAGAGAAAATAAATGTGCCAGAACTAGCAAAAATAGTTCGTGAAATTGAAGAAAGATGTGAGCGCAAATATAAAGAAGCCGTATTAAAATGAGTTTACTTTTTTATCAAATACTCCTAAGATTAAGAAATAAACACATTTGGCGTCTAACCTATGAATCCCCGCCGTCTTGGGTGTGGTTAGGCGCCGTAAAACCAGGGTACGGGGTTTTATGGTGTATAAATTTTAACCAAAAAATATGAAAAAAACTAAATGTGACCTTTGTGGTCAAGAAACTAAACACACTATAAGCGAAGAACAGAAAAAAGCACTAGAAGTTAAGCTATACTGTGACAAATGTGAACAAAAGCAATCGGGTCAAAGTAACAAAAAAGATGCTACTAAACACAACAATAAAGTCTACCTGATATTGCTAATAATTATTGCTGTTAGTTTTGTTTGGATTGGATCACAATCAGGAAAAGAAAATCCATCTAGTAATAATATAACCACAACAAAATCAACAGTTGGCCAAATACCTCAAAAAGAACAAGAAATCACACAGATTATTCAAAGCTCACTTGATACTGTCT
>Ga0257125_1000207_pt1 | contig 86397 bp, 98 predicted proteins | sample SI106_200metaG_FD_190183 | JGI IMG/M metagenome (GOLD analysis project Ga0257125, IMG submission 190183) | Marine microbial communities from Saanich Inlet, British Columbia, Canada - SI106_200 | ecosystem: Environmental > Aquatic > Marine > Inlet | place: Canada: British Columbia | collected... | reverse complement strand
AAGTTGGTTAAACCTATGAATATTTTTCTGGCCTTAGGTTTTCAAGATTTAGCAGATAAATTACTCAACATTGGTTTTGTGATTGTAGAAAGCATTATCTTATTTTTTATTTTTAAACCCAGCTTCGTTTTTCCCAGCCTAGGACAGGGACTGATTTTTCTGGTTTGGGTAATTTTGGCAACCTTAATTGCTTTCATGATTAATCTTTTGTTTGGATCAATCGGTTTTTGGAGTCGAGATTCCTGGGGACCAAGGTTTTTATACTACATGATTTTAGACTTCACTGCTGGTAAACTCTATCCCCTTGATATCTTGCCCCCAGTGATTCAAAAAGCGATTTATTTTACCCCATTCCCCTACATGTCATACGTTCAAATTCAGCTTTTTTTAGGCCGTCTAAAACAAGACCAAATATTACCAATTACTCTAAGTATGATTACCTGGACAATCGGCTTAATCTTTATCTCTAGAAAAATTTGGCATAAAGGATTAAAAAACTATACGGCCATGGGCCAATAGCATGAAAAGATTTTTTACATATTTAAAAATTTGGAAACTTAATGCCAGTAATACGCTGCAAGAATTTTTTGTTAATCGCTATACTCATATTCTATTTTACTTAGGAAAAGTAATCAGACTGGGGATGTCTCTACTTTTTTTGTACCTAATTAAAGATCAAATTTCTCAATTTTCTGACTACTCTCCGGACCAGGTTATTATTTTCTTTTTAACTTATCAATTTATAGATCTTTTTGCTCAGGTCATTTTTAGGGGCGTTTATTTATTTAGAGCCAGAATTATTCGTGGCAACTTCGATTTCATGCTTTTAAGACCAATTAACCCTCTATTTCAGGCTTTAACAGATCATCCTGATATCAATGACGCCTTGTTTATTATTCCCACTACGATTTTGAGTATCTACATAGCTACCACCCTTAACATTCAAGTAACTCTTGCTTCTCTATTGATGTATCTACTTTTAGTTTTCAATGCGATGATGATCGCTACTTCTTTGCATATTTCAATTTTGGCAATGGGAATTTTGACCAAAGACATTGAAGGTCTTATTTGGATATATAGAGATGTAATGCGGCTAGCTAGATTTCCTGTAACTGTCTACTTAGAACCGCTTCGCTTTGCCCTCTTTTTTATCATTCCAGTTGGATTAATGATTACTGTTCCTGCTGAGGTTTTACTAAACTTAACCCCCGCCTATAGCATCTGGATAACCATAGCCACAGGAATTACCTCAGTGTGGATTAGTCTCAAGCTTTGGAAATGGAGTCTAAAAAAATATACTAGTGCTAGCTCCTAGTTTAGCGTTTTGGAGATTGACGTTTGCGACGAGCTTTACCACCACGGCCTGGCTTTCTGCTCTCTTTCATTCTTGAATCACGAGTTAATAGAGATTCTTCTTTTAAGAGTGACTTGAAAGATTCATCAAACTCAACTAATGCCCTGGATAAACCATGAACAACAGCACCTAGCTGAGCTCTAACACCTGAGCCATTTACTTTAACAGTTACAGCAAATTTTCCCTGAGTGCCAGTCAGTTCGAAAGGTAAAGTGAAGATTTTTACTGCGAGAGAAATATTCTTGAAATAGTCTTTAGCTAATTGATCATTCACCACAAATTGACCATCTTTTTGCTCATAAATTCTAACTCTGGCTGTAGCTACTTTTCTTCTACCAATTCCCTCAACATATCGGCCTGTCGGGGTTTCGAATTTTGGTCCAACTTCTTCTTTAACTTGAGATCGCTGTTTCTGACGACGAGCAAGTCTAATGATTTTCTGTGGTTGATCGGAGATTTTTTTAGCCATAATAATTACTTCTTCTCTGAATTACTTTTATTATCAATTTGAGTTTGATGTGGATGAGTGCTACCAGCATAAACTTTAAGCCTATTCATCCTAACTTGTCTCAACCTATTCTTAGGTAACATATTAATGACTGCCAATTGAATTACCTTTTCTGGTTGCTCAGCAATCATTTTTTTAAAAGGAACTTCTTTTAACCCACCTGGGAAACCAGAGTGGCTCATATAAACCTTTTGATCAGCTTTATTGCGAGTAAGAGCTACTTCAGCAGCATTAATAACTACCACATAATCTCCGGCCTCAATATGAGGAGTGTAGGTAGGCTTATGCTTGCCAATTAATTTTTGAGCAATTTGGGTAGAAACTCTACCCAACACCTCATCTTTGACATCTACCAAATGCCAATCTCGTTGCACGTCCGCTGTTTTTTGTGAATAAGTTTTCATAGACATCTACTTGGTTTTAGTTTTTTTACTCTTCTTAGGTTCAGTCTTTTTCTTGGCGGTGCTTTCTTTTTTAACTTTAGCAGTTGTTGGCTTAGTTTTAGAAGTCTTTTTAGCAGCTACTTTTTTTATTTTAGCTGGCTTTTTCTCAACCACAGGTTTTTTAAAAGTACCTAAATTTTCAGGCTTAACTACCAGCTCTAATCTAAACATTTCTGTATTATCACCGCGTCTGCGCCCATATTTAACGATACGAGTGAATCCAGATTTTCGATCTTTAAAAACAGGAGCCACCTCATCTACTAAGGTATTAACTATATCTCTCTTGCCAAAAAACTGATGCAGTTGTCTTCTAGAAGCAACAGAGTTTTCCATTGCTTTAAAAATCATCTTATCAGTCCAACGACCAAATTCCTTAGCCTTGGCCTTAGTAGTCATAATCTCACCATGTAAGATCAGGTTTCTAACCCCATTACGCAACATAGCTTGACGATGTTTGGTGCCGCGATTAAAAAATGATTTTTTGACTCGATGTCTCATAATAACTCCAAATAGCTAAGATTACTCTTGCTGACCAATCCCTAATTTAACACCTTTTTTTTCTAAAGCCTCATCAATTATCTCGACGCTTTTTTCACCCAAGTTCTTGACTTTGGTAATGGTAGCGCGAGGAGCTGATTGAAGATCAGCTACAGTTTTAAATCCACCCTTGCGTAGTGCATTGGCAATTCTTGTAGGTAGATCTAGCTCTTCAACTGTTAATCTTAGGGTTTCAGCTTCTTCTGGGGTTAATTCAGGACCCACATCTTCTGGTTCTGGTAAAACTGGGTCAAAGACCTGTTGGAATTGACGAGATAAGATTTTAGCTGCTGAACTCACTGCATCCAGAGGAGTAATAGTGCCATCTGTTTGAATTTGCATGACAATTTTATCAAAGTCAGTTCTGCGACCTACACGAGTCTGTTCAACTCGGTATGAAACTTTTACAACTGGAGAAAACAAAGCATCAACTGGGATTTCACCAATAATCTCTGACTTGTTCTCATGAGCTGTTTGATAGCCAACTCCAGCCTCTACAGTTGCTTCTAATTTAACTGACTGGCCTTTGGCTAAAGTTAAGAGATGCTGCTCTGGGTTAATTATCTCAATACCAGCTTCAGGTTTCATCTCTGCAGCAGTGACTTCTCCTGGACCCTTAGCCTCTAAGTTAATGATCGCTTTATCTTCAGAGGTAGTGGCTTTTACCCTAATTTGTTTAAGGTTTAAAATCATTTCTACTACATCTTCAGTCATGCCTTCTAGGGTAGAGTATTGGTGATCGACACCATCAATACTAACCATAGTAATTGCACTTCCTGGAAGGGAAGATAGTAAAACTCTGCGTAAAGCATTCCCAAGAGTGTGGCCATAACCTGGCTCTAATGGCTCAATGACTACAGAGGCAGTCTTGCCATCACTTTCCACCTCTTTTATTTCAAAAGTGGGATTCATCACCGGATGGGTAGATAGATCTTTCATATTTTTCTCCTTGTTTCCCCTCCCCTCATATCTATGAGGGAATCTGTTGACTAGGGTTTTTATATTTATTAATTAATACTTATATAGTTATTATCTACTGTAGTACTCGACTACTAATTGCTCATCAATTCTCTCTACAACATCGTCGCGAACCGGAATACGAGCAATTTTAGCTACTGCACCTTTTTTCAAAATCCACTCTGGAGCTGAGAAGCCCTCTTCTTTGAGTAACTCGGCTACAAAAGGGATTTTGATAGATTTAGCTTTTAAATTAATCACATCATCTACAGATACACGGTAAGAAGGAATGTTCATCTTTTTACCATTCACCTGAATATGACCATGAGATACCAATTGTCTGGCAGCGAATCTAGTTGCAGCCCAACCAGTGCGATAAACAACATTATCTAATCTACGCTCTAACAAACCTAATAGAGCCGAGCCTGTAGCAGTTGGATTCTTACTGGCTTCTTTATAAAGACGATTTAGTTGTTTTTCTAAAATCCCATAAATATACTTAACTTTTTGTTTTTCTTGTAACTGCACACCATAATCAGAAACCTTGCGACGACCACGATGACCATGCTGTCCCGGTCTAATCATTAGGCGACGCGCAACTTTTAAAGCATTGGTTTTTAAACCCAAATCTTCACCTACTTTTCGAGCTAGTTTATTTTTTGGTCCAGTGTATCTTGCCATAATTTTTTTACCTAGTTCCTACTTTTGCGTGGCTTAGTACCGTTGTGAGGTAAGGGAGTAACATCAGCAATCATTGACAGTCTAATGCGTTGAGCACGAATAACTCTAAGAGCCACGTCTCTACCTGGTCCTGGGCCCTTAATATATAGATCAACTTCATTCATTCCAAAAGATTTAGCTTTATTGATAGCATTTTCAACTGTAATGGTGGCTGCATAAGGGGTAGATTTTCTAGACCCACTAAAACCAGCCTCACCGGTTGAAGACCAACACAAAACATTACCTTTTTCGTCAGTGATGCTGACTAAAGTACTGTTAAAAGTAGCAGTCACATACATTCTACCTTTAGGCACTACTCTGGAAATTTTTTTGTTAGTTTTAATTCTTGGTTTTGACATATTTTAATCAATGCTTGAAATTACTTACTAGCGCCCTCCAGCTTAGCTGCGACTTCTTTACCCAAAGCCCCAACTGTTTTTCTTTTACCTCGACCAGTTCTAGCATTGGTTCTAGTTCTCTGCCCACGAACAGGTAAACCCTGACGATGGCGCAGACCTCGATAAGAACCAATCCTTCTCAGACGATCAACATTATCTCTCACTATGCGACGAAGCTGACCACCAACAACATGTTTTTCTAGCTGTTTGGCAATCTGATTAATTTCATCAGCGGTTAAATCTTTAGCTCTCTTATCTGGATCAATCTTAGCAGCAGCTACGATTTCCTCAGATAGTTTAGAACCAACTCCATAGATATAGCGAAGAGAAAAACTTACTTTTTTTTCATCTGGAATATCAAAACCGGTTATTCTTGGCATAAATATGATTTAATTACTTTTTGTAACTCTTACCCCTGTCTTTGTTTATGTCTAGGATCTGACTTACAGACCACTCTCACTACTTTTTTTCGCTTAACGATTTTACATTTAGCGCAGCGTTTTTTGACTGATGAACTAACTTTCATAATTATTATCTGTGTTCCTTGATTTATAGGGCGTAAATATACCTCAAACCTCGAGTTATGAAAAGCACTAATTTTACTGCGTAGGTCTTTTGATTGACCTATAGGTTATTTTACACTTTCCGAGGTCATATTTTGAGACATAGCCTTTGACCTCATCTCCTGGCATGACTCTAATTCGATAAAGTCTCATCTTGCCAGCTAGAGTTCCCAATAATAACTTGTCTTTTAGACCAGCAGCTGGTGCCTCAGTTACTCGCACCTTGAACATCGTATTGGGCAAACACTGCTCAATCACCCCCTCGATTTCCATTCGATCGGGATGTGGAGAGCGGTTTGTAGTCTCATCGACTTGCTTACGCGCCTTAGCTGCTCTTTTGTGATCTTGAACTTTTCCCATAATTACAGAACTACAATTATAACAAATATTTCCTCTGGTGTCAGAGCTAAAAGTGAAATCTTAATCTAGAAAGATATTAACAAAATTACTAACTTAAATTCCTAATCCTTCACAAATTTGAGCAAAAACCTCTTCAATATTTTTTTCACCATCAACAGAAAGTAGTTTGCCTTGTTCTCTATAAAAGTCAATTACTGGCTCTGTTTCCTGATGAAAAAGACCGATTCTCTTTCTAATTGCCTGAAGAGTCTCATCGTCGCGCTCATCAGATCTACCAGAAATACGCCATAAAGCTTCTTTGTCAGATACATCAATTAAAATCACTCTTTCAACACCATTTTCAAACTGCTTGGCTTGAGGAACTGTTCGAGGAAATCCATCTAAGATATAGCCTGAATCATACTCAGGTTTCTTCAAGTAATCAGAAATTATTTTTAAAACAGTTTTGTCTGGAACTAGTCGACCTGAGGCTAAGATTTCTTTAATCCATCTATTCTCACGAGACATCTGACGAAAAACATGACCTGAGGACAAGTAGGGAATTTGCAATTTCTCCGAAAGCAGACTTCCTTGAGTAGATTTACCAGCTCCTTGAATTCCAACTAAGATCAGTTTCATGAATCTCCCTGAGTTTATTGATTAATGACTGTCCCACTATACAACTTTTCATAGATATTTCAAGAAGAAAATATAGGACTCTAAGTATATTGTTCGTAGTTTTGACCGACTAACATTGAATCAACTTGTTTGGCTGTTTCAAGGATGACAGAAACTACAATTAAAATGCTGGTTCCACCAATAGCTAGGTTGCCCTGTCCAGTGTATGCCTGAGCAATGGATGGTAATAGAGCAATGAAGCCCAAGAAAAGTGCCCCCGCTAAGCTAATTCTCGTTACTACAAACTCTAAAAATGTTTTAGTTGGACCACCTGGTCTAACTCCAGGAATGAAAGCACCACTTTTTTTAAGCTCTTCAGACATATCTTGGGCATTAAAAAAGAGTAAGGCAGAGAAGAAAGTAAAACTAAAAACTATTAAGAAGTAAGAGATCATATAAACTGCTGAGGTTGGATTTGACCAAACAGTTAGTGTCTGACCGATCTCTACCAGCTTTTCTTGACCACTTGCAGTCATTAATCTACCAACAAAAGAAGGCACTAACATGATAGAAACACCAAAAATAATGGGCATTACACCGGCCACATTGACCCTGATGGGCAAGTGAGTAGTCTGACCACCATAGGTCTTACTACCTCGAGTTCTTCGCGCATATTGAATTTTTAACTTCCTAACTGCCTCGTTCATAAACACAATTACTCCAACTACAGCCAAGCCAATTAAAGAAAGAGTCATGGTGGTAGTAAGTTGTTGAGCGTTAGTGGTAGCAAATGTTTGAGCTATGGCAAGTGGAAATTGACTTACTATCCCTCCCAATAAAATCATTGAAATGCCATTACCTAAACCATACTCAGAAACTAGCTCGCCCAACCACATCACAATCATTGCCCCAGCAATCAGACTGGTAACTAAAGCTATTAATGAAAGCGGATTACTAGTATCTAAAAGCTGTTGAGAGTTCAATAAAGCAATCACTGAAATACTCTGAACTACTGCTAAGGGAATTGTCAGAAGTCGCGTATATTGATTGACTTTCTCCTTACCCGACTCTCCATCGCGCTGAAGCTCCTTTAATTTAGGAAAGATCATGCTCCCCAACTGCATCACGATCGAAGCAGTGATGTAAGGATTAATCCCCACAGCCACAATTGAGAAGTTAGCAAGTGTCCCTCCTGAGAAAATATTTAAAAAGCTTAGAAATTGATTTGAGGCAAAAATTTCCTGCAACTTATCTAAGTCAGCTCCGGGAACTGGAATGTGAGCTAAAAATCTGAAAATAAAAAAAACACCTAAAGTAAATAAAATTTTATTCTTTAGTTTTTTGTTTGAAAAAACTTGTCCAACTAAATCAAAGATCTTCTGCATTACCAATAATATTAGCGTAGATTACTTAACCAAACCACCCGCGTTTTCAATGGCTTTTTTGCTCGCAGCTGAAGCTGGAATTTCTACAGTGACTTTGCGAGTTAACTCACCAGTCTTAATTACCTTAGCTTTCTTGAAACGAGCATTAATAACTTTTTCTTGCTTTAAAGTTTCCAAATTAACAACCTTGGCTTTCATTTTTTCAATTTCACTCAAAGTGACTTCTGCCGTAGGAGTTAGAACATTGAATCTACCTTTACCGCGCAACATAGGTAGACGTTTAGTTAGCGGTAGTTGACCACCTTCAAACCAAAGAGGAATTTTAGAACCAACACGAGATCTCTGACCCTTCATGCCTCTACCTGAGGTGTGCCCTCCCTTACCAGAACCAAAACCACGACCAACGCGCTTGGAAGATCTACTGACAATACTGGTGAGATTATTTAAAAGTGACATTATTTCTTTTTATTCTTAACTGTTTTTTTAGGAGCAGCTTTTTTCATAGCCTTGGTAGTTTTAGGCTTGGCGGCTTTAACTGCCTCTTTTTTAGGAGCAGCTTTTTTCATAGCCTTGGTAGTTTTAGGCTTGGTGGCTTTGGCTGCCACTTTTTTAGGATCAGCTTTCTTTTGGGGTGCCGCTTGCTTCTTAACTACCTCAGATTTCTTCTTAGCTTTTTCCTGTTCCTGAGCTTCTTTTTTCTTTTCTTCTTCTTCTACCTCAGCTAATGAGCGCAGCTTAATACCTTTAATCTTAACTAAGTTAGCGATTTGTCTCAAAGCTTCAAAGGTAGCATAAGCATTAGAAGCTTTATTATTAGTACCCAAAATTTTACTAGAAATATCTCTAATTCCCGCAGCCTCCACCACAGCTCTAACTGGACCACCTGCGATAACACCAGTACCCTTAGGAGCTGGTTTTAAAATTAATTCGGCTGCGCCCTTTTTAACACTTATTCTAAAGGGAACAGTTGTCCCATCAATTGGCACCTGAATCATTCTTTTCTTAGCTTTTCTAACACCTTTGCGGATAGCTGAAACAACGTCTGGAGCCTTGCCTTTAGCAACCCCAATTTTACCTTTTTTATCTCCTACCACCATCACCACTGAAAAACCGAATGAGTTGCCACCTTTAGTCTTCTTAGAAACTCTAGATACCTGAATGACTTTCTCTTCGTATGTTTCTTGTGAATGTTGCATTTTATCTGCCATCATATTTTTTCCTTTATAGCTTTAATCCCGCTTCTCGTAGAGACTCAGCCACTGCTTTGACTCGACCATGATAACGATAGTACCCACGATCAAAAACTAATTCTTTAATTTTTTTCTGAGATAGTTGCTTGGCAATATCTTCTGCAGCTTTTTTAGCTCGTTCTGTTTTAGTCCCAGTTATTTTTTTGGTCTTACCCATATCTCCAGATGACGCAATGGTTTTGCCAGCTTCATCATCAATGGCCTGAAGATAGCAATGCTTGTTAGAGCGAAGAACACTCAGCCTAGGTCGTTTGGCAGTACCATGAATGTGAGCTCGAACTCGGTTCTTGCGTTTTTGTTTAACAGTTAGATTGTGTTTTATTTTTGGCATGATGGTTTTAAGCTGTAGCGGCTTTTCCTTGCTTGCGTCGCACTACTTCATCCTCATATCTAATTCCTTTGCCTTTATATGGTTCAGGTGGCTTAACTTTGCGAATCTCAGCCGCTGTCTGTCCCACTTGTTGTTTGCTTATTCCAGAAACAATAATTGTATTATTTCCTTCGACAGCTAAAGTAATTCCTTCAGGTGCATCAAACTCAACATCGTGGGATAAACCTACTTGAAGATTGATTCCTGTGCCTTTTTGCTGAACTCTATAACCAGTGCCAACCATTTTTAATGTTTTCTTATATCCCTCAACTACGCCAATTACGGTGTTATTGATTAAGCTGCGAACCAGTCCATGATTGGCTTTAGTTTGCTTTTCATGATTGGTAGTTAAAACTTCAAGCTGATTATCCTTAATTTCAATCTTAATTCCAGCCGGAATATTAGTCACTAGCTCTCCCTTAGGTCCTTTGGTTTTCACCACACCCTTATCAATCTCAACTGTGACTCCGTCTGGAATGATAATAGGCATGCGTCCAATTTTTGACATATTGATTTACCAAACCTGACAAAGGATCTCACCGCCAATGTTTTTTTGACGAGCTTCTTTATCAGCGATCACTCCTTGATTAGTACTTAAAATAGTGATTCCATAGCCTCCAAGAGTTACAGGAATCTGTCCGGCAGAGGCATATAATCTTCTACCTGGCTTAGAAACTCTTTTGACCCCACTCACAGCTGGTAAAGAGCCCTCATATCGCAATGAGATCTTCATTTCTTTTTGTGGATCAGATTCTATTACTTCAACTTTCTTTATATATTTCTCATCGAGTAAAATCTTAGCAATGGCAGCCTTCATTTTGGAATGAGGCATTACAACTTCTTCATGTCCTGCAGTCAGGGCATTTTTAATTCTGATTAGCATATCGGCGATTGAGTCAGTGTACATATCTTTTTTTATTTATTTGCTCTTACTACTCCTGGCAATTCTCCTTTATTAGCCAGTTCTCTAAAAGTAATTCTACTTAGTCCAAAGTATCCCATGTAACCACGTGGGCGGCCCGTAATCTTACAACGATTCTTACCTCTAGTCGAGACGCGATTTAATTTGCTCTTACCCTGCTGCTTGTACTCTTGTAAGTACTGCTGGCGTTTTTCCTTCAGCTTGAGGGATTTTATTACTTTTGATTTTTTAGCCATGATTTTCCTTTTCCTTTGCAAACGGTATTCCTAATAACTCTAAAAGACGAAATGAGTCTTGGTTGTTCTTGGCGCTTGTCACTATTGTAATCTGTAAACCTCGAATTTGATTAATTAAATCGTAATCTATTTCAGGGAATACAATTTGCTCTTCTAGTCCTAAGCTATAATTTCCTTGCCCATCAAAAGCTTCTCTAGAAACTCCCTGAAAGTCCTTCACACGAGGTAGGGTAATGCTGATTAATTTATCGAGAAATTCCCACATATACAAACCTCTTAAAGTAACCATAGCTCCAACTGGATCACCCTCACGAAGTGTAAAGCCAGCAATTGATTGACGAGCTAAAGTTACATTTGGTTTTTGACCAGTTATTATTTTGAACTGATCAATAATGTTATCCATAATCTTCCACCTAGCTCTAGGCTCAGTGGGTTGAGTTACTCCCATATTAATCACAATCTTATTTACCTTAGGAACAGCCATAGGAGAGCTTAGCTTCAATTCTTTTTGAAGTTGAGAGGCTATTTTTTTAGAGTATTTTTCTTGTAGTCTATTCATAATCTGTGATTTTATTTATCTTTTGATTTCTTTTTATCTAAATCAGGCACTGGTTGACCAGTTTTCTTAAAAACACGCTGCTTAGTACCATCTTTGGCAATCTGATAGCCAACGCGATCTACTTGTCCCTTGTCATTAATAATGGCAATTTTAGCAGTTGGCAGAGGTCTTTCCTTGCGGATCCTATCTCCAGCTCTATCACCAATAGGCTTAATGTGTTTGCTATACATATTGAAACCTTGAACAATAACTTTGTTTTCCACGGGAAATACCTTAACAATTTCTCCCTTTTGCCCTTTATCCTTACCAGCAGTGATTAGTACTTTATCGCCAACTTTAAATTTCATAGCTTAAGTTATAAAACCTCCGATGCTAAACTAGCAATCTTATTATAATTTTTTTCTTTAACTTCTCTGGCAACTGGACCAAAAACTCTGGTTCCAACTGGGTCTAAGCTTTTTCTTGCAACAAGGATTACTGCTGCGTTGTCATCAAAGCGAATATACTCGCCATTGCTACGACGCCGTTCCTTTTTTGTTCTTACGATTACTGCTCTAACAACCTCACCCTTTTTTACCTCACTCTGAGGTTGGGCTGAGATGACTGAAGCACTAACCACGTCACCTACGTGACCAAAGCGCCTTCTTGAACCACCATAAACCTGAATAACCCTAATTGTCTTAGCTCCACTATTGTCTGCGACTCGTAAGACTGATCTTAATTGAATCATTTTATTTCTCTACCTTCTTAATAACTCTAAAGCGTTTTGTTTTACTAACTGGGCGACATTCTTCAATCACTACCTCATCGCCCAACTTTAGCTCGACTTCTTGATAATGACACATGTAGTTTTTACTACGCTTAACACTCTTTTTATATAAAGGATGTTGCCACTGACGTTCAATCTCAACCTTAACTGTTTTTTCTGCTGGTAATGAGATGATTCTCCCCTGAAGTTGCTTTTTTGGCATTACTTGTTTTCCTTATCTACTGATTGTTTAACTGGCTTACTGTCAACATTTTTCTGAGATTGTGACAAAAGCTGCTTCTCGCGCAAAACAGTTTTGATCCGGGCAATATCGTCCTTGATCTTGCCGGGCAATCTAACATCCTGAAGCTTACCTGCTGGTAATTCCAACTTAGCCTTGGCCAAAGATTTTCTGAGTTCTTGTAGCTGTTGTTCTAACTCTTGGCTAGTTTGATCGTGTAAAGCTGTTATGTCTTTTCTTTTCATGTTTATTTTCCTACAATCCGAGTTCTAACTGATATCTTGTGACCAGCCTTGCGTAAAGCTTCTCTGGCTAGATCTTCAGCAACTCCGCCCAATTCAAATAAAATTGTACCCGGTAACACTGTAGCCACGTATTCCTTAATCTCTCCCTTACCAGAACCCATCTTAACTCCAACTGGTTTGCTAGTAATGGGTTTGTCTGGAAAGACTCTAATCCAATACTTACCACTTCTTTTTGTGACATGAGTAATTTTTTTACGAGCTGCTTCAATTTGACGAGCTGACACCCAACCTCTGCTAGTCGCTTTTAAGCCAAATTCACCAAAAGACAGCGAGCTACCACGAAGGGCTTTGCCCCTCATTTTACCTCTGAACTGCTTGCGGAATTTAGTTTTTTTAGGTTGCAGCATAGTAACTTTTTAAATTTCTTTTTCTCCCTTGTAAATCCAGACCTTAATGCCAACATATCCAGACCTTGTTCTAGCTGCTTCATGATAGTAATCAATGTTAGCTCTTAGAGTTTGAGTGGGCACGCTCCCCTGATTGTACTTCTCGGATCGACCAATCTCAGCTCCACCAATTCTGCCAGAAAGCTGAATCTTGATACCCTTGGCTCCAGCCTGCATTACCTTTTCAAGTGCTTGCTTAACTGCACGTCGATGTGGGTAACGAGAAACTAGCTGTTGAGAAATTCTCTCAGCGACCAACCTAGCGCTTAGATTTGGCTCCTGTACTTCATTGACTTGTATATCAACATGAACCTTATCCTTTTTAAGCTTTGAAACATTTAAGATTTTCTCAATTTCCATTCTAACCTCTTCAAGATTAGATCCACCCCTACCGATAACTACTCCTGGTCTTGAAACTGAAATAATTATTTTAATCTTTTTGACGCTGCGCTCGATTAAAACTTCTACTAAGCCAGCATTAGTTAGCTTTTCATCTAGGTACTTTCTCAGCTTGTAGTCTTCCAAAACTTTATTGGAGTATTTCTTTGCAGAAGTATACCAACGTGACTTCCAAGTAAAGGTTGTGCCTAATCTAAAGCCGGTAGGATGAACTTTCTGTCCCATATTATTTGTTTTTCTTTACCTTAGTTGTTACTTTTTTCTTAGCCGGTGTGACTACTTTAGTTTTCTTATCTGTTTTTTTAGTTTCTTTTTTAGCTGTTGTTTTTACATCAGCTGATTTTTTAGGTTTATCTTCTTTAACTTCGAGCTCTACTCTTATGTGAGAAGTTCTCTTCATAATGCTATGAGCGCGGCCCCTACTAACTGCTCGCCATCTCTTGTAGACAGCGCCTGGTGTAACTTGAATGCTAGACAAAACCAAACTTTCAAAAGGCAAGCGATGGTTGTTCATTGCATTGGCAATTGCTTGCTTAACTACTTTTAAAATACTTAAACTAGCTCTTCTATTTATTACAGCCAATTGACGCATGGCTTGTTCTAAGGGTAAATCCTTAACTTGATTGGCCACCAACCTCATTTTGCGAGGAGTCTGTCTTATTTGTTTTTGTGTAGCTGTTATTTTCATGATCATTAGGTTTTAGAAGCTGTTCGTTTTACCATTCTGCCATGGCCTCTAAAAGTACGGGTCAAAGAAAATTCACCCAATTTATGACCCACCATATCTTCAGTACAAAAAATTTCCTTAAACTCTCTGCCCTGATGCACTAAAAAAGTATGACCAACAAACTCAGGAGCAATAGTACAATCACGAGCCCAAGTTTTGATGGGAGTTTTTTGCCCAACTTGCTTCTGTTTCATCACCTTAGCTATAAGCTTAGGATCAACGAATGGTCCTTTTTTACTTGATCTTCCCATATTTTTTATTTTACCTTACTTTATATTTTGACTCTTCGATCACGAACAATAAATTTGCTGCTCTTACGCTTGCCGCGGGTCTTCTTACCCAGAGCATGCTTGCCCCAAGGACTCTTGGGATACTTCATACCAATTCCAGATCTGCCTTCACCTCCTCCATGAGGATGAGAGCCAGGATGCTGGGCTACTCCCCTAACAGTGGGACGAACACCCATCAATCTTTTTCTGCCGGCCTTACCAATCTTTCGATTCTTCCAATCATGATTTCCAACCTGGCCAATTGTAGCGTAGCACTTGAGGTTAATCAAACGCAGCTCTTTGGATGGCATTTGGACAGTAGCATACTTGCCCTCTTTAGATTGGATATAGGCTGCTGTCCCAGCACCACGAACCATCTGAGCACCTTTTCCTGGGGTAAGCTCAAGGTTGTGGATGGGAATGCCAACTGGAACACTTTTTAAAGGCATCGAGTTGCCTACCTTAACCTCGACTTTTTCTCCAGCAATAATTTGATCTTCTACAGCCAATTTATCTGGGGCAACCACATAGGCCTTATCACCATCTGGGTAAATAATTAGGGCAATGTTAGCGCTTCGCATTGGATCATATTCGATACGCTCAACCCTACCTGGGATGTCGCGCTTGCTTCGTTTCCAATCAATAATACGCATTCTTTTTTTAACACCACCACCACGATGACGCATAGTGATGTGACCTTTATAGCCACGACCCTGACGTTTTTTATGACCCTTAGCCAATAAAGATTTTTCTGGCTCACCTTTGTATAGTTCGCTGCGATCTAGAACAACTTGGTGACGAGTACCGCTAGTGGTTGGTTTTCTTTTCTTTAACATGTTATTCGTTATAAATATCAAATAATTCAATATGGTCGCCTTCTTTCAAAGTTACCATCGCTTTTTTAACCTGGCCAACCTGTTTGCCTAAACGACGTTTGCCAGTTTTTTTTACCCGTGAATTTCTAGTTGTGGTGTTAATTTTTAACACTGTTACCTCATATAGTTCTTCAATTGCTTCTTTAAGCTGTTGCTTATTGGCCAACCTATCCACTTCAAAAGTATAGGTATTGCGTGTATTGGCTAACTGCATTGATTTTTCACTGATTATTGGTCGTTTTAAAATATATGGGTTCATTTTTAACTACTTTTTTTACTAACCTTTTTAACTATCCTGATGTATTTAACTAATTTTTCTTCAAGTTGCTGAACTGCGTCGCTAGTAATGATAATTTTATCTGCTAAAGCAACTTCATAGATATTTAATCTTTCAGCTCGAGTAACTACAACTTTTTGTAAGTTGCGCAGACTTTTAATTATTTCTGGCTTAGATTCTGTTAGGACAACTAAAACTTTTTCTTTCTGCTTGACCATTTTTCCAAGTAAATCCACAGCTTGTTTAGTCTTTCCAGATAATTCATTGAGACCATCACAAACCACAATATTATCTTTTTGAGCACTCAAGGCAGCAATTAAAGCCTGAGACTTAGAACGCTTGGTTAACTTAAGCCTCCAGTTGGTAAGTCCAGTTGGTCCATGAGCTACTCCACCACCTACAAAAATGGGAGCATTTCTAGAACCATGTCGAGCATTTCCGGTTCCTTTTTGTTTGAGCCATTTCTTTTTGGTTCGAATAACAGCAGATCGATTTTTAACCTTGCTGGTTCCCTGTCGTTGATTTGCTAAATAAATGCGAATGCCTTGAGCTAGCAAATTCTTATTCACTTCAGCGTTAAACACCGCATCGTTGACCGTGAGAGGGGTTTTGCTTTCATTGCCAGTTTTTGTGTAAGTAGTTAATTTCATTCCTTAGCTTCTTCCTCTCTTGGTTCAGCTTGTTCGCTTTTTAATACCTCATCTTTTACTAAAATTCCTGAAGCATCATTATCTAGCTCAACTAATTTTTTTTGACCAGTTTTACTGATTTTAACAATAGACGAATAATGGCCCGGAACTGGGCCACTTAACCAAACTTCATTTGTATCGGAATTAATATAAATCACTACTAAGCCACTAATAGTCTTAGTGTCACCGCCATAGTGTCCGGGCATCTTTTTTCCTGGCCAAACTCGACCAGGATCAGTTCCAGCTCCAATTGAACCAGGAGCTCGCTCACGATCAGACTGACCATGAGTTCGTTGTCCACCACTAAAACCCCAACGCTTCATTACTCCCGTAAAACCTCGGCCTTTAGTTGTGCCCTGCACCTTAACCACATCGCCTATTTCTAAGACTTGGCCTGCTTTAACGATATCGCCGACCTTAATTTGGTCGGCGTTTTCATTCTCATCTTCAGTTGGTTTGGCTTGAAGAGGTTGATGAACTCCTTGGAGTTTAGTTACACCTACTGAAAAACCACTCTTCTGCATTTTGCTTCTGAGTGGCTTAGACATGTTTTTTAGTTTTTTTTGACCGTATCCAACTTCAAAAACATCATCTGATTTTTGATCTACAACGAAATTATCGTCAACGCGACAGCGAGTTACAGCCAACCTCTTGCCCTGTTTTGACCAGGCTTGTGTCATATCTAGTTTGGTGGCAAAAATACTGTCTAACATGATTCTTTATTTCTTTGGTCACCCAATTAAAGTTTGTCATTCTGTTTATTTAAGAAGCCCTAACAACTTCCCATTACATTTTGATCTGGATATCAACCCCCGCGGGGAGTTCCAGATGCATTAACGAGTCAATAGTTTTGCCCGTTGGGTTGACAATGTCAATCAACCTCTTGTGCGTTCTGATTACATATTTCTCCTGAGAATCCTTATCGGTATGAGGAGAAATTAATACTGTAAACCACTTGCGATGGGTAGGTAAAGGAATTGGTCCCTTAACTTTGGCCCCAGTCGATAGAGCAGTTTCTAAAATCTTGCGACCAGCTTCATCCACTACACGATGGTCGTAAGATTTAAGTCTCACCCTAATTTTATAGGCGTCGCTTTTATCAGAACTTATTGCCATAATTTGTTAATGTTTCAATTAGCTTCTATCTACCTAAAACAAAGCGTGATTATATCTGGTCCCTGCCTGGTTGTACAGAGCTGTTTTGCTTTATTTGACTAGGCGATTATTGTAACAGAGCTACTAATAAATGAAAAGTCCCGCCTCGGCGGGACTTTCCTTGTGCTCTCAATTCCTTATTTCAAAATTTTAGTAATTGCACCAGCTCCAATAGTATGTCCGCCTTCTCTAATAGCAAAGCGCAACCCTTCAGCCATGGCCACAGGCACAATCAACTTAACAGTCATCTTGGCGTTATCACCTGGCATAACCATCTCAACTCCATCGGGAAGAGCAATCTCTCCTGTTACGTCAGTAGTTCTAACGTAAAACTGAGGTCTATAACCGGTAAAGAATGGCTTGTGACGTCCACCCTCTTCCTTGGTTAGAATATAAACTTCAGCTTCAAACTCAGTGTGAGGGCTAGCAGTGCCTGGTTTAGCCAAGACCTGACCGCGCTCAACATCTTCTTTGCCTTTTCCGCGAAGTAAAATACCAACGTTATCTCCAGCTTGACCATCATCGAGTAGTTTTCTAAACATTTCGACACCAGTCACGGTGGTTTTATCAGTATCACGAATACCTACAATTTCAATTTCTTCACCAACTTTGACTTTACCAGATGCAATACGACCGGTTACGACCGTACCTCGACCCTTGATTGAAAAAACATCTTCAATTGGCATTAAAAATGGTTTATCAAGATCACGAACCGGCTCTGGAATATACTCATCAACGGCGTTAATTAGCTCCATAACCTGATCTTGAGCAGCTGCATCACCCTCTAGGGCTTTAAGAGCGCTGACACGAATTACAGGTGCATTGTCGCCATCAAATTTGTATTTTGTTAGAAGTTCTCTAACTTCCATTTCTACCAGATCTAAAAGTTCTGGATCGTCAACCATATCAACCTTGTTTAAAGCTACGATAATTTTTGGCACGTTTACCTGTTTAGCTAAGAGAATGTGTTCTCGAGTTTGAGGCATTGGACCATCATTGGCAGCCACTACTAAAATTGCACCATCCATTTGAGCGGCACCAGTAATCATGTTCTTAATGTAATCAGCATGACCAGGAGCATCAATGTGAGCATAGTGACGCTTCTCAGTTTCATACTCAATGTGTGAAATATTAATAGTCACACCTCGAGCTGCTTCTTCTGGGGCATTATCAATATCTAAATACCCGAGTGCCTTATTAATATCACTAGGCACCTTTTTAGCTAAGGTCTGTGTAATGGCGGCGGTAAGAGTGGTCTTACCGTGATCAACGTGACCAATCGTACCCACGTTAACGTGAGTCTTGTCGCGTTTAAATTTCTTGCTGTCGTCTGACATATTTTTTCTCCTTTTTGTCTTTGATGATAGCTAAATACTATTTTTTACTTTCTACTTAATTAGTCTGTTTTAGTTTTTTGTTTAATAATTTCCTGAGTGATATTAGCTGGCACTTCTTCGTAGTGACTAGGCAACAACACACTCGAAGCACGACCTTGAGTCATGCTTCTCAAAATTGTAACATAGCCCTGCATCTCTGCCAACGGGACTAAACCAGTAATAATCACCATTTTACCACGGTGAGTCGTGCCTTGAATCTGTCCACGACGACTACTCAGATCTCCAATTACATCTCCCATGAAATCTTCTGGTGCTGTCACCTCAACCTTCATGATTGGCTCTAACAGAACTACGTTGGCTTTAGCTAAAGCATCTCGTAGTGCCAAAGAACCAGCCATCTTAAAGGCTACCTCACTTGAATCAACATCATGAAAAGAACCATCGTAAACAGTGACTGAAAAATCAACCATGGGATACTTGGCTAAATAGCCACGTTCCATGGATTCAATAATACCTTTGTTAATTGGTTTAATAAACTCACGGGGAATAACTCCACCGGAAATTTCATTAATAAACTCATAACCATCGCCACGATCTTTGGGCTCAATTTTAATCAAACAGTGACCATATTGTCCTCGACCACCAGTTTGTTTAATGTACTTACCTTCACCCTCAGCATACTTCTTAATAGTTTCTTTATATGCAACTTGAGGTTTGCCAACGCCGGCTTCAACACTAAATTCACGCTTCATTCTGTCTACAATAATCTCCAAGTGCAGCTCACCCATTCCACCAATAATAGTTTGGCCAGTTTCATGATCTACTTCAATGCTAAAAGTTGGATCCTCTTCTGACAATTTATTCAAGGCCATACCCATCTTTTCTTGATCAGCTTTAGTTTTAGGCTCGATTGCCAATGAAATAACCGGATCAGCAAAAGTGATTCTTTCTAGTTCAATAGGGTGATTCTCATCACATAAGGTATCGCCAGTAGTAGTGTTCTTTAGCCCAATTAAGGCTACAATCTCTCCGGCTTGGGCATACTCTATTTCCTCGCGCTCATTAGCATGCATCAGCAACAAACGACCAACGCGCTCTTTTTTATTAGAAGAAGAGTTATAAACATAGCTGCCTGATTCTATTTTTCCAGAGTAGACTCTCATATAAGTGAGACGACCTACGTGAGGATCAGATTGAATCTTAAAAGCAAGTCCAGCAAAAGGTGCTTCTGGTTTAAGCTCGCGCTCTACTTCTTCCTCAGTCTCAGGATCAGTACCAGTAATGTGATCTATGTCCATTGGGGATGGTAGATATTCAATTACTGCATCCAATAAGGGTTGAATTCCGGTGTTTTTAAGAGAAGACCCAGCCATAACTGGAACCAACTTGTAATCAATGACGGCTTTGCGTAGAGCTGCCTTGAGATCATTAACATCGATCTTTTCTTCCATGAGGAATTTTTCCATCAACTGATCATCCGTCTCTGCAATTGCTTCTACTAACTCAGCGCGTAGTTTTTTAACTTGATCTTTATATTCATCTGGAATGTCTTTTATCTCTGGTTCAGTCGCTGTAGTTTTGTCTTCCCAGAAGTAAGCCTTTTCATCTAAAAGTTGAATTACTCCTAAAAATTGGTCTTCAGCTCCCATAGGTAAATTTAAGATAGCTGGCTTAACCCCAAACTTATCTTTGATATCTTGAATGGTTTCAAAAAAGTCTGCTCCCAACTTATCCATCTTATTCACAAAACAAACTCGAGGTACATTATATTTATCTGCCTGACGCCAAACGGTTTCTGATTGAGACTGAACTCCTTCAGAGGCATCAAGAACTGTCACTCCACCATCAAGAACTCTTAGCGAGCGCTCTACTTCGGCAGTAAAATCAACATGCCCAGGGGTATCAATAATATTTAAACGATAATCTTCGTTGGCTAAGTGTGAATTAAAATAAGGCTTCCAAAAGGCAGTAGTAGCAGCAGACATAATGGTAATACCTCGCTCCTGCTCTTGAGCCATCCAGTCCATGGTAGCTTCACCTTCATGAACTTCACCAATTTTATAAGTCTTACCTGTGTAAAATAAAATTCTCTCAGTGGTGGTGGTTTTACCAGCATCAATGTGGGCAATAATGCCAATATTACGAATTCTATCTAATGGAATTTTCTTTTTATCTTTGGGCATATTGTGTTTACCATCGGAAATGTGCAAAAGCTTTATTAGCATCAGCCATCTTATGGCTGGTGTCGCGCCGATTAATAGTTCCACCCTGCTCATTCAAGACATCTAGCATCTCTGCAGCTAACTTCTCTGCAAAAGAGTGATACTCTTTATTGGGTCTTTTATTGGATTCAAGTACAAGCCATCTTAAGGCTAATGAAGAAGCTCGGCGAGATCTAACTGGCATTGGCACCTGATAGGAAGCACCACCAACTCGACGCGTTCTTACCTCAATTTGAGGTTGAATTTTATGCAAAACATCCTCATAAACTTCAATTGGATTTCTTTTTGTTTTCTCTTTAATGATCTCAAAAGCTTGATAGACTTGCTTCTGAGCAATAGTTTTTTTACCACTTTTCATAGCCTTATTAATTAGCTGTGAAACTTTTACCGAACCGTACTTGAGGTCTGGTTGAATGGTGCGGGGGGGGAAACTTTTAGTTCTCATAATTATTAGCTCTTTTTAACACCGTACTTACTGCGGCTGCTCTTACGATTGGCCACACCTTCACTATCATAAACACCGCGAACTACGTGATACTTCACTCCTGGTAGATCTTTTACTCTACCTCCTCTAACTAAAACCACGCTGTGTTCAGCTAAGTTATGTCCTTCTCCGGGAATATAAGCGGTCACCTCTATCTTATTAGATAATCTAACACGAGCAACTTTACGCAAGGCAGAGTTTGGTTTTTTAGGAGTCATGGTTTTGACTACAGTACAAACTCCTCTTTTTTGAGGATTGTTGGTCTTGACTGGATTATTCTTCAACATGTTAAAACTACGACGAAATGCAGTAGACTTAACCCGCTTGAGCTTTTGCTTGCGACCTTTTCTGACTAGTTGGTTAATTGTTGGCATAGTAGAAGCGTGATTGTAACATAAACTGACTTATACATCTATCTGGGCTCTCTCTGGTGTAGTTGGAATCAAGCGCCCGATAATAACATTCTCTTTTAATCCATCAAGATAATCAATTGCCCCTCTGGAAGAAGCATTAGTTAAGACACTCTTGGTGTGTTGGAATGAAGCAGCAGATAACCATGAATGAGTATAAAGAGCACTTCGGGTAATCCCCAGCAACATAACCTTAGCGCTAGCAGGTTCACCACCAGCGGCCATAATGTCATCATTACCTTGAATTAATTGGCTTTTTTCAATCACCTCTCCAGTTAAGAACTCAGTATCGCCTGGTTTTTCAATCTTAACTTTATCACCCATTTTCCTAGCAATAACTTCAAAATGCTTGTCGTGAATAGTAATACCTTGCGACTCATACACAAACTGAACTCCATCAACCACATGTTGTTGGGCATAGAGTAAGCCTCGAATTTGAAGTAGTTCGCTGAGACTGACGCTGCCAGCGGTAAGTCTTTCTCCTGCGGCAATTAAGTCTCCATCTTCTACCATCAAGGCAGTATTGTGACTAACTTTGTAAGAAACTTCCTCTTTAGGTGAAGAAGTGGTAGTAATTGTAATCACAACCTCATCATCAGTGTTGCTGATTTTGACTTTTCCAGTTAACTCGGAGATAACTGACTTGCTTTTAGGATTACGGGATTCAAATATTTCTTCAACACGAGGCAATCCTTGGGTCACGTCTAAACCGACGATACCACCAGAGTGTTTAACTCGCATAGTTAGCTGAGTTCCTGGCTCACCAATGGATTGAGCGGCCACCACACCTACTGGTACACCTATCTCAACAATTTTGCGTGTTGAGAAATCCCAACCATAACAATGAGCGCACATGCCCTGAATAGCTTCACAGGTTAAGGGAGATCTAGCCTTAATAAAAGTAGTCTTTTCATCCAAAGCTAACTTTTCAGCTAGCTTAGGTGTAATGACTTCGCCAGCTTTAAGCATAACTTTAGAACCAATTTTAATATCCTGTAAAGAAACTCGACCAGTTACTCGGTCAGCAAAGCTGCTTTTACGATCATCTTTAGAGATCTCAACCCCTTCCTTAGTTTCACAGTCGTTCTGACGAATGATGACATCATGAGATACGTCAACTAGTCTTCTGGTTAGATAACCAGCATCAGCAGTCTTAAGAGCTGAGTCAGTTAGACCTTTTCTTGAGCCACGAGCTGAGGTCACATACTCAAAAATTGATAGGCCTTGTCTGAAGTTAGACTTAGTAGGCATTTCCACAATGTTTCCTAAAGGATCGACCACTAGTCCTCTCATAGCAGCCAACTGTTTAACCTGATCTTTTGAAGCGCGTGTTCCTCCAGAATCAATGATAACTTTAACTGCGTTTTCTTTATCGTATGAATTCCAGGTCTTATCAGCTACTTCATCAGTGGTGTCCATCCAGATTCGATAGGTAAGCTTCTTACGCTCCTCATCTGTAATCAAACCCTCTTGATAGCTATCTTGAATATTTTCTACTTTTTTATTAGCCCCATCAATAATTTGATCTTTTTCATCGATCATTGCGCAATCGACCACTGAAACAGAAATTCCAGAGCGAGTGGCAGCCTCAAAGCCGATACTCTTGATATCATCAATTAATTGAGTAATCTGATCTCTAGGCTGAGTCTCAATAGCTATAGTTACCAACTCCTTAATTTTCTTGGCGGTTACTGCCTCATTAATGTAGGCAAAGTTTCCGCTCAAGAGTTGATTGAACTCAATTCTACCTACTGTGGTTTTAATAATTTTTGTCTTTTTTTCATCTATAACCAAGCGGACCTTAATTGGTTGATGGAGGTCAATTAGCTTTGTCTGATGAGCGTGAAGAGCTTCATCTGCATCAGAAAAAATTATAGGATATTCAGATAAATCCTCATTCATGATGGTGTGGTAGTAAACTCCCATAGCCATCTCCTTATTAGGCATAGTTACAGGTTCACCGTTTGCTGGTTTGAGTAAGTTTTGAGTTGACATTAATAAATCAACTTGCTCCTGCTGAGCTTGTTTAGTAAGTGGCAAATGAACTGCCATCTGGTCACCATCAAAGTCAGCATTATATCCAGAACAAACACAGGGATGAAGTCGGATAGCCTTACCCTCAACCAAAATGGGATAAAAAGCTTGCATACCTAATTTATGAAGAGTTGGAGCTCGATTTAAAATCACAGGATGATTTTTAGTCACTCTTTCTAGGATGTCATAAACCTCGGGCTCTCGACGGTCGATGAGGTGACGAGCACTTTTTACGTTAGGTGCAATGCCATTAAAAATTAACTCTCTCAACACATATGGCTTATACATTTCTAAAGCCATGTCTTTAGGCAGACCACATTGATTTAGTTTTAATTCTGGACCCACTACAATTACACTTCGACCAGAATAATCAACTCGTTTTCCCAAAAGATTGCGACGGAATCGACCCTGCTTACCCTTAAGCATGTCAGATAAAGATCTCAGCTGTCGCTGTCGACGACGCTTCGTATTACTTTGGTCAATAAGTGAGTCAACTGCTTCTTGAAGCATGCGTTTCTCATTGCGCAAAATAATATCAGGAGCTCCTAGATCAATTAGGTGTTTCAAACGGTTGTTGCGATTAATAACACGACGATAGAGATCATTTAAATCAGAAGTGGCAAATCTACCACCTGAAAGCTGAACCATGGGTCGTAAATCGGGAGGAATAACTGGTAGTACAGTTAAAAACATCCAGGCTGGATTAATCTCAGCCTTACGAAGACCTTCAACTACTCTCAATCGTTTGATCATTTTAACTTTTCGTGCACCTTTAGAATTAACAATCTCTTCACGAAGATGGTCAACTAGAGCATCTAGATCTAGTTCTTTTACGAGCTCGAGAATACTCTCAGCACCCATGCCCACTCGGATATGACCGTCAGCATCGTAGTCAATCAATTTAATATATTCATCTTCGCTAAGAATGGTGCCTTTTTTGATTTTCTTCACCATTTTTTTAATAGTGGCGTAAATTTCAGCAACTTGCTCTAACTGCTCATCAAGTTGAGACTTGAGATTGGCAATCTGTTGTTTGGCTTTAATTTCAGCTTCCTCAACTTTTAATTCTAGAGTTTCCTTATTGGAAACTTTTTTAGTTAATTTTTTCTTTTCTTCTTTCAAAGCTGCTTTGGCCTCTACCATAGCTATCTTGGCATTTTCTTTTAACTCTTCCTGAGATTCTGCTAGAGAAACTTCTAATTGCTCTAAGTTTTCAGTCTTTTGTTGGGAATCTACTTCTAGCACCACGTACTGAGCAAAGTAAATAATTGAAGATAGGCTTTTAGGAGAAATATCTAGTAATAAAGACAGTTTAGATGGGGCACCTTTGAAGTACCAAATGTGAGCCACTGGAGCAGCTAACCCGATATGTCCCATACGTTCTCTTCTAACTCGAGAATGAGTAACCTCAACTCCACATTTATCACAAATAATTCCCTTATATCTGGCTCTTTTATACTTTCCACAATAACACTCATAGTCTTTGATTGGACCAAAAATCTTCTCATCAAATAAGCCGTCTTTCTCAGCTTTAAGAGAGCGATAGTTAATTGTCTCTGGTTTTTTAATCTCTCCATGAGACCAGGATAGAATTGTTTCAGGATTAGCAACCTTAATCTCCAAGGCTGAAAAATCAATAATGTTTTGTAATGAATCTTGCATATTTACTCCTGCTCCTTAGTGTCGGTATCTGATGGTTGATCTTCACTTTTTGAAGCTTGATCGTTGTCGTCGTTGTCTGTTGAATCATCGCTATCGTCAGTAGTTGGATCTGCCGAAGTAGTATCATCGTTGGCTACAACACCATCTTCTTTAGCATCGCTATCAACTACCTTCACTTCCTCAACTCTTTCTTCAACTTCATGAGGAATTACATCTAATCCCAGTGAATTTAATTCTCTGACTAAAACCTTGAATGACTCTGGAACGGTTGGAGCAGGGATATCTTCTCCCTTAACCATAGCCTCGAAAGCTCTTCCTCGACCCTTCACATCATCAGACTTAATTGTTAGCATTTCCTGCAAAGTATGAGCTGCTCGGTGAGCTTCTAGGGCCCAGACCTCCATTTCCCCCATTCTCTGACCACCCATTTGAGCTTTTCCACCCAATGGCTGCTGAGTAACTAGGGAGTAGGGTCCTGTAGAGCGAGCATGAACCTTATCTTCTACCATATGAGCAAGTTTTAGAATGTAACCAATACCAACTACTGTTTCTTCTCTAAACTTTTCACCAGTGCGACCATCATAGAGCTGTGCTTTCCCTGATCGAGGTAATTTTGCCTCTTCCAGAGTATCCCAGATCTTCTCTTCATCAATTTGCTCAAAAGCGGGGATAGCCACATTGTAGCCAAGAGTTTGAGCTGCCCAACCTAAATTAGCCTCTAACAATTGACCTAAGTTCATACGGGCTAAAACTGAGAGTGGTGAAATAATAATATCAATTGCAGAGCCATCTTCTAAATGAGGCATATCTGCTTGTGGCACAATTTTAGAAATTACACCTTTGTTACCATGACGACCAGCTAGTTTATCGCCTACAGTGATCTTGCGAGTATCGGCAACTCTCACAGTCACTTCTTTTAGAGTTCCTGGATCAAGCTCATCACCTTTTTCTCGATCTAAAATTTGTACATCAATCACTGTACCAGTTGAACCATGAGGTAAACGAAGTGAGGTATCTCTAACTTCTCTAGATTTTTCACCAAAGATAGCTCTAAGCAATCTCTCTTCTGGAGAAAGCTCAGTTTCACCTTTGGGAGCAATTTTACCTACTAGGATATCTCCTGAGGAGACCACGCTACCAATTCTGACAATGCCATCCTCAGTTAAGTTAGATAGATAAGATTCAGAAACATTAGGAATATCATTGGTAAGCTCTTCAGCTCCCAGCTTAGTGTCCATAACTCTAGATCGATACTCACTAATATGGACTGAAGTTAATACATCTTCTCGTACTAAACGATCAGAGATGATAATTGCGTCTTCATAACCTAAACCCTCAAAAGAACTAAAGGCAATTAGTAAGTTAGCTCCTAAAGCCAGCTCTCCATTATCTGAAGCTGGACCATCAATAATAACATCTCCCTTTTTAATCTTGTCACCAAGCTTGACGATGGCTCGCTGTGAGTAAGAAGTGCTTTGAGCTGTTCTTTCAAAAGTAGTTAGGTGATAAATGTCTTTATTATTTTTAAGCTCAACCTCTTCTACGTGAAGGTAATCTTCTTTATTAATCTTACTAAGTTCTTTTTTATCAATCTTAATTATCACTTGACTTCCATCTACATATTCCACCTCACCACCATGCCAAGCTTTAACAGTTCTACCCATAGCACAAGCAACTACTCCTTCCATTCCCGTACCAACTACAGGAGCATCAGTCTTAACCAAAGGCACAGCCTGACATTGCATATGCGTACCCATGAGGGCGCGGTTGGCCTCATCATGATCAATAAAAGGAATCAATGAAGCAGAAGTACCAATCACTTGAGCAGGAATAACATCTATATACTCGACTTCTTCAACTGAGCCTTCAATAAAGTTATTCATGTAACGAATTGGAACCCACTCCTGAACGATGTAGCCTTTATCGTCTATTTCCACTCCAGCATGAGTAATTTTATGATCTTCCTCATCAGCAGCATTCATATAAACGATCTCGTCGGTTACCTTCATCTTGCCGCGATAATTTTCCACTTTTAAGTAGGGGGCTTCTAAAAATCCAAAATGATTTACATGAGCATAAAGAGCTAAATAAGTTACTAAACCAATGTTTGGTCCCTCAGGTGAACGAACTGGATCAATCCTAGAGTATTGAGAAGCATTGATGTCACGCATGGAAAACGAGGCTCTCTCACGAGTTACTCCACCACTGCCCATAACTGACAAACGACGTAGGTTATCAATTTCGGCCAAAGGATTGGTTTGATCTAAAATAGTTGAGAGTCGATTGCGACGGAAAAATTCTGATATTGTGGCAATTAAGGGTCGAGCATTAACTAAAGCAGCTGGAGTTAAAGCCTCGTCAGTTTTAGTCAAAGACATTTTCTCTCTAATAGAACGCTCTAAACGAATCAAGCCAATGCGAACTGCATTGCCCTGAACTAACTCACCCACTCTGCGAACTCGACGATTGCTAAGGTGATCAATATCATCAACTTTGCCTTTTTCATTTTGAAGACCAATAAGATATTTAATCGTAGCAATTACATCATCTTTGGTTAAAACAGTTACGTCTTCTTTAATCTCCTGTTTGAGACGACTATTGAGCTTATAACGACCCACTTCACCCAAGTCATAACGACGAGCATCGAAGAACAACTGGAATAAGTATTCTCGAGCAGTATTTAAAACAGCAGGTTCTCCAGGGCGCATTTTTTCATACAACTCAATTAAGGCTTCTTCTTCTGTCTTAGTGTTATCTTTTGCGATGGTGTTCATCAACAAATCATGTTCGTCATACCCAATTTCATCTTTAAAGAGCTCCATTAGCTCTTCGTCAGAACCGTATCCCATAGCTCTAAGTAAAACAGTTGCTGGCATCTTACGACGACGATCAATTTTAACCGATAAAACTTGTCTTTTGCCTACGGCCACCTCTAGCCAAGAACCACGCAATGGACGAAGTTCGGCTTTATACAAAACTTGGCCACCCTCTTCATCTCCAGAAAAGAAAACGCCTGGAGAACGAACTAGTTGAGTAACAACAGCTCGCTCGATACCATTGATGATAAAAGTACCAACTTTAGTCATCTTAGGCATGTCAGCTAAGAAAACTTCTTGTGTCTGAGTTGCTCCAGTTCTTTGATTGGTTAGAGTCGCTTCCACATAAAGGGGAAGGTCGTATGTCACTGCTTTGTTTTTGGCCTCTGCTGGGGTGTATTTAAGCTCACCAAAACGATACTTACCAAAATTTAAAATCCAGTTCTTGCCTGTAAAATCTTTAATGCCGCTGCCGTCTTCACCATTAATTTCATCAAGTGAGTCTCTTAATCCTGAGTCTAAAAATTGTTGATAGCTATCTCGTTGAAGCTCAATTAAATCTAGCTTGGGAAATACTTTGTGATCTTTTCCCCATTTAATTCGTGGCTTGCGTGACATTAAGGCTCCTAACTGTTAATTTATTTCAATTATTTACTTTGTTATTATTTCGTCTCAAGTCTACTCATTGATCGGTGACCACAACAAAAAGAGACCACCTGACTAGTGCTCTCTAAGTTATCAATGAGCTTGTTTTTATGTATTTAATAAACAAAAGAATCCCGAGTTATGTTTATTGTCTTAGGAAACTGAAGGATTATATCAATAATACCAGATCATCGCAAGTACTGTTGTACATTTGCGTTGTGTTCTTCTAGATTCTGACCATAGTGTATAGCACCGCTTCTATCATGTAAATAGTAAAGATCTTCTGTATCTAACGGATTTAAGGAGGCCTCAATTGCTTCTAGACCAGGATTACTAATTGGATAAGGTGGCAATCCAGAGTTGAGGTAGGTATTAAAGGGTGAGTCTATTGTTTTATCAGCCCCCGTAGGTGATTCCCACCAAGATTCAGTCTGAGCATCATAGCCTTTAACATACTGCAAAGTAGCGTCTGTTTGTAAAGCCATACCAATGTCATATCGGTTCCATAAAATGCCAGCCACATGACGCATTTCCTCATAACCCTTAGCTTCTCTCTCCACCAAAGAAGCCATTATCAGTGCATCGTCGAAGTTTCGATCTGATTGCCCAATCTCTTTTGCTAAGCCCAGCTCAACTTTTTTTTCAAAATTGCTTTGAATAGCCTGATAAACAGTGGCTGCAGTTGATTCTTTGGCAAATAAATAAGTGTCTGGAAAAATTTTACCCTCCTGACCAATAGTTAAATTAAGAAATTCTAAAGAATCAAAGCTATTTAAATCATGTTCGGCCAAACTAGTCGCCACCTGCTCTCTACGCCAACCCTCTAAAATAGTTACCCAAACATCATCCGTTCCCTGAGTTAACTTAAGAGCTATTTCAGCTGGAGTCATATTGGGAGAAAGCTTAAAAGAGCCAGATTGAAGCTTATTCTCCAACCCCTCCTGCTTAACTACCCAACGAAACACGATTGAGCTTTTCACCAAACCACCATCTTTCAATCTGGATGCAATCACACTCACTGCTTGTCCTCTGGGAACAACGAAATTACTTTTGGCCATTTCTTCACTGGATGCTGGTTGAGAAAAAATATAGAAGTAACCTCCCAATCCAGCCACTAGAACTAAAAACATTATTGAAATTAGAGGAAAAACTTTTTTAAAAGACATGAAAAAAAGTATACCACTATTAATTAGTATCTAGCCATTCTTGAAGGAAACCAGCTGCAGCATAGTGGTCAATAGGACCCTGACGTTTTTTTAATTTCATTTGGGAATTAGCCAACCTCTGATGAGTATTTTTAGAGCTAAGGGTTTCGTCTGTAAATTCTATGGGCACAGTAACATATTTTTTGAGTTCTTGAGTAAATTGATCAGTTTTTTGAGCCATCTTATTTTCGGACAACCCTACTAAAATTAAGCCCACTTTCTCTCGTTTGACAATTTGTTTGATTTTTTCGGTTGCCTGATTATTATTGTCAATTATTTCCAGTGGTTCAGCCAAGCTGCGATGACTGATAGCTAATCCAATCCGTTGTGTACCAAAGTCTATGGCCAATATTTTTTTCATCATACTTATCCACTCACTAATTCTGCTGTAATCACCCCTCGACGAAGATAGGTTCCCTCAGGTACACAAGTAACCAGCTTGAGTTTTCTATTATCGTACTGCTGAGCCAAGATATAAGTATCTTCAGGCTTAACATCGGTTTTATCTGTCACTACATATTTATACTTAGCTCCGTCTTGAGTGAGGAAAATTTCATCGCCTTTTTCCAGAGTCATAATGTAACTGAATACTGAGTTATAACGACGAGGATTTCTCTCACTTGGATTGTAAAATTGACGTAAAACAGAGTGTCCAAAAATAACTGGTGCTCCTAGCTCTCCAGGAAAAGCTGTTCCGGGATAGGCAATTAGGCTTTCATCTAGATTTGTTCCTCCAATCTTAACGTTGGCATTACTTATTTCTAGTTCAGGTATATCTAGAGTGTATACGGTATTGTTATGAACTTTTTTCAACGCATCACTTCGATCATCTTTAAACCAATTAGTTAAATTAGTGTAATCTAGCTCTGTGTCTAATATTATTGGGCCAGTTGCTGTTTGTGAGCTTGATCCTAATACGGTTGAGCTTGATTCGGTTTGAGCAACTACCAATGGTGTCACATCTAAAACCTCTTCCTTAGGAATGGGAGCCTTGAGCTGCTGACGACTCAGATCTGGCAAAGATGAAGCGTAGTACTGAGCAATTGGTGCAATAGCATTCCCCAATAAAAACACTCCTACAGCAATAAAAACTAACGGTAAAATTAAAGCTCCATATCTAATTGGTTTGGGTAAACGATGTTTAATTTGTTCCACACGTTCTTCTTCTTCTTTTGACTCAATTTTTTGACTAACTCGCATTTTATCAAGTTTTTTAGAAACCTTTTTTTCCAATTTATCTAAAGAAAGGTCTTTTTGTACAGCCCGTCGATATAAATCTACTAATTGCTTGGAAGATATTTGGTTTGCTTGATTCACTGTATTTCTATCTTAGTAGGGTCTTTGGGAACGCGAGGATAAAGCTGAGCAGCTATACCAGGAATCAAACTAATTTCAACTGAGTTAATATCATCTTTTGCAACTAAGGTTTGCTTAACTTCATCTATTCTCTTGCCTGAAATTTCTTGCTTGAGTTCTTCCCAATTTAAATCTGGTTTTGCTTCTGAGGTAATGTTAACTAATAGACTAACCACTCCAGAACTTGATGCCTCTTGATCAGGAGCAGACATAATTTGTGGTTCACTATTGGCCAATGTATATCCCGCAGGAATATCAGACTCAAGTACTTTTTGCGCTAAGGGTTTTAGGTCCTCTGTTTTATAAGTTAAAGCCCGTACTGTAATTGATAAATCTAGAGTTACCGCACCGATCTCATCACTTATTTCTGCATCTAGTGTCTGTTCGCTTACCTTATAGATATTAGCTGAGGCAATATACTCTCCTTCCTCTAAATTCTCCTCAATTTCCTGCTTAGCTTCATCTAATAATTTCTTCCGCAATTCTTCTACCAATTGATCTCTATCACCTACTGAGACAACCCTAACTTCACGGCTAGAACCTCCAGCAAAAGATTCTGTTATGGTAGCTGAGTATGTTCCAGGATCAAAACTAGCCACCTGCAGCTCAGTTTCTGCAGCTAAATTATGATCTGCTCCAATATCAGTTGCTGTTACCATGACTTCTTTTTTGCCATACTCTGTCTTCTTACTTCCAGCTGATTCCTTGGTGCTGGCCGATGCCACCTCTACCTCTTCATCTAAAGTAAAAACTAAGTCTCCTTTTGAAATTTTAGTTCCCTGATCAAAAACCTTAACTGCCTCTACTTTATTGTAGAGAGTAATCTTACCTTTTGCCTGATCACCCACCACCTTAACACCAGTCGTCTCTTTTGTTTTTTTACCTGAAGCATTTTTTTCAATAGTGTGAGCTGCCAACACCAATTCATCAACGTTGGTGCTGTTTGGGTTGGGGTTGAGAATAATAGTGGTCTCTTTTGAGATTGATTCAACTGCTAGGGATAACTCAACAACAGCTTTTACTCCTGTGTTGAGCCACACTCCAGTTATCACCACCAAAGCTAAAATTCCAGCAAAAAAACCACCAATAGCGAATGACTTGTGTTCGTTAAACCAACTATAGAATTTCATTTTTATTTTTGAAGACGATTCATTTTTTGATTCAATTGAGTGTGGTAAGTTTACCTCATCCTGCGGTTTAATTTCAGGTTGAATTCTTTTCTCAAGATCGTCTAACTTAATTGGCACTCCATAGCTTGTAGCTTGAGTTTTTTGAGGATTAACTTCTATGGCTAGGTCTTCCTTTTTCGCTTTAGCTATTATTTCTGGTTCCTGTATGACTTTTGAGGTTGTTTCTTCAACCTTGGGTTTTGCTACTGGTTTTCCAGTAATAGGACTCCCCCCCTGTTCAACAACAGCTTCTAAGATAACTTCTTGATCTAACAGCTCAACAGTTGGAGGATGGGTAAAAGGATGTGAGTTCACCCAATCGTGATTAAGTAATAATTGCTGCTGATCTTTAAGCTCTGAGCTATTGAGATCTAAAGAAGAAACTATCATTTTTTCTGGTAACTTAACTTCCTCTTCTTGATGAGCGTTAAGTCTCGCTAGGGCTTCTGTCATATCAGCCATAGTATCGCCTGAACGACCCACAAATTTAGTGCTAATTAATTTACCTTGACTAATCAAGCTTAAATATAATTCATGCTGACCAAATTCCACCAGTAATATGGAGAGGCGTGGATTATCAGCAATTAAGTGCTTGGCCACAGCCTCAGAAGTCACTACAAAGCCAACTGCTTTTAAACTCAACTCTTCAGTAAGTGTTTTTAACAAAGGCTTCTTTGCGGCTGTCACACCCTGATCATCAACCCAAGTATGTGGTAAGCCAAAAACTACATCATTAACTTCCTCTGACTTTTTACCTAAAACCTGAAGAGCTTTATCAGACTGAGTGACAGCTTGCTCATCATCGCCGTACTCATGAACTGTTGACTTACTTAGAATGCCGATTCCTTGATCATCAAGCTGCCATAGAGCCGTTTGAATATTAGAGTCAGATAATAAAAGAGTAATATAGAAAGAAACAGCTGGTTGTTTAGTTTTAAAAACTGGCGGCAGACCCATACGACTATACTATACCTCAACTGGAGCGTGAAAAGTACTATTTTTACTCAAATTTAGCATAAACTCGACGAATTCCGGCGCTGCACGATTGCTCCTTGAAAAGGACAATTTTTTCTATTTCTCCGGTCTTATCCACGTGAGGACCACCGCAAAATTCTTTTGAAATTTCACCAATGGTATAAACATTTACTTCATCTGGGTATTTCTCTATAAAAAAGGCTATCGCGCCATCATCTAGAGCAGCCTGCTTGTTCATAGTTCTTTTAGTAACTGCTAAGTCAGCTTTAATCCAAGCATTGATTTGTTTTTCTACCTGACTCATCTCTTCTTGAGTTAAGGGCTGAGGGTGAGAAAAGTCGAAGCGGAGGCGCTCTCCAGTAATGTTAGAGCCTTTTTGTTCAACGTGGTCTCCTAAAATTTTTCGCAACGCTGCATGTAACAAATGGGTCGTGGTGTGGTATTTAACTGTGGCGTCAGACTGATCACCTAAACCCCCTTTAAACTTTCCTGTTGCAGCTTGTCGAGATTGAGCTGCGTGAGACTCCGTAAGTTGAATAAACTTGTTTTTAATATCATCTTCTACTTTTATACCTCTACTCTGGGCTTCTTCAATAGACATTTCTAGAGGAAAACCATGACTTTCATAAAGATTGAAGGCTGTAAGAGAGGATAAACTGGTTAAAGCTTCTCTTTCAAAAACTCGTAGACCATTACTGAGAGCTTGCTTAAATTTCTTCTCCTCTGTTTCAAAAATTTGTTGAATATCTTTTACTTGCTCAACAACCTTGGGATATGCGGATCCATACATCTCCGCCACTACTGGCACTAAATCACTCACAAACTCATTTTTGATCCCAATCATTTGTCCATAGCGGATGGCTCTTCGAATCAAACGACGCGAAAAATAACCCTGTTCCTTGTTGGAAGGGTGAACTCCATCAGCAGCCAACATCACTGCTGCTTTCATATGATCGGCAATCACTCTAAATGCTTGAGTTATTTTTTGATCGCGACCATATTTTTGGCCTGAACTTTTCTCCAAGCTGTTAATTATGGGCATAAACAATTCAGTTTTAAATACATCGGGATCGTTATCAATGGCCGCTAAGATTCGCTCAAAGCCACCACCAAAATCAATGTTTTTATTTTCCAACTCCTCAAAGCCCTTTGCCGTTTTGACATAGGTCATAAACACATTGTTGCCAATCTCCAAGTAGCGACCGCAGTCACAATTTAAATGACATTCTTGATCAGCAAACTGAGAGTTCTGATGGTCTTTTAGCTTCACCCCAAAATCATAGAAAACTTCACTATCAGGACCACCCGGTTCTCCATCTGGCATATTGGCTGGCGCACCTACTCGCGACCACCAATTTTCATTTCCATAATAAAAAACTCGCTCGTCAGTGATGTCTTTACTAGCAAAGAGTTTTTTCCAAATCTCCGCTGCTTCTTCATCGCGGGGGATACCTAGTTTCTCATTTCCCTCATAAACAGTTACAAAAAGTCTCTCAGGATCTAAGCCACATGAGTCAGTAAAAAACTCAAAAATCCACTTCAATTGCTCCTGTTTGAAATAATCACCAAAAGACCAATTGCCCAGCATTTCAAAAAAAGTAGTATGACGGTTATCACCTACTTCTTCAATATCTTGAGAGCGAAAACATTTTTGAGAATCAACTACTCGAGTTCCTTTAGGATGAGGCTGACCTAAAAAATATGGAAGTAGCGGCTGCATGCCTGAACCAGTAAAAAGAGTAGTGGGATCATTCTCTGGAACCAAGGATGCAGAGGGTAAAATCTCATGCTTCTCTTTTTTAAAAAAATCTAAATAAGCCTGGCGAAGGTCATCTGGAGTCATAGTCACAAATTATACACCCTTGAATTGCTTTTGTTTTGTTTGGCGGGAGTAACTACGTTTTTTACGCGGAGCTTTTCTGGTTTTTGGTTTACTTTGTTCAACGTCTAGTTTTTTTAAAAACTCATCCTTACCTGATTGCACAAAATCACCCAGGTTTTTAAAACCAGCATTTTTACTTATCACCCCCTCATCAATTAAATGCTGATGGGCCTTGTCCCATTCATAAGCTAATTTATCTCTGGTTTTTTTTCCCTGCTTGGTTCCAAATAAATAATATCCAACCACGCCAGAGAAAAGTCCTAGGGTAAAACCAGTGGTGAATGAATGATGGCTATTTTTTTCCATCTTTTTTAGGTTCTTTATCTTTGTTTAACCAACCTACAAAAGCTTCAAATACTTTCATACCGGTGCCCAATCCTGATGCGACTCCAGAAATTTTCTGTAAAGGAGCTACTATGGCAGAAATTTTTTCATCAGCTATTTCTAGGGCTTCATTGACTTTTTTGAGTGTTCTTTTTAATTCTAGTAAAACCAAAACCATCTGCACCCCAACTACACTCAAAACAATGGTTAAGGCTGCTAAAGCAATGGCAAAAACTGTTGGAACTAATTCCATAATAATCCTTTCATAGATGTATAGATTAAATATAACAAATATGGACTAAAACTTCACTCTGACTAAGCGCTGTATTAATGTAACCTTGCCTCGACGGTCTTGGGCTTCTATGGAAATAGTATTCACTCCTTCTCGAGGCAGGTAAATTTCTGTTTCAAATGATCCGTCAGACTGCAATGCTACTGGTTGAGAGTTAACGGTCACAATTGCATCTGCATCCGTCTGACCGCTCACACCCACCCTGGCTGCCACCAATAAATCCTCAGCGGGTGAAATTATTTTCAGAGCTGGAGGTTGAGAAAGAATATACCACTGTAAACCAACATAGCTGATTAGAGTGATAAAAGTTAAAGCTAGTCCTATAACCACAAAAGTAGCTGGACCCCAAACCTGACGTTTTTTTAACATAGGCTTCATAAACTCTCGTGGAACCAACTGTCCCTTAACGCTTTCTTTAAAATCTCTACGTAAAAGCGCTATAAGAGGTTGGTGATCGAAGCCGAACAATTGGGCGTAAATTTTTATATAACCCTTAACAAAAGTAGCCGCTGGTAGTTGTTCAAATTGGTTGTTTTCTAAAGCCTGTAAATACTTCTTCTTAATCCGAGTTTTTGCAGCCAACTTTTCAATTGATAATCGATGACGCTGTCTCTCTTCCCTGAGAATTTCACCAATGGTTTTGGTTTTCATAAATTAAGATGCTAAAGATTGGCGTACTAACTGTGAAACCTTATTGCCATCAGCTTTACCCTGAACTTTGCCCATTACCTGTCCAATAACTGGTCCCATTTGGGGGCTATCTACACCCTGAAGAACTTCATCAATAACTACTTGAATTTCCTCATCTGACATCTGCTCTGGCAAATACTCTTCTAAAAATTTTAATTTAGCTTCTTCTTCTGAGACTAAATCACTTCGACCAGCTTTTTGATACTCTTCTATGGATTCTTTAACCTGTTTAACTTGCTTTGCTACAATTTTCTCAACTCCAACATCATCTTGCTCACCATGATCAATTTCGTAGTTCTTAATTTCTGATCTGAGAAAGCGCACCACGGCCAATTTAACCTTGTCTCCATCTTTCATGGCTTGCTTCATTTCATCTATTAATTGTTTGCTAAGAGACATGTTTCCTTTCGCCTAAATATTAGCTAAGTACTCTCGATTGTAACATGGAGAATGGTATACTGAGGCTGAAGTAGAAAAATAATATTTTGAGGAAAAATATGAAAAAACCCTTTTTAACTCTTGGAGTTGTGGTCTTGATTTTGGGAATGTGGTTCATGAATACTTACAACGGCCTAGTGGGACTTGGTCAGCAGGTTGATGGTCAATGGGCTCAGGTCGAGACTCAATATCAGCGTCGTTATGATTTAGTTCCAAATCTAGTTGAATCAACTAAAGGTTTTTTGACCCAAGAAAAAGAGGTTTTTGCTGATATAGCTCAAGCCAGGCAAGGCTATGCTGGTGCACAAAGCACCGGTGAAAAAGTTGAGGCCACCAGTCAAATGGAATCAGCTCTGGGAAGATTATTGGTTATTGTTGAAAACTACCCTGAACTAAAATCAAATGAGACAGTTCAAGATTTAATGGTCGAGTTAGCCGGAACTGAAAACCGCATCAGTGTCGAACGCAAACGCTATAACGATACAGTGAGAGGATATAACACTAAAGTTAAAACCTTTCCTACTATGTTAGCAGCCAATATGTTTGGCTACAGCGAGAAACCTTACTTTGAGGCTGTAGAAGCAGCTGAGACTGCTCCCACGGTTGATTTGAAGTTGGGCGAATAAAATTAAACGCACATGATAAAAAAACTTTTCTTAAGTGGTGTTTTATTAGTTTTAAGCTGTTGGTTATTGACCACCAAAGCTAGAGCATATGACATTCCCAGTTATGAAGGTTTAGTCAATGATTATGCGGAAGTTTTATCTCCCGAACTTGAGGAAAAACTAGAAACTGAGCTCCAGACCACTGCCGAGGCCTCGGACGGGGCCGAGATTGCTGTGGTTACCATTGCCAATCTAGATGGAGATGCAGTAGAAAATGTCGCACAAGAATTTTTTGATTCCTGGAAAATTGGTAAAAAACATCTTGATAACGGGGTGCTTTTATTAGTTGCAGTTGAGGATAGAAAACTACGAATTCATACTGGCTATGGAGCTGAACCAGTTATCACTGATGCAGAGGCAGGGAGAATTATTAGAAATGTAATTACCCCTGAGTTTAAACAGGGTGATTATGAAGCTGGAATCAGACAGGGAGTAGCTGCGATTGAACAGCAATTCATTGACAGCCCCGGTTTTGCCCCTGGCATTGATCCAATTAATCAAAATCCATCCTTGATAGAAAGCTTTGTCTCCACTCTCTTTTGGACCTTCATGATTGTTATTTGGGGATCAATCCTGATCTACGTCTTGTCTTGGTTTGGGAGAAGTAAAGCTTGGTGGCCAGGTGGCGCAGTTGGACTGGGACTGGGAATTTTAGTTGGAAGTATTGTTGCAGGAATTTTCTTTGGGCTATTTGGCTTAATCTTAGATTTTATTTTATCTAAAAATTATAAAAAGCTTAAAAAATCTAAAAAATCTACGGGCTGGAAAAATACTTGGGGTGGATTTAAAACTAGCTCATCCAGTAGCAGATCTTCTTCAGGATCTGGCTTTGGTTTTGGTGGTGGCTCTAGTGGTGGCGGTGGCTCCAGCGGTAGCTGGTAACTATGATAAGACAACTTTCTCCCTACGAAAAAACCCATCTTCAAAGATTTGGTAAAAGTGACATCGATATTGCTGACTATGGCGAAACGCCAGTGGAACAAATTACTGGTAGGGTTGAGTTTGGCGGGCAGGTTTTTAAACTCAATCAGGACGTCTTGATCCCCAGGGTTGAGTCTGAAGAACTGATTAATCTAGCTTTAGAAAAAATAGCCAGCAGAAATAATTTGGTTGTCGCAGATGTAGGTTGCGGAAGTGGAGCGATCGGAATCAGTCTCTTTTTGAAACTGAAAAAGAGAGGCGTTGAGGTGGAGCTATATTTAAGTGACGTTTCTAGAGCAGCTTTAGTAGTAACTAAAAAAAATGTGGCTGATTTAATTGGTCAAAGTGAACGTTTACACCTCATAAAATCAGATCTATTAAAAAATTATCCCCCCGAAGTTAAATTTGATCTGATCATCGCTAACCTTCCTTATATTCCATCTGAGAGGATCTCTGTTTTAGATGAATCAGTACGAGAGTACGAGCCTCATCTGGCTCTAGATGGTGGAAGTGATGGATTAAAGTACATCAAGCAACTAATTACCCAAGCTAAAGATAGGTTGAGTTCTGAGGGAATAATTCTCATGGAGGTTGACCACACTCATGATCGAGATTTCTTAGCTCAAAACCTACCACTTAAGGGTTTGCGGTTGCAGGTGGGTAGGGATCAATTTCAGCGAACACGATTTGTAATTCTAAGTGTAGAAAAATAAATTAAACAGCCTCTTTTAAATCAATTAATTTTACTGGTAAATAAGAGGTCATAATTTCTGGCCTTGAGGTAATAGTAAAGTTTAGCGGGCCAGAATATGAAGTCTCTCTACCCCCTTGATCATCATGGGCTATTGCTGCTTCTATCTTTATAAGACCCGTCTTCTTTGATTGCCCAGGTCCCATAAACAGATCAGCTGAATTAAGATAAATATATGGTGGTAAGCCATCATCATATAAACAAGAATCGCTGACATAAGCGTGATAGTTAGCTTCACGGAAAGTGGCTAGTCCTTCAGGGTTATCCCCAACTAATTGTGTAGCTGGATCGGCAGGCATCCAGCTACCATCTGAAATTAAAAACTCAACCCAGGCATGTCCCTCTGTGAGAACTTCATTTAGACCAATGCTCTTGAATAACTGTTCACCATTATCCAGTCTAGAGATATTTAAAATATTAGTATTTAGACCATCAATGTGCTGATAGGCCGCAAATGTACCTTGCAATCCTGCATCTACCCCTAGAGCCAATAACAAAGCTGCAAACTGGCCACACTCAGCCAATCCAAACTTAACACTTTCTGATAAAGAAGCCTGCTTGGTTTTTAGAGCTTCAATAACCCACTTAGCTTTCTGGGAATCGCTTACTAGTAGTTCCTTGATCAGCCACTTATATGGGTAATCAACACTGGATCTAATCAAACTAATCAAGGCCCTAGGTCTTTCTGTTTCTGGTATTTTTTTCAGCTCTTCAGCTTGAGAACGAATTTGTTTAAGATCGGGAGAATCTAAATCTGTTGCAACTCCAAGAATATCTTCGCCATTTCTTACTTGGTGAACCTGCTTTTCTAATGTTGCTACTAAATTAACAGAAGATTGAGGAGTTATCTCAACATGATTTGCTTTAATTAAAAAAGAACCATCCTCTGTTTTAACCACCTCAATCGACTGAGACTGTGCTTTTTTCTCAGTAGGTGCTTGACCATCAACTGATTTTTCAAAATTCATACCTTATCTTACCCTCATTAGATTAATATTTAAAAATTCTTTTAACATTTTTGCAGTCTCAGCCACAACCTGCAGCTGATTTATCTTTTCTTTAGCCCGTAACTCTAATTTTTTTAAGTTATTATTCACTAATTCTCTGATTTGATAACTGTTCATCAAATCTAAAACCTCATCGATTTTCGTCTCTGAAATGTCATTATTGCCAAAGATTTGCATTAACTTTTCTTTATCCTCCGCGTTTTGCAACAAATAGTAGTAATACAAAGTTTTTTTACCTTCACGAATGTCTGCTCCAACTGGTTTGCCGGTTTTGCTTTTATCACCAAATAAACCCAACTCATCATCTTTGATTTGAAAAATCAAACCTAAAGTTTTTCCCAATTCATTTAATTGAACTATGGTTTTTTTATTTTGCTTGGACAAAATAGCTCCAGCCATTAGTGGCAAACTAGTCGTGTAGCTACTAGTCTTGTCCAGATACATTTGTAAAATTTCATCCTTAGTTGTCTTTTCCCTATTCATTAAAGCTAACTCCACATCATGCATTTCTCCAAAGGCAGTCAAGCTGAGTTGCTGAGAAAATAATTTAACCAAATCTGCCGGCAATAATTCATAAACTAAAAAGAAGACTATGTCTCCAATACAGATTGCTAAGCTTTCTCCAAAATGCTGGGGATTCGAATATTTTTTTTGCTCTCCCAGTTTTCTATATTGAAAATGGAGAGTCTCCTGACTACGCCTCAACTCATCTTGATCAATGATGTCATCATGAATTAAAAAACTAGTTCCAGCTAACTCTAGAGCAGCCGCTGCTTGTAAAGCTGCTGATGAATAATTTTGACCAGATAATTTCTCATAAGTATTAATTAATAAGCTTCCACGCAACATTTTTCCTGCAGTAACCAGTGGGGTTAATCTCTCAAAAACATCTTCGGAAAAATGTGAGTTTTTCAGCTCTCGCCGCTTTTTTTTCAAAAAACTAATTAAAAAGTCATTAATCTCTGTTTTATATGAAACGAAGTGCTGCATAAGCCATATTTTACACCACCTGACTTCTCAAGATAAAATGGTTACAATACGGCGATATGACTGATTATCAACCATCTCAAAAAATCTTACAAAAATATGCAGAGGTACTAATCAACTGCGCCCTTAATTCTGGAAAAGGGATTAAGAAGGGTGAGGTGGTGCAAATTGTGGTGCCTGATGTAGCCAAACCACTAGCACTGGAGCTGCAGAATACAGTTCTTAAAGCTGGTGGTCACCCCATGCTACAACTTATTCCCACGCAGTTTGATAAAGATTTTTTTACTTTGGCCAATGATGACCAACTGACCTTTTTCCCTAAACCATACTTAAAAGAACGGGTTAAATTAATTGACCATCATGTTTCTATCATTGCTGATCCTAATCCTTTTGAACTCAAGGACGTTAATCCGCAGATGTTTATTAAATCTCGTGATGCTAAAAAAGCTTATCGCGATTGGCGGGATGACAAAGAAAGTAAAAACAAATTTACTTGGACAATTGGTTTGTGGGGTGTACCTGCTAAAGCAGAGATTGTGGGATTATCGCTCAAAGAATACTGGCAACAAATTATTAAAGCTTGTTTCTTAGACAAAGAAGATCCAATTGCGCAATGGAAGCGAATTTTCAAAATGCAGACATCAATTAAGAAATCACTTAACTCAATGAGCATTGAGTGGCTAGACATTAAAGGGCCAGATATTGATCTCAAAGTAAAACTCGGGGTTAATCGTATCTGGAATGGAGGTAGCGGCCGCAATATTCCCAGCTTCGAATTTTTTACCTCACCAGATTGGCGTGGCACAGAGGGTTGGGTTAAATTTAACCAACCACTCTACCGTTATGGCAATGTCATTGATGACATCTCTTTAGAATTCAAGGATGGCTTAGTAGTTAAAGCTAAAGCTAAAACTGGTAATAAATTTTTACAGGAAATGCTGAAGAGTTCAAATGCGGATAAAATTGGTGAGTATTCTTTGACTGATAAGCGTATGTCTCGTATCACTCATGTGATGGCAGAAACTTTATTTGATGAAAATATTGGTGGACCATATGGTAATACTCATTTGGCAGTCGGCAGAGCATATAAAGATTGCTATCGCGGAAACCCTAGTGGGGTAAGTAAAAAAGAATGGGAAAAGATGGGTTTTAATGATTCAGCCGAACACACTGATATTGTCTCTACTACTGACCGCACTGTAACTGCTACCATGACCGATGGAAGTAAAAAAGTGATTTATAAAAAGGGGAAATTTACTTTTTATAAGGAATAGATGACTATAAAATCACAGACTGAGCTGGCTACTTATAAAAAAGCAGCTCAACTTTCTCAAAAAATATTATCTAAATTGCGTGATGCTATCAAGGTGGGAGTTCGCCCAATTGAGTTAGATAATCTGGCTGGTGACTTGTGTAAAAAATACCACGTTAGACCATCTTTCAGAGGTGTGGTTAGTGGGAATTTAACATATAGCTTCAACAGCTGCATCTCAATTAATGATGAAATTTTACATGGAGTTCCTAGTTATAAGAGAAAAATACAAGAGGGCGATCTGATTAAAATTGACTTTGGAATTATTTATCAAAAACTCAATACAGATCACTGTTTCACTGTAGGAGTGAACAAAGTTTCAGCTAAAGACCAAAAGATATTGGAGGTTGGGCGCCAAGCAGTTTTAAATGCTGTCAAGCTAGCCAAACCAGGAAATCATGCTGGAGACCTAGGGCATGCAATGCATAGCACCGCCTACCGCGCTGGCTTTGATACGCTCAAGCAATATGTGGGTCATGGGATTGGGCATAGCCTACATGAACATCCTGAAATTCCTGCTTACGGACAACCCGGGACTGGCGCAGAGCTCAAAAAAGATATGATTATTTGTGTAGAGTGCCAGGTCGTTCCTGGAAGTGATCAGGTTTATATAGAGGATAATGGTTGGACAGTTAAAACTACTGATGGTAATAAAGGAGTTATGTTTGAATTTATGGTAAGAGTAGATAAAAAACCAGAAATTTTAACTCAGACTCAAGATTGGCCACTGGTTGTCTAAATATTTAAAAAATGAAAAAAAAACTCAAACAGCTGATTTTCCCCTCGCTGTTGATAATTTTAACTTTTCTCATTCTCAAGCCTCTTTTCTCAAACCGCCTCTTATATAGCGATGATGCTGAGCTTCATGCTGCCAGAGTTGCTAACTACTACTTGGCCGTTAAACAAGACCAGATTCCCCCTCGCTGGGCTCCCAATTTGGATAGTGGCTATGGCTCTGCAGTTTTCAACTTCACCTATCCCTTGCCATATCTCATTAGTACTGTAATTTTTATGGCATTGCCGACAATGATTGTCACATCTCTAAATCTCACAATTATCCTATTAACTGTTTCTGGCGTATTGGGAATTTATTTCTTAGCTCGTCAGTTCTTTTTGCCACCATGGCGCTCAGCAATTGCGGCTGTGCTATATCTCGCCGCACCTTACACGCTCATCAACATTTACTCACGCACTGCCTTGGGTGAAATAGCTTTTTTTGCCCTTTTACCATGGGTAATGTGGGGAGTGGAAAATATTATTCGAAAGAAAAAAGGTAGCTTGCTTCTATCTGTATTCTTAGTTATAGATTTATCTTTGCTATTTATCAGCCACCAAACCTCACTTATTATCACCTTCCCAGTTTTAGCAATTTATTACTGGATACGAACCAAAGATAAAAGTGAGTTCATTGCTTTAATTAAACAAACTATTCCAATTGCAGTAATTTCCCTACTCCTTACAGCTTGGTATTGGCTCCCAGCACTCATGGAAAAACAGTACGTCATCCTAGACCGAACAAGTACGATTACTAACTACTTTACTCAATTTCCTCAGCGCTGGTCCTTCTTTTTTCACCAAATAACAAATTTGGATCGACTCAATACTTTTAAAATGGTTTCAGTTGGCTATAGTAGCTGGATTATTTTTCTCATTAGTTTATGGATAGCAACAAAAAAGAAGGTGGCTGATAAAAAAATTATCTTATATTTATTGGGAACAATAACCCTAACAACGCTTCTGATGATGCCATTTTCTAGACCACTGTGGCTGATTTCTAGTTTAGGAAACTATCTACAATACCCATGGCGATTATTATCTATTTTGACTCTATGTACTGTTCTGCTCTTCATTCATATCTCAAAGATAAAATTATTTAAAAACAATTATTGGTTAGCTATTGTGCTAGTTGTTACTAGTCTGCTCTCAATGTCTATTTATGCCCAACCTAGAGGATTTCAGGAATGGAGTGATCATGAGTTATTTGAGTATTTCAAGACCACAACTACTTTTAATGAATTTCAGCCTATCTGGGCTGCAGAATACACGCGACATTTCCCTGAAGAGAAAATTTCTTTTAGAGTTCCACAACAAGACTTGTATGTTGATGAAGTTTTACAATCTGCTGATTACTCTAGCTTAGAAATTCAAAATTGGAGTGGTTCGCAAATGAGCTACTCTGTGAAGACCGATGAACCGGTAGAGGTTATTCAAAAAACTTACTACTTCCCAGGGTGGGAGTTAAAGATTAATAATCAGATACACGAAATTTTTTATCAAGACAAAGAATTCCCCGGACACATTACTTATTCTTTAGATTCTGGAGAGCACCAAATACAACTTGAGTTCACTCAAAATACACCTAGTAGAAAAATTGGCAGCCACCTAGTTCCATTGGGATTAATTACCCTAGCTTTATACCTCGTGCTATCATAATCTTGTGAAAAAAATATTTTTTTCTTTATCAGGAATATTTTTAATTATTTTTCTATTTTGGTCTCGCTTTTACCAGCTTGATTTACTTCCAGCTAGCTTAACTCATGATGAAGCTGTCTATGCTGTCCAAGCCAAATCATATGCCTTACAAGGCAGCAGCTTAACTCAAACACACAAACCATGGAGTTTAAAACCCATCCATCCCATGTACGCTGAATGGCCAGCAACAATCATGAGTCTAGGCTTTTTAGTTAATGATAACTCTCTCCAAGCTACTCACTTTTCTTCTGCGCTTATGGGCGTGCTACTACCATTTCTATTTGGTTGGTTGCTGTGGGGAATATGGAAAAATAAACAGTTAGCTATTATTGGGGTTGTTATGGCCTCCATCAGCCCTCTATTGTGGCAGTTTAGTCGGCTTAGTTATGATACTTTCTACTCAGTTTTCTTTTACCTAGCTGGAGGGGCGGTTTACATAAATCTAAAAAATAAACAACGCTGGTGGAGCCTACCTTTATTTATCATTGGCTTCTTTCAATATCAGGGCTTGAAGTTACTACTGACACCATGGCTGGTCTTATTATTTTTACTAAAATTTCCATCACTTAAAAAAATTAAAAATCAGCTACTTAAACCAATGGGATTAATAGTGGGAGTAACAGCAATCTTAAGCTTAATTTATGGCCTCGTCCTCTTACCCAATCAGCAAACTGACAATCGCCTGGGAGAAACAATTTTTTCTGGTTCAGAAAATATCACTCAGCAAGTTGACACTGACCGTCGCCTGTCACTACTTTCCCCATGGAGTAAATATGCTACTAATAAATTCACCCATAGTGGCTGGTTTATGGTTGATCGTTTTCTAGGTGCGTTTAACCCCAATCTGCTCTTCCGCTATGGAGAACCCAATACTAGTGGTTTTGCTGTTTGGACACATGGCATCTTTTATCTAGCTGATGCAGTTTTAATTCTGCTGGGAGTAGTTGCCTTATTGTCTAAAAAGAAAACTCGCTGGGGAGGAGCACTCATCTTAGTGTCGATACCTATCTTTAGTGCACCCAATCTAATCAATATTATGAGTCAATGGCACTTGCCTAGAACTTTTTTGGCCTATATCTTACTGCTGGTTTTAACCAGCTGGGGGAGCTGGTTGGTTTGGCAAGATAAACTCTGGCGTTGGATCATGTGTGGAGTTTACTTGGCTAGCACCGTTTATTTTAGTTATCAATATTTCTATCGCTATCCAGTCACCCACCTAGATGCTGGCACTTGGGATGAACGAATTGCCGCTACTTATGCTGGACTAGCACAGCCCAAAGAAGTCTGGATCTATTCAGATACTCCAGAAATGACCTTTTACAACTACTTGTTGTATGAAAACCTAATCACTAAGGATAGCTTGGATAAGATTAAAAACACTGTGTTACTAAATCAAGATCAGCAAAATAGATACTATTCCTTAGAAGATGGGATCACGATTACTAATGGCTGCATTGATGTCACACTAGACAGAACTCATGTGTGGAAGATTGGACATAGTTTTTGTAAAACTGAGGATGAGACTTTAGTTAGTAAACAAGAGTTAGCTAGAACCAATCGCCTAACAATTCCCGCTGTTTTAGATAGCGGAGAGGCTTATCGCATCTACGGTGATACAATCTGCCAACAATATAAATTGTCTCCGTTTGTGCATCTCCAACACCTTCAAGATCTAGATCTCAATCACATGAACCAGCAACAGTTCTGTCAAAAGTGGATTACTGATTTGAGAGGACTTAACTAGTGAGTCAGTTTAATCAAAAAGTTTATGAATTATTGATAAAAGTTCCTGCTGGAAGAATAACTACCTATAAAGTCATTGCTGAAACCTTAGGAACAAAAGCTTATCGTGCTGTTGGTAATGCTCTTAAAAATAACCCCGATGCACCACGTATTCCTTGCCATCGAGTAATAAAAAGTAGTGGTAATATTGGTGGTTTTAATGGGGAAACTAATGGAAAAGAGATCCAACAAAAAATATATTTGTTAAAAAAAGAAGGAATCAAGATTGAAGAAGGACAAATACAAAACTTACCCGATGTACTTTTTTACTTCTCTTAATATTTTTTTACTCCCTGAAAAAGTTATTTTTTTAAGTGCCTCTTTGTACTCAAACCAACCATAGTCAGCAACCTCTGATTCTTGTATTTTAACTTTTTTGTCGCTTACCCAAGCTGGATAATAGATGACTGTCTTATGGAGCACCTCACTATCTTGTTGTGGATAGTACTCTTCTTGAAAAGTTTTGGATTCATCAACCTGATACTGTACAACACTAGTTTCTTCTTCAAATTCGCGCTGAGCAGTTTCTAAAAAAGATTCATTTTCCTCAGCATGTCCTTTGGGAAAAGCCCAGTGACCCTCAATGTGTTGGGTTAGTAAAAACTCAACGCTATCACCGTCTCTGTACATGGGAATCAAACCATAGGAGAAATCTTTTTTCATAACTAGATAGTTAAAAATTATTTTTTCTGACGAAGCTTAAGCTGCCTGTTCCATCCAGTATCAAGAGCAGACTCAACTTTTTTCTCAGCTACCTCTAGCTCTAATCCTAAAACATGAGCTGTTTCTTGTTTGAAACGAGCCATCACCATCCCAAAAGTATTGCGCTTACTAATAGTAAAGTTTTTCTCTTCATCTCTTTTTTCTTCCCAAAGAGTTTTAAGGACTTGTGAGACATCGTGAAGTTCATTGGTGCTAATAATTCTTTTTACTTTCAATTGATTAAATGGGGTGCGCTCGTATTCTCCTTGGCGTAAGAACTTCAACTCGTCATTAAGAATAGTTTTTGAAACTGGAAGCCTAATAGTAGTCTGGTCAATATTGTTTAAAGGAATTGAAAGCTTTAAAGTTTCATTGCGGCGAGTTTTATAAACAGGCTCAAAATGAATTATTTTATCTTTTTCACCATCTACGTTCTCAAACTTTTCAAGCTTAAAAATTTTATGAACAACCCCGAATCTCACAATCACATCACCTTTTTTTAACACACTTAGTTCATCAGTCATAAGATGATCATTCTAACATAGCCAAGTGAGAGAGTTAAGGGTAATAAGCACTATTACATACAATGTTGCCCTAAATATGCAAAAGGACTACAATCTGTAGTATGTCAACTGATGTAAGCTGTAATTTGGGTCCATTAGAAAAAGAAGTTTTAGAAATTGTTTGGCTCAAAGATTGTCCAAGTGTCAGGTGTGTTTTGTTAGAGCTCAACGGATCTCGAAAGAAATCTGAAAAGCTTGCCTACACCACCGTTATGACAATCATGAGACGCTTGGTAAAGAAAAAGGTCTTAACCAGAAAAAAAGATGGACGGGGCTATCTTTATGAAGCTAAAGAGCCCAAGTACCAATTTATTAAAAGAGTCACTCACTGCACAATTCAGAACCTAATTAGCAAGTATGGGGATCCAGCGGTTCAGGCATTAAAAGAGGAGCTAAGGTAAAATTATTATTTCCCATAGTTGACAACCATAATCAATAAACACTACACTCCGTAGTATTCTTAGAAAGGATTTTTTAATGATAAATAAAGCATCTTCCTCCAATAACACAGCTCAGTTTTTAACCAATAATTTTGGATCAATATTCTTAGCTATAGTTTTCCTTGTTGGTGGTTTTTTCATTGGTACTCTCTGGACAGAAAATCAAATCATGAAATCAGGTGGGGCCCCTGCCCAACAAAAACAAGCTGCGAATCCCAATGCGCCTGAGAAAACAGCTAACAATCTTGATAAGATGCCTGAAATTTCTGAAAGTGACCACATTAGAGGGGCTGAGAATGCAAAAATTTATTTAGTAGAATACTCAGACTACGAATGTCCTTTCTGCCAAAGATTCCATCCAACCATGGAAAAAATAATGGAAAAATACGGAGATCAAGTTGCTTGGGTTTTTCGTCACTACCCTCTTAGCTTTCATCCTAATGCTCAATCAGCCGCTGAAGCAGCAGAATGCATTGCTAGCCAAGATGGAAACGATGCTTTCTGGAAATTTACTGATGAAATTTTTGTACAAAATGAACAGTTGGGAGGAAAACTCAGTCCTGAAGCCATAGATTCAGCTATAGCAGCCAGTGGCGCTAACACTGATGCTGTTGGAGACTGTCTCGAAAATGGAGATATGACTGAAGTAGTCACTGCTCAACAAAGTGGCGGGGCTGCTGCTGGGGTCTCTGGGACTCCAGGAACCATTTTAATGACCGCTGATGGAGAATATGAGCTTCTTAGTGGAGCTTTGCCTTTAGTTCAAATAGAGCAAGCAATTGAAAAATACCTTTAATTAGAAAAATAGAATAAAGTATGTTTGATGGTTCCCAAGTTAACCTATTGATTGCTTTCTTAGCTGGAGGGATAACTTTCTTTGCCAGCTGCCTTTTGCCCCTAGTGCCAACCTATCTCGCCTACCTATCAGGCATAGCCCTCAGTGATGAAAGTGCTGGACAAAAAAAATGGCAAATATTTAAAACTGGCTTGATGTTTGTAATTGGTTTTATTATCACCTTTATAATTCTCGGGCTTGCCGTAAACAAATTCGCTGGGATTATTGGCCCTTATAGGCAACTGGTTGAAAAACTAGCTGGGGTTCTGTTTATTGTCTTAGGTCTTTTCATGATGGGACTTTTTAAAAGTACCTTCTTGTCAAAAGAAAAGAGATTTAATCTCCATGGTAAATTTCAGCAACATCGATCCCTACATGCTGTCTTGACTGGAATAGCATTTGGCTTTGGGTGGACACCTTGCATTGGTCCAGTTTTGGCTGTTATCTTATTTTGGGCAGCTCAAGCAGAATCTACTCTAGTAGGCACGATGTTATTAACCGCATATGGGATAGGACTAGGCATACCATTCCTAATTATTTCGCTTGGATTTGAAAAAATTATTCCTTGGATTAAAAAGAATCATCGCTTGTCACATCTGGCAACTATCATCTCGGGGGTGATTGTACTTATTAGTGGAATACTGTTGATTAGGGGTGATTTTCAGCAGCTATCGTTTTTGCTATTAGATTTTTTCCAATTAAGCAGATTTGCTACTTAGTAGAACTCTCTCTTGGTTAGATCGTGCTAAAATAAAATCTTATGATTTGGCGCAAAGAACATACTATTATTTCTGTAATTAAAATTACTGAGGTGTTGGGTTTTTCACTTATCCTGCCTTTTCTGCCTTTTTATGCCCAAGAGTTAAGCGCCTCTCCTTTTCAAGTCGGATTATTGCTGATGACCTTTTCTTTATTTCAATTTATTTCTGCCCCCATCATGGGAAAGCTCAGCGATGCATATGGAAGAAGACCACTTTTAATACTTTCTCAGCTATCTACTTTAGCTGGCTTCATCGTTCTTGGTCTTGCTAATAACTTGTGGATGTTGTTCTTATCAAGAATTATCGATGGAGCACTTGGTAGCAATATGACTATAGCTCAAGCCTATCTCAGTGATATTACTCCTAAAAAAGATCGAACTAAAATTTTTAGCCTGACCGGTATCTCTTTTAGCATTGGATTTTTCATCGGTCCTGCTATTGGCGGCTACCTTTCCCAATTTAGCTACGCTCTGCCTTCTTTTTTGGCTGCAGGAATGGCAGGTTTAACTATTATCACCACCTATCTTTATCTCCCAGAAACTGTCACTAAAAAAACCAGTTTTACTTGGTCATGGGATATATTTAAACTCAAACAGCTTAAGCTGCTTAAAGCAGAACCAAAGATATCTTTGCCTTTATGGGAATTTTTCTTTTATGTGCTAACCCATGGCCTCTGGGCTAGTAGCTTTGCTTTATATGCAGAAAGGCAACTTAATTTTACTGCCAAAGATATTGGGTTTGTCTTCGCTGTTATTGGTGGTGTGAGTATTTTGATTAAAGGCTTGGTCTTCCCCAAGCTTTTAAATGTTGTTGAGGAGGATAAGCTTAGAATTATTGGGGCAGTATCAATAATTGTCTCTCTGATTTATACCCCCTGGATCACATCAGGAGGCCTACTAACTCTAGCCATAGTATTATTCTCTTTTGGAGCCAGCCTGCTCAGACCTAGCTTAACCTCTCACATCTCACGTCAAGCACCGCATGGTAAACAAGGAGAAATAATGGGAATAACTGATTCTTTGGGGAGTACTGCACAGATCATTGGACCACCTGTAGGTGGGTTCTTAATCCAAAATTTCTTCCCGGGAAGCTTGGGATTAACAGCAGCGGCCGTAATGACGATTGGATTAATTTTATTAGTTATCGATAGAAAAATGAATTATAAAACTACACTTTGATCTTCTTTTTTTTCTTCATTTTTGATCAGCACATAGACGTCTTGGTTATATTCATTAACCCCTACCTTCTCTGCTTCTCCAGCCACTGTTTTTTCAAATGGCCTGCAATGATGACAGCCACTCTCACCCTGGGGGCACTTAAATCTTTCTAGTTTGCGGGCTAGTTTAATTTTTTTAGCAATTTCCAAAACTTGGTCATGGGCCGTAATTAAGTCAGGTAGCTGCTGTTCAGCGGGATCATCATAAAGATCTATGTACCAATAGCTGGCTTTAGCTACTTTTCTTTGCTGAGTATTGTGAACTAAGAGATGATAGATGGGCAGCTGCAAAGAACCATTCTGCTCTTCTCTTTTTCCAGTTTTAAAATCTATGATGTGAACCGCATCTTCATCGGGCAAATACTCCAGCCAATCAACCTTACCACAGAGAATAATTTCATCATCTTCAGATAGCCAATATTGGGGTAAATCTTCTCCTATCTTAACTGCTAAGTTTTCCAAGGGACCAGGATTCTTCATCACCTTGCGTAACATTGCTTCACCTCTGTCTTTGTATATTTTTTCCTGAGTGTCACTACTGAAGCCACCTTTTTTACCATGGTACTTTGGCCAAATATTATTAAACTGTTCAATTAAAGATTTTTTAAATCTTTCTTGAGTAGGTATGATAGACAGAGCCTCAATGACCTCGTGTACAGCTGCCCCTAGTGCTAGGGGCGCGCTCATGAGCTGAATTTTTCGCCCAGTTTCCGGACTTTTATAAACATTATTTAAGTAATAAGCTCGAGGACATTTGAGAAAGTCACTGATAGAACTATGAGAAACCCAAGTTGCGGTAAATTTGTCAGGCATAGGCACATTCTAAAGCAAAGATTGAACTTTCTCTACAATCGCTGCTGCATCTATTTTTTCACGAGCTAATAACTCTTCTGGCTGACCACTGCTAGGCTGTTGATCAACAAATAAAGAGTGGATAGGTGTACTTTGATTAACTAAAGCGGACTTTACTGCCTCGCCAATTCCCCCAGCTTCATAATGATCTTCAACCGTAATGAGAGCATTAGTTTCTTGAGCTGCTTTTTCCAGAGTTTTAATATCTAAAGGTTTAATACAGTAAAGGTCGATCAGCCTAATATTCATTTTATTTTTTCGCAGCTGTTTATAGGCCTTCATAGATTCATGTAGTGTGACTCCTGCCGCAACTATTGTCACTAGATCTTTTTTTGATTCAAAAATAGTCTTACTACCCCCAATCTCAAACTCCTCACCTTGATCATAGATAATCGGTGTTTCCATTCTAGTAATTCTCAAATAGGAAATACCATGATGCTCTGCCATAACAGAAACTAGCTTTCCCGTGGCTATAGCATCGCCGGGATATAAAACTACACTCTCACGGATTGATCTAAACATAGCAATATCTTCCAAACCCATTTGTGAGGGGCCATCCTGACCAATAGAAACCCCCACGTGAGAGCCTACGAACTTAAGATTGGCATATGAGTACTGAGCCATGCGAATCTGATCAAAAGCCCGGGTTAAAAATGAACCAAAGGTAGAAATAAAAGGAATCTTTCCCATCCGGGCAAAACCTACTGCCGCACTCACCATGTTTTGTTCCGCAATAAACATCTCAAAAAAACGTTTGGGGAAAGCAGTTGAAAAAATATCAGCAAAAGTAGAGTTGCTCATCTCTGCATCTAAAACTATTATTTGCTGGTTCTTACTTCCCAGCTTAGCAATGGCATTACCATAGGCCTTGCGGGTAGCTAGCTGCTTTTTAATTGGCTTGATTAAAAATTTATCTAAATTGACCTTAGAAATTAACTGGTTTTTAGGCTTCAGTTTTTTAGGAGAACTAATTTCACCCCTTAAACTCACATCGATATCGCCCAACTCAACCAATGCCTGCTGCAACTTATCTTGATCTAAAGATTTACCGTGCCAATTATCTTGATCTTCTAAAAAAGAAACCCCCTTACCTTTAATTGTTTTTGCAACAATCATTATCGGTGTATCTTTAACCTGCTCAGCTTTTTGATAAGTCTTAGTAATCTCAGCCAAACTATGACCGTCAACCACGATCGTCTCCCATCCAAAGGCCCTAGCTTTGTAAGCATACTCATTCACATCATGACCATGAATGGTCTCTCCTCTCTGACCCAAGCGGTTAACATCTATGATTCCAATTAGGTTATCCAGCTTATAATAGGCCGCCAACTGCATGGCTTCCCAAACCTGGCCCTCAGCCATTTCACTATCACCTAATAAAACATAGGTTTTGTAGGGAAGTTTATCCAAATATTTAGCATTTAAAGCCATACCCACACCCACAGATAGCCCCTGTCCTAAAGATCCAGTTGCTACCTCGGTATAAGGAAAACTAACACTAGGGTGACCCTCTAAGGGGCTATCTATCTGCCGTAAGGTTTTTAACTCTGCTTCGGTTAGTTTTCCCGCCGCGGCGTAGAGTGCATAAAAAAGTGGCGAGGCATGGCCTTTGGAAAAAATAACTCGATCGTTGTTACTATAGTCTGGATTTTCTAAGTCATATTTAAGAAAACCTCCAAAATATAAAGCCGACATTAGTTCTACCGAAGATAGGGATGAGGTTAGATGTCCTGATCCAGCAGCTGAGGTAGAAACTAAACAGTAGTAACGCAGTAACTTAGAGATCTGGGGCAGATTATCCATATTATAATTGTACTATCTAAATAAACCCTAACACTACCAGGCTTCCTAAAATAAGCCCCACCCCAGCCCACTGAGTTAGCTGAAGTTTTTCTTTCAGAAAAATTCTGCTCAAAAGCAAAGTTGGTGCGGGAAAAGTGGCGCTTAGGGCTGTAATTAAACTAGTGTGAGGAGTAGTTCCAAAACCCCAGTCAAAAGAAATATAGCCTACAGAATATAGTAGTCCTGAAATAATAATCCATTTGAAAATTTTCTTGTCATTTATCTTTAAATTAATCTTTTTAACTAACACAAAAATAACCAAGATAGCCATTATCATGACCTTGAATAAAAACAGTGACATCAACCAATTGTTACTGCTTAAAAATTGATCCCAAAAAGGAATCCAGATAGATAAAAGTAACACATTCAACAATACATCTGGAACGCCCTTGCTTAAATCTTTACGATCAAAACCATCTTTAGCTATACCTTTTATGTCTAATGAAGTCAGCAACACACCAAGAGTGACGATTGCTAATAAAAACAAGACTGACCTAGAAACGTGTTCTTGAAAGAAGAAGATTGAAATGGGAATAGTAAAAATAGCGTATGAAGCATTAATGGGGCTGATAACACTAACCTTGCCTTTTTTTAATGCTCGATAAAACAGGTAGCTAGCCAACAGATTTACCCCAGCCATTACAAAAATCTGGGGAGTCTTCTCTACGGGAGCAAGGGCCCATTGCCCAAAGAAAACTACATAAACAAAAATTGCAATAAAACCAACCAACTGCAACCAAAATAAAAAAACTACATCACTAACTTTATCGACAGCTTTTTTACCAAAAAAGTCGGAAATACCCCAACCCAGCATAGCTCCTAGGCCAGCTAGGATGGCGATAACAAAAGAATTAGTCACAACTTACTATTCTACACCAGAAAAACTTCGTCGCCGTCGCGAACCTTCTTATCAACTAGAATGCCGACTTCTTGGTCGGATTCTGCACCAGCTACATCTTTGCGTTCGTACTGCATGTCTTTGACTTCTTGCTCGAAGTCAGTGGTGTGACCTTTAAAACTAACAATGTCACCAACTGATAGTGGAGCACTAAGCAAGACAGTGCCTACTTTTAGGTTGGTGTAGTAATGGGTGACAACACCAATTTTTTGCGGTGTGTCTGCCATTTTATTCTCCTTTCTGGCAAGTATTTATCTAAATTGTAGCATAATTAGTCAGAAACTCTTTTGGATATCCAAGCTAATTTAATTAGCTCTACTAAAACCAAAACTAGGAGACTCATGCCTACCACAAGCCCCCACTGTTGGAGATTGAGTGAAGTCATACTGAACAGATGCTGAAAGAATGGCATCTCTACAGCTGCAATGGTTAAGAGAACTCCTACCCCGCAAGCTCCCAACAGCCAGGGATTTCTCCATGGAGGGTCATGAATAATGCTTGTACTTAGACTTCTGCTAGATAACACATACAACAATGAGTCCATTGATAGAGTGGCAAAAATAATAGTTCTAGCTGCAATCAATCCAATTTGAGGCTCTAACCACATGAAGAGTATCAGTAGGCCGCCACCAGTTAACAATGAGATTACGGCAATTAAAATTCTCATCTCGCTGTTAATAATCGGGGCGTTGTGTTTAATGGGTTGTCTTTTTAACTCATCACCATCAGGTGGATCCAAGGTAAGGGCTAAGTTCGGTAAGCCATCATCAATGAGATTGATCCATAAAATCTGGGCGGCGGTAATCGGTAGTGGGAGCTGCAACACTAAACTACCAATTACTAAAAGTAATTCAGAAAAAGTATCACTAAGTAAGTAGAGTGTAATTTTTCTGAGATTACTAAAAATTAGTCGGCCCTCCTCAATAGCGGCTAAAACGGTACTGAAGTCATTTTTTAACAACACTAAATCTGCAGCTTCACGTGCTACTTCAGATGCATCATCGACTACTATCCCAATATCAGCCGCACTTAAAGCAGGAGCATCATTGACCCCATCGCCCATCATTCCTACAACTCGGTCTTCTTCTTGGAGTAGTTTAACTATTTGCAATTTTTGAGCTGGTTTAGTTCGGGCAAATAGTTTTATTTGATTAATTTTTTTCTTTAGCTGAGTTGAGGAAATTTTCTCTAGCTCTCCACCTGTCATAATTTCATCTTTAGTTACCTCCAAGCCAATCTGACTCATAATAGCTTGGGCTGTAGCTGCGTAGTCACCCGTAATGACAATTGGCTTGAGTCCTGCCTGACTAGCAATCTGTAAAGTTTCAGCAATGCCTGATCTTACTGGATCACTAAAAGCCATCAATCCTAAAAACTCCAACTTGTGTTGTGGCGCTTTATTTTTTCTTAAACTGGCAAAAGCTGCTTCAGACTGTTGGTGCTGAGCATAACGACGACTTGCAAACCCAATCACTCTCCAGCCTTGTTGGGTCCATTCTTTAATAGTTTTTTGATAATGCTTCTGTTTTGACTCAGAAAGCTTGCTTAAGTTCATTACTACTTCTGGGGCTCCGACCATAAAAAGCTCAAACTTAGCTTGTGCTGCCACAAAACACCTATCGGTACAAAAAGAAAGTAACTGCAGATCCTTGTGTTGAGAAAGGATTTTTTCTGGATCTAATAAGTTTGAGTTTTGCTCAGCTTGCTCACGAGCCCAATTCATTCTCGATAAATCAAGTGGATCGCGCCTATCATTGGCTAAGACTGCTGCTAGTTGTGCTTGACCAACATCAACAAAATCTGTTTGAACAACTTTCAATTTTCCTTCAGTCAAAGTTCCGGTCTTATCTAAACAAATAGTATTTACACTACCTAGGGTTTCAGCTGCCATTAAGTGTTTAACCACGGCTTTGCGTTTTAGAATCCGGTGCATACCCAAAGCAAGAACTGCTGTTAAAGACACTACTAAACCCTCTGGAATAGCAGCGACTGCTAAAGCAACGGTAATGGTGAACATTTCTATTAAATCTTTACCTGTAGATAAACCCAATAGAAAAATGAGGACAGATAAAATAATCACCATAATAGTCAACCACTCAGCCAACTTAGAAAGTCGCTTAGCTAATGGGGTTTCAGTGTGTTCTTGCTGTTGAACTTCGTGCGCAATTTTACCCAAAGTAGTTTCGGCTCCAGTATGTGTCACTATCATAGTTGCTGAACCAGTCGCCACTACTGCGCCCATAAAAACTTGAGTCTCTTCAGGTAACTTAGTTAGCTCTTGTAGGTGCATCGCTAGAGAATATAAATCCTTTACTCCGCGTGCAATTTGAAAAGTTTGTTTTTGAACAGGCTCACTCTCACCAGTAATGATTGATTCATTAATCCAGCAATCTATTTCGTAAATTATTACGCCATCTGCTGGAACTTTGTCACCTTGCTTAAGTAGCACTATGTCTCCGGGAACAATCTCCTCAACAGAAATTTCTTTTTCTTGATTATTTCTAATTACCCAAGCGTGTGGTGTTAAAACAGTCTTCAGTGACTCTAAAGTTTTGTATGCTTTTCTTTCTTGGATAAAACCCAGGATGGTATTTACCATTACTGCTAAGCCAATGACGGCACTATCAGTAAACTCCTTAAGAAAAAAGGTGATCACTAGAGCTGCTAATAGAACTACTACCAAAGGATTCTTGAATTGAACTAAGAAAAAATACAAATCGCTCGGTGGTGGACGGTGAGGAATAAAATTCTCACCAAACTGTCGACGCTGTTGGCTAACTTGCTTACTAGTTAATCCTGACTGCCATAAAGCAGAAGATTGGGGCATGCTGTATTTATTGTACTAAACCAACTGCTCCCAAGGGAACTCTTCTTTTCCAAAGTGACCATAGGCTGCGGTAGGTAAATAGATGGGCTTTCGCAAATCAAAAGCTTGAATAATTCCCTTAACTGAAGTGTCAAGAAAATCATCTACAAAAGCCATCATGGACTTATCATTAACTTGAGCCGTACCAAAAGCATTAATGGTTTTCATCACTGGATGAGGCTGACCAATACAGTAAGCTAACCCGACTTCAATTTGATCTGCCAAGCCTTTATCAACTAAATTTTTAGCAATAAATCTAGCCGCATAGGCCCCTGAGCGATCAACTTTGGTAGGATCCTTACCAGAAAAAGCTCCTCCTCCTACCCGTGCATAGCCACCATAGCCATCAACAATAATTTTGCGCCCAGTCATCCCCGTATCACTAGCCGGACCACCAATGTGCCATACCCCAGTGCCATTAACTGTTAATTGTTGGGGTTTTAGATCAAATTTATACTCAGCTAAAACTGGCAAAACTACCTGTTGGTGCAAGTCTTTTTTAACCTGCTCCAAAGAAACATCTTCATCGTGTGGCACTGCCAAAACCACAGTTTCTACCTCTACTGGTTTACCATCTTCATACTTAACTGTGACTTGAGTTTTTCCATCAGGACGCAAATACCCCAATTCTTTACTTTCACGAACTTGATCAATTTTTTGCGCTAGCTTATGAGCTAGGGTAATAGGAAGCGGCATTAATTCGGGTGTCTCTGTATTAGCAAAACCAAACATCATTCCTTGATCACCAGCGCCGTCACTGTCTACTCCAGTAGAAATTTCTGGAGACTGTTGGTGAATATAGGTAGAGATAGGCGATTGATAAGTAAAATTAATTTTTTTGTCTGTATATCCCAATCTTTTTATTTGATCGCGAGTAATTTGCTCATAATCAACCTTAGCATTAGTGGTCACCTCACCAGCTAAAACTATTCTATCTGTAGTTACTAGAGTCTCAATGGCAACCCTGCCTAATTGATCTTGCTCCAGAATTGCATCTAAAATAGCATCTGAAACTTGGTCAGCAACTTTGTCAGGGTGTCCTGCGCAGACTGATTCTGAAGTAAAGTGGGTCGTAGAAAACATAAAACCTCCCGAATAATTATTATTATTGAGAGGTTTGTTGAAACATCTGTCCTCTCATGGCCGGAATTAGCACCTACTTATTAAAGTGGTTGCTGGATGGGTTGTAAAGCCGGGTCTCTACCCATCACTCTTGATGTAAGGAGTATTATAATACATTTCGAAATAAAATTGAATCTTAATTAGGATCCTACTTCGCGAAGCTTCAACACAAATTTGTCCAGTGTAAATGGTGACATCACTGCAATTAGTTCAAAAGTAAAAATTGATAACTCAAAAGCAGAGGGAATGAGGTTGGTAATAAAGAAAGCTCCAAGTCCAATTAGGATCCCATTGAATAAATTGTTCTTAAACATCTCATTTTGAGTCATATCAATCACATCTTCAGGAATTCCATTCTCTTCAGCCAACTTACCTTGTCTCAAGATGTCCTGAAGACCAAACCAAACCACTAAAACAAAGGTGGAAATTGCTGTAACAGTATTTAAAGTCCGATTGGGTATACTCACATCTCCAGAGAAAATTCTCATTTCCCAAGCTAAGGGAAACTTCCTAACTAAAAAATAAGCAATAATAAATAAAAGTATTGTGGAGCTACCTAATAGACCCAGGGTTTGTTTGGCTTTTTTCTGAGACTCTAGCTGTGGCTTCACAACAAGGCTCTCCCCCTCACTTGCTTCTTTTTCTTTAGCCGCATCTTCCACAGCTTTTTTTTCAGCCACCAGATTAAATCTGTGCTTCATTCTTTTGGCGACATAAATAAAAACATGAGAAAGTAAAATTAAAATCCAAGCTAAAAACACTATCCACAATCCAAAGTCTTTAGATCTAGTTACTACTGGATAGGGAATCTTAAACCATAATCCCTGTAAGGGATAGACTGGATAGGGAATGAATTTTAGTAAAATGCTGGGGTCAATTTTATTAGCATAAAAATCTGTCAAAAATAATCGTCCAATTGAGATAAACAAAGTTATCTGAATCATGAAATCAACTACATAGAACAAAAAGGTTAAGTTGCCCTGCCGAAAAGTTTTCTTGACCTTAGCTATTTGTTGCTCTTCGCGTTTAAGCTCCTCAATTTTTTCCTGGAACTTCCTTGTATTATGAGCCTGCATTACTCGAAGGGTGCGAAAGGGAATCATAAGTAGGGTTTGTGTTACCCCCAGCAAAACTACTGATACCCATATTTGTTTAGTTAAAGCATAAAAACCAAATAAAATATTGGCGTAAAAATTAAAAGTCCAACCTTTAAAAAAAGCAAAAACTAAAAAAATTACAATGGCTGCCACCAATCCACTCATGGCTGGCAACAGCACCCCAGAAGAGGTTATTTTTGTATCTTTAACTAGAGAGGGTGAAACTCTATTTTCAACCATATCTACTGATTATACATGAAGACAATTTAATCAATACCCCAGCGCCATGTAAAAGCAGTGATGTTAAGTCCGCCATTAAGTAATTTAACAGCCTTTTTCACCTCATGCTTACTCAGCATTTCATTCCATGGTTCTTGATCGGGAATGTTGTCACTATAGTATTTTTCAAGTATGGGTAGAGCCTGACTATCACCCAGCTGTCCCAATGCCCAAATAGCTGAATTTCTTTCTCCAAAAGACAGGCTCTCATCTTCTACAGCAGTCATCAGAGCTGTGACGCAGTCTTGTTGTTGATAACGAGACGTCGTGTCTTGACAATAATTTCCCACGCTTGTACCTATTAAAATACCTGTAACTAATAACGATATCATTAATATTCCTATGATAGAAAATGAGATGAATATTATTATCTTTTTAAAGATTCTCATAAGCACAATCTACCATAATTGAATCCAGGTTATAATTAACTCCATGCAAAGCAGTCAAAAAAATAACTTAGGTTTTTGGTCAAAACTAAAAAAACCTCTCATTGGCCTCTCACCTATGGATGGAGTCACAGACCAACCCTATCGACATATACAGAAAAAATATGGTCAGCCCGACATAATTTACACTGAGTTTGCTACGGTTGAGGGATTTTGTAGAGGTGTAACTACGCCCTTAAAAGACTTTATTTTTGATGAAAACCAACGACCAATTATTGCGCAAATATATGGTAAAACTCCTCAGTTTTTTAGAGAAACAGCCATCGTTGTCTGTCAATTGGGTTTTGACGGCATTGATATCAACATGGGCTGTCCTGCCAAAAGTGTTGCTAATGGAGGTGCTGGCGCAGCTTTAATCACTACCCCCGATTTAGCACAGCAAATCATTAGAGCCACTCAGGAAGGAGTTCGGGATTGGGTAAATGGAAAAACAGTTGCAGATTGTAAAAACATCACCGCCCAAATAACACAAGAAGTAGAGAAGCGACACCTCAGCCTACCTCAAAATTATCAACAGCATCAAGCCATTCCCGTGAGTGTTAAGACTAGAATTGGTTATGACCATACAATTATTGACGAATGGTTGCCCACTCTATTAGAAACTAACCCAGTAGTAATAGCCATTCATGGTCGAACCCTGCGACAAGGCTATGGAGGAGAAGCTGATTGGGAAGTAATTGGAAAAGCAGTAGAGATGGCTAAGGATAGCTCAACTCTAATTATTGGTAACGGGGATGTTGACTCCAAAAAGCAAGTTTTAGAAAAGGTGATTAAGTATGGTGTTGATGGAGTATTAATCGGTCGAGCTAGTTTTGGTAATCCGTGGATTTTTACTGATAATCCCACTGAGGTCACCATTCAACAAAAGGCCCAAGTAGCCCTAGAACATGCTCAACTCTACGAAAAAACCTTTGGGCAAGACAAAAAATATTCATTCTTACCTATGCGCAAACACTTAGGTTGGTATATGAAAAGCTTTGATAAAGCTAAAAAAGTTAGACAAGAATTAATGTTAACTAACAGTAGTCAGGATGTATCGGAGATTCTAACTCGATACGAGTTATTGTAAAATTTTATTCTACAACTAGCTCTGTTTCCTCAGTTGCTTCTTCAGTAGCTTCTTTGACTACTTCTTCTGTGGCCTCCTCAGTCGCTTCTCCAACTGTTTCCTCTAACTTTAAATCATCCACGACGATTGGCTCCTCCATTATGATTTCATCAACAACTATTTCCTCAATTGGCATAATATAGGTAATTGTTTTTTTGGGAATATCATAAATCTCTATTGCATATTCATATGGGAGGTAGGATTGTTCTTTCCAGAGTAAATTTACTTCTTTGTAAACTTTGGCTGGAGCAATCATATAACTGAGTTTGTTTTTAATCGGAAACTTAACTACCACAGATCGTTGTAGAGGGATTTCCTTAACTTTAAAGGTTTTTTTAATTTCTTTAACTTTATCTAGGTCTTTTTCTTCTAAAAGACTGCCCACCTCACTCCTAAGCTTGTCCTCTGGAACCTCCTGAGGGTTATCATAATAAACCCCAGCACCACGGCTGGTTTCAATCCCCATGCGTACCAAGCTTTGATAAACCTCGTCCATGGTGGGACCAACTTTATAATAGCTCCCCACATGGTCCTGATAAACAAAGGTGTAGGGACCGGTTTCCTGATCTGTAACTACCACTGATTCAAATAGGCCTGCATGAACTAAAACAGCTGCTATCAACAACAATAAAGCTAAAAAGAAAACACCTAAAATTTTGAAAATCTTTTTCATAATGATTGAGTTTGAAGAGTTAAATCAAGCCCAAAAATTGTATGACTTAATTGTATCATATGGGATAGTCGGTTTAATCTATTCTCATGCTTCTATTTAGGCTCTGCCGCGCAATCTTCTCTGCCAACCATGGAGCTGCATTATGAACCTTGACTTTTCCTCCAGATAAATCATGGTCGAATGCCTCAGGACCCTGTCTAATGGTGTTAGTAATCCAAAGTTCCTTAATAGGTGAATTCTTTATTTTTTCAACTGCATCATTTACAAGTAATCCATGGGTAGCGATACAAAAAATATTAGGTTGTCCTAGTTCATCAACACTAACCCCTTCATCTGCGACTATAGTAGCTAAGTCTACAATTGTCCCAGCTCCCGCAACCATATCATCTACTGAAACAACAGTTTTCCCCTCCAAGCTAGGGCCTTGATACGAATATGCTTTAGATCGAGCGGTAACAGTGCTTCTAGACTTACTTATAAAACCTACTGATGGATGACCTAAAACTCTACTTGAATAAGCTCTGTTTCTCTTGACAGCACTTTCATCTGCAGCTACAAAAACTATTTTACTTGGATCTAAGTTGCTTTCTACTATAGGTATAAGAAATTCGCTGGAAAAAACAGTTGGGAATGGATTATTGGTAAACCCAGCTATCTGTTCTTGATGTAAATCAACACCTATATATCCAGTTGCTCCTAAAGCATCGAGTGCAGTAAATAGAGCTTTAGTTGCAATTGCAATTTTGGGAGCATCCTTTTTCTCTTGTCTAGCATAGGCTAGGTATGGGAATACTACTGTAATTTTCCTAGCCCCACCTCTTTTAGCTGCATCAATTGCTAATTGAAGCTCCACAACTTGATTATCTATACCAAAATCACCCTCTTCACGGGGTGGAGCAAATGATTGAATTATTATTACGTGTTGCTCTCCAAGCTCATATCTAAATTGAGGAGATGCTTCCCTATCATTAAAACGCCTTAATCTTTCCCCATCATGATGACGCTCCATAATAGCATCTAGATTGAGCATTAACTCCGCGGCAATCAATCTAGACAACTCTGGGTTTCCAGAGCAAGTTGCCAGTGACACTTCCCTTGACTTAAGAAGTCTATGTAAAAATATTTCTGGTCTCTCAGCCCAAGTTCTTAAAAGATTACTGATTGAAAAATCTGCTTTAACATCAGCTGGCATTGAAGGAGTTTCTGGGGAAGGAACTGGTCTATACTCAGTAATAATATCAGGAGTTAAACCCATTCAAAAAAACTTTCTAGGCAGAAAAAAAATGTCAACTAAGACATCATAATGATGATTATCATATAAGACATAATTTGAAAATAAAAGAATGAAAATTTAAGTTACAATGCAAAGTAGATGAAAATTAAATCTTTACCTTTCTTGAAAAAAACCGATAATTTTAATAGGAAAAAAGCATTTGCCATTATTGTTCTATTAGTTGTTTCTATCTCTGCAACCGTAACTTACTTTTTAAGGAAACCAAGGTTAAACTCAAGCTCCGAAAACTATCCTCCGGTTTTAGCTGCTGAAACCGAGCTGGATATTTCTCAAGTTCCACCAGAGGATCTTAAAACTTTGACTGTGGTTTTACTAGGCTATGGTGGAGCTGGTCATCAGGGTGGATTTTTAACTGATGTAATCCAAATTATGTATATCAACTTTGATAAATCTAAGATTAATTTAATCTCTGTTCCTCGAGATCTTTGGGTAAAACTCCCGAACGATAAACAAGCCAAAATTAATACCGCTTTTACTTTGGGAGCAGACCCATATAAACCTGTGGCTAGTGGTGGCCAAGTAGCTAAACAAATGGCAGCCAACGTAACCGGAATTCCAATTGATTACTTCATCGCCATAGATTTTGTTGGTTTTAAACGTCTTATTGGAGAGGATCTTAATGGAATTGTGGTAAATGTACCAGAAACACTAGATGACCCTTGGTACCCAATAAAGGGTGAAGAGCTTAACCCATGCGGCATGACTCCTCAGGAAGTTGCTGATTTATCAGCTCAATATTCTGGGTTTTCATTAGAAAAACAATTTGCGTGCCGTTATGAAAAACTACATTTTGGGAAAGGATTAGTTTATATGGAGGGGAAAGATGCATTGGCTTATGTGCGCTCACGACATGGCTCTGCAGGAGGAGATTTTTCTCGCAGTCAACGTCAACACGCCTTGCTTAAGGCCATTGGTAATAAGCTCTGGGCACTTAAAACTCTAGAAAAAGCACCGGAGTTTTTTAAACAGATTGATAAGCACGTTACTAGCGATGTTGACCTGGAAATTGTAAAGTATTTAGTTCCGGCACTAAAAGCCGCCAAAGACTTTGAAACTAAAAGTGTGGTCCTGAGCACTGAAAACGTTTTCACTACTTCCAAATCAGCTGCTGGCGCATCGATTGTAGTGCCTAAAACTAGTTGGGAAAGCGTGCACAGCTATATTCAGCAACAGCTGAATTAGCTTATTTAGCAAACAGCTCCTCTACCAATTTCACATCAGGTGTATTGCCGACAAAAAACGGAATCCGCTGATGAAGTTCTTTCGGAACTATTTCTAAAACATCACGCTTACCGTCACTAGCGTAGCCTCCAGCTGCTTTAGCCAAAAAAGCAAAGGGAATTCCTTCATATAATAAGCGTAACTTTCCATTGGGGTGCTTCTTGTCTGCAGGATACAGGAAGATTCCACCTTTGAGTAAATTACGATGAAAATCTGCTACTAGCGAACCAATGTAACGCGCAGTTTTCGGTTTCCCAGAAACATCTTCATCTGTCTTCATTTTTTTAACATGATCAGCCAATGCTTTATCCCACTTGGGTTGGTAGCTCTCATTGACGCTATAGATGCCGCTCTTTTTAGGAAGAGTCATCTTTTCATGTGAGAGTAAAAACTCACCAATAGTTGGATCTAGGGTGAATCCATGCACTCCTTCTCCAGTAGAGTAAACCAACATAGTGCTGGAGCCATAGACCACATAGCCCGCACAGATGGCTTCTTTTCCAGCTTGGAGGTAGTCACTTTTTAGTAGTTCTTTACCAGGGCTTTTTTTACGGAAAACTAAGAAATTGGTCCCGACACTAACGTTAACATCGATGTTGGATGAGCCATCCAATGGATCCAAGTGAACAATGTACTGTGCTTGATCGTGATAGTCTTCATCAAACACAATCATATCTGGCTCTTCTTCCGAGCCCACGGCCTTTACGTAGGGTGACTGCTTGAGTAACTTTACAAAAACCTCATGAGCGTACTCATCTAGCTTTTGGACCTCCTCATCCTGGACATTAACTTTGCCCGCGGCTCCCAAAATATCACTCAATCCAGCTCGATTGGTTTTATATGAAACCAACTTTGCCGAAACCATAATTTGATTCATGATTTCTGCTATCTCTCTACTTTCTTGGGTGAAAAAATGATCCCGCAAAAGGTAATCAGTCAAATTAGTAATGGGTGGCATTCTAATTCCTTTCCAATAATTTACTAATCTGCTAAACCTCTCACGTCATCTTCTTTGGCTGTAGTAGTCATAAAATCAGCTTCAGTTTTTGTGGGTGCGACTGGTTTAACTAGCTCATTGACCAGTTTCACCGTATCAACTACATTGAGTTGCTGATAAAAGAAAGCAAATCGCTCACTCAGTGATTGGCGAATCTTAGCCTTACTTTCTTCTGGAATATCCCAAGTAGCTTGCTTAAACTCACCCCAAGCTTTTTTGCGTAATTTATAATGAAACTGTTCGTCGGTCTGGTCTGATTTGCGCTCATCTGATTTAGTTTCATCCAACCAAGCGTACATTTTGTCTCTTAATTCTTTGGGGAAGGCCTCATGATCTAATTGGATGTTTTGAAAACCAGTGGCCAGATGAACCTCAACGGCTTCAGACTGAGTAAACTGATTAAAATACTCATCGGGCAAAGTTGAGGCTCCATGCTGAACACCCCCACCCATCTGATATTCATCTCTGCTCACCCGAGATACATCTTTTAGGACTTTAAAATCGACGCTAATATCAGCTAAAGAACCATCCGCTAAAACTACCCCACCATGATGTGTTCCTGTTTGGATGCTGATCTTACTCATTCCTACAATACCCTCACTTAAACCTGCATTAAAACCAGACATATAAGCTCTTAGATCTTCAAGGGTGCTGTTCTTACCACCAATATGACCAATCTCTCCACCAAGGGAAACTGTCACACCCTTGGGCTCTAAATCACGGATAAAGTGAGCAATGTCCAAAGAATACTTAATATTAGCTTGTTGTTGATCTACTTCAGAGGGTTTATCTAAATCAACCAAAGTCGACATATCAATATCAATGTTATAAAAACCACCTTCAATTGCTTCTTTAATTAAATCTTTAATTGTCTCTATCTCACCTTCTTTAGGCACACCAGGGTTAATGGCTTTGGCTTGAAAGTGATCCCCCTGAACAAATAAGGGACCAGACCAACCTTCTCTGAGAGCTGCAGCCATCATCACAATCGTATATTCCTCAGGGCGTTGATCAGTGTAGCCAATTTCAGAACGGGCAATCTCAAAAATTAATGCTCCAACATTGTGTTTTTTTGCGGCTGAGAAAGCGGCCCGAGCAGTATCATAGGCCATGCCACGAATATTCATGGCTGGTACGGTGAGATCTTTTGGTACGCGCCCATCTCCCTTGGCCATATAGAAATCATTGATAGAAGCGGGAATTATTCCCTCAGTGGTGGCTTGCTGCCATATTGAAAACCTGGCCGATCTCTTTTGGCTATCATCGCCAAAAACTGCCTGGTAGACTAGCTCATCCATGGGATGACTGAAGGTTTGAGTATTCATAATAAATCCCCTTTCCCGCTCATTATACACAAACTGTATAAATTGCCAGAAAGGGGGATTTAAATAATTTTGACTCTAATTAATTGCCAAACCAACGTCCTAGAATTCTCTCAACAAACCCGCTAACTCTTTCTCTTAAAGTAGTTTCTTGGGTTTCGCTAAGATCATGCATTTCCAACACGTGATCAACTCTTTCATTGGCTCGCTCTAGTAAAAAATCCTCAGCATCTGCTTCAGATTTGCCATTCTCTAACAAGACGTCACCTATGCTTTGGCCATCTTGATGAGCTGCTCTCATCTCTTCTCTGTTCATACCAGTGAACTCTTCCATTTCAGCTCGGTTCTCTTCACGACCGGCTCGACGCTCTTCGTGCATTTGAGCTCGTTCCTCTTCGCTTAGATTTTGATGCTCTTCTCTAAATTGAGCTCGCATCTCTTCGGAAAGAAAACTTTTACCACGATGTTCACCTTCCATTTTTCCCATCATTCCCTCATGTTTTTGACCATTGCGATGACCAAAGCCTTCAAAGGCTGAGGCTGAAGCAGGAGTTACCATCACCGTAGTGACAGCAACCAAAGTACTTAATGTAAGTAGATATTTTTTATTCATAAAGTTTTTCCTTTCTACTTGTATAAGTAATACAAACAACTGGAAAAATTTATTTCAAAAAGAAAAAATTGTGAATCTTAATTAATCGACTTGAGTGACCTTGTACTCCAAGCCTTCAATAACCTGCTTAAGTTTCTCTGGTTGAACCTTAGTTGGATCATAAACAACAGTGGTCTTAGCTTTAGCATAACTAGTTTTGGATTCAACTACCCCCTCGGTGTCTTCTAGCTCACCGTCGATACTCATACTGCAACTAGTACAATGCATGCCATCGATCTTAAAGGTAGTTGTTTCACCCTGAGATTTTTTCTTAAAAATATTTAACATAAATCCCTTTCTAAATTACTTCCATGGTCCCAGTATACATTCCCATTGAACAAGTGAAGGTATATTTTCCAGGTTTGTTGGGAGTAAATGTAAAAGATCTCGAGTCAGTTGAGTCAAGGAAGGTGTTGATTCCGAATTCCTTAAATACAAAGGAAAGGGCGCAGGAGTAAACCTCTTCGCTCTCTAGGGTTAATTGCACTGGTATTCCCTGTTTAACTTTAAACCTACTGGGGCTATATCCTCTGTTAAGCACATCTATGGTCACTTGTTGTACCCCATCTACCACTCCAGTAGCGGTCAATTGTTCAAATCTCTCATCAGAAAAAATGTAGGTAATGGGACTAATTATTTTATTGACCGTAATCGGAGAGTTGGTTACCAACAGCACTCCATTGATGCTGTAAACAAACATTCCAATTAGAACCCAAGCTGCAAACTTAGTAAATTTTTGATACCAACCCTCACTTAGCTTGGCTGTAGCTACTCCTAAAATAGCAAAAAGAGGTGAGGTGCCTAATATAAATGAGAACATAATCAGAGCTCCATAAATAGGATTGCCAGAATTAATCGCTAGCACTTCCATTGCCTGAGTTACTCCACAAGGAATAAATATTGTCATTAAACCCAAAACTGCAGGCGCAAATAAAGCCCGGCTTTTACTAGTATTCCTGATCAGGCGCTGTAAAAACTTAGGTGGCTGGAAAGCTAGATGACGAAAAATAGGATGAACATCTAGTAAGTTCATGGCCGTGGCAAACATAAAGATGGCCGTAAAAACTTGAAAGCCTAGCCTAACCCCTAGGCTCAAAGTAATGGCTGAGCCCAATAAACCTAATAGAAAACCAAGGATGGTATGAGTTAGTAATTTAGTGCTCAAAAACATTATCACTGGCATCCAATCAAGATGATCAAATGACTTTAAAGAAAAGTTTTTTCTTTGAAGAGACTTCAGGTACTTCTCTTTTTTTCTAGCCTTCTTCTTTTCTTTATCACCAGCTAACTCCTCATGCTCCTGTTCTTTTTGGTTGGCAATTACCCCAGCTAATAGCCCACCTTGCATCGCCAAACATGATAGCCCACCCGTAGTTAAGCCAGTTAAAAAGATAAGTAATAAATTCATAAATTATTCCTTACTAAAGTTTAATAGTTTTTAATCGGAGAGCATTAAAAACAACGCTCACACTAGAAAATGCCATCGCTGCCCCTGCTAACATCGGATTAAGTAAAATCCCCCAAATTGGATATAAAACTCCCATCGCTACCGGAATTAAAATAGTATTGTAAGAAAACGCCCAAAATAAATTTTGTCTAATATTTCTAATAGTAGCCTTAGAAAGATTGATTGCTATTGGTACTAGGCTGATATCACTTCGTAATAAAGTTATTCCAGCTGACTCGATCGCTACATCGGTTCCACCGCCCATGGCAATGCTAACATCAGCTGTAGCTAGCGCAGGTGCATCGTTAATTCCATCTCCCACCATCGCCACTACCGGATATTTTTTTCTCAATTCACCAACTATGCGTTTTTTATCTGCTGGCAATACTTCGGCAATCACCTCTGATATACCTGCCTCTCTAGCTATAGCCATAGCAGTCTGCTGATTGTCACCAGTCAACATAATGGAGGTAATTCCAATATCTTGGAGGGATTTAACTACTACTGGCGATGATTCTCTCAAACTATCAGCAATACTAAAAATAGCAGCTAGTTGTTTGCCACTAGCCATGAAAACCACTGTGTGCCCCTTATCCTTCAGCTCTGTAGCTTGAGAAATTATTTGTGGGGAAATGCTTATCTGCTGCAGTTGGAGTAGTTTTTCATTACCAATTAAAATTTGTTTTTTATCGATGAAGGCCACAACACCCCTACCGCTCACATCTTCAAAATTATCGACAGCTAAAGTCTTAGTTTTTTTATCTAGCTTGCTATTGGCAAATTCGACCAGGGCTCCAGCTAAGGGATGATGAGAGAGCTCTTCCATTGCTTTTAACGAACTTAGTGTTTGTTGGGTTTGTGATTGATTAATAAAAACAGCTTCTTGAACAGCTGGCTTTCCTTCAGTTAAAGTCCCGGTCTTATCAAAGACAACCGCCTTAATTTTATTAGCTATTTCTAAAGCCTGCGCATCTTTAATTAACACACCCAATTTGGCTCCCTTGCCAATACCCACCATTAACGAAGTGGGGGTGGCGAGTCCTAATGCACAGGGACAGGCAATGATGAGCACATTAATCATGCTTACTAGAGCAAATAAAAATTTTGGTTCGGGACCAACTAATATCCAGATTGCAAAAGTAACTAGCGCTGTCACAATCACTACTGGCACAAAATAAGATGAAATCGTATCTACTAGTGCTTGAATTGGGGGGCGAGAACCCTGAGCCTCTTTGACTAAACGAACAATATTGGCCAACATAGTCTCACTACCAACTTTAGTAGCTTTCATTTCAATACTGCCAGACTGATTAATGGTTGCACCTACCAAAACATCACCAGCTTTTTTAGAGATAGGTAAACTTTCTCCTGTGATCATACTTTCATCTATTGAAGTGATACCCCTAATGACTTCCCCATCAACCGGAATCTTCTGTCCGGGCTTAACTAATAAAACATCACCCACTTCAACTTTCTCTATTGGTATCTCTACCCACTTACCACTTTTTTTAACAAAAGCAGTCTTGGCTTGAAGATTAAGCAATTCTTTAATTGCAGAAGATGTTTGGGCTTTGGCTCTAATTTCTAAAAACTTACCTAATAAAATAAAGACGATAATTGCTGCTGAAGCTTCAAAATAAACGTGTGTTTCTACCCCATGCTGAGAAAACCAATCTCCAAAAACTGTCACCACTGCTGAGTAAAAATATGCCACTGAAGTACCCAAGGCTACTAAGGTATCCATGTTGGTAGTTTTATTTTTTAATCCTGACCAAGCTCCTTGAAAAAAACGCTTCCCCGCCCAAAACTGGACTGGAGTTGCTAGTAACCATAAGAGCCATGGATTATGGAAAATTTTTGGCAAACTAGGAATCATGCTTAGCATCAGAATTGCTGCCAAGACCCCACTGAATGCTAGCTTAACTCTCAATATCTTTAGTTCTTTAGCACGTTCTTTATCGGCCACATCATCATTTACATCTGAATCAAGGTGAGCTTTGTAGCCAAGAGAGTCGACTGCAGCCCCTAGCTCTTTCACAGAAGTTTGTTGATCATCAAAAACAACCGTAGCCTGCTCATTAGCATAGTTAACACTTGCCTCTACAACCCCCGGGGTTTTTTTTAGTTTTCGTGTTGTGTTGCTGGCACAACTAGCACAGTGCATCCCAGAAACATGAAAGGAGAGAGTTTGATTATTTGACATATTCTTGAGGACTCTTCTTAAACTTCTTCATACAACCACTGGCACAAAAATAATAGGTTTCCCCATCATACTGATGACTAAAACTAGCTGTCTTGGGCGAAAGACGCATCTCACAAACTACATCATGAGCTAAAGGTACCAGATCATTCATTTTGAGTGTTAACTCATCAACTAAGTCACTATCTCTGCATTGATCTACTAGAACTGATCGCAATAAATCGCTGGCTGTAATAATGTCTTTATTACTTAAAGAGTAGTAAATCTGCTTTCCCTCTCGACGGCTATTAACTACGCCAGCATCACGCAATACCATCAAGTGCTGACTGATATTAGCCTGAGGCAAATCTAGCATGGTATGAATATCTCCTACTGGCAATTCCTGATCCCTAATGAGATGAATTATCTCTAGCCTTTTGGGATGAGATAGGGATTTTAGAAAACCTGCATGTAATTCAAAAATTTGATTATACATATTCGTAATTGTGAATATGTTTTAAAAAAATGTCAATTAGGGAAATTCTGTTGAAGACCGCTTAGCTTTGCTACTTTTGCCATAATTTTATCTGTGAGATGACGAACAGCCTGTCTATTGGATTCTGAATATTTATTTAGATTAAGGTTGCAATACTCTTTTAGGTCAATCTCTTTTCCTACACCTACATAGATGATGTGGCCTGGCTTAATGGTGAAGGGATTTTTTGTTTTAAGTAAAAATGGGTAAGCCTTATTGCTGTTCCTGATTCCAATTGGGATTATAGGCACCTTTGCTCTTAGAGCAAGTCTGATTGCTCCCGTTTCAGCATGTAAGATTTTATTACTGAAACCACCATTGATGGTTCCCTCAGGGTAAACCAAAACACTGCCGCCATTCCTTAATCTTCTAACACCCTTCTCCAGCTGCCTGCGGTTATACTCATGAGCTTTTTTTGATTTTTTATCCATACTGACTCTAATTACTCCCAGGGGAAGAGCAAGTGGCCATAAGAAATCATAGAACTTGTTACTAAGGAGTAGATTAATTTTCGTATTTGTCATTGGAACAAACAAGGAAAAGGCTATAGGCACATCAGCAATACTCTGGTGATTCATCATAAAAACATAGTTCTTTTCTGGATCTATGTTTTCCAAACCGGTGCAACGAATATCGAATCTATTTTTTAATGCATTATATAGAGGAGTCAGTCTGTCTTGAAACATGTTTTTATTCTATAGCAAAAGGTTGCTTTAAAAAAACCTCTCTACTCTAACATCCTATAACTTGTATTTATAAACACAGTGTGCTACAATCAAATTTGTTAAAATAAAAATACCCAATGGGTTTAAGCTCGCAGATAGATTTTTGAATCTTCGTTTTTTCAATTTTCCAACTTTTTTGCTTCTTGTCTTTTGCCTTTCGTATTTATAAAGAAAGAAGTATTTATGTATCGTTCAAGACGATCGTTTTCTAGTTCTAATAGAAATTATCGTGGCGGCAATAATCGTCGTCCCAATAGATTTGCTAAAAGAAAAATTGGATCTTTTGATCCTTCAATGTTGATTAAGAAGGCTGTTTCAAATCCAGCCCCTAAACCAGACTATATGGTGAAAAATAAATTTGTTGATTTTGCGATCAGTGATCAACTTAAACACAATATTGTAGCCAGAGGCTATGAAACTCCCACCCCAATTCAAGATCAAATTATCCCTCATATTTTAGAGGGTCGAGATGTGGTTGGATTAGCTAACACCGGCACTGGTAAAACAGCTGCTTTTTTAATTCCTTTACTTGACAATATTTATCAGCAAAAATCTGAAAAAGTGCTCATCATGGCACCAACTAGAGAGTTAGCTGTGCAAATTGAATCAGAGTTAAGACTATTCTCTAGAAGTTTGAGAGTAAGTTCCAGCCTTTGTATTGGCGGTGCTTCAATAAATCGTCAAATCGATTCATTACGAAGAAATCCACAATTTATCATCGGAACTCCAGGTAGACTAATTGATCTCGAAAAACGCAGATTCTTAAATTTCAATAATTTTTCAACCATTGTTTTAGATGAAGTCGATCAAATGTTTGATATGGGCTTTATTCATGATATGAAATACGTCATTGCCCGCCTACCACAAGAACGACACTCTTTGTTTTTCTCCGCTACACTACCTCACAAACTTAATGATATTGTTAATAGTTTTTTAACTAATCCAATTAAAGTTCAGGTTGAAACCCAAAAGGCTTCGACCAATGTAGATCAGGATGTCATTAAGATTAATGGCCAATCAAAAGTAGAGCTACTACATGACTTATTGGCTCAAGAAGGCTTTGATAAAGTGCTAGTTTTTGGACGCACCAAGCGTGGTTTAGATAAACTGGATCGAACCTTATATAAAAGAGGCTTTAGAGTAGCTGCAATTCACGGAAATAAATCTCAAAGTCAGCGCCAAAGAGCTCTTAAACAATTCAAAGGAGATGTTGTTCAAGTTCTTTTAGCAACTGACATTGCTTCTAGGGGTCTAGATATTGATGATGTGACTCACGTCATTAATTATGATTTACCCCAAACTCATGAGGATTATATTCATCGCATCGGTAGAACTGGTCGAGCAAATAAAACTGGTGTGGCCTTAAGTTTTGTGGAGTAAACAAAATTTTTTATAGGTATGCTAACCAGAATTAAATATAGAGGAAATCCAATTTCCAATAAAGTTGGTGATTATAATCACCACTAAACCAATAAAAAGATGCTCTGAGATCACCTTTAAAGGATTTTTCTTTTGTTGTTTTGCTAAGTAGAAATTAAAGACTATTAGTAAAAATAGTCCCCAAAGAACACTCACTATTACCGCCTTAAACAAGGGTAGTAACAGGATTGGAACACCAAAAGTTAGAGCAATAATAAACTTAGCCAAAAAAGTGAAAACAGTTGCCTCCCAGACTTCTTTACTAGAATGATTGTCTGATTCCTCGGAAACATGAATTCCCAGTGCATCTGAAAAAGCATCTGCAATAGCAATGGTAAGTATGCCTCCCAAAATAGTAATTCTAGAGCCCCCACCCGCATATAAACCCACTACTAAACCTAGAGTAGTAATTATTCCTGAGGTGAGTCCAAAACTCAAACCGGTTTTTAAAGAGTGTTTCATGGGGCTTTCTTTGTTAATTTCCTAAACCAGTAAACCCAATTAAAGTTAAAAACTACAAATATCATAATCACTAAGACGCCAGCTATTAAATTAATTTCTCTATTCAGCAAGCTGATTAACAAACCTAAAATTGCAAAACTAGACCAAATAATTTTGAGTCTTAGCATCCCTAGAAAACTCTCCTTTCTTGCTTTGTGACCCAAAAATGACTCAATTCCGATCCCCATTAAGGCAGCTGCGATAATCCTAGCTAGTATCAGATTATGATTCTCAAGCCCCACCATATCTAAAATTAGTCTGGGTGCCAAAAACATAGGCACTGCAACTATTACATCAATAACAAAATGAATCATAAACCATCTTCTCAGCCAAAATAATTCATCAGCTATCATTTCTCCATTCTAGCATTAAGTCAAACTGAAACTAAAAATGTTAGAATGAGACCACACATAATAAAAGGGAAAGACTTCGTCAAATAAAAGCAACTATGTCAAAAAAGAAAAAAATTAAACCACCAAAGAAAAAAACAAGTTTTCCATCATCTAACTCATCGGGTTCATTTTTCTCAACCAATCAGCGTATTGACCAAAAAAACTACAGAGTGACTAAAATTCATATGCCGCGAAAACCTAAGTAGGTGACTAAAGATGAAAAACAAAAATTTCTTTTTACTGAGTTGGAAAAAAATATGGGTGCTGGTTGTTGCTGGTTTTGTTTCAATAGTTTTGCATAATCTAATCAGTGGACTCTTGGGAACTGAAGAAGCTTTCTTCTTTATTGTTGTTGTTTTTGTTATACCAAGCTATATTTTAGTTTCCACCCTGGTCAGCCTGATAAATTTTATAAAAGAGAGAAAATTGAAGTGAATCTGAGTGTCTCGGCTTAAAAAAACTATTATGCTGCCATCAAACCTATGATTAAAAAGACTGGTCACCCCCTCGTTACATGTGTTGTTCCTGCTTACAATGAAGCTAAAACAATTGGTCGAGTGCTGAAAGTCTTACTCTCTGCAAAAAGAATTAGTGAAATAGTTGTTATCGATGATGGTTCTACAGATGACACTTTAGCGATTGCAAAAAAAACAGGAATTAGGTGTTTTAGATTGCCAACTAACAGTGGAAAGTCTAATGCTGTAAAAAAAATAATACCTGAGCTTAAAACTGATATAATTTTTTTCTGCGACGCAGATCTGAACGACCTTACACCAGAAATTTGTGATCAAATTATTCAACCTCTGATAGAAAAAAAGGCCAGCATGAGTGTTGGTCTTAGAGATTATGGATCAATTATTAATTTCATGGCTAGATTTGCACCTTCTGTTTCTGGAGAACGCGCACTTTTTTATAAAGATGTTCTGGCTTGCACTCAATCCCCTGACTTTCATAACTGGGGTATGGAAGTTATTTTTAACCATTACTTCCATGTAAATAAATTGAGAGTGGTTAAAAAAGCATTTCCTTACTCACACACTAGGCAGATTAAGAAAAAGGGATTCATTAAAGGTGGTTGGGCCTGGTTTTTACAAGCTATTGAAATAATTAAGACGTCAGTGATTCAATTTACTAAGTGATATGTTTATCGATATGAATAATATACAAAAACTAGGGCTGGCATCCATGACAGGTGTGGGAGGTGTATTTTTTCTGGAAAAAATTGGAGGCAGTGCTATGTCAACACTTGCTGGAAAGATTTATTGCGGTGAAAAATACCTACAAAAAGTAGATGGAGTAATATCAGATCTTTCCTGTGGATTTAATAGTGATATACATTTAATAACTTTTTTATCCTTATCGCTTACTTTTGGATTGATGATATTGGTCGCTGGATCTATGAAAGAGCGACTGTAAAATCTACCCATTGGTGTTTTTAGATAGCGCACCCTAGGGCTTTAATTAGGACTTCTATTAGCTCCCAAAAGTAAAAGCAAAAACACGAACCCCTTGTTCAAATTCTAAGGTCAAAGTATGGCGTCCATAGTCATCACCCAAATCTAACAAGTCATACTTTCTAGCTTCTTTAATAGTGATCACTCCCTGTTGATTGGTGTCATTAGTTAAATAACTTGATGGCAAGCTTTGACCGTCAACTAGAACTTTTACTTGAGCCGATTCTATACCTGGTGCTGTCTCCATCACTAGATAAACTTGCTGCCCCATAAAGTCTAGCTGCAACTGGGCTTTATTAATCCTAGACTCAACAAATTCAGCATCTAAATACCATTTCCCATTTAACCCCACACCATCTTGAGGCAATGAACCACTCAACTCCAGTGTTTGTTCTTGATCAAGCTTTAGACTAGGTTGAGTATAATTTTTCGCTCGCTGATAACCTAGGTAAATTTCTGGACTTTGACGACGCCGAGTGGATTGATCTAACTTAGAATCCTGAAGTGGCTCTTCATCCAATAATAATCGGATCGCATTTTCAGTCTCAGTATAACTACCTTCCCCAAAATGGGTATAACGTACTTGTCCCTCTTTATCAATTAAATACTTAGCTGGCCAATAGCGATTATTGTAAGCTCTCCATGTCAGAAAATCATTGTCTTGAACCACTGGATATTTCAACTCAAAATCCTCAATTGCATCAAGGACATTGCTTGCTTTTTTCTCAAACTCAAACTCTGGTGAGTGAACTCCAATAATCACTAATCCTTTATCAGCATATTTCTCATGCCAACCTCTTAAATAAGGTAGAGTTCGAATACAATTAATACAACTATAGGTCCAAAAATCAATTAATACTACTTTCTCTTGCTGAGCTAACTCTTCGAGAGTAAGTGGCTCTGAATTAAACCACTCGCCACTAGGTTGAATGGCTGGAGCTTCAAATATAATTGGGAGCTGTCCCGATTCATCGCCCCTGACTTTAAATATTGGCTGACCCATTCCATTCTCCTTATCATCTATAGATTGACCTGTCTTAGTTTGAAGATTATCCAATCTATCCTGTACCACTTTTACTTCTTCAATCTTGGTTAAGCCAACTCCATATTGAGGAAATTTAGCTAATACCCATGTTTGAAATTGCCTGTCCCAATTAAAACCGATCGAGATTGCTGTTAAAATCATCACCACCCCAAAAGCTTGTTGAATTTTATTGGTATTAGACGTAAGCCATGAGTGGCGCTGTAATAGAGCTTGACCACCTTTCATTATCATTAACATTGGGATAGCCGTACCAATAGCGTATGCTGCGGTAATCACAAAGGCTGAAATAGAGACATTTCCAGTCAAGGCTAAACTAATCACTGAAGCTAAAATCGGGCCCACACAAGGTGTCCATAATAGACCCAAGCTGAAACCAACCAAAACCCCACCAAACATGCCCTGTTTCTTTGTCTGAGGAGCAAATTGGGTTAAACGTTGAAAAGATTTTTCTAACCAAAGACGCATTTTAGGCCAGAGTAAAGATAGACCAAAAAAAGCAATAATAACTATAGATGCAGAGCGCAATACATCAGCCGAGACTCCAGTCGCTTTAACCAATGATGATAAAAAGAGAGTAAAAAAAGTAAAGCTTAGAACAAAACCAATGATTACTCCATATGGACGCTTCTTATCTTGATTAACAGAACTAGAGAGCACGATCGGCAAAACAGGTAGAATACAAGGCGAAAGCACTGTCACCACCCCAGCCAAAAAAGCAAACAGCGTTAAAAGAACCATCTTATTTCCTTACTTAACTTGCAATACACCCACCATTCCCAACTCACGGTGGCTGCCTACACTACAGTAATATTCATAGCTTTGACCTGCCGCACTTTCAGGGACAGTAAAAGTAACACTATCTTCTTGATCTACAGAGATTTGTTTACTAGCCACTTTGAGCTCATCAATTACAAAATCATGAAAGCCATTAATATTTTTTAGTTTAACGGTCACTTTCTGACCCGCTTCAACCATAATAGTTTTCTGACTAAACTGATAATCACTCAGCTCTAACTCAACCTGGAGATGAGAGCTTTCCATCATGGATTCATCTTGGTCCATCATTTTATCTTCTACCATGACGCCATCGGTTTTCACATTTTTATCTTCCATCATGGCCCCTTCAGCTTCCATAGAATCTTCATCAACCATAACATCTTCAGCTTCCATTGCATCTTCATCTACCATTGCTTCTTCCTTTGTCATAGTATCGACTGGCGCTGCTTGCTCCATGGAATCAGCCGGTAAATTATCTTGAGTCTTATTTTTGATAATAGTTCCAACTGCTAAAACTCCAATGACTAGGATTATCCAGCCAATATTCTTGTTTATGTCTTTCATTTTTCTCCTTTATTTTGATTATTAGCTTGATTTATTTTCTTAACTAAGAGAGGGTAACCCCACATAACTAGACCTGTTGCAGTCATGACAGCTAAAGCCAATACCAGCCATTTGCCGGTCGACCCATGGAGCTGACGAACTAACTCCAGATCAAGCTTAGAGAGCAACCATTCCCTTTCACCTTCTATCTCACTTTCTAATATTAATCCTGTTCCACCCATGAATATACTCAGTGCAATCGTCAACCAAATCATTAAACGATGAATTTTTTTTGAGCAAATGAAGATACTTCTAAATAAATTATTCACTTAAAAATAATTATACTACTTAATGTAGTAAATTAGCAATTATATTCAAAATATACTTTGGTGGTTATTGATTATGGCTTTCTTTAAAACTCAATGAGATTGAGTTAACACAATGACGAGTGTTCTTTTTAGTTAATCCCTCGCCTTTGAAAACATGACCTAGGTGGGCATTGCAGTTAGCACAAACAATTTCGGTTCGCTTGCCATCTCTATCTACGTTTCTTTTAATTGCTTCTTTTATTTCATCGTCAAAGCTTGGCCAACCACAATCAGAATCAAACTTATCACTTGACTCAAACAGTGCCTCACCACACCTTTTGCAACTATAAGTACCAATCTTTTTATTTAAATAATATTCCCCAGAAAAAGGCACCTCTGTTCCTTTCTCTACAATGACTCTTTTTTCTTCTGGAGTGAGTGAGTTATGGATTTTTTTTCATTTTCTTAGAGGACTGATTAACATATTTCTTATTGAAATAATTTTACCATAAATAAAAAAGACCTATTCAAAGGTCTTTTTATCACATGATCCCCCTACAGGACTCGTTGAGAAACGGGCACAAAAGAAGGTTTATTGAAAATTAGTAAAGGTGATATAAATAATTTTAGAGAGTTATTTTCACACATCGTTACAGGTAAAGCGTCACTAAAATAAGATTAGTATTTTTTTACTGCACCGTTTTCAATTGCTTTTTCAGCATTATCTTTAGACATCATTGCACAAACAGTTGTTTCACACTCCTCGTGCTTCCCCTTGGCCATGAAACCACCTTTTTCAGTTTTGTGAATCTCTGGTGCTGACACTTCAACGCTTTTTTCCTTACATTTAACGCAATATGCTGTAACCATGTCTATCTCCCTTTAAATTTGTTGTAATTATATCTTATTGCATTATAACGACATTTTGCGATGATTCATACCTTAAGGGTAAAGAGAGAAAAATCTATATTAGTTAAATGATGAATTGTTTGAAAATTATATTGATCAAAATATAAAAAGACCTATTTAAAGGTCTTTTCTTAACATTTTTCCCGGATTAGACTATGTTGGAACTTCTATTGGCTATTTAATATAAATCCCTTAGATGCTCCGAATTGAATAAATCCACTTAATTCCAATTTAGTGCCTCCAATAATGCAATTGTCAAATCTGGTCTTTTTGATACTGGTGCCAACTAAATCTGCATTTTCTAAATTGCACCTTTCAAATATTACTCCGTCTAGTTTTGAATCAATGAGACCCACCTCTTTTAAAACACATTTGATGAAAACTGAATTAGATAAATCACAATTTTGAAATGAACAGTTTGTTAAATCCGTCTTCTCTTTTTTATTTTTATCTACCAATTTAAAAGTCTGAAAAATAGAGTTTGTTATTTTTGAATCTTTAAAAGAACAGTTCCTAATAGAAGCTTCCTCAAAATCAAGATTGCTCAACTTACATTCCACAAAACTGCAGTCAGAAAAAGTGGTCATATTTAATGTCACCCCAGAAAAATCACAGTTGATAAAAGAACAATTTTGAAATGAGCTCAACCTAAGATTTGCATCTAAGAAACGACATTTTTTAAATGAATCATCTGTAAAATTTTCTCCCTTAAGTTTGTTATCAAAAAAATCTTTATTGGAATATGGCACCATCAAATTATACCAAAAGTTTTAATCCCATTCGGGTAAATTTTTTTACTTGAGGAAAAATGGCGAGCTCCCCGGGCTGGACCAAGTTAAAACTTCTCTAAATCCATCTACTCATACCTCAGTGCATCAATTGGGTTAAGCTTAGCTGCTTGCTGGGCTGGGTAGTAGCCAAAGATTATTCCCACTCCCACTGACACTCCAAATGATAAAAGAATAGAAGAAGTTTGAATTACAAAAGGAATATCCATCATATTAGATGCAACTAAAGCGATGCTGACACCTAGTAAAATTCCAATGATACCTCCACTAACAGTCAGCACGACTGCCTCAATCAAAAACTGAGCCAAAATATTTTGATCTTTAGCTCCAATAGCTTTCAGCAAACCAATCTCCTTGGTTCGCTCTGTCACCGTCACTAACATGATGTTCATTATGCCAATCCCACCAACCACTAATGAGATAGCGGCAATGCCTGATAAAAGAGTTGTCAGTGTTCCAGTAACGGTACTAATGGTTTCTGCAAAAGTTTGTGATCCTTGAACATTAAAGTCAGCTGTCTCTGGGTTATCAATGTCATGCTCATCTAGTAGTAGCTCTTCCACATCTAAAGTAACTGCATCGATTAATTCACTATCAGTCACATAAACACTAATCTTATCTAAATATGATTGGCCAAACAAAACAGTTTGGGCAGTAGTAATCGGCACATAAGCCTCATTGCTATCCACCATAATTCCTACAATTTGAAAAACTCGACCATCAATGCGAACTGTTTCGCCAATGACAAATTCAGCTGCATCTTCACCAAATAACTCCTCGATGGCTTCATCACCTAGCACTACATCTTTAGCTGCACTTAAGACATCGCCCTCATTAAAAAAACCTCCATTCACAAACTCTAAAGATTTAATTTGAACGTAGTTTGCGTCTACTCCAGAAACTTGAACATTAGTGGATTCACTGTTTGCGGTAATAGCCTTATTTTTGTTAACTACTCGACTTACCAGCTCTACATTAGCTAGTTTTTTAATTGCATGTGCATCATCATTGCTTAAAGTTGTGACTGTGCCACTAGAACCTCCCGGACCACGCTTTGATTGCCCAGGAGAAACTGTGAGGACATTAGCTCCAAAAGAAGAAATCTCACCAACAATTGACTCAGTCGAGCCAGCTCCAAGCGACATAATTGTAATCACTGAGGCAATCCCAATAATAATGCCCAACATGGTTAGTAACGTCCGAGCAGCGTTTCGACGCAATGCTTGAAAAGCTAATAAGAAAAGTTCGTCGAATTCCATAGTTATTTTTACCCCAGGATACCTTCTCTGGCTTTGCCATTCACCTTGTTTTTTTAGTTTTATCACTCACAACTAAACCATCTTTGAGTTTAATGGTTCTCTTTCCAAAATCAGCAATATTCTGCTCGTGGGTAATAACAATCACTGTCACTCCCTGCTTATTCATTTTGACTAAAGTTTCCATAATCTCATAGGCTGTTCTTGTATCTAAATTTCCAGTCGGCTCATCGGCCAAAATAAGACTGGGATTCATCACTAAAGCTCTGGCAATGGCGACTCGCTGTATCTGCCCTCCAGAAAGATGATTGGATAAATTATTAACTTTATCTTCCAAGCCCACTAGGCGCAATTTTTCTAAAGCCCTCTCCTGCCGCTGACTTTTCTCCACTCGGTTGTACATCAGGGGTCGTTTGACATTGTCTATGACTGTAGTCCGGGGTAAAAGATTGAAAGACTGAAACACAAACCCAATCTCCTGATTTCTAATCTCAGCTAACTCATCATTATCATAATTACTAATGTTTTTATTTTTTAATAAATACTCGCCCGTAGTTGAGGTGTCTAAAGCGCCAACAATGTTCATGATGGTTGATTTTCCACTCCCCGAAGGACCCATGATGCTCACAAACTCACCCGCTTGAATAGAAAAATTAACTCCTTTTAGAGCCTGGTACTTAACCGGGCCAGTGATGTAAGTTTTGGTAATATCTTGAAACTTAATTAGGGACTTAGACATAGTTATCTATGCCCTCCTCCTCCACCAGGAATAGGGAAGATGCCACTACTACTATTTTTTTCTGAGTCAGCTCCATCGGCATTTTGGCCAATGATGACTTCCTGACCTTCCTCTAAACCACTGACGATTTCGGTGAAATTCTCACCTTCAATCCCAATCTCAACTGGTAAATAAATTGCTTGACCAGTTTTTTGACTTAAGATCTGGACTGCCTTGCTGCCTTGATAAGGCTTAATGGCTGAGTTGGGTACAATTAAGGCTTCATCTTTGCTCTGAGTATTGATATCTACTTGCACCGTCATGGTTGGTCGAACTTGATCGGCAGACTCTAGGAGAGCTAAGTAAACATTGTAGGTCACAATCCCTGAGTTATCAGTTCCAAACTCATCGACACGTTTCACCACAGCCCCATAAGAGCTATTGCGAAGTGCATCTACTGCCACTTCTGCGGTTTGCCCCGGTTCAATCGTGATTACATCGGCCTCACTCACCGCTAGTTTAATCCAGGTTTCTGAATCAGAACTAATTATGAGTGCGGTATCACTAGCTGTCACTTGCTGCCCTACAGAAGCACTTAAATTAGCTACCACACCACCAATTGGAGCTTTAACCACCCCATCAATAGTAGCTTGATAAGCCAACCAAGTATTACTGACTGCAGCCTGTGCTTGTGAAATCACCTGATCTTGATCAAGATATTTCTGCTCAGCAGCTTGCCAATCACGCTCGGTCTGAATAAAAATAGGATCATCGACTGAGAGTTCTGTATCTAGAGAATCAGCTTCAAAAGTTTCGTGAGCTGCCCACATATCAGATTCATAGGTTTGCTTATTACGCTCAGTCGTATCTAAAGCATTTTTAGCAGCTAGATAAGCTGCATAAGCCTTAACTCGCTCTCCTGCGGTAGCACTACTGGTGATTTCAAATAAAGCTTGGCCTTTGGTAACTTCATCACCGTTTTCTACGTAAGCTTCACTTACAATTCCAGTGATGGTAGAAATAATATCTGTTTTACCAGTACTCATAATCTCACCTGTTTCAGAGATTACCTCACTGACACTACCAATGGTTGCAACTTGGGTTTGATAACTAATCATTTCACTATCTGCTTGAGGACGTAAGAAAAAAATAATCAAAACAACCACCCCAATCAACAGATCTTTTTTCCAGTTTTTAAGCTTTTTAAACCAATCCCAAATTGAAATCAGCTTGGTTTTAATGTTATTTAAATCTATTTTCATAATTATTTCCCACCCTGTCCTCGTCCACCAGTCATCATCCGCATCACACCAGCTCCAGCTCCAGGCCAGTGATCGTCATCTGATCTAGCGGGACGCATTGATTCTAATTTTTCCTCTATTTCTTCATCTGTAAAACCTTGCTCTTCCCAGTTTTTGGTTAATGCCTGACGTTGCTCTTCCATTGCCTCTATTTTTAGACTGTGCGTTTTTTGGGCTTTAAGGTAATTAAAGCTGATGAACACAACAATAACAACTACTCCAATCAACAGCCACTTAATTACTGGTTTTTTCTTTTTGTCACTCATGTCGCTCTCCTTAGTTAATTAGGATACATAAGTAATACAACTGTTGAGAATAATTTATTTCATAATTATTAGTGTAACAAAAAAAGACCTATTTATAGGTCTTTTTATTAAAGCTCCCTGGGTTGGACCAAGTTAGGACTTGTTTACTTAACTTTAACTGACAATAGCGAATAAAAAATTTCGTTAATTAATATTTCCCAATAACAATCTAAATTTTTATATTTAATTTTTCCGCTAAATCTAAAGTAAAGAAATTGTCTTCAAAATCTGCGGGAGGGAAATATGCCATAATTCTACAAAGTCGTCGTGCGTGCATGCTCAATATTGTGGGTAGTCTTTCTCCATTTAATGCCTTTATTTCATTAATAATTGCAAAACTAGTTTCTCCAGGAAAATTAATCTTTTTTAGAAATTCTGGTCTATTATTTATATCCAACTGCCTTGCTGCCTCAAAATGCTTTTTCAAAAAACTCCAAATATCTTCACTCTTTGATGATTGAGGCTTATCACCTAATAATTTAAAAACTTCTTCGGCCTCAAAAACCATATCTCTATAAAATAAATTGTTGGTGTCATACAACCTAATTCTCTCTTCATCAAAATCAATTTTTATTTGATCTTCAGTCACTGCTCCAGCATTACGCATTTTTCTATACCGCTCTCTAAACTCGATAAATTTATCCCTCAACTTATCTGATGTTTCAGGTAATTTAAATTCCTGATTAATTTCTGAATATTTAACTCCCACAGCTCTTTCTTGAACCAAAAACCATTCCCTACCTCTGCCCAAATCTCCTTCCAAAAAAACTGTTCTGGGTACAAATTCTGACATGTGTGCCACAACAAACTCGTGCTCTTCTTTCAATTTAGCAGTGGCTTGCGCTACATCTCCATCAAAATGCCTAACCATCTCTGCATTAGACTTAACTCTTTTCACTACTAATTCTGGGTAACCTTTGACTGAATAAACCTCATATGTTCCTCCAAAATCATCTCCAAGTCTTTCTAAAATATTTTCTCCAAACAAATCTCCTGCCTTATTTCTTTCCAAATTCCAAAAACTCTCATTATTTGCCTGCATAAAATAATTATACAACTAGATTTCTTATGTGTGTGAAAGAAATAAAATTATAATTTAAAAATACATTGATATATCACTCTAAAATATAAGTGCTCCCCGGGCTGGACCAAGTTAGGACTTGCTTAAAACAATAATTCCAATCAACTCAGTGATAACATCAACTGAATTGCTTCTTATTAGATCAAACTATATAATCCATATATACCAATCTTGGTGGAATGGAATTTGTTGTCACCGTGCTCTTTAAAAAGTGGTTGTGGGTTAAAAATTACTAAATAAATTAGTGATTATTAACCCACAATCAAATATGGAACTAATTAAACATAAAGTAGAGACAAACTAGTCAATGCGACTATTATCGTGGGTTGTCTGTGGACTGCACCCCTATCGTAATACAGTAGCGAGTTCAGTTTGATTAATATTGTTAATGTTTTCTACCGTGCTACTTTTTACTAATTCTTCAAACTCACAAGGTGGTAGATAGCCTAGTGATGAATGT